>Ga0187784_10002002_pt1 | contig 16284 bp, 13 predicted proteins | sample 1015_SJ02_MP15_2_FD_132964 | JGI IMG/M metagenome (GOLD analysis project Ga0187784, IMG submission 132964) | Tropical peat soil microbial communities from peatlands in Department of Meta, Colombia - 1015_SJ02_MP15_20_MG | ecosystem: Environmental > Terrestrial > Soil > Wetlands > Peat | place...
TGATCCGCAAGATTCCGGCTAGGAGGTTCGACAGGCGAACCGTTTCAATTCAAAAAGGGAGAACAACAAATGCGCAAACTCGTCGTTATAGTGTGCTCACTGGTTTTGTGTGTAAGCGTATCTGCGGCAGACGACAAGATTTCTTCGCAATGGAAGTGCGATGGGAAGCCTTCGGACGAACACAGCATGGCAGTAGGAGATCACGAGGGTCATGCCTACGTAATCAACCAAGGCAAGTGCGCGTCGGAAAAGGGCGCGATGGGAGATGCGAAGGAGCAGGAAGGAATGTGGACCCAGTTTCTGGACAGCACCGGCAACAAGGTCAAGAACCACGGCGTATTTGTGGTTACACTGGCCGGTGGCGACAAGGTTTTTTACAATTACCACGGCACTCAGACGGTGAAGGATGGCAAAGTGGAGTCCGGCAGCAACGCCTGGATTCTTACAGGAGGCACCGGCAAATTCGAGGGAGTCAAGGGAGAGGGAGCCTGCAAGGGCAAGGGCAATCCGGATGGCTCTTCCACCTGGAATTGCGAAGGTACTTACTCCATGGGCAAGTAGTCTCCCGACCTTGCAATGCTTTGAGCCGCTCTTCTTGGGAGCGGCTTTTCTTTTGGGGTGCTGTTCAACTTGGGCGAGGCACCCGAAGTTAGCTAGGCTGAATCGCTGTGTACATCTGGCCGGGGCCAGTTGGTTAGGAATCGCGGTTGCACTCACAACGCCCCGAACAGAGCTAGGCCTGTTCCAGATCCCTTACTGAACTGTGACGGTGACTGAAGCGGCAGAGCGGCCGTATTGGTTGGTGGTGTAGAGAGTGTAGGTGGTGGTTTGCGACGGAGTCACAGTCACGCTGTTGCCGCGCACGGCGCCAATCTGCGGAGAAATTATGTAGTACGAGGCTCCGCTGGCTTGCCAGTTCAGCGTGACGTTTGTACCCGAGCTCACGCTGGTTGAGCTCGCCGTGAAACTGGTAATTGTCGGTACTGATCCTTGTGGCACATTTGATGACGTGTAAATCGGAGTCATCTGCACTACTTCGAAGGCCGAGGCCGGGACTTGCGACAGGTTGTGGAGATCGTCATTGTCCCAGCGATCGTCCGGGGCCCCGCTCAGATACATGGCGCTGCCGTTATCGGCCATGATTATTCCGTAGGTTTTCAAGGCGGTGAGGATCACCTGCAGGTTGGTCGAAAATCCTGAAATGTCGTAGCTGGCCTTCAGGCGCATGCGCATACCCATCGGCGCAGCCAACGAGTTGGACGAAGTTGCCGCCCAATGCGAGGCGGGAGGGATCATGGCCGCCTGGCTTTGCGGGAGCGTGAAGCGAATGGCGTGCTGAATCTTGCCGCTGGCCACTTCGTCGTAGCGCACCAGCCCGGCAAAAATGGATAGGCCGGCGGCGTCGGCGGAGGTCCATGTCCAGGGACGCTGCTCGTCGTTGAGAAGGTCCCAAACCGCGGCCGATCCGGCGTTCCAACTACCGTCACTGTTGGGAAAAGAGCTGTACAGTTCGTAGAGGAAGCAGTTGCTGTTGTCAATGACGAGGACATGGCGGTCGCCATTGCCGGGATTGGGATAACCCTCGATGGGCGCATCAGCCGGGACGGGCATGGGGCCGGGATCGCTTTCGTCGCCGTAGGCCGTGAAATTGATATTTACCGAGCCCTGCGATCCACCCACGACCACATAGGGAATACCCATGCTCGAGCCCTGGTAGAGACCCGAACCAAAATCCGGATGCAGGCCGATGTTGGGGCCAATGAAGTTGATGATGGCGTCAGAATTCGGATCGACGGTAGCACTTGAAATATCCTGATTCCAGGCATTGTCCGCAGGGAAGGGACGGAAGCCATTGAGGCTGGCGCCCTGTCCAGTGGAGATGCCGCCGCATTGGGTTTGCGCGTTTGATCCGCTGTTCCCGTTATTGCCGCTTCCCGAGTTGCTTCCGGAGGTGGGGGTCGCGGACTGCGATCCGCCGCAAGCGGCAAGAGAAAGCAGCAAACAGAACGTAAGCGTCAGAGCGGTGGAGACCTTTAGTCGATTGAGCATGGAGAAGTTGCTTCAGATATTGTCGCCGCTCTGCCTCTGCGCATCACAAAGCATGAGGACATTCGTCTCCAAGAACTTGTACATGTACGGGCGGGGGCGGAGCTTGGGACAGCGCTGATTGTTTCGTAGGGCGCGTGATTACAGGCTACAATTGCGATTGCGGTTTGATCGGAATGCCTTGTCTGGGTGCGGTTTATCAGGTCTTCTGATAAATCTAAATCAAGGCGGCAATGGTATTGCCAGAGATGTATCAGCAGGTAGGAGACACGCCATGAAACTTGCGAAGACGAAGACCATAATGATTGCGCTGATGTTGTGCATAGGCACGACTTTTTATCTGGTGAGCGGGCAGGCGCAAACCGCCCCGGGACAGGCAGCGCCCGCACAAGCGGCAGCGCAGGCTACGGCAGCAACGCCGAGCGGTACGCATCGTGAGATCGAAGTGCCGGGAAGCAAGCAGTGGGTTGACACCAACATTGATCTGCGCGCCGGAGCCAAGGTGCGCTTTACGGCGACAGGGCAAATCACCTATCCGGCCGACCAATCGTATGCGGGAAAATTGCGTACCGCAGGTACGTTCGGACCGGCGGGTCTGGAACGGAATTTTGCCGACCTGGTCCATCAGTATGCGGTGACGGATGCAGGCCACGGAGCGTTAATCGGCCGTGTGGGTTCTGCAGACTATGCCCAGGCGTTTTCCATCGGCGAAAGCAAGGAATATGACGTGCCGGTGGCGGGAAGGCTGTATGTCGGGCTCAATGAGAGTGAAAGCGACGCTTCAACGGCGCAAGGAAGTTTCCATGTCACCATCGAGGTTTTGCAAGAGGGCTCCGGCAGCGCCAATGCCGGTGGGCCTGCGGAAACATCTATCCCCGGTATCACAACCGATTTGCTGAATAAGATTCCGCGCCGCGTGAGCGACCCCAACGGCCGGCCCGGCGATATGGTAAACGTGTTAATCGTGGGGACAGACGATCAGGTGGTCAAGACATTCACGACTGCGGGATGGGTGAAGGTGGACAAGAGCGTAGAAGGTTCGATCCTGAACGCAGCGCTGGAGACTTTCGAGAAGAAAGACTACTTAACCATGCCGATGAGCACGCTGTACCTTTTCAACCGGCCGCAAGATTACGGCTTTGCACACGCCGAGCCGGTCAAGGTGGCGATGTCGCGAAATCACTTACGCGTTTGGAAGTCCCCCTACGAGGTGGATGGCAGGCCGGTATGGTGTGTGGCGGCAACCCATGATATCGGCTTTGAACGCGACCAGCGCAACAACGGAGTGACCCACAAGATTGATCCGGCAATCGATGGCGAGCGCGAGTACGTGAATGGCACGCTTTCGTCAACCGGACTGGTCGTACAGCGGGACCACGTTACACCACCCAATCCGCTGACCACGGCGAAAACCGCGACCGGCGGGGAGTTTCACTCCGATGGACGCATCGTGGTGCTCATGCTCAAAAATGCGACATAGGACGGGTCCGAAGATAAATTTTCGGGATGACGGTCAGCTACCTGGTGACTGATTCTCGATCCGCTCCAAAAAAAGACGAAGTTCGTCCGCTAGAGGGCGAGAGAAAGCCAGAGCTGCTCCGGTTTGTGGGTGCTGGAACTCGAAGGCAGCGGCGTGCAGAAAATTTCGCGACAGAGAAGTCGTAGAGTCATTCCTGGCTCGAAGCTCTCGCGGCGCGCCGTAAAGTGTATCGCCCACCACGGGATGCCCGAGGGAAGCCAGGTGCACGCGAATCTGATGGGTACGGCCGGTATCGATTTTCACTTCCAGCAAAGTAAACTTGCCGTATTTTGAGTCGATACGCTTTTTCACGCTGTAATGCGAAACCGCTTCACGCCCGGCGGAGCGGCGGGTGGTCATCCGCGTCCGCCTCACCCGGTCACGGCTGATACTGCTGCTGATTGTCCCGCTATCCTGCCTGATCCAGCCATGTACGAGAGCAATGTAAGTTTTCTTTACTTGGCGGCGGGCAAACTGCGAGGCCAGCCTGCGATGGGACTGGTCATTCTTGGCGACAACGATCAGGCCGCTGGTGGCTTTGTCGAGTCGATGTACGATGCCGGGCCGTAGCTCCCCTCCGACGGATGACAACTGGCGGAAGCGGTGCAGCAAAGCGTTGACCAGGGTGCCTCGGTTGCGCTCGTCGTCGGTGGCGCCGGCGCCGGCATGCACCATCATTCCCGCGGGCTTGTTGATCACGGCAAGATCGTCGTCTTCGTAGACGATGTCGAGCGGGATCTCCTCGGGGATGGCGCGAAGCGGAGGCCTTTGTAGTTCACCCAGGATCGCAATTCGTTCGTTGCCGCGCAAGCGCATGGAGGCTTTGGCAGGCTTGTTCTCCACCAGGACCTTTTGCTGTTCAATTAATTGTTGAATGCGCGCGCGGCTCGTGTCCGGCAGTTGGCGAACGAGAAATTGGTCCAGGCGCTGACCAGCGTCGTCGGTGGTGGCCGCAAACGAAAGTGGCGGGCGGTCAGTCACACGGTGCAGTACACCAAAAAAGCATGTCACTCCGAACAGAGCGTAAGCTCTGGAGAAATCTTACGACAGCTTGCTGTGTGCCATGACGGCTAAGGGAACGACCCTAACACTGCGTTGGCAGTTCCCGTTGACTTAAGATCCTTCGCGGGCTTACGCCCGCATCAAGATGACATAGCTTGTGAAGAAGATAAACGAAGGATGACTCACCGTGCGGCCTGCGCGGGCATGGTTTTCAGCCCGGGGCGCAGCCACCAGATCAGCCCGCCGGTAAGCACCAGTCCGATGGCAATGAGTTGCGTGCCGGTCATGATTCCGCCAAACACCGATCCGCGGCCGGGATCGTCGCGGATAAATTCAAGAAAGTATCGGGCTACTCCGTAGAGAAACAAGTAGGCGCCGAAGACCTGCCCGTCGAACTTCTTGCGCTTGAGCAGCCACATGAGAATGAAAAAATTCGCCAGCTCGACGGCGGATTCGAAAAGTTGAGTAGGCTCAAGCGGCACACCGAGAGGCGTGCCGACCCAGGCTTGGGCCAGAGGGTTTTTGAAAGTTACACCCCAGAAATGGGTGGTGGGCTTGCCATAGCAGCAACCGGCGGCGAAACATCCGAGGCGGCCGATGGCGTGTCCGAGGGCCAAACCCGGCGAGAAAGCATCGCAAGTGCGCAACGCGGGCATGTGATTTTTGCGGATGTACCACGCAGCCGCTGCGAAGGCGGCAATCAAGCCTCCGGAGAAAACGCCGCCTGCCTGCAAAGTGGCAAAGCTGAAAATCTCGCGGGGATGGGCTGTGTAGTAACTCCAATCGTTGACAATGTAAAGAATCTTAGCGCCGACAATTCCGCTCAGCACGACGAGAATGCCGAAGTTCCAGGCGTGCTCGGGATTGATACCTTGCTTTTCAGAATTGCGCACACTGATCCAGAGCCCAGTCAGGACCCCGATCGACACCAGTAGGCCATAAGTAGGAAGGCTCAAATTCCCAATGTGAAAAAGTCGCGGAAACACTGATCAGTTAGATGCCAAGGAATGGCAAAGGGAAGTTTACCACGTGCCAAAGAACAAGCCGACCCACGGGGCCGTGTGGCGGGCCGAGAATGAACCGTCGTAAGACGTGTGGGAACCCGCCGCGATCCTTTAGGCGTCTCCGCGTGGCGGAGCATGGCACACCGGATCGTTACGAGTCGGGCCCCCGTTCATTCAGGTGTTGGTTCAAAAATCGGTTACCACCATCACCAACGTAGCAGGCCGGCTTTCAATTCGGATGCTAGGCAAAAATGCGCCGATTCGCAAGAGGGGTGGCACAAATAGTTGGTAATCGGCTTGCCAGCAACTTTGGTAAGCGAGTTATTGCGCGGGGGATTGAGTGCGGAGGGTAGTCTCTTGTGCACGCAGCCCAGCAAGAGAGGATAAAAAGGATAAAACCAGAACTGTTGCGGCGCGCACTCTAACCCGCCTTAAGCCGCTCCTGAAGAATTTCGTCGAGTGCATTGGAGAGATTGCTGGCGCGTTTGAGGTAATCCACGGTGCTATCGGCCTGGTTACGCTTCAAGAGATGGTATTCATCGGCGATATTCAATGCCGCGAGCACGGCCACGCGAATCGTATCAACGGTACGAGTCTGCGCGGCGACGGCGCGCATTTTGGCGTCCACATACTCGGCCAGTTTCAGGATGTATTGCGGGTCGGAGCCGCGAAGGTTATAGGCTTGATCGAAAATCTCGACGCGTACGCTACTTTCGCTCCGCTCGTGCGGCGCAGGCTGCTTTGGGGGCGCTGCCATCGCTGGGCTGCTCCTGTAGGCAAGGATCCTTGGTGGCACTGCGGCCGCTCAGGATGCTGCCTGTTGTTCGGTCAGATTATCGATACGCTCCAACATCTTTTCGACCCGGCCGCGGACTTCCTCGCGGTCACGTCGCAACTGGATCATTTCGCGGCGCAAGGCATCGAGCTCATCCTCGCGCTGTTCCAATTGTTCGCGCAGGCGTTTGGCATCGCGCTCGGCGATGGCGCGCGCCTCCTGCGCGGCCCTGTATAACTCAATCGTGCGGTACACCTTCTGCTCGAGCACCTGAAAGTCATCGGCTGGAACCTGAGCAGATTCTTCCGCCATTTTGACAGACATGGTTCGCTTTCCTGGGAATTGGGTTGAGGGCAGTATAACGCAGATGAGCGTGGAAATCGGCCCTCATGAATGTGCAACAGCCGGTTCCTCGGTTGCTAGCGGCATCGGCAAGTCGAGGAGCTTCTCTCAGAACCAGAAATCTACGAGCGTTGCCCGGTATAAAGTTTGCATCTCGATCTAAGTGACTGAATCAAATACCATATTGCTGGCTGGCTGCGACGGATTCAGGGCCAAGTTCGGATCGATCCGTTACTCGCATCCTGTTAAGTTATCCGCACTGATAGGGGCAGAAGCGGAGGTTTTTCTGAGCCTCCGACGCATTTATGTGGATTGTCCGATTAGCCTTAAGGCGTCCTTATACTTTTGTCGTTGTTGCACTGTTGCTGCTGATCTTAGGGCCAATCGTAATTCTGCGCACACCCACCGATATTTTTCCCAACATTGATATTCCGGTGGTCAGCGTTCTTTGGACTTACGACGGCTTCGATGCTGAGCAGATGGCAAACCGCATCGTGAGCCTGACCGAGCGCGCTTTGACCACCACCGTCGACAATATCCAGCACATCGAATCGCAATCGCTGCCCGGCAAGGCCGTGGTCAAAGTTTTCTTCCAGCCGAATGCGAGTATTGAGCGGGCCATTGCGCAGGTGACCGCGATTTCGCAGACGCAACTGCGGCAATTGCCGCCGGGCACGACGCCACCTCTGGTTATCAGCTATAACGCCTCGAGCGTGCCGATTCTGCAACTTGCGCTCTCGGGGAAGACGCTTTCTGAACAGCAATTGTTCGATTATGGCACGAACTTCATCCGCACCCGTTTAATCACGGTGCGAGGAGTTGGGATTCCGTGGCCTTATGGCGGCAAAATCCGGCAGGTGCAAGTTGACCTTAATACGACAGCGTTACAATCGAAAGGATTGTCGCCACTGGATGTGGTGAATGCCATCAGCGCGCAAAACATCATTCTGCCCTCGGGCACCTCGAAGATCGGGCAGTTCGAGTACAACGTCGATATCAACAGCGCGCCAGAAACCATCCAGGAACTAAATCAAATTCCCGTCAAAACGGTCGGGAACACGACCATTTACGTACGTGACGTCGCGTGGGTGCGCGATGGCTTTCCCCCGCAAACCAACATCGCGCGAGTCAACGGCCAACGGTCGGCTCTGTTGACGGTGCTGAAAACCGGCAATGCTTCGACGCTGGACATCGTTTCCGGAATCAAGTCTCTGCTGCCGACGATTAAGGCGGGTTTGCCGCCGGAGCTGCAGATCAAGCCCCTTGCGGATCAATCGTTGTTCGTGCGCGCTTCGATCGATGGGGTGGTGAAGGAAGCCACCATTGCAGCCTGCCTCACCGGTTTGATGATCCTAATCTTCCTAGGAAGTTGGCGCAGCACGGTGATCATCGCGGTCTCCATTCCTTTGTCCATCCTGACTTCGATCATTGTGCTGAGCGCGCTGGGCGAGACCATCAACATCATGACGCTGGGAGGCCTGGCGCTGGCAGTAGGGATTCTGGTCGATGACGCGACCGTAGAAATCGAGAACATCAACCGCAATTTGGCGCAGGGCAAGGAAGTCGAACACGCGATTCTGGATGGCGCGCAGCAGATAGCAGTGCCGGCGTTTGTTTCCACGCTCTGCATTTGCATTGTGTTCGTGCCGATGTTCTTCCTGACCGGGGTTGCGCGCTATCTTTTCGTGCCGTTGGCCGAAGCCGTAGTGTTCGCCATGCTGGCCTCTTACCTGCTGTCGCGAACGCTGGTGCCGACCATGGCCAAATACCTGTTGCGCGGGCACGAGGTCGAAGCGCACGCGGCGGCCCACAGCAAGAATCCGCTGGTCCACTGGCAGATTCGCTTTGAGGAAGCGTTTGAGCGGTTTCGCGATCGCTATCACGAACTGTTGCAGCAGTGCTTGCAGCAGCGGCGGGCGTTTCTGCTGGCATTTCTGGCAATTTGCGTGGCTTCTCTGGTGATTCTGACTCCGTGGCTGGGGCAGGATTTCTTTCCCAGCGTGGACAGCGGTCAATTCAAACTACATCTGCGGGCACGGACCGGAACGCGCATTGAGGAGACGGCGCGCTTGTCTGATCTGGTTGAGCAATCGGTACGGCAGCAGATTCCTCCCGACCAACTGGATACGATCATTGACAACATCGGTTTGCCCTATAGCAGCATCAATCTTTCCTACAGCACGTCGGCCCCGGTGGGCCCTGCGGATGCGGACATTCTGGTGAGTTTGAAGAAGGACCACGCTCCGACTGCGCAATATGTCCATGATCTGCGATTCAAGCTGGCCAGCGAATTCCCGGGAACAACGTTTTCGTTTCTGCCGGCCGACATCGTCAGCCAGATTCTGAATTTCGGATTGCCCTCGCCAATTGATATCCAGGTCGTAGGAAATAATCTGAGGGCGAACCGCGAATTCGCCAATCAATTGCTGGCACGCGTCCGGCAGATACCTGGCGCGGTGGATCTGCGGGTCCAGCAGCCTTTCGATCAGCCGTACTTGCATGTGAATGTGGATCGCACGAAGGCTGAGCAGGTTGGTTACACGGAGCGTGACGTCGCCAATAATCTGCTTATTTCACTCAGCGGCAGTTTTCAGACGACGCCGGAATTCTGGCTGGACACAAAGAATGGAGTCGAGTACAGCATTGCCACGCAGACGCCGCAATATCGAATTCAGTCGATTCAGGACCTGCAGAATGTGCCGGTGACCAGCACCAACAACGCTCCGCCCCAGATTCTGACCAGCATTGCTTCGATCGACCGCGGGGTTGGAATGGCGACGGTTTCGCACTACAACATCGCTCCGGTCATCGATATTTACGGCTCGGTGCAAGGGCGCGATCTGGGAGCAGTGGCTCGGGAAATCAATCGAATTGTGGTGAATGCCAAAGGACTCGCCCCTCGGGGGACGGAAGTAATTGTGCGCGGCCAGATCGAGACCATGAGGACTTCCTACATCGGCCTGCTGGGCGGCCTGGTGTTTTCAATCCTGCTGGTTTACCTGCTGATTGTGGTGAATTTTCAGTCCTGGCTGGATCCGTTCATCATTATTTCCGCTTTGCCCGCAGCTTTGTCGGGCATTGCGTGGATCTTGTTCATCACTCATACCACCTTGAGTGTTCCGGCGCTGACCGGTTCCATTATGTGCATGGGAGTGGCGACAGCCAATAGCATTCTGGTTGTGAGCTTCGCCAAGGAACAGATGGCGGAAGGGCGCGATGCGGTGGTGGCGGCGCTAAATGCGGGGTTCACGCGCTTCCGGCCCGTCATCATGACTGCTTTGGCCATGATCATTGGAATGGTCCCTATGGCTCTCGGCCTGGGAGAAGGTGGAGAGCAAAATGCGCCGCTGGGCAGAGCAGTAATTGGCGGGCTACTCCTGGCCACAGTGGCAACTTTGTTCTTTGTTCCGGTGTTTTTCAGTCTGCTGCACAGGCGAAGCGGAGCTGAGCGGCAACTTGCGAAACACTGATGTTTGAGGGTGGAATCACTGTAAAGTTCAAGATCATCTATGTATGCTTTCAGGGAAGGAGTTCATGAGAGTTGAGCAGCCAAACGAGGTAGAACAGCCGGTTTCGGCGGCGCGCGAGCCGAGCTACCAGCCAACTGGCGGTGGTCGAACTGAAAGCCGACCGGTACGCTGGTGGATCGCGGTTCTGGCATTGGCAGCCGTGGTCGCAGTGATCCTCGGGGGCATTATTCCGCGCAAGCGAGCGGAAGCGAAGCTGGAACAAGAAACTGAACTGATGGCAGTACCGACGGTTTCGATCGTGCACCCGAAGCGGTCGGCTCCGGCTGACGAAGTGGTATTGCCGGCCAACGTGCAGGCTTATATTGACTCACCGATTTACTCGCGCACCAACGGATATCTCAAGAAGTGGTATGTGGATATCGGCGCTCACGTGAAGCAAGGTCAATTGCTGGCGGAGATCGAAACGCCAGAGGTTGATCAGCAATTACGACAAGCGCGCTCCGACCTGCAAACCGCGGAAGCCAACCTGGATCTCGCAAAGATCACGGCCGATCGTTATACCGGGCTGCTGAAGACGGAATCGGTGTCGAAACAGGATGCCGATAATGCCCAGGGCAACTATGCAGCGCAAAAAGCGACGATGCAGGCAGCTCAGGCGAATGTGAAGCGCCTGGAAGAGCTGCAATCGTTTGAGAGGATTTATGCGCCGTTCGATGGAGTGATTACGTTTCGTAATACCGATATCGGCCACCTGATCGACTCGGGAAGCAGCGGAGGGACACGGACGGAACTGTTCCACATCGCTCAACCCGACAAGTTGCGGGTCTACGTGAACGTACCTGAGATTTACGCTGCTGCGATCAAACCGGGGCTCAATGCTGATCTCGTGGTGCCAGAATTTCCTGGCCGGCGTTTTCCGGGAACACTGGTTCGCACCGCCAATGCCATCGACCAGACGACGCGAACGCTGCTGGTGGAGATTCGGGTGGACAATCCTACGGGAACGTTGTTCAGCGGCGCATATGCCGAGGCCCACTTCAAATTGCCCAATGCGGGCGGGTCGTCGTTCATTCTGCCAGTGAACACATTATTGTTCCGGTCCGAGGGCCTGCGCGTGGCGGCGGTTGGCGATCAAAATCGCGCCGAGCTTAAGCCGATCACCGTGGGGCACGATTATGGAACGGAAATTGAAGTGGTCTCCGGCTTGACGGGTGAGGAGGCGGTGATTGTGAATCCGCCGGATTCCATCGTGTCGGGAGAAGAAGTTCGCGTCGTGAACCCGCCTGCCAGCGTGCCGAAAGGCAACCAACTTCCTCCGGGAGACCAGGGCAGCATGGGGCGCTGATGTCGAGCATCTGCAAACTCCAGCATGCAACCGTTGTAGTCATGCTTTTGGTCCTCGGCGGATGCGCGGTGGGGCCGCGCTACTCACGCCCGCCAGCACCCACGCCTCCGGAGTTCAAAGAAACGCCTCCGAACTGGAAGGTGGCGCAGCCGTCGGACCAAGCTGCACGCGGCAAATGGTGGGAAATTTATCAAGATCCCCAGCTCAATGCGCTCGAAGAAAAGATCAATCTTTCCAACCAGAGCCTGAAGGTGGCGCAGGCGCAATTCGATCAGGCAAGGGCACTGCTTCGCTATTATCGGGCGGATTTGTATCCGACGATCAGCGCGGGCGGATCGGCTACGCGGGAACGTTTTTCCTCAAACCGGCCGCTGGCTACCTCCACGGTCAGCGGGACGACGAATGATCTGATACTGCAGGCGGACATGTCGTACGAGCCGGACGTCTGGGGCCGAGTGCGCAGCAATGTGGCGGCTTATCGGGCGAGCGCACAAAGCAGTTTTGCCGATCTGCAAACTGTCAGCTTAAGCTTGCACGCCGAGCTGGCCACGGATTATTTCCAGGCCCGCGAACTGGACGCAGAAGCGCAGTTACTCGACTCCACCGTCGCCAGCTACCAGAAAGCCCTGGAGCTCACCCAGAGCCGCTATCAGGGCGGAGTGGCGTCCCAGGTAGATGTGGCGCAAGCGCAAACGCAACTGGAGACGGTCCGCGCGCAGGATATCGATGTCAAAGCTGCACGCACACAATTCGAGCATGCCGTCGCAATGTTGATTGGCGAGCCGGCACCGAGTTATACGCTGCAATTTGCCGCGCTGAATGCAACCCCTCCCGTAACCCCGCCGGGATTGCCGTCGCAGTTGATCGAACGGCGTCCGGATATCGCATCATCGGAGCGGCAGATGGCCGCGGCAAACGCCAACATTGGGGTGGCGCGCGCGGTTTACTTTCCGCTGTTCAGTTTCCCGCCAACTGCCGGGTTTGAAAGCACAAGCATCACAAACTGGCTGAGCGGGCCGAGCGGATTCGCATCGATAGGAATTTCCGCCATTGGGACGGTCTTTGATGTCGGCCGGCGCCGTGCTCTCACCGAGCAGGCTCGGGCTGCGTACAATCAGGCCGTCGCGAATTACCAGCAGACGGTACTCACTGCTTTTCAGGAAGTGGAAGACAATCTGGCCGAATTGCGGCTCCTCGAAGAGGAGGCAGCGACCCAAGCTGCGGCAGTAGCCGCTGCCGAGCATTCACTGGCGCTTTCGCAGAACCGCTACAAAGGCGGAGTGACGAGCTACCTGGAAGTGACCACCGCGCAGGCTGTGGCTCTTTCGGATGAGCGCACCGCAGTGCAGATTACCGGGCGAAGGATGGTGGACAGCGTTCTGCTGATCAAAGCGCTGGGCGGCGGATTCGATGCGGCGACTTTGTCAAATCTCAACCTGACGGCCCAAAGCCAGCCCACGGTGGCGCCGACAAATAAACCTGGGGCGAACCAGTAAAAAGCGAAACATCCTTTTCATTGCCGGTCACTCGGGCAGGCTATTTTCCAGCAATCCGGTGCTTGCGAAAGGCATGCAGAACCATCGCACTGCTGATGGAGAACGCGGCGATGGCTCCCAAGGCCGTCAGTTGTGCCAGCGCGGGGCCGAGCCGAAGAACATCCGAAAACAGAGCTGCCGCGGCAAACAGGATTCCCACAACATTTAGCCACACGGGAGCGTGCAGAGGCTCCGGTTGCTCGCGGTTGTAGAAGCGAAGCTGCAGGAGAACGGCGGCCAATCCAATGGCCGCAACGATCATCACGGCAATCGGGCTATAGAAAGCTTTGGGCTTGGTGTAGATCACCACCAGCGCCAGGAGCCCGCAGAGCAGGCCAGAGGCGATGACGGTCCAGCGTCGGGATCTTGCCGAATCGACAGCGGAGGCTGCCGCCATGAGTGATCATTGTAGCGAGAGTGGGGCGGGGAAGGGGAGTGTTCATGCGTATGCGACGCTTCAGGTTTCCGCGATGACAGCGGCTTGTCGCTGGGGTCAGTACTTCCTTGGCCTCGGGGGGATTAAAGAGATGTCCACCGGCTCGAATTCAAACCTAGGTTCATCGGCATCGGGAGCGAAGTAGGCTTTCGTGGTCTTCAACCAGTTTTTATCGTCGCGCTCCGGGAAGTCCGGCTTGTAGTGCGCGCCCCGGGATTCGTCGCGTATGGCCGCACCTTGGGCAATGACGCGGGAAAGCTGCAGCATGTTGTAAAGCTGCCGCGTAAAAACGACGCTGGTATTGGCCCACTGCGATCGGTCGCTCATGTTGATACGCTGAAATCGTTCCAGCATCTCGCAGAGCTTGGCATCGGTTTCCTGCAGGGCCTTGTTATAGCGGATGACAGTGCAATTCTTGGTCATCAACTCGCCCAGCTCGCGCCATAGCTTGAAGGGATTCTCGGTGCCCTCAGCCCGGGTGAGCTGCGCATTTTTTTCTTCCTGACGTTTACGCTCGGAATCGAAATGCCCGTTGCCGGAGGCGGCTGAAGCGTTGCAGGCGTACTCAACCGCCGCAGGCCCGGCGACAAACCCTCCCCAAATGCAGGACACCAGGGAGTTCGCTCCCAGGCGGTTCGCGCCATGGTACTGGTATTCGCTTTCGCCCGCCGAATAGATTCCGGGAATGTTTGTGGCCTGCTTGAAATCCACCCACAATCCACCCATGGTGTAATGCATGCCGGGGAAGATTTTCATGGGGGTCACGCGCGGGTCGTCGCCAACGAACTTCTCGTAAATCTCCAGAATGCCTTCGAGCTTGCGGTCGAGAATCTTGGGATCGATGTGGGTCAGGTCGAGATATACCATCGGCTTGCCGTCAATGCCGAGGTTGTACTCATAGACAACCTTGAAGATGGCACGGGTCGCTACGTCGCGCGGAACCAGATTCCCGTACTTCGGATACCATTCTTCCAGGAAATACCAGCGTTCATTCTCGGGAATCGATTTCGGATCGCGCGTGTCACCCTGCTTCTTCGGCACCCACACCCGCCCGCCTTCGCCGCGGGCTGACTCCGACATCAGCCGCAATTTGTCTTCTCCGGGGATCGAAGTGGGATGCACTTGAATGAACTCGCCGTTGGCGTAATAGCATCCTTGCTGGTACAAGGCGGACTGCGCCGATCCGGTACAGACCACGGAATTCGTCGATTTGCCGAAAATCGCGCCGATGCCGCCGGTGCAGATGATGATGGCGTCGGCGGGAAATGTGCGCACCTCCATCGACCGCAGGTCCATGGCGCAGATGCCGCGGCAGACGCGGTTTCCGTCGAGCACCGCCGACAAGAATTCCCAGTGCTCGTACTTCTTGACCTTGCCTTCCGACTCGTAGCGGCGCACCTGCTCGTCGAGCGCGTAGAGAAGCTGCTGGCCGGTAGTGGCGCCGGCGAAGGCAGTGCGGTTGTACAGGGTTCCCCCGAAACGGCGGAAATCCAGCAGCCCTTCAAGGGTGCGGTTAAAAGGCACGCCCATGCGGTCGAGCAGGTCAATGATGCCGGGTGCGGCATCGCACATGGCTTTCACTGGGGGCTGGTTGGCGAGAAAGTCGCCGCCATAGATGGTGTCGTCAAAGTGCTTCCAGGTCGAATCGCCTTCGCCCTTCAGGTTCTTGGCGGCGTTAATCCCGCCTTGCGCACAAACCGAATGCGAGCGTTTAACCGGAACGATGGAAAACAGATCAACCTGCCCACCCATTTCTGCAATTTTGATGACCGCCGAAAGCCCGGCCAGCCCGCCGCCCACCACGATGATTCTGGGATTGGCTGCCATAGTTAAGACACTATTGCGAACTCTGCGGTCCGGCTTCTACCAGGCGCGCTCCCGCCGGATCAGTTGGCTGTTGGGGATAGCGTACCCTGAACGTGTACAGGCTTGCCCCGCCGGCCACGCTCAAAAGCAAAAAGAAAGCCAGACATATGTACAAAAATCGCTGGCGAGCCCGTTCGCCCGTCGTGATTCCCCATTTCGCCGCGAAGAGCCAGATTCCGTAGGCGAAGTGCCAGGATGCGGCAACAAGGCCAACCACATAGAAGGCCAGCAAGCCAGTTGAAAACAGTTCGGTCTGTACTTTGCCGAAGGAAGCGCCGGGGAACTCATGCAAGTCAATGCCGGTGAAACGCATGGTCCAGGTGTGCCATAGCATGTAGGCAAACGCCACAATCCCGGTCCAGCGCTGGGCGGTGTACATCCAGTTGCCCGTCCAGGGATACTCGATGACGTTGCCTTCGCCGCAGTACCAAATGTAGATGCCGTAAAGCGCATGAAACAAAATCGGAATCCAGATGAGAAGCAGCTCCAGCCCGAAGACCAGAGGCAGGCTCGCCAGGAAGCGAACCTGGCGGGCATAGGCAGCGGGTCCGCCAATCGCGCTGGCGTTGGAGATCAGGATGTGTTCAAACAGGAAAGCGCCGATAGGAACGATGCCCGTGAGCGAGTGCAGGCGGCGTAGCAGAAAGGAATAACCCTGGCCCGCCCGCAACGGGGCCACACCCGGTTGAATTGAAGCTGGAGCTGTAGTGCTGGCGCTCGCTGCCAAGAAAGTTCCTTATGAGTTCCGCAATGACGAATGAACCTCTAATTATCTTGGCGCAGAAGAAGCGAGTCAAGGTGAGGAGCTGGGTACAATTTACGCCGCGCTGGCGACTTGGAATCGGCGTTGTGGAGATTTCGTCATGCGCCGCTGGCAAACGTGGATCGTTACTAACTCCAATGCCATGTTAGACATTCACTAGAAATTCACACGTTTGTAACAA
>Ga0187784_10002003_pt1 | contig 16284 bp, 13 predicted proteins | sample 1015_SJ02_MP15_2_FD_132964 | JGI IMG/M metagenome (GOLD analysis project Ga0187784, IMG submission 132964) | Tropical peat soil microbial communities from peatlands in Department of Meta, Colombia - 1015_SJ02_MP15_20_MG | ecosystem: Environmental > Terrestrial > Soil > Wetlands > Peat | place...
GCAAGTCTCGACGACATCAAGAAACGCGGTGAGCTGGTGATCGGCCTCGAGGCGCAGTACACGCCCTACGAGTTCTTCAAGGACGGCGAGATCATCGGCTACGACGTCGACATCCTGAACAAGTTCGCCAGCAAGCTCGGCGTCAAGGTCAAGCTGGTCGACACCGAGTGGAACGGCATCATTCCGGCGCTGCTGGCGCGGAAATTCGACGCGATCATGTCAGGAATGACCATCACCAAGGAGCGCGCCGAGAAGCTCAACTTCTCCATGCCTTATGCGGAAGCGACCAACGTGGTGCTGATCCGCGCCAAGGATGATTCGATCAAGAGCGCCGAGGACATCGCCGGCAAGCGCGTCGGCGCGCAGATCTCGAGCGCGGGCGACAAGGTCGCCAAGGAGTTCGAGGCCGTGCTCAAGTCAAAGGGCAAGCCCGGCTACACCGACTACAAGCTCTACGACCACTATCCCGAGGCCTATCTCGATCTCAACAATGGCCGCATCGACGCGGTGGTCAACTCGCTCTCGACGCTCGCGGTCGTGATGAAGGAGCAGCCCGGCAAGTTCAAATACGTGACCGGGATCCAGAGCCTGAAGGCGTTCTTCGGAATGGCGTTCCGCAAGGAAGACACCGACTTCCTCAAATTCGTCAACGATGAGTTCGCCGAAATGAAGAAGAACGGCGAGCTCGCCGAGCTGCAAACGAAATGGTTCGGCCAGACCATGGAGACGCCGAACGCGGTTCCGGCGGAGCTGCCCTGACTAAAGCGCCGATGCCGGCGCGCGCAGCGCCCGGCATCCGCTATTCTCGCGGCAGCAAGGACAGTCGGCGGGCAATGGGGGAGCGGCGTGGGATCGATCGATTGGGGCGTGATGATCTACGCCGTTCCCTACATGCTGAAGGGAGCGCTGGTCACCCTGCAAATCTCCTCGCTGTCGATGCTGCTCGGATGCCTGGTCGGGATCGTCTGCGGCTTCTTTCTGCTGTCGGAGATCGCGCCGCTGAAGTGGTTCGTGCGCGGCTATGTGTACTTCGTGCGCGGCACGCCCGCGCTGGTGCAGATCTTCCTCGTCTATTTCGCGCTTCCGGTCGTCGGCATCGAGATCGCGCCGTTCTGGGGGGCGGTGGTGGCGCTCGGCTTCAACGCCGGCGGCTTCATTGCCGAGATCGTCCGCGCCGGCCTGCAATCGATCGATGCCGGCCAGACCGAGGCGGCCAAGGCGATCGGGATGACGCACCGGCAGACGCTCTATTACATCCTGTTCCCGCAGTCCTTGCGCGTGATCACGCCGCCGCTCACCAATGAGCTGATCACGCTGGTCAAGGGCTCGTCGCTCCTGTCGGCGATCTCCATCTACGAGCTGACGCGCGCGACGCAGTTGATCATCTCGGCCAAGTTCACGCCGTTCGAGCTCTACGCGCTGCTGGCGGTCTTCTACCTCGTCATCGTTTCGACCCTCGCGAAGATCTCCGAATACATCGAGAGGCGCCTGGCGTGACCGCTGAAGCGCCGCTCTTGAAGGTCGTCGGTCTCACCAAGGTCTACGGGTCGATACCGGTGGTCGATCGGGTGGACCTCGTCGTCACGCGCGGCGAGATCGTCATGATCGTCGGGCCGAGCGGGGCGGGCAAGTCGACCCTGTTGCGCTGCATCAACCGGATCGAGGTTCCCTACGCCGGCGAGGTGGTCGTTGACGGCGTCGACATGGGCGGCGAGTGGCGCGACGGCGCCCTGGTGCCGGATTCGAGCAATCAGACCGCGCGCAAGCGGCAGAAGATCGGCATGGTGTTCCAGCGCTTCAATCTGTTCTCGCATCTGAGCGCCATCGACAATGTGGCGATCGGGCCCTACCGCGTGCTCGGCGTGCCGCTCGGAGAGGCGCGCGGCAGGGCGATGGCGCTGCTCGACCGCGTCAAGCTCAAGCAGCACGCCGCGAAGCGACCCGCGCAGCTCTCCGGCGGCCAGCAGCAGCGCGTCGCGATCGCGCGGGCGCTGGCGATGAACCCGGTGCTGATGCTGTTCGACGAGCCGACCTCGGCGCTCGACCCCGAGCTCGTCGGCGAGGTGCTGGCAGTGATCCGCGACCTCGCGCGCGACGGGATGACGATGCTGGTGGTGACGCATGAAATGCAGTTCGCCCGCGAGGTCGGGACGCGGCTCGTGTTCATGGATGGCGGCCGCATCGTCGAGGACACGCGGCCCGAGATGTTCTTCGCCAATCCGGCGAGCGAGCGGGCGCGCGAGTTCCTGCGGCGCGTCAACAAGCCGGAAGGCGGGGAGGAGGGGTAGTGCGAGCTCGAGGTTCGGGCGGCGCGTGAATTCGGACTGGCTGAGCCGAAGCCGATGCCGCAAGCGCCGAATGCGCCGCCCTTCCTGCGCCCTCGCGAGTCCCTCTGCGCTGACCGGACGGTCCTCCGCATCATCGGGATCGGCGTCGATCACGATGGTACGCTTCTTCTTCGCTCTGGTTGCTTCTTCTCACCGAGAGAAATCGCGCGGGCCTTACCGCGCGGTCATCTCTTCCGCCCCGCCGAGCAGCTTGACGTTGAGCCTGCCGCTCGCGAACAGCATGTCGTCCAGCGCTTCGCCGAGATCGACCGGCTCGACCGTCGTGCCGCCATCGCGCGCGATGCTCGCCTGCGCGACGCGCCGCATCAGCTCCTTGATGAAGGCGGCGCTGACCCCTTTGGTGCGCTGCACCGCTTCGCTTGCGACAGCATCGCTGAGCGGCAGCCCCTTGCCATAGAGCTGGACGAGCTTCCTGCGCCCGAGATCGTCCGGCAGCGCGATCTCGATCGCCTGGTCGATGCGGCCGGGCCGGCTGGCCAGCGCGTGCTCGAGCTTCTCCGGCCGGTTGGTCGTCAGGATGAACAGGATGTCGGCGTCCTCCCTCAGCCCGTCCATCTCGTTGAGGAGCCTGTTCAGCAGCGACTCCTCGCAAGGCCCCATCGCGTCGCGATCGCGCGCGATCAGATCGACGTCCTCGATCACGACCATGGTCGGCTGCAACAGCCGGGCGAGGTTCATGTAGTGGCCCAGCAGCACGACCTGCGCCGCCGTGATGATCAGCGTGGTGTGTCCGGGCAGGTTGCTGGCGAGGTAGCGGATCGTATGGGTCTTGCCGGTTCCCGGCGGGCCGTAGAGCAGGATGCCCTTGCGGGTCGATTGGCCGAGCCGGCGCAGCTCGGCGCGGCGCCTGACAAAGCCGAGGACATTGCGGTCGAGGAGCTTCAGTGTCGGCTCGGGCAGGATCACGTTCTCGGCCTTGACCGGCGGCAGCCGGTGGACCATCAGACCCCTTGTGCTGCCGCGATAGCTCGCCTCGGCGTCGAACGACAGGATCTTGCCGCGATAGGAATGCGCAGCGTTGACGGCGTTCTCGATCGCCGAGAAGCAGCGCGTCACGAGCGCCGCGCCGCTTGGCCCGGCCGGCACCGTGATCTCGATACGAATCCCGGTCTCCCGATCGTATTCGCGATGCGAGGAGAGCAAGGCCGCATAGCGCAGGTCCTCGGCGACGCAGAGCCACAGCCCGTTGTGGAGGCATTTCACCGGTTCGGTCTCGCCGATGTCGACATCGTCGTACTGTGCCGGCGCGATGGCGTGGGCATCCTTCCGGAAGCGGGTCAGCGCGGCCATCGTCAGCGTCTCGTAGCGGTACTGCTCGTGAATGCCGAAGAACCGGACCGGCGCGGCCGAGAACAGCCTGTCGATTGCGCCTTGCACGTCGGCGCGCATGTGTGCGGGAAATTGCCGTGCGGCGGCGACCAGCTGGTCCGGCGGCGTGCCGGCGAAATGCCACCGCAGCGCTTCATGCGCATATTTGAACTGCTTCTCTCGGACGAGGTCGCTCACGTTGGCTGCGACGGCCAGCATGCAGTCATCGCAGATCGGCGCCGTCTTGCCGGCGAGCGACACGCGGTTCTCTCCGGCAAAGTCACCACACAGCTTGCAGTCAGCCGCTCGAATGTCGTTGCCGGGCGCGGCCGTGATCAGCAGGGAATGGCCGGATGCCTGAATGTGCCGCCGCGCTGTCTCAAGCAGGGCCTCGGCCACCGCGCGCGGGTAGGTTCCACAGACCGCCTTGCCTCGCGCCTCGACCGTCGCGGTCACGGCGATCGGGTCGGTGGCCGGCTGGATGAAGACCGCGCGGATGAGGTCGACGACGAAATCCTGGGGTGTCTGGTCGTCATTGTGAATGACAAGCTCCAGGTAGTCGTCCTTCGCCTGAATGCCGTGCATGGAAAGGCCCCCAAATTGGCGCTCAACTCGGGATCACCCTAGAACAAAAGGGGAACAATGTCACGAGCCGCCAGCCGCGCTCTCCGCGCGCATCTCGGCAAACGTCTCCTTCGCGGTAAGCAGCGCCTCGCGCACCAGCGGCGCGCCGACATAGCCGAGGAGATGCAGGATCGCTTCGACCAGCTCGTCCTCGCTCCAGCCGTGGTTGCGCGCAAAGCGAATATGCAGCTTCAGCTCGGGCGTCCGCCCCGTGGCGGTGTCCGAAATGACGCAGATCAGGGTCCGGGTCTTGAGATCGAGGCCTTCTCGCGTCCACAGCGTGCCGAACAGCGTCTCCTGCGTGAGCGCGGCGAATTTCTCCATGATCGGGTCGGCATAGAGCGTGCGGTCGATCTTGTCGGCATAGGCCGCGCCCATCAGGTTGCGGCGCATCGCGCGGCCTTTGGCGCGCAAGGGGGTGTCGGTCATTGCTTGTGCTCCTCCTGGCTCAGAACGCCTCCATGCCGAGGAAGCCGTCCTCGGGGAAGCCGTCATAGATGCGCTTGCCGATCAGATCCTTCAGCGTCTCGGTCGTGCCGCCGCCGAGCGTGCCGTAGCGCGCGGCGCGGAACAGGCCGGAGACCGGATACTCGTCGGTGAAGCCGTAGCCGCCATGCACCTGTATGGCTTCGCTGGTGACGCGGATCGCCATCTCGTTGACGAACATCTTGGCGACGGCGGCAAGATACGGGTCGGGGAAGGGATCGGCGGACGCGGCCGCGCGGTAGAGGATCGAGCGCCCGACCTCGATGTCGCGATACATCTCGGCAAGCTTCCAGCGCATGCCCTGCATCGTGCCGATCGGGCGGCCGAAGGCCTCGCGGTCGCGCGCGTAGCGCACCGCCTCCTCGAACGCGCCCTCGGCGAGCCCAAGCGAGATGGACGGGTTCATGCAACGCTGCGTGTTGAATCCCTTCAACAGCTTGCGGAAGCCGTCGTGGCGGATAATCAGGTTCTCGAGCGGCAGCTCGACGTCGTGGAACTGGATCTCGGCGAGGTTCTCGCCGCCCATCGTGTGGTAGCGCGCCGTCACCTCAAAGCCCGACGTCTTGGGGTCGACCAGCACGCAGCCGATGCCCTCGCGCCCCGGCTCGCCGTCCACGCGCGTGAACACGATGAAACAATGCGCCTCGTCCGCGCGGCTGATCAGCGTCTTGGTCCCGTTGAGCACGACGCGGTCGTTGTGCACGACCGTATTGGTGCGGTAGTTGGCGACGTCGGTGCCGGCATGCGGCTCGGTCATGCAGATTGCCAGGATCACGTCGCCGGTGACGACGCCGGGCAGGAATTTCTGCTTCACGTGCTCGGGCGCGTAGACCGAGATGATGCGGTTCTGCGCGCCCATCGCGCTCATCACCGCCATCGCGGTCACGTAGCAGACCTTGGCGATCTCCTCGAGCACGAGGACGCAGTCGAGCACCGGCAGACCCAATCCGCCATATTCCTCCGGAACCGCCATGCCGAGCACGCCGATCCGGGCGAGGTCCTTGATGTTCTCGAACGGGAAGGTGCCATCCTGCCACTTCCTGACGCGCGGCTTGAACTTCTCCTGCGCCAGCGCGCGCACGGAAGCGACCATCGCCCGCTGTTCCTCGCTCAAAGTGAGCTTCATCGGCTCAGCTCCTTGTTCGGCCGCAACAAGTGCGCGGACGCACGATTAGAATATCTGGGTAGATTAGCTCGCCAGAGCCGTAAATCTCGCAGCGTACGAGGCATCGTAATGTCAGTTTTAATCATACAATTTATTTAAGTCGGGAATTTCTATCCGACCCGATCGTCAGCTTGTCGCTGCCACCAGAGGCGTCGGCAGCGAAATGTGCGAGGCAACTTGCGAGCCGCCGGCGACGCATGCGCGCGTGCAGGCGCCACGGGCGCTGGCGAGCGTGCGCGACGGATGCGCGATCCGATTTAAGAACGGTTCCAAGCGGGTTGCGGCTTGCCAGGGGCTGCATGATATCCCGAAGATGCTGATTGGTTGAAGATTGCTTCGTGCAAACGCGGTGTTGGTTTTCAGGTTAGATCGATTCCACTGTGTCGCGGCGAAGCAGATTGGATCGATTCCACTTTATCTCTGTCACGCAGACTAGATCAATTCCACTTGCTCCTTCGCTGAGCGCGCAGATATTGCTCGCGCGTTCGCAGCGTTCGTTCTTCGTCGCGTTTGGGGGCGAGATGTCGTGCATTGTTACTTGCGGTGTCACTTGCGGTGATCCCGCCGCGCATCCGGGTCTGCCCGACTGTTCCGGTGCGCCGCGGCCAAGCCCATGGCGTGGCGCGCCGCGGAGGCGAAAGACAGGTGTCCGGCCCGTTATTGGAGCCACGGTCGCGACCGGCATCCTTTGCGCCGCCGCGCCGACCTCGGTCTTCGCGCAGGCGGCTGTGGCTGCGACGACCACGCTGCCCCCGGTCGTCATCGCTCCGCCGGAAAACAAGCCAAAGCGTCCGCCGGCCAAGCGTCAGGCCGCAACGAAAGGCGTCGGAACGCGTGCCACACGACGGGCGGATCAGCCCGCCCAGGAGACGCCGACCGCCGGGGCCAACAATCCGACTCCCGCCCAGGCGGCGCTGGATCGGACGATGCAAGGCTTCGACCAATCCCGCGATCACATCCTGACCAAGCTCGGAGCCTCGACCTACACGATCGATCGCGCCGCGATCGAGACAATGCCGCAGGGCGACAACACGCCGGTCGACAAGCTCGTGCTGCAGCTGCCGGGAGTGAATTACGATTCCGCCGTGTCCAATCCGAATTATCACGTCCGCAGCGAGTATGCCAACGTCCAGACGCGGATCAACGGCTTCGTGCTGCCGGAAGGCGTCTCCGCCCTCGGCCCGGTGATCGACACGAATTTCATCGGCAGCATGACGCTGCTGACGGGAACGCTGCCCGCGCAATACGGCCTTCGCACCGCCGGCGTCCTGGATATTACCAGCCGCGCGTTCTCCGCGCCCGGCGGCAGCGTCAGCATCTATGGTGGCAGCAACGGCACGATCACGCCGAGCTTCGATTACGGCGGCAGCATCGGAAATACCCAATATTTCGTCACCGGCCGCGGCAATTGGAACAACCTCGGACTGGAGAATCCCACATCGTCGATCAATGCGATTCACGATCACACCGATCAGGGCAAGCTGTTCGCGTACGTATCGACATTGCTCAACGATTCGACACGATTAAGCGTGATCTCGGGCGCCTCCTACAGCCAATATCAGATACCCAACAACCCGAACCAGATGCCGCTCGGTGATTTCGGACCGGCAAATTATGACTCCTCGACGCTGAACGAAAGAGAGGTTGACCAGTATTACTTCAACATCGTCGGGCTTCAGACCAAGGGCGACGTGGTCGATACACAGTTCTCGTTCTTCTCGCGCTACGCCAAGGTGCACTTCATTCCCGACGTCTTCGGCGACCTGGTGTTCAACGACGTCGCTTCGGATGTCGTTCGGGAAAGCCAGATGTACGGCACGCAGTTCGACGCGTCCTACGCGGTGAACAGCGCGCACACGCTGCGAACCGGATTCATGGTGACGGCCGAGAAGACGAACGTCACCAACGTGTCGACGGTCCTGCCGGTCGACCCCAACAGCGGGGCGATCTCGCCGACGCCGTTCGCGATCTCCGATGCGAACTCCCTGCTCGGCTGGAATCTCGGTGCCTATGTCCAGGACGAGTGGAAACTGACCAGGACCCTCACGCTCAACTACGGAATCCGCTTCGACCAACTGTATCAGTTCGTGGATGCCAACCAGTTCAGCCCGCGCGCCGCGCTGGTGTTCAAGCCGTTCGAGGGCACCAGCTTCCATGCGGGCTACGCCCGCTATTTCACCCCGCCGATGCAGGCGCAGGCGACGCAGTCGAACCTCGCGCTCTTCACCAACACCACGAACCAGCCCGCCGTGCCGAACAACGATCCGGTGCAGCCCGAGCGGGCGCATTATTTCGACGTCGGCGTCGATCAGAAGCTCGCCCCGGGCCTCACGGTGGGGCTCGATGCCTACTACAAGATCGCTACCAACCAGCTGGATGATGGACAATTCGGCCAGGCCGTCGTGCTGACCCAGTTCAACTGGGCGCGCGGCTACAGCGAGGGCGTGGAAGCCAAGCTCAAATATCAGAACGGCAACTTCAGCGCCTACGGCAACTTCGCCTTCAACATCACGCGCGCGGTCGATCCGGTTTCGAACCAGTACCTTCTCGACCCCGCGACCTACAACTATCTGCTGACCAATTGGCACTACACCGACGACATGCAGATGTTCACCGGATCGGCGGGCGTTTCCTACAAATGGGATCAGATGCTCTTTACCGCCAACCTAAAATACGGCAGCGGACTGCCGGACGGTTTTGCCAACTCGTCGTTCAACCAGCCCTATACGACGGTCAATGTCGGCGTGGCGCGCGAGTTTCAGGTTTATCCGGATGCGAAGCCGACGACGGTGCGCTTCGACATCGTCAACCTCTTCGACAAGGTTTACGAGATCCGCGACGGCAGCGGCATCGGCGTCTTTGCCCCGCAATTCGGCGCAAGGCGCGGCTTCTTTGCCGGCATTTCACAGAAGCTGTGAGAGAGCGCAGCGCGGCGCGCCAGCGGCGCGTTGCGCCGCCCGGTGCGATCCACGCTCAGCTGCGCGCCGGCGCCCGGTATTCGGAGGGAAGCGTCTCGTCGGCAGCCTCCGCGCCGCCGCGGTTGAATAGCGGCGTGAGCACGATCGTCAGCACCAGGTTGAGCACCACGGCGTAGAGCGCCGAATAGCCCGGAAAGGTGAAGCCGCCCACGCTGAGCGCATAGGTCGGGGTGAGGTTCGCCGCGACGAACATCGCGGTGCCGGCGATGATCCCGACGGCCCATCCGATCAGCAGCGCCCACGAATTGAACCAGCTGGTATAGACGCCGAGCAGCACGGCGGGCAGCGTCTGGATGATCCAGATGCCGCCGAGCAGCTGCAGGTAGATGGCAAACTTCGAATCCACGAAGACGATGAAGGCGAGCGCGCCGAACTTGACGATCAGCGACACCCACTTTGCCATCTGCGCCTCCTGCCGGTCGGTCGGTGCGTTGTCGATGAACTCGCGGTGGATGTTGCGGGTGTAGAGGTTGGCGGCGGCGATCGACATGATCGCGGCCGGCACCAGCGCGCCGATGCCGATCGCCGCAAAGGCGATGCCGACGAACCAGGATGGGAAGCTGTGCAGGATCAGCGCCGGCACCGCGAAGTTGTTGCCGAACTGCTTGAAGCCGTCCGCAAATTCGGGAAGGGCGCTGACGCCGGCCGCGATGGCGAAGAAACCGATCAGCGCCAGCAGGCCGAGCATCAGCGAATAGCCCGGCAGCATCGCGGCGTTGCGGCGAATCGCATGTCCGCTGCTCGCGCTCAGGATGCCGGTGATCGAATGGGGATAGAGGAACAGCGCCAGCGCCGATCCGAGCGCGAGCGTCGCGTAGGCGCCGTACAGGCCGGTGGTGTTGGCGGCGGGAACCGGGAGCAAGAGCTTCGGCGCCGGCACGGCGGCGAAGATCTTCGCAAAGCCGCCGAGCTGGATCGGCACCACGATCACGGCGGCGAAGGCCGTGACGTAGATCAGGATGTCCTTGACGATCGCGATCGAGGCCGGCGCGCGCAGCCCGCTCGAATAGGTGAAGGCGGCGAGAACGACGAAGGCGATGAGCAGCGGCAGGTCGGCGACATAGCCGCTGCCGAAGACGCCCATGCCGCCGATCACGACCTGCAGCCCGACCAGCTGCAGCGCGATGTAGGGCAAGGTCGCGATGATGCCGGTCACCGCCATGGCGAGCGCGAGCCAGCGGTTGCCGAAGCGCCCGCGCACGAAATCGGCGGCGGTGATGTAGTTGCGCCGGTGGCACACGTACCAGAGCCGCGGAAAGACCAGGAACAGAATGGGGTAGATCACGATCGTGTACGGGATCGCGAAGAACGCGATCGCGCCGGCGCCGAAGGCGAGCGCCGGGACGGCAATGAAGGTGTAGGCCGTATAGAGGTCGCCGCCGACCAGGAACCAGGTGATCAGCGTGCCGAAGCGGCGTCCGCCGAGCCCCCATTCGTGCAACTGGTCGAGGTCGCCCTTGCGCCAGTGCGCTGCCGCAAAGCCGAGCCAGGTGATCAGCGCAAACAGCACCAGGAAAATGGTCAACGCAGTCCAGTTGATCTCCTGCACGGCATTCCTCCCCGAAGGTCTCTTTTCGTTTCTCGTTTTCGTTTCTTTGACGCGACGCCGCGCGCGCTAATCGTCGGTCGCGAAGTAGACGATGGCGGTCAGGATCGCTCCCAGCATGACCCAGAGCAGCTGGTACCAATAAAAAAATGGAATGCCGATCCAGTAAGGCTCGGCCTGATTGTAGAACGGCGGCCAGAGAACTGCGACGAACTGAATGACGAACAGCAGGTACCACCAGCTCCACCCGGAGCGTTCGTGATCCTGTTGCGAACCAGCGCCAGTTGACATGGAGCCCCTCACCGAGCTGCGCCAATATTGCGAAACGATGACAACGCTAGCAGAGCGACCCCGCCTGATCCAGACGGGAAGGGGCTCGCTCGTTTCTACCGCGCCGCGTGCCTATGCGCAGGGCATGCGACGGCGAAGTGCCCGGGCGTCGTTCAGGCTCTTGCGCGGGCGGGCGAAGCAGGCGCGATCCGAAAAAGCCTGCCCCACGCGATCGCCGGGCGGACGCGATTTCGGATAAGGTCGCGCAGCAGCGCAGGAAAAAGCGCAGAATCGTCGCGGCCGTCCTCCGCGGCGCGCGCCTGTTGGCACTGAACTTGCTCCCTAACCGGTCGCGTCCGCAGCCCAGTGCCCGGCCTGCTCGGCAAATAGGCGGGCACGCCGGGCGGCTTTGCGTTGAGCGGCGCCCTGACATCCGGAGACCGTGACAATGACCTTGATCCGCGCCCGCAAGCTTTCCCGCCGCAGCACCCTGAAGGCGTTCGGCGCAACGGCTGCCCTTGCGGCCTCCCCCTACGTCCGGCGCGCCAGCGCGGCCGAGGCGATCGAGCAGGCGAGCTTCGAAATTGCCGGCGTGCGCGATCCCCAGCTCGGCGCGCAGCTCGCGATCGCCGAGCACTACGGCTACTTCAAGGATGAGGGGCTGACCGTCACGACGCACTGGAACCAGTCGGCGGCCGACACGCTGACCGTGATGGCGGGCGGCAGCCAGCCGATCGGTGTCGGCGGCGCCTTCACGCAGATCGTGTTCAGCGGCCAGAAGCTTCCGATCCGCATCATCTCGGCGCTCGCCGACATCGCGCCGACCCAGGGCTTCGCGCTGTCGCCGGGCGTGAAGCTTGCGAGCCCGAAGGAGCTCGAGGGCAAGAAGCTCGCCTGGACGCAGGGCAATTCGCAGATCCTGATCCTGGCGAAGCTCGCCAAGGTCTACGGCTTCGACATGAAGAAGGTTACGCTCGTCAACATGAACCCGTCCGAGGGCGTGGTCGCGGCCTCGAAGGGGGACGTCGACGGGCTGCTCGGCTGGCAACCCAACCTCTACCGCCTGATCCAGCTTGGCGGCACGATGTACACGACCGCGACGACCAGCTACATGAACGGCAAGCCGGAGGAATATTCCTTCGCCGACCGCCTGCAGTACAACAATTCGGTGCTGCACGCCGCGCAGGACTGGATCGACGACAAGCCGAACACGCTCAAGGCGCTGTTGCGCGTGGTCAAGCGCGCGACCGGGACGGTCAACGCCGATCGCGCCAAGGCGCTCGAGGCGATGCAGAAGATCCTGCGCATCGATCCGGAGCCGCTCGCCGTCATGGCCGGGGCGAACCAGTACGGCATGGCGATCGACGACAAGCTGGTCACGACCATCGAGTTCGTCAACGAATGGGCGCTGAGCATCAAGCGCATCCCCAACCCGGTCACCGCCGAGGATGCGCTCGCGCCGCAGCTCCTTGCCGAGGTCGACCCGTCGCTGGTGACGTGGAAGCCGAAGGCGAAGACCTGACCTCATGCTCGAGCGCACGAGCCCGGAAGCGCTCGCCGGCGACGCGGTCGCGCCGCGCCGTCGCCCGGGTGCGCCGCGGCTGCGGCTTTTCCTGCTGCGCTGCACGTCGATCGTGCTGTTCTTCGCCGCGTGGTCCGCGTTCAGCTTCGCCAATGCGCGCTATCTGAAGCTGTTCAACCCGGTGCTGATGCCGTCGCCGCTCGACGTGCTCAACGCCGGCGTCGCGCTCACCGAGTCCGGCGAATTGCAGCACGACATCCTCGCGAGCCTGTCGCGCGTGCTGCAAGGCTTCGCGATTGCGGCCTTCGCCGGCGTCGCGCTCGGCATGGCGGTCGGGCGCTCGCGCCTGCTCGAGAGCCTGGTCGACCCGATGCTGGAGCTGTTGCGGCCGATTCCGCCGCTCGCCTTCCTGCCGATGCTGGTGCTGTGGTTCGGCATCGGCGAGGCCTCGAAGATTTCCTTCATCGCCTACGCGGCGTTCTTCCCGATCTTCACCACCACGCTCGAGGGCATCAAATATGTCGATCCGTTGCTGCTGCGTGCCGCCGCGAGCCTCGGCGCGAGCCGGCGCGACCTGTTCCGCTATGTCGTGCTGCCGGCTGCGACGCCTTCGATCATCACCGGGCTGCGGCTCGGCTTCGGCCTGTCGTTCTTCGTCATCGTGGCGGCGGAGTTCATCGCCGCCGACAGCGGGCTCGGCTACCTGATCAACGACGCGCGCACCTTCTTTCTCGTTTCGCAGATGCTGCTCGGTGCGGCGGTGATCGGCCTGATCGGCTTTGCCTTCAACCGGCTGTTGCGCCTTGTCGAGGCGCGGCTGCTGCGCTGGCGCAAGTCTGCCTGGAACTGACCGCCTGGAGCTGACGCGATGAATGAGCTGCCCCGCAACGTCACCGCGGCCGCGCGCAGCAAGATCAGGATCGAAGGCGTGTCGATGACCTTCGACAATGGCGTGACCGCGCTCAGCAAGGTAAGCCTCGCGCTCGCCGAGAACAGCTTCACCTGCCTGCTCGGGCCGTCCGGCTGCGGCAAGTCCACGCTGCTCGGCATGATCGCCGGCTTCGTGCAGCCGACCGCCGGGCGCGTGCTGGTCGACGGCGTGCCGGTTGCCGGCGCGTCGGCCGATCGCGGCGTCGTGTTCCAGGAATACGCGCTGTTTCCCTGGCGCACTGCATTGGGCAATGTCGAGTTCGGCCCGCTGATGCGCCGGCGGCCGCGCGCGGAGCGGCGCCGCCTCGCGCTCGACTATCTGGCGCTGGTCGGCCTCGCCGGGCACGAGAGCAAGTATCCCTCCGAGCTCTCCGGCGGGATGAAGCAGCGGGTCGCGATCGCGCGCGCCTTTGCCAACAACCCCTCGGTCCTGTTGATGGACGAGCCGTTCGGCGCGCTGGACGCGCAGACCCGCGAGATCCTGCAGGAGGAGATGCTGCGCATCTGGCAGCGCGAGCGCAAGACGGTGGTGTTCGTCACGCACAGCATCTCGGAATCGCTGTTCCTCGCCGACCGGGTCGTCGTCATGGCGACGAAGCCCGGCACGATCAAGGCGGTGATCGACGTCGACTTGCCGCATCCGCGCGAGCGCACCGAGCCGTCTTTCATTGCGCTCGAGCGCAGCATCAAGCATCTGGTGCGCGAGGAGGTCGACAAGCTCGGCGTCACGTGAGGGTGGCGGCCGAGACAGCGCATCAGTAGCCGAGCGTGACATCGACCTCCTGCAGGAGCCCTCCGCCGGCCTGAAGGCTGCGGATGTTCGCGACCATCTCGGTGACAAGCTGCGCGACCGTCGGCCGGCGCGCGATGTGCGGCATCACGGTCACCTTCGGATGCAGCCAGAGCGGGCTCTCCGGCGGCAGCGGCTCGGGCGAGAGCGCGTCGAGCGCCGCGTAGGACAACTGCCCGGAATCGAGCGCGGCGATCAGGTCCTTGTCGACCACGTGCCTGCCGCGCCCGACATTCACCAGCATGGCGCCGCGCGGCATCATTGCGAAGGTGCGCGCGCAGAAGATCCCTTCCGTCTCCGCCGTCAGCGGCAGCAGGCAGACCGCGATGTCGGTTTGCGCCAAAAATGCCGCGAGCTGGTCGCGGCCATGGAAGATTGGCACCTCGGCGGCTGCCCGCGGCGAGCGGACCCAGGCGTGGACCGGAAAGCCGAGCGATTTGAGCACCAGCGCCGGCGCCTTCGCCATCATGCCGAAACCGAGAAAGCCGATGCGTCGCTGCTCCGGCCGCGCGATCGGCACGCGCAGCCATTCGCGCCGCGCCTGCGCCGCCTGATAGCCGGGCATGTCGCGATGCAGCCGCAGCACGTGCATCACGACATATTCGGTCATCATCGGATCACCGCCCGGCGGCTCGACCTTGCCGAGCGGGACCTTCGGCAGTTTCGGATGCTTGACGATGTCGTCCACGCCGGCGGCGCGGCTGAACATCGCCTTCAGATTGGGGAATGCCGGGAGCGCGTTGAAGTCCGGATGCATGAAGGCGAGGTATTCGATGTCCTTCGCGTCGCCGGCATCGGGCCAGATGCGGATCGGCAGCTCGGGAATCTGCGCCGCGAACGTGTCGCGCCAGGCCTGCGCATTGCCGATACGCTTGTCGAGCTCGACGATCAGGAGCGCCATGAGACCTCTTCGTTGTTCTTTCGTTGCGCGTGATTCCGGATCAGGTCTTATCAGACCGGCTCAGCGCGCAACCAGATTGGTCACCGCGCCGCCCGTGGCGGTGCGCCCGCCGTCGACCACGAACTGTCCGCCGGTGGTGTTGGCGGCGAGGTCGGAGCAGAGAAACAGCACCATGTTGGCGATCTCTTCCACCGTCGTGTAGCGTCCGCTCGGGATCGCCGCCTGGTAGCGCGCGCTCACCGAGGCCGCGTTACCGGGCGCGAGCTGCTCCTCGAGCGCATGGATCATGCGCGTGTCGACCGGTCCGGGGCAGACGGCGTTCACCCGGATGCCCTGGCGCGCGACTTCGCCCGCCGCCGTCTTGGTGAGCCCGACCACGGCGTGCTTCGAGGCCACATAGGCCGGCATCCCCGGGGTCGCGACCAGCCCGGCGACCGAGGCGGTGTTGACCACCGCGCCGCCGCCCTGCCGGATCATCTCCGGCAGCACGTGCCGCAGGCCGAGGAAGACCCCCTTCACGTTGACGCCGATCACCTGGTCGAACACGGCCTCATCGTACTGTGCGGTCGGCGCGACCTTGCCCTCGATGCCGGCATTGTTGAAGAAGCAGTCGATGCGGCCGAATTTCTCGATCGTTGCCCGCACATAGGCCTGCACTTGTTCGGACCGCGTGACGTCGGCCGTCACCGCGAGGGCTTCGCCGCCATTCTGGCGGATGATGCCGGCGGTTGCTTCCGCGCCCGCGGCGTCGCGGTCAACCACGACCACCTTGGCGCCGTGGCGCGCGAATGCCGCCGCGGTCGCGCGGCCGATGCCGTTACCGCCGCCGGTGACGAGCGCAACCTTGCCGGTGAAGTCCATCTGACGCTCCTCCGCCCAATTGCCGCACAGCTTAGCATCGTGGCGTGCCGGTCCGCAGTCCCGTTGCGCCGGAACGACCGGAACGCAGCTTCCGGGCCGCGCGTTAAGTCGCTACCATTCGTGCGAGTTCGGGGTCGCCCCGACAATCCGGTTTTCCGGGCGCGAAAGAACGAGGGAGCGAACGAAATGCCACGCAAGGACTCGGCTCCGAAGGACTTGGCTCCGAAGGACTTGGCTCCGAAGGACTTGGCTCCAAAAGTCGATCGCCGCAAGTTCCTGACCGCCGTCGCCGCCGCCGGCGCGACCAGCGCCTCGACCGCCAAGGTGGCCGACGCGGCACCTGCGGCAGGGGCCGCGGCCCGCCTGCCGTCGGCGCTGCCGCCGACCGCACAGACGATTGCGGCCGAGACCGCAACGCTGCCAGCCGAGCTTAATCGCATCGGCGGCAAGCCCGGCTCCGACTACATGGTCGACGTCATCAAGACGCTCGACATCAAGTACCTGCCGGCGAACTGCGCCTCGAGCTATCGCGGCATCCACGAGTCGCTGATCAAC
>Ga0187784_10002004_pt1 | contig 16283 bp, 14 predicted proteins | sample 1015_SJ02_MP15_2_FD_132964 | JGI IMG/M metagenome (GOLD analysis project Ga0187784, IMG submission 132964) | Tropical peat soil microbial communities from peatlands in Department of Meta, Colombia - 1015_SJ02_MP15_20_MG | ecosystem: Environmental > Terrestrial > Soil > Wetlands > Peat | place...
AGCATGGCCTCGTTGATCGTGCACCAAGTATTCAGCCGCCACCCCAAGCTCAAGGTCGTCAGCATCGAAAACGGTTCGTACTTCGTCCATCGGCTCATCAAGCGTCTCAAGAAGGCGGCCAACAACTACCCACGCCATTTCGCCGAGGACCCGGTCGAGCAACTCAAGAACAACGTCTGGATTGCGCCCTACTACGAAGACGACCTGCCTTACTTGGCCGAGGTGATCGGTATCGACAAGATCCTGTTCGGCTCAGACTGGCCACACGGTGAGGGCTTGGAGGATCCCTTGTCGTTCGTCGCCGAAATGCCCGGCTTCGGTGACGCCGACATTCGGAAGGTCATGCGCGACAACGCGCTCGACCTACTCGGAGCCAACGTCACCGCGCCCGCCTAGGCGGCGTCGACCTATGGACTTTGCTACTGTAATTGTTACAGTTGGCTTTGCTAGCGTCATGGGTCCAGCCGGTCAGTCGGGAGGAGCGCAACGTGCGATTTCCGGGCGCTGACACCATGCCGAGTGCCGATTCACAGGGCGCGCACTTGGGTGATGCCGTTCGCAAGACCCGTGGGCCGGCGTTGCGGCGTCGTCTGACCGATGGATCCCGAGAGAAGCCGTGATGGCTACCGCGACCGTGGTGTTCGATCCTTTCTCCGAGGATTTCTTCACCAATCCCTATGACACGTATCGGCGAATGCGCGAGGAGGCGCCGGTCTATTACAGCGAGCAGTACGACTTCTATGCGCTGACTCGCCATGAGGATGTCGCGGCCGCATTCAAGGACTGGGAGTCCTATTCATCGGCTTACGGTGTGGATCTCGCTCAAGTACGCAAGGGTCACGTGACCGAGCATGGGTCGATCATCGCGATGGATCCGCCGCCGCATCGGCACATGCGCAGCCTGCTCAACAAGGTCTTCACCCCGCGCGCTATCGAAGCGTTTCGACCGTTGGTGAGCGAACTGATCGACAAACATCTCTCGGCGGTCAACCCGGACGGTTTCGACTTCGTCCAGGACTTCGCGGCGTTGTTTCCCGTTGATGTGATGTCGTCGCTGCAGGGTATACCCGACGAGGACCACCAGCAGATCCGGTTGTGGATCGATGAACTGCTGCACCGCGAGCACGGAAGTGTAGAGATGACGGAATCCGGCCAGAAGGCGGCCGTCGACATGGCGATCTACTTGTACCGATTGATCAAGAAGCGTCGCCACGAGTTGGGAGACGACCTGCTCAGTAAGCTCATTGTCGCGGAGATGGAGCGCGACAACGGCGAGATGACCCCACTCGACAACGTCGAGATCACCGAATTCGCAACCCTTTTAGGGGGTGCGGGCGCGGAAACGGTGACCAAGCTACTGGGCACCGCAGCAGTTGTATTCGCCCAGAATCCCCACGAGTGGCAGAAACTGCTCGATGACCGCAGCAAGATCCCGCTCGCGGTGGAGGAGTTGCTGCGCTACGAGGCGCCGGCGCAGTACAACGTGCGCCGCTCACAACGCGAGATCACGCTGCATGGAGTCACGATCTCCGCCGGAAAACCGGTGTTTCTCGTCGGTGGATCCGCCAACCGTGACCCCGAGGCGTGGACCGATCCGGACAAATTCGACATCGACCGGGACCGAACTCAAGCTCAGAACCTGGGTTTTGGTTATGGGATCCATAGCTGTCTTGGTGCTGCCCTGGGACGCATGGAAAGCGCCATCGCGCTGGACAGAATGATCGACGTCATGCCGCGCTACGAAGTGGACTGGGAACGGTGCAGGCGAGTCAATATGCAGAACGTTGCCGGCTGGAGTCACGTGCCGGTGCGGATTGTCCGCTGACAGCCATCCGGCCATTCCGAACATGGGCGAGTCGGACTCGCGCCCACTGAAACTGGACCGCGGTCTTCCCAGCCGCCTCGATGAGGTTCCCGGAGTGGCGCGTTCTTACGAAGCCGCTGGCTATGACGGTTGCTGGGTCGGCGAAATCAACCACGACCCATTTCTCCCTCTGCTGCTGGCCGCCGAACACACGTCGAGCATCGAGCTCGGCACCAGCATCGCGGTTGCATTTGCACGCACCCCGATGACCGTGGCGTACCTCGCCTGGGACCTTCAGTCCTACTCCAAGGGCCGTTTCATCCTGGGTCTGGGCACGCAGATCCGACCGCATATCGAAAGCCGGTTCGGCATGCCGTGGAGTCATCCGGTGCGTCGGATGGCCGAATTCGTTGCGGCACTGCAGGAAATCTGGTCATGCTGGAGCTTTGGCGACCGGCTGGCCTTCGAGGGTGAGTTTTACACGCACAAGCTGATGACGCCGATGTTCACCCCAGAACCCAGCGGCCAGCCCGCACCGCGGATATTCATCGCTGCGGTAGGGGAAGCTATGACCGAGATGGCCGGCGAGGTGGCCGACGGCCTGTTGGTGCACGCCTTCACCACCCGACGCTATCTCGACGAGGTCACCATTCCGGCATTAACCAACGGGCTGCAGCGCTGCGAGCGGGAGCGCCCCGACTTCGAGGTGTCTAGCCCCGTTTTCGTTGTCACCGGTCGCGACGAGGGCGAAATTGCTTCATCTGCCGATACATTCCGTAAGCAGATCGCGTTTTACGCCTCGACGCCGGCCTACCGCAGTGTGCTGGATCTGCACGGTTGGCAAGATCTGCAGCCGCAATTGCGCGAGTTGTCGATTGCTGGGAGATGGGATGCGATGGCGGCGCTCATCGACGACGAAATGCTGAGCGCTTTCGCGGTGGTGGCCCCGACTGGCGAAGTCGCCCAGATGTTGGCAAATCGGTGCGCGGGCGCTGTCGACCGGGTGCTGCCCGCGTTCACTCCCGGTACGCCCGAGCCGGTAATCGCTGCGGTGCTTGAGGAGCTGCGTGCCTTGCGGTAAAGCCGAAATCGGTTTCGTCGACGCCGAACAGGGTCTATATCCGCCGGGTGACACACGATGCGGTCAACCCCGCCTGCCCTACAGCGTGTCGAACAACTGGTTACGGTCGAGTCGTCGGAGTAGTGGGGCGATTTGCTTGAGGATGAGGAATCCTTTGTGGGCGGTGTCGGTGGTTTCGTAGTGGCGGTCGATCCGGCGGCAGTAGTTGATCTAGCCGTTGGTTCGTTCGACTATCCAGCGGCGCGGCTGGACGATGAACCCGTGGCCGGGTTTCGGTCCGGACACGATCTCGACGGTGACTTCGGCCGTGGCTGCGGTGTCGGTGACTGTTGAGCCGGTGTGGCTCTTGTTCACCCAGACATGGGCGATGGTCGGGGCGAGGCGTTTAGCGTTGCGCAGCAGCTTCGGAACGCGGCCTGGTCCTGCACGTCGGCCTTGGTGAGGAAGGCCGCGACGAGGATGCCCGCTGAGTCGACCAGGGCGTGGCGTTTGATGCTGTCGATTTTCTTGGCGCCGTTGAACCAATGTGGCCCGGCCACCGGGGGTGCTTTGACCGACGATGAGTCCACCACGACCGCGCTCGGCCGTCTTCGTCGACTCGATCGGATGCGGGCCTCGCCGCGTATCACGGTAAGCACCTTGGTCCAGGTGCCGGCGCGGCACCGGCGCGGCAAGTGCTTGTGTGCTGTCGACCAGCTCACGGGGAAGTCGTGCGGTTGGGGGTACCACCCGCTTGCGCGGGAGTGTCGCCGCGCGCACCCGGTGTGCAGTACGCACCGGATGGCGCGGAGGTATTCGCGCCAGCGTTTGGGTGGACACGCCTTGCCCGCCGTTGGGATGGTGCGACACGATGAAGCCGGCGATCCGCGCCCAGGCGGTGTCGGACAGGTCGGATCGATACCGGCGCAGACGCGGTGGTCATGGGTCACATAACCGCCGATCGTGATCACGCCGACCGACACCGACACGTCATGCCACGTCAGGGTGGTTGTCGGTGGGCCGTGGGATGCTCCCCGCAGAGATGAGCCGGCACACCACGTTCAAGTTCTGCCTCGACCCCGCTGTCGAGCAGCACCAGGTGCTGGCCCGGCATGCGGGGGCGTCACGGTTCGCGTTCAACCAGTGCCTGGCGATGGTGAAAACCGCGCTCACTCGACGCCGCGCCGATAAAGACATCGACGTGCCGTGGACCGGGTTCGATCTGATCAACACGTTCAACGCCTGGAAGAAAACCCAGGACGCCGGCCGATTCTTCACCGTCGATACCGAGGGCACCATCGACACCGTGGTGACGGGCTTGGCCTGGCGTACCCAGGTGTGCCAGCAGGTGTTCGAGGAAGCCGCCGTAGACCTTGGCAAAGGACTCAAGGCCTGGTCGGACTCCCGCTGCGGTAAGCGCAAGGGCAAGCGCGTCGGGTTTCCGCGATTCAAGAAGAAAACCGGTGCGCTGCCGTCGTTTCGGCTGCGCAACAAGCACCCCAAAGATGGCCCGCCGGCGATTCGCGTCGGCGACAACGACCGGCCGCGCTCGATCACGCTACCCGGCATCGGGCAGATCGGGGTGCATGATGACACCCGCAGGTTGCGGCGCATGCTCACCAAGAGCCGAGCCAAGATCCTGTTCGCGACCGTCAGCCACCACGGCGGCCGCTGGTGGGTGTCGTTGAATGTCGAGGCCGCAGACCTACACCCAGCCCACCACCACCAGTGTTGTGACCCTGGAGGCGACAGCGGTTGGGTTGGCATCGACCGGGGCCTATCGGCGTTTCTGGTCGCCGCCACCAGCGACGGTAAAGAGGTGGCCCGCATCACCGATGCACCCAAAGCATTGGTTGCCGGGATGAAACGCCAACAGCGACTTGCGAAGTCGTTGTCGCGCAAGCAGAAAGGATCGCGTAACCGCTGTGACGCCGCAGCCACGCTCGGGCGTCACCACTATCACGTCGCCAACGTGCGCCGGCATTTCCTGCACCAAGTCTCCAACACGCTGGTCAAGACCCACGACCGGCTCGTGATCGGGAACCTGAACGTATCCGGGATGTTGGCCAACCATCGCCTGGCCCGTGTCATCGCTGATGCGGGCTGGGCCGAGTTCGCCCGGCTGTTGACCTACAAGCAGGCCTGGCGCGGCGGCGAACTCGTCGTCGCCGATCGGTGGTATCCGTCGAGCCGGCTCTGCCCGGCTTGCGGGGCTGTTCGTAGCGATCTGACGCTGGCCGACCGGGTGTTCACCTGCGGCTGCGGGCATTCCGCCGATCGCGACGCCAACGCGGCGACGAATCTGGCTCGCTGGGGCCAGACCCACCACAATGCATCATCAGATCCCCGGACCCCCAAGCACGGGGGCCGGGTCACCAACGCCCGCCGACGGGACGGCGCTGACCAGCACCCTTCGTGTGCAGGTGAAACCAGCCCGAAAGACACGGGAACCGACGTTCACACCGCACCAGCGGCCTGAACCGAAGATCGCCCGAGAACGGCGGCGCCGAGCACCCAACAGGGGTTGTTCGACACGCTTTAAGGTCGAGCCGTGATGATCATGTACGACGAGACGCTGCGCGAGCAGATCCGTGGAAATTTGGCGGGTCGCGACCGCCGTGCCGTAACCGACCCGAGAAAGCGGCACGCGGCCGTGGCGGTGGTGCTGGTCGACTCCGAGATCGGTGAGGACAGGGTGGATCCGGCGCCGGTGGACGAGTGGATAGCCGGGCGCCCGATGCCGGAGGCAAGCCTCGACGGCCGCATGGTCGATGTGTCCGGTGGTGCCGCCTTTCTTCTGTGCCGCAGAGCATCTCGCCTCACTTCGCATTCTGCGCAGTGGGCGCTCCCTGGCGGCCGCGTGGACCCGGGCGAAACCGCGGTTGACGCCGCCCTGCGAGAGTTGAACGAGGAGGTCGGCATCGGGCTGTCCGACTCGGCCGTGCTGGGCTTACTGGACGACTACCCGACGCGGTCGGGATATGTGATCACTCCGGTGGTGATCTGGGGCGGTGGACGACTTGATCCCCGGCCCGCGCCTGACGAGGTGGCAGCGGTCTACCGAGTGGGGCTTCACCAACTGCAGCGCGACGATTCACCGCGATTCATCACGATTCCCGAGAGCCCGCGTCCGGTCGTGCAAATCCCTTTGGGAAACGACCTCATCCACGCACCGACGGGTGCCGTGCTGCTGCAACTGCGTTGGCTGTGCTTGGAAGGCCGACACGACCCGGTCGACGAGCTCGAGCAACCGGTATTTGCCTGGACGTAGGCAGGTGGCCACGCGTGCAATTCAGAGCGCGGGCGCTGTGGGGTTTCGCTTCGTCTATGACAGCCATTGGTCGACAAGGTCGGCCCACCGTCGGGAGATGGTCTTCTCCATCTCGTCGCGCCTTCGTCGGGTTTTCACGTCGTCCGGCCGGGTCTCGCCGATCGCCGACCGTGCGAGTTCGTCGACCTGCTCGCGCTCCAGTCCGAATTCGAGCAGGACCTCGAGATCGTTATCGGTGTCAAGCTCGTCGGGCAGTGACGAGCGGGCGAGCAGCACTGCGGCGTTCTCCTCGCCGACCTCCAGCAGCAGGCCGACCAGGCTTGACCTTTCGATCTTCACGAAGCGTGGTCACACCGGGCGGCGAATGGACAGTTCGAGTCCGTTGTCGCGCATGACGGTACGGCATTGTTCGGGCGTGTAGTCGAAGTTCTCCAGATCCGTGATGTAGGAAGCGGGTTCGGTGAGGCCTTCGACGTGGGGGTAGTCCGAACCCATGATGATGCGCTTTTCGCCCAGCAGCTTCAGCAGGCTGGCGAGTTCGTCCTCGTAGAACGGCGACACCCAAACGTGGTGTTTGAAGGTCTCCCTCGGGTCTTCCTTGTAGATGAAGGGAATCTGGCCGTAAGACTTGGTCAGCTTTTCGAATAGGTGGAACACCCAGGTCGAGCCGCTCTCGATGGCGGCCATCCGCAGGTTGGGGAACCGCAGGAAAAGACCGTTGTGCAGGTGGTTGGCGAAGGTGTCCTGGATGGGATCTCCGGAGAACAGTGAACGGAAGCCAAGCAGCGCTTGGAAGGACATCATGTAGTCCGGTTCGCCCCACGCCGGCATGAACTTCGAGTAGTAGGTCTCGCCCGAGTGATAGCAGACGGTGATACCTGAATCGTTAGCCAACCTCCAGAAGTCGTCGAACATCGGGTCGCCGGGCGCACGCATGCCGACGTCGGTAGTGATCGGTCCGGGGATCATGACGATGAAGCGGGCGTCATGTTCGAGCGCCCGTTCGAGTTCACGGACGGCGTTGTCGGGTTTACACAGCGTGATGTAAGGAGCGCCGAAAATGCGCTCCTGGTAGGCGAATCCCCAGTCCTCTTCCATCCAGCGGTTGAACGCGCGGAACGTCGCCACCACGGCGTCCAGGTCGGGCAGCAGCGCCTGCTCCATCCCGACGCCGAGGGTGGGCAGCATGATGCAGCCCTGCATGCCCTGTTCGTCCATTGCCGTCAGCCGCGCGTCACGGTCGCGGTATTCGGGACGGATCGGTTCCAAGTCGCCGAATAAAGCGTTCAGGTCGGCGCCTCTAGGGTTGCGGCCACGGAAGTACTCGTCGAGCGCACCAGGTTTGCCGACCGGGTCGAAGGTCGGGTTCGGGATGAACCGGTTCACCCTGCCCCCGACGATCAGACGCTGTTTGCCGTCGAGCTGCGCCCACTGGATAGCGCGCTTCTTGTACTGCGGCTCGATGTGGCGGGTGAACGCGTCCAGGGCCTCGTAGTAGTGGTTGTCACAGTCGAAGAACTTGAACGGGAGCCGAGTCGCCATCGCGGCCATGTCCTTTCTATGGCGCCAACGTCGGAAAGACTAGAACGATGTTTCACTTTATACAAGACAGGGAGGGCTTGAGACGGGAGCAACCGCATTGTTGGCGAGAACATGGTTCTGTATAACTTGCGGTCTATTTGCGCGGCAGGCCAAGGATCATCGACGCGATGACGGTCAGCTGGATTTCCGCCGTCCCGCCGCCGATGAGCTCGGAAGGCATGTCGAAGTATGGTCCGATCACGGCCGGATCCGAGTCCTCCAGCATCGCGATACGCCCGGTCAGGCCCAGCGTCGCGGTCGACGCGCGGCGCAGCAGCATGACCATCGCGTACTTGGCGATGCTCGAGGTCGGGCCCGCGCCCTGCCCCTCCACCAGGCGCAAAGTTTCACGCAACACCATGGCCTTGATGGCGTTCGTGTGGGCCTCGACGTCGCCGAGCGCCCGCAGCGCCGCGTCCTGGTCGGGACCCTCGATCGACGCCATGTGCCGAAGTGCGCCGGTGCGATCGATATTGACGTAATTTCCGATGGCCGTGCGTTCGACGGCCATGGTCGCCACGGCCAGATCCCAGCCATCGCCAGGCCTTCCGACCAGCATGTCGTCGGGAACGAACACGTCGGTGAGAAAGACTTCGTTGAAGTCGAAAAGCCCGCTGGCCTGCTTGATCGGCGAGACTTCGATACCGGGCGACGTCATGTCGACGAGAAAGTAGCTGATCCCGCGGTGCTTCGACGTGTCCGCGTCAGTGCGTGCCAACAGTGCCCCGAACTGCGCGCGGTCGGCTTGGGAGGTCCAAATCTTGTGCCCGTTGATCAGCCATCCCCCGTCGACCTTGACGGCGCGAGTGCTCAGCGACGCCAGGTCCGAACCCGCGCCCGGCTCACTGAACAACTGGCACCACCTCTGGGTGCCGCGAAGGATCGGCCAACCGAACCGCTCCCGCTGCTGGTCGGACCCGCGGTCGAGAATCGTCGGGAAGATCCACTCCGCGATGCCGAGCGAGGGCCTGATCAGATCGGGACGCTTGTCGAATTCCTCGGCAATGATTATCTGCTGCACCGCCGAGGCAGCCAGGCCCCACGGCGCGGGCAGATGCGGGGCGACCAGACCCGCCTCGGCCAGCAGGTCTCGCTGCGCCCCGAAGGCCAGGCCGGGGGCGCGCGGGTCATCGGTGGGGTTCTCGTTGTGCAGCGCCAGCGCTCGGTCGAGGGTGGCCGCGACATGGCCCCGGAACTCAGATTCGACGTCGCCCAGATTGACTGCGGTAGAACGCTTTAGCCTACGGGCGAGCTCGCCGGCTTCGCGGCTCCATTGCGTGGTAGTCCCGAGTGACGCAGCCAGGCTGATGGCGCGGCGCCAGTAGAGGTGCATGTCATGTTCCCACGTGTAGCCGATCGCGCCGAACATCAGCAGCGCATCAAGCGCCAAGTCAGGGCTTCGACCCACCGCCATTAGGGCTGCCGACGCCGCGGCCAGTCGGTGCTGCTCGACGGAGTCGTCGGCCGCGCGCACCGCATCCCAGGCGGCCGCCGAGGCCAACTCGGCGTTCACCAGCAGCACCGCGGCCTTGTGCTGCAGTGCCTGAAAGGCACCGACCGGTTTGCCGAACTGCTCGCGAGTACGGATGTAGTCGACGGCCGCATCGACGCACCGCCGCACCGTCCCGGCCGCCGCGCACGCCGTGAGGGCCACCACCATGCAGCGAGCCCGCTCGGTGGAGATCCTGGACAACACCGAACCGGCCGGGACAATGTGGTCGGCGAGGTGCAGCACGCCGGCATCGGTGCACAGGTCGGTGCCCTTTTGCCGTTCGATCGTGAGGCCCGCACCTGGTGCACGCGCGTCCAGCACAAACCAGAGCTCTGCGCTGCTGTGGGAGTGCGTGCCCAATAGGATGCGTTGTGCTGCACAGATACCCAGCGTTGTGCCGGACGAGCCGCTGAGGCACCATCCGTCACCGTGGCGGACGGCGTGCACCGCGGAATGTTCGGGCAGCACGATGGCTGCGGTCGCGCCGCCAGCCAGATCGGCCATCAGCGGTGCTGCCGACGTGTCGGCCAAACTCGCCACGGCGCTTGTCGTCGCGGTGCTCAACAACGGCCCGGGCAGCAACGCCGCGGCAGCAGCCGCGACGACGCAGGCCATGTCGGCCAGCGTGCCGCCCTGGCCGCCAGCGGCGTCGGCCAGATGTACCGCGTGGAAGCCGTGTGCGGTGAATTCCTCCCACCAGGGCGGCAATTCACCGGCGGCGATGGAATCGAACGCCGCCCGCGTCTTGTCTATCGGCGTGTGGCGGGCCGCGAACTGACTGACCGCGTCGGCCAGCTGCTCTTGTTCGGTCGTGATCGCCAAGACCATTGGTGTCAGCTCTGTAACCCGAGGATGCGTGCGGCGTTGCCGTAGAGGAACTTTGGCCACACCTCGTCTTTCAGCGGCACCTTGGGCAGCTCGCTGAATATCCGTTCCAGCGACAGACCCATCGGGAAGTAACCGGCGTAGAGGACTTTGTCCGCACCACGCGAGTTCGCATAGTCGATGACGGCCTTCGGGTAGTACTTGGGCGCAAAGGCAGACGTCGAGTAGTACAGGTTGGGCCACTTCAGCATCAGCTTGACCGCGAGATCCTCCCAGGGTTCGCAGCCGTGGCGGGTGACGAACACCAAATCAGGAAAGTCGAACATCACGATATCGATACGTGAAACCTCCTGCGGCTTAAAGGGGATTCGCGGACCGGGGACGCCGGCACAGACGAAGATCGGAATGCCGAGCTCGACACAGGTGGCGTAAATCGGATACATCTTCGGGTCGTCGATGGGGACCTGCGGAAAGGTGCCGGCCGGAAACACCGACGTCGCGCGGATACCGAACCGCTCGTACTGGCGGCGGATGGCGGTCACCGAGCCCATCACGTCGTTCGGGTCCATCACCGCGCCGGAGGGTATGAAACGATCCGGGAAAGTCTTGAGCGCCAACTGTGCGGAGTCCTCCCCGACCCCGATCATGGCCTTCTCGATGCCGAACCGATCCATCTGCTGCAGCAACAGCGACACCGGGTCGTCGGTCGGCAGCCCCTTGGGCACATCCTTGAATATGTACTCGACGGGGAACTCGAAACTCTCCTTGGACTCACGGTCCTTGGTCTGCTTCCGGATGAAGTCGTACTGAGCGGTCCCTTCGTGGGGGAATCCGATCATGGTGTCGATCACCGGCAGACCGACAGGTCCGGCCATTGCGTCCTCCGATCAGGCGCTAACATGCGACGGATACCGTCGTCGCCTGGACAATGTTGAAACGCGGTTCTACCACTGTCAAGGCCATGCGATGACGCTAGCTGGGATAACACTGTACACAGCGGCCAGATGTCGTATTATTCTGCCAACTACTAAGAAGAACGTTCTCAGCGCATTCCCCATCCTCGCCACCAGGCCCGAGCTGGAGGTCGCATCGTCAACATGGCAGCTCCCGGCTCCCCGCCGCAGCGGGCGGCATCGCGTGGACACCCCCGGATCGACCGCGGCGAATCGGCCGTCGTTCCGTTGGCGGATATGACCAGCACCCAGCTGATACGGCGAGCCAAAATCATCGAAGAGGTGATCGACCTGATCGCCGACGTCGGCGCCGAGGCGGTGCAGATGCGCGACGTGGCCCAGCGGTCAGGGGTTGCACTGGCCACTGTCTATCGCTACTTCAGCTCGAAGGAGCACCTCTTGGCGGCGGCGCTGGAGGACTGGCAGAAGCGGCTGACTCGGCGCGTTCTGGCCGCCGGCGGCCCGCCTGATCCAGACCCGCTGTCCGGCATCCTGGACTACTTGCGGCGCGCCCTACGCGCCTTTCATCGCAACCCCGAGATGACCGCCTTGATGCTTCAGATGATGACGTCCACTGATCCCGAGGCGAAGGCGACGATCGACCAGATGGATCGCACTAACGTCGAGATGTTCAATCGCCTGCTCAACGGCGTTGCGCCGGAGGAGATTTCCAACGTCAGTTTCGGTCTCAACGCCGCGCTGACCGGCGCGCTCACCGCGTTGCTGACCGGCAGGCTGACTTTGGAGGAATCGCTGAGCCATGTCGAGTGGGTCGCGCGTGTTCTGCTCGGAAGGACAACCGCGCGCGTAAGAAACGAAGAACAGCCCTGACGTGAAGATCTGCCGGATGGCAAATCTAGATCATGGTCGTTGCTCCGAGGGCGGTGGCGGTGAGCGTGGCGATGAGTTCGTCTTCGTCGGTGTCGATGTCGCCGTGTAGCCAGGTGATGATGAGGTCTGTCGCTCCGGCGACCAGCGCCCGTGCCGCCAGTACCCGATCGACGGATGCCTTCGGGGGTCCGGTGAAGGGCATGGCGTGGGCGGCCATGCGCTCGCTGAACTCACGCACCGCACGCTGCTGGCGGTCGCGCAGCCGCGGAAAACCCGGACACTCCATATACAGACGTGCATCGGCGGGGTCGGATGCCAGGGTGTGCACGACGGCGCGCAGGGTCCCCTCGATGCGATCGGCGCGCTCAGCGGTGGTCAGCACTTCCTCCATCTTGGCCCACAACCTGTCGAACAGGTCGTCGGCGCACGCGTCGAGCAAGTCGTCTTTGGTGGCGAACTCGGTGTAGAAGTACCGTTTGCCCACATTCGCGCGCTGGCACACCACATCGACGGTCAGCTGGGCCACGCCGCCGTCGGCGATGAGCGCGCGGGCGGCGTCCAGCAAGCGGTTGCGCCGGTCCCGTGAACGTTGTTCGGGGCTGAGTCCGCCGTAGGTGCGGCCCGCGACAGTCATAACGACATCTTGACCCATTCGTGGTGTGATCTCTATTCTGGAACGGTAGTGTTCCAGATTGCCCCGAGGTGGTGCATCGTGCCTTCCAACCTGCTCATCCGGGAACCGGCGGAGATCACAGCGACCTGGCTGTCGACGGCGTTGGGTTGCCCGGGTCGGCTACATCCAAAAGGACGGCAAGGTGACCGAACTGAGTAAGGGGACGTCATCGGCCGAACCGACAGCGGACGGGCTGGTCTTTTCGGCTACCCTCACCCTCGGCGAGGGCGACCACGAACTCGTCGTCGAGGTGAAGCGACGGGGGTTCGGAGCGCTGCGGATGACCGCCCCGGATGGCCGGATCGCGCACTTCCCCCGCGCTCATTCGCCGACTTCCGCGCCGCTGACGACGCACAATTTGCAACTGCGGACAAGGAGCACCGATGAGCACTCGGATCATGGATGACGCAGCGCGGCTGTTGGCCCAGCCTCAGGCCTACACCGACGAAAAGCGCTTGCACGAGGCCCTGGCTCACCTGCGCGCCCATGCTCCGGTGTCCTGGGTCGACGTCGAGGGCTACCGACCGTTCTGGGCGATCACAAAGCACGCCGATGTGATGGACATCGAGCGGCAGAACGACCTGTTCACCAACGATCCGCGACCGCTACTGATGCTCGCCGGGACCGACGACGTGCTGCGCGAACAACGGGAGGCCGGCATCGGCCTGCGCACGCTGATCCACATGGACGACCCGCACCACCGCGACATGCGCAAGATCGGCGCCGACTGGTTTCGCCCGAAGGTGTTGCGGAAATTGAAGGTTCGCGTCGACGAGCTGGCCAAGATCTACGTCGACAAGATGGTCGAGAAGGGGCCCGAGTGCGACTTCGTCCAGGAGGTCGCCGTCAACTACCCGCTCTATGTGATCCTGTCGCTGCTGGGCCTGCCGGAGTCGGACTTTCCGAGGATGCTCAAGCTTACCCAGGAGATGTTCGGCGGCGCCGACACGGAGTTCCAGCGCGGTAACTCCACCGAGGACATGCTCGCCGTGCTGCTGGATTTCTTCAACTACTTCGCGACGCTGACCGCGTCGCGCCGCGAGCACCCGACCGAGGACCTGGCCTCGGCGATCGCCAACGCCACGATCAACGGCGAGCCGTTGTCGGACATGGACACCGCGTCCTACTACGTGATCGTGGCCAGCGCCGGCCATGACACCACCAGCGCCGGAATCGCCGGCGGCATGCTGGCGCTGCTGGAAAACCCCGGCGAGCTGGCCCGGCTGCAGAAGGACATGAGGCTGATGGGCACCGCGGTGGAGGAGATGATCCGCTGCGTGGTGCCGGTCAAGGAGTTCATGCGCACCGCGCAGGCTGACACCGAGGTGCGCGGGGTGTCGATCGCCAAGGGCGAGTCGGTGCTGCTGTCCTATGTGTCGGCCAACCGCGACGAAGAGGTGTTCGAGGATCCGTTCCGTTTCGACGTCGGCCGGGATCCCAACAAGCACCTGTCATTCGGCTACGGTGTGCACTTCTGCCTGGGCGCCGCATTGGCGCGGATGGAGATGAACAGCTTCTTCTCCGAGCTGGTCCCGCGGATCAGGTCGATCGAGCTGGCCGGTGAGCCGGAGTTGATGGCCACGACCTTCGTCGGTGGTCTCAAGCACCTGCCAATTCGCTACTCGCTGAAGTGACCCGGCGGCCGGCCCGCTATCTCACGTCGTCGGCCAGCTCGCGCGCCTGCTGCTGACTTTCGACCGAAGGCCCGGAGCCCGGCAACGGCTTGCCGGCGACTTCCGGTGTGAACAACAGCGTGACCCCAGCAATGTCGCTAGGTTGCGGCCAAATGCGCGCTATCGTCATCCAATTCTTCGCGGCGCAATGTCATCGGAGTGACGGCGGGGAGGTCGCCGCCCGCGATCACGGCCCGGGTGATCGGAGTGAGCGCCTGGAACAGTGCTTCGACTTCGTCGTCGCTGAGCCCGTCGAGCGCCGACAGGGCGAGCGTGTCGGTTGCCGATTCGATGTGATCCTTCAGTTGCCGCCCGGCCGCGGTGAGCGACCCGTCGTCGTTGAGCAGACCGCGCTCGGCCAGCCGTTGCTCGTAATGACGCCATGCTGCGTCGTCGTAGTCGCGGGTGCGGGCGATGTAGTCACGCGGGATCCCGCCCGCCGCGGCGTGTAACACGTTGGATTCCCGTCCTGAGATCCCGGCGGCGGTCAGCACCGCCACGTGCGCGTCGCCGCGCTGCTCGCGCAACAGCGTCGCCGCATGCCACAGCGCGGCCAGCGGATCGTTCGGCCAGGGCAGTGCGAGATTGGCGGCGAACAACGGTCGTCCGTCAAGCGGCGCTTGGCGCGCCGCCCGCCCCGCCAATTCCGCTGCGACGCCGATATTTTCACCCGTACGGAGGCCGTAGCGGCGCAGCGCGGCGACTGCGGAGTCCTGCCGGGCGCGCAACGCGGCCTCGGGACCGGCGATCTGCCATGCCGCCGGTAGCGCCTTGGCGACCCACTCGGGAGCGAAGTTGTAGAAGATCGCCGTCACCACCTCCGGCGGCACAATGCCCAGCGGCGCCGACCGGGCCGCGAAGTAGCCCATCCAGAAACCTCGGTACCCCAGGCCGTCTAACGCCGCCCGCGCCTCCGGGGCGAAGTAAGTCACCGCATGTACCGGCTCGAATCGATCGAAGAAGCGTCGTGCCAGCCCCGGTTGTCTGCGCATGTCGCAGTTAACCACCCGCTGCCGCCCATGGCCAAGTACCCAGCCGGTGAGTGCAGTGCTTCACCATCGTTCAGCAATGGGTTTAATGGGCTTTTGAAGCAGAAATTGCCGAGCGGCTGTGGTTGAGGGGTGTCGTGAAGGTCATCGGTTTTGAGGAGCACTACAAGCTTCCGGCCATATCAGCAGCGAACACGAACGAAGCATTGAAGTTCGGGATCGACATGTTGAAGAAGGCGGGGTTGGGGAACATCGACGCGCAAGGCGAGTGGCCAGTAGGAATCTGCGATCTGGGAGAGGGGCGGATCGCTGCGATGGACGCTGCCGGTATCGATATGCAGATTCTGTCGCACACCGTCCCGGGACCAGAGACCGTCGAGCCGTCGCTGGCAGTCGAGCTGGCCAGCCAGGCCAACGACGCTGTGGCAGCTGCCGTCGCTGCGTACCCCGACCGGTTCCGCGGGTTTGCCACCCTGCCCATGCGTGACCCTGTGGCCGCAGCCTGTGAGCTCGAGCGTGCTGTGCGCGACAAGAGCTTCGTGGGCGCGCTGATCAACGGTCACGTCAATGGCCGCTACCTAGACGACAGGTTCTTTTGGCCGGTGTTCGAATGCGCCGAAACACTGGGTGTACCAATCTACTTGCATCCCACCATGCCGCCGCAGCCGCTGATTGATGCCTACTACAGCGGCTTTGACCCGCTAGTCTCGGCGAAATTGTCAACCGCGGGGGCCGGCTGGCACGTCGACACCGGGATCCACTGCCTTCGGTTGATTCTCGGTGGGCTGTTCGACCGGTTCCCCAGGCTGCAGATCATTGTGGGCCACCAGTTCGAAGCCTTGAGTTGGATGGCGTGGCGGGCCGACTACTCGTTTCCGGTCAACGCGAGTGGCCTCAAACGCACGATCAAGGAATACCTTCGGCAGAACTTCTACGGCGGCATCCTGGCCGGCGAGTACGCGCACCAACCCGCAGGCGCGGTGGATAGGAGCTGGAGTCTGTCCTTCAACGCCTATCAGAGCATGGTGAACGTGATCGGCATCGACCGCATCGTGTTCACCACCGACTATCCATTCGGCAACATGAAGGCCGCACGGCAATTCTTTGATCAGATGCCCATCAACCCCGAGG
>Ga0187784_10002005_pt1 | contig 16281 bp, 10 predicted proteins | sample 1015_SJ02_MP15_2_FD_132964 | JGI IMG/M metagenome (GOLD analysis project Ga0187784, IMG submission 132964) | Tropical peat soil microbial communities from peatlands in Department of Meta, Colombia - 1015_SJ02_MP15_20_MG | ecosystem: Environmental > Terrestrial > Soil > Wetlands > Peat | place...
CACTGCAATCCTCTCTAAGTGATCTTTCCTCATGCCCAAGCTACCTATAGCGTTCATGGCACGTGCAACCATGCGGTTTGGGGCTTCCGCAATGCGGGCACACGTAATGTTCAAGCGATATCAGCCTTCCGCAAAACCTACAAGGCCTCATATGACATAATGCACCTCCTGCTTAAGCATTCAAAACGTGGAAGATTCTTGTTTAGCGTCAAAAGACTCTTGCCTATTCCCCTTTTTGAAATACCAAATAAGCCATTCCTACCCTTCTCACAAAAAACAATTCCGATCAATAGTGGAAACTTTCCTTCTAACTGTCAAATTCTATGCGTTAAGCTCAGATTTAAGGTTTCTTCAGGTTTCTTTTCGCCACACTGTCGAAGAGCGCGCTGCCTTGTCCCGAAATTAAATTAATATTTATTTTAGAAGAGGGGCCCCGTATCAAGTGACTCACGTCCAAGCTTAGGAGGCGAGTCCTAGTGGGACAAGAGGAACATGAGACCCTAGAAACCCTGCTCCGCTACGCAGACCTGAGCTTTGCCAAAACAACAGTTGGCAGCTGCTTCCACGCCGACGGCCCAGGAAGGCCGCCACGGAACCCAATGCATGGGGTTCTTCAGAACATTCATCGTCATGAAAATGAAAGGCTACGTAGGCTACGAGAAATGACCAAAATACCGACGCGGATCTAAGGCTTAGAAGGATATGCACGAACTTCTGAACTGGAAAATCGTTTATAATAAAATAATTTATATAAGCGATTTGACTGTAGATTTTTGGAGCTTTTGAAGATGATAAATCAGAGTGAAGTTGAACTGATATTCAAGAGAATCAAACCACTCTTTGTCGAACATAAAGGTGATTTTCAACTGATAGAAATTACCGAAGACGGGATAGTGAAGGTAAAGCTAATTGGAGAATGTCAACTTTGTGTTTACAAAGAAAAAACCCGCAGAGCAATTGAAACAATGCTTAAAAACGAAGTTAAAGGTGTCAAGAAAGTAGAAGTCGTGTAACATAACCAAACAATTGAAACATAGCGAAGAAACAAACCTATAGAACAAAACAAAAGCAAATAAAACTTTCAAACTCCCTTACTTGTTTACATCTACCTTCTTATGCAACCTCTAAGAGCGAAGCCAACGTAATCTTTCCAACGTTAAGATTAATACAGTTCGTTTGGTCTTTTTCCTTATCATTTTTTTCTTTTTGTTCTTTTGTTGATTGTTTCTTTCTTCGCTTTTTTCATATCTTATTGTTTGTTTAGTGTTGTGAAGGACAGGTTCCCTTCACCGCACCCTTTCTAATCGAGAGTAAGCGAATAAGTACGGTGAGGAAGAGGATAGAAGAAGAAGATGAAGAAGAATAGGAAGAAGAAAACAGAGAGAAAAAATTAAAATCTAATCCCCAAACACCCAAACTAAGCCTATCTCCCCTAAAAAAACCCAAATAAAGTTTTATTTTCAAATTAAGTGAGCGCTCCTTAAACTGCCTTGTTGTTGTCAGTTAACAGTCACAAATGATTATCGGCAAGGGCACTAATTGTGAATTGGAGTCTTTGGTATGCCTATACAAATATTCTTTAATAGGTATTCGCCTGAAAACGACCCATTGTTCAATGAATCAGCACGAAAAGTAGGAATGGCGTATATCAACAAACGCGGTGCACTTTTGGAAAAACACGGAATTAAGGAGCTTGGAAGCTGGATAGTTCCTATAGAACATCTTACCATCTCCGTGTTAGAAGCCCAAAGTCTAGATGCCTTTCAAAAACTCATGATGGAACCAGAGTATATGGCATTGTTGGCGTATGTAACAGAAGAAACGAAAGTTGGAATTAGTGCGGAAGACGCTATGAAAATGTTAAAATAAGCCAAATAATCGCACGCCTGAACTAAAAACTCAAAAATCCTCTTTTTTTGTTTGTACAAATGGCTAAACACATACTCAGAATACACAAGCATGTCTGTCTGCTAAAGGCTTCTTTTTCCCCGCGAGCTCAAGTCTTTTATAAAGTCGCTTCGTTCCTTGCGCTCCGCTCACAACCAACAAGCTCAACATTAAGAAAAGAGAAGTTCAAAGCGCGCGCCATGTTCAAAAGTCTTAAACCTGCACAGAGTAGAAATAGACTAAGATGCTCCAAGACTATTTATGAAAAGACAGATTGGATTGGTGGAAGGCTGAATTAAATATCTATACCTCAGATATTTGGGTTGATTTAGGTTTATACACTATAATTTGATTTTGTTCTTCTATTACGGTTAAGCCATGTTTTTTAGTAATTGTCTTTAGTTGCGTCTTGCAAGCACTATCCATAGAGGCAGTTATACGCACTTTATACCCTTTTGACAGGGTATCATTTGGGTTTGGCTCTACTAAAGTGAATGAATTGGACGCCAAATCACATTTAGCTAAGACTTCTTTCAGGTAAGATGATGCTTCTTTCCTATCCAATAGATTCCCCATTCCGCTATAAATGCATAAAACTAATAACATTTTCGCTAATTTAGAAGTTTTAATTTATGATAAGTCTTAAACCAGAATAACATAAATATAGACTATCCATGTCAAGCAAATCAAATTGTTTTGACAACAAGTTTCTTTATTCGTTGCTAATTATCTCGTTTTTCACATTGTTATTCCTTGTTCCAGCCTACAGTTGCGCGCACACACAAACCCGCTTAAGCCCGAACCAAAATCACCGCTAAAAGACCGACAAAAAAGGACCAAAAAAGCCGAATCAACGCGTTTTACTCAAGTATTATTCTTGCGTCAACCGCTTTTGCGCCTTTCTGGTAAGCCAGCACAGGGTTCAGGTCTAACTCTTTGATTTCAGGGTTCTCCATCATTAGCCGCGAAGTGCTCAAGAGAACATCAACTAAAGCGTCGACGTCGGCGGGCGGCGAGTTCCTGAAGCCTTTCAGGAGCGGGTAAGCCTTAAGCTGCGTGATCATTTCCAGGGCGTCGTCGGCTGTTATGGGCGCGACTCTGAAACTTACGTCTTTAAGGAGTTCAACGAATATTCCGCCTAAGCCGAACATTATCGTTTGCCCAAACTGCGGATCCTTGATTGCCCCCACGATGGTTTCGGTCGACTCCGGAGCCATCTCCTGAACGAGAACACCCACGATTCTTGCGTCAGGATTGTACTTTTTGACGTTCACCAAGATTTTCCGGTAAGCTTCCGAGACTTCAGACGAGTTTTGCAGGTTAATCATGACGCCGCCAGCGTCGGATTTATGGATGATCTCCGGCGAAACAATCTTCAACACAACGGGGTAACCAATTTCTTCAGCGTACTCCGCCGCTTCCTCCTCGTTTGCCGCCACTTTAAACTCGGTAACGGGAATACCGTACTCCATACAGACCATCTTAGCTTCCGGTTCAAGAAGCGCCTTCCTGCCCTCTGCCACTGCCTGCTTGACAATTCTTGAGGTTTGCTCCAAACCGCATATCACCCTTAACAAACAATCTTCCGTGTAGTGACATAACTTATTGGCTTAAATTTCTTGTGATGCTGCAACACTGACGTTTTAAGCCGCTCTCACGCAGGGACTGAAGTGTAGATGTGTTCTACACTTATGAATTAGTGCGTATTATGACATAATATTTAATAGGCGACCGCACCGAATCCTAATACGGACCAGCTATGCAAAAGCCTAGCCTTAAAGAACGAATCAAAGATTCCATATCCAAACTAAAGCCGAAAAGGAAAACAGACAAATCACCAAAAAAAGCGCCAGAGAACAACACTAAACAGAATAAGGAACGCGCTAGACAAGGATTCAAACTTCCAAAAATCAGCTTCGGCTTCAAAAAGAAAAAACCCGAACAGGAACTCCCAACAGTCAATAAAGCCTTACCCAAAACGTTGAAGATAGTAGATAAATACTCGCTCTACGAGCCATTCTCTCAGGTTTTCATAGTTCAAGAAGCAAAAACAGGCGAATACAAGTACATTCTCGACGAACTACAACTCGACACGTTTGAACGAGGAATATACAACCACGTATTAGAAATACTGCTCGCGGAAATTGAATCTCCAAAAGAAGAAATCGGGGACCCGAGAAAATTTTTCGCGCAAGAAGCAAAGAAAATTGTGGATAAATACCGAATCAGCCTCGGCTGGCTGCCCGACGTTTCGTGGTACAAGATTCTTTATCACGCAGAACGCGACTTGGTAGGTTTCGGCAAAATCGACCCGTTAATGCGCGACCCCAACATAGAAGATATTTCCTGCGACGGTGTAACCAAGTCAGTATACATTTGGCACCGAACATTCGAAAGTTTAGAAACCAACATTCAATTTGAAAACGACGAAGTTCTTGACAACATGGTTGTAAAACTCGTTCACATGGCTGGAAAACACGTGAGCTCAGCTTTTCCGATAGTCGACGCTTCTCTTCCCGGCAAACACCGCCTGGCAGTCTGTTACCGCCGAGAAATCACGCCCTTTGGCACGGCCTTCACAATCAGAAAGTTTCGAGATGATCCGTACTCAATAATAGACTTAATCAACATAGGCACGTTCACGGAAGAACTCGCTGCTTATCTTTGGATATGCCTTGAAAACCGGGCATCCGTCATGATTCTCGGCGGAACAGCCTCAGGCAAAACAACAACACTGAACGCTTTAGCATGCCTCATCAAGCCAGGAAGCAAAATCATCACTATCGAAGAAACTGCCGAATTGAACCTTTCCCACGAAAACTGGGTGTCGCTGATTGCTCGCCAAAGCTACGGTTTGGGCGGAAGCAACACTGGCGAAGTACCCCTTTTTGACCTTGTAAAGGCCTCAATGAGACACCGCCCTGACATTCTAATCGTAGGTGAGGTCCGAGGACAAGAAGCGTACGTCCTATTCCAAGCCCTTGCCACAGGCCACGGAGGCATGTGCACAATGCACGCGGAGAATTTGGATTCAGCTGTGAAACGCTTAACTCAGAAGCCCATGGAAATTTCCCCGGCCTACATTCCATTAATGAACATTGTCATAAGTGTGCAGCGTGTCCATCTTGTCATAAATGAAGTCAAGAAAGCGCAGAGACGTATACTATCAACGAATGAAATCGTCGGCTATGAAAACTACGCTAACGTCTTCCAGTGGGACCCAGCCGAAGATAAGCAAGTAGCATCCCTAGACAACAGCGCGATGTTCTCATCGATTTCCAAACGGTTAGGCGTATCGAGACAAGAATTGCTTGAAGAAATGAAAAGACGCGCCGCCGTACTCCATTGGATGCGACAGCAAAAAATCAGAAGCTACAAGGAAGTAGCAATAAACATTTCAGAGTACTATTCGAGACCAAAAGAATTCTACCAGAAAATTCGGGAAGACAAGGAGGTAAAACCAGTTGCCACTGTCACAGAAATTTGAGGCGCTGTCTTATCGCCTCTTCGGCCGTTTTGTGCCATACTTCCTGAAAAATTTTTTCCCGACACTCAGGGGCTCCTTGGAAAGAGGACACGTAAGAATTTATCCTGAAACGTACGTTTCAATGATGTTTTTCATTGCACTGCTTACGCTTCCTGTGTCAGTGCTTGGCATAGTGCTCGTTTTGCTCTTTCACTTTTTGCCTCTGCTTATTCTAGTTCCGATTCCGCTTTTTGCAGTGATCGGTTTCTTATTCATGCCCACATCTAAGGCCAGCGACAGGGCATCAAACTTAGAGCGTGAAATACCCTTTGCTGCAGCGTACATCAGCGTCATGGCGTCAGGAGGCATTGCACCATACACCAGCTTCAGACGCCTATCAGATGTCGAGCTAATGCCAGCAATGCGTAAAGAAGCAAGAGACATAATGAAGGATGTTGAAGTCTTCGGAGTCGACCCGTTGTCAGCCATCGAGTCAGCTGCAAAAAATAACCCTCTGGATATCTTCAAAGATTTCTTAAGCGGTTACGCTTCAACAGTCATAATCGGCGGAGACATCGGTCACTTTCTTGAACGAAAAGCTGAAGACATATTCAAAGCTCGCGCACTTCGCGTTAAAGCGGCTGCTGAACGCTTAGGAATGCTGCTCGAAACGTTCATTATCGTCATGGTCATGATGTCACTTTGCTTTTACATACTCTTCGCGGTGCAACAAATCCAAGGAGGTACCAGCGCAGGAACTAACATTTCAACCTATTCAGGAATACTCATGTACACTTACCTGTTCACGCCGCTGCTTTCATTCATGTTCGTGTACCTGGCTCACTCCATGCAGCCGAAAACACCGTTAGTCGAAATGAGACCCTACAAAGTATTCGCCGTCTCGTGCGTCGCCGGATTAGTAGTGTTCTTGCTCCTGACAAACTTCATGGGATCAACGCACCTGCCGTTCTTCAGCACTTTGCAAGCGGTGGGCGTTGACTTACCCGTAGCCATAGCGACTGCTTTATTCATATCTACCGCACCCGCAGCAATGGTCAACAACCAATTGACTAAAAGCAAAACCAGCATGGAGCAAGGAGTCACCAGTTTCCTCAGAGATCTCACCGAAGTTCGAAAAACAGGTCTTTCTCCCGAAAAATGCATCGAAAGCCTCTCAAGACGTGATTATGGAGCGTTCAGCAGGGAACTACACAAGATCAGCTCTGAAATTTCCTGGGGAATACCCTTGAAGAAAGTGATGAGCGATTTTCTTCACAGAACACGGAGTTGGATGATTCAAATAGTCATGTTTCTCCTGGTCGAAACCATCGATGTCGGCGGAGGCACAATAGCCATGATTGAATCGTTAGCTAACTTTAACAACCTAACAGATGAAATTGAAAAAGAGAAGAGGATGGCTGTTCGTCCATACGTAATGATGCCTTACTTAGCAGCAATTCTCTTGGTTGCGACAACCACTCTGATGCTGAGTTTCACCACTGGTTTCGCAGTAACCGGCTCAGCCGTCACGACTGCAAGCGCGTCGGCGGCGAAAGGCATGACACAAACAATATTCCTCACTTCCGTCGTTTTCAACAGCTACCTGATCGGCATAGTCGCGGGGAAAATAAGTGAAGAATCAGTCGCCGCAGGCTTCAAACACGCAGCTATTCTGGTTATTATAGCAGTAGTCGCTGCAAAACTGATACCCATGTTCGTGAAAATTTAAAAAAGGAAGGATAAGACACGATGTTTAGCAAGAGCCGAAAAAAAACATGGCAGAAAAATAAGCGCGCGATTACCCCAGCAATTTCCACGATCATAATGACAGCGGCTCTTGTGGTACTAGTCCTCATCGCTGCAGACTTTGCGGACAACGAGTTAACCCTTCAAATGGCTGAAGGAGAATTCAGCTCAAGCAAAGATTTCATGCAGTCAACTGGAACGCAGATAGATAACGTCGCGTGGACAATCGGGAGAACGGAAACAGTTGATTACACAGCCAAGTACGGCCAGGTAGCTTTCGCGCCCAAAGTTCTTACTTACACGTTTAAAATCTACGACAACAGCGTTCTGCTTAACACCTACAACTTTACAACCGGTATGATACTCTACAACATGCCTGCGAGCACTTACAGTATAGGCAACAATTACTTCAGCAGAATAATACCCTTAGACAGCAATTCATTCTTGCAGTCGGGTGTCTCTTCACCAGTGTACCAGGAATTTGTAATAGAAAGCATACCCGCTTACGGAAGCTTTGCAAGAATAGTTACAGTCCCGTCAGTGAGATATTTGACTTCAATGATTGATGGCCAAAACTATTATGAGTTCTACTTGCCATCTCTTGTTTCGGGACAAAGTCCGTACGTTTCACAATCGCTCACCCTTACAGGCAACGGCTTGAATCTGGCTGCACCGGCCAGTGCTGTTACCGAAGTACAAATCACAGTCGCAGCTATTCAATCGCCTCTTCCCCTTGGTTTTAACAGTTTCACCACTTCATTCTTTAACTTTAACAGCACGACGGCAACTGTGAACATCGGTCATGGATCATTAGTTGAAATTTACAACGGGCAAGTAACAGTTTCGATTGGGTTGACTTAACGCTGAGAGGTGTGATGTATGGCAAACATAACTATCGAATACATGATTTTGATTCCGGTTTTAATCCTGCAGATATTCCTGCTTCCTTATGCGGCAAGCGCAATGATGAGCTATTGGACAACTTCCAGCGAAACCATTACACTTCAAGATGCGGCCAGTCACATTGGCAGCACAATCCAACAATTTTATTTATTTATCAACAATCCGACTCTATCGACTACAACTATTACGGACAATCTTGGGATTCCTCAATTCATAAACGGCAACGCCTACGTTGGCAAGGCAAGTTTATCTCCGGTCTCTAGTTCAGAACAGGTGCTGAACTTAACCCTCTCGTTGATTCGAACTTCAATTTCGACTTTCTCAATCGTGGACTTGGGACAAAACGTGCATTGGAACTCCAGCTGCACTACATTCACGAGTAACTCACTTAACCCCAGCATTAATGCTCTCAAATACAGCAACGGTACGATTTTGCTGTATTTCTCAGCATAGGAGGAAATCAAGTGTCAGGTGTATCCGTAGACCACGTGGTTTCAATCATCATTTTACTAGTGGCAGTCATGCTCTTTGTGGGTCTTTTCGACCAAACACTCTCCAGTGCAGTTAACTATCAACGCAATTCCACCACTGCAAAAGAGTGTGATGACCTTGTAGACGAAATGTTGTTGACTTCAGCCCCTCCAATAAGTGGAACTCCCGCATGGTTCGGATTGCAAGGTTCAATGTTACAGACTTACAATCTTGATCCGTTTCTGCTGATGCGTCTAGATTCATCAGCTGAACCGCCTTTAAGTTACCAAAAAACAGGTCAAACCTACAGCGAAATAAAAGCAAATCCAAACACTTACTTACTGTACCCCTACGATGACATGATTAACTCTTCTACTGCATTGGCACTGATGGGCCTAAACGCTGATTATGGGTTCCAACTCACGTTGACCCCGACAATCAATGTTTCAATAAGCGAGGCTTCTGCCAACCCATTAACTCTGTCGTTGTTCGTCACAGGCGCTAGTTTTCCGCTTGCAAATTCTTGGGTGAACTGCCTGTTGCTACCGATCTCGCTTAATGCAAACACGAACTGCCCAGAGTTCGGAACAGTTCAAACTCAGTCAGTTCAAACAAGCAACTTAGGGCAAGCTTCTGTAACATTCGCAAACTTCGTTCCTAATCCGAATCTCACTTTTGTCGTTTTTGCTTATGCCAACCTTGACGGAATTTCAGGAATAGGCTACTACGTTAATCCTCCTGTGGGGAGCCAAAGCATTATTCCTTTCCTCGATCCGCTCTCCACACTAGACGTGACCTTGGCAAACAGTAACGACGTTCCTACTACTTCAACTTCTGCCAGCACATTGTATTATAATTCAACTTTTATTTTCGAGAGCGAAAATTACCAGTTTGAACAAGGTTCAATAGGAGGCTCCTCATCTGGCTCGGTCACTTCAGGTCCAGGCAATTTGCCTCCTTCAATTTCTATGGGTGATTACACACCTGGTGTTCTTGTCATCGCCTATAAGAATGCTGGCAACAGCGGCGTTGCCATGATGCCATGGGGATTTAGTTCGCTTGGTTTTTCCTTGACTTTCGGGAAGCTTCCGGTCAATCAGTCATGGATCGCAACTGATATGCGCCAAGTCGAAATCAACAGCGTTTCTTATCAAGCGACACTTTATCTTTGGAGCACGCAAAGCTACGGGGGTATAGCGCTACCATGATGCGGACAGTAGAGGCTCTATTAGTTATAATACTTCTCGGAGGTGCCTATTTCGCTGTTTCATCCTTGATTTCGCTTCCTTCGCCAAGCCAAGCGTCTCCCACGAACCTGGATAGGCTTGCTTTAACTACACTTCAAGAACTTGACTCCAGCTATGACCTGAGTTCTGCGGCTTTCCAGACGAATAATCCGACGGCATGGAGTAATCTTCAGATTGCGCTCGCGGCGTCGTTGCCTGCAAACATAGTTTACAACTTGACAGTCTACAACGTAAATTCAGTTTCTAACGGGTCTTCGCTTTACTCGCCTGTCGCATCGTTTTCTAATGCTGCCAGTCTCGGCGTGGGCTCAGAGGCTTCCTCGTACTTAGTTGCATCATCCAATGTAACCTACGTAATTACACCGCAAATGATCTCAACAGGTGGAAGCCCCATAACTCTTTATATCTTGAACTGCAGTGACACGGAGGGCTGGTGGATTACTGGCTACACAGCTGCCAGCTTAGCGCAAGCGGTTTACACCCTTCTGTCACCTTATTTCAAGACCACAGTCATGGTTCAAAACACGAATCAACTGTGTCAATTGCTAGATGGTCACTCGCTGCAAGGAGAAGCCATCAACAATGCAGTTATCATTAACACCTGCGGCGAAGCGGTGCCCATACCCTCAGCCTTCAGCAACAATGGGGTTAATTCCACTCAAGGCTATGACTCAACCGACAACTCTTACGCTAAGTATGACTACACTTTGGGGAAAATGACTGAGTTTTACAACTGGACGTGGGTGAGCATTGTCGGTTACCCATTTTACTATGTTACGAACACTGGTTTCTTAACGCAAGATAACATTCAAAACGGTTTTGGAATATATGGAATGTTCCAAGTGGCCTCCGCAGGACTCAATGCTTTTCTTGAAGGATTAGGCAACCAAGCCTATGCCTACAACAGCACTTGGATTACGGGTTCACCCGGGATCGTATATTTATCCAGTCAGTCTCAAAGCCTGTGCAACTATTATGGTCTTTACCCGTCTTCGTATCAGACCTCCACACGGGCGCTGCCTACCTCGATAACGAAGCAGTACAATTTGGCAGTTGCAACATATCTTTTTAACACAACTTTTAACGGGGGACAGTACAACCCAGGTGCAATCTACCGGCATTTAAGCAAAAGTGGAAGTGTCACCAACTATCAAGGCGGATTCTTCGCTTTAGGAATGGATCGAATTCCAGACATTAGACTAGTCGCGTTGGGCATTTTGTGCGGCTATCAGCCAGTGAGATATGGCGCGCTATACTCAGCTCAATCAAGTAACAGATTAGTGGTGCTTCAGTTAGGAACGGTGGGAGGAGGGTAAATGAAGAGTAGAATTGACAATCGCGGACAGTTCTCTATAATCGCTGCGCTGCTTGTTGTAATCGTCCTGATAGGCACTTTAATAGCCGTCTATGCCATGATCCGGTACGACTCAAGCCAGAATCAATCGCCGCAGACGTTAACTGCTACGGATGAAACGAACTTAGCAATTCTCAAAGCTTTAGGTTTCACTGTTGGTTATTACGGTTCGATGCTTCAAGTAACAGGTAACCAAACGTACGCTGAAGCAAACGCTACGGCCTACATGAACAATGCTTTGCGATACATTGAGAGCATGAATCCTTCTTGGGGTGAATCAATAAGCATGACTTCGCTGGATCTGAGAACTGACTGGTTCACGAACCCAAGTATCAGCGAAGGTCAGATTTCGGTTTCTTATGATTTAGCGAACTTGGGTATCTACGGCATAAATTACACGACTTCCTGCAGTTTAGCCGTTCAAATCTTCAAATCTCCAAACAACAATCAGGTCTGCTTAAATGTTACTCAAGACTCGAATGAACCTTTAACCAGTTTAGGGCAACAAAATTTTGCCTTCTACGAGTACAATTACGTCACCAGCAACTGGCAGCTAGTAAATCCAAGCATGACCCCCATTATTTTCACAAATGGCACCTATTTGATTAACACTCCTCCTGGAATAGAAAATTCGGCATTTATGGTTCAAGTGACCGATTCACGTGGAATAATGGTTGAAGCATCATCATACAACAGTTTTAATTTGAACTTTGCGTTTGGCTCACAATCGATAACGCAGAACTCTCCTATCATCGTGCAATTACTACAGAACGGCACCATGCAAACTTTTGGACAAGATCTAGTTAACACAACTCAAATCCTTCCCATTCCTCCTATTCCGGTAAAGTCCATAAATCTATGTCAAACCGGGGCAACTACGGATATTCCGTTTCAAGTGGAGGATTGGTCGTCTGGTTACATGATTCCATTGGGCTTGACGAACTGTTACACTATATTCAGCAATAGTCAAATGATTGTTTTTGAAGTTACTCCATCAACATCACAGTTAACATTATGGTGGAACGGAAGCGACACAGCTATCCAGCCCTCCGCGGCGTATACCGACAAGTATTTCACAGGCGATAACCCTGGAGCTGGAACACTTTCAAATGGAGCCGTTACCTTAAACGTCTATTACGGTAATGGTGTCTTTGACATACAAACAATTGCGGGCTCGGTCACTAGCACAGCAAATTTTATGCGTATCAATAAGGATGCCAGCAACTATGGATCAGGACCCGCCTACATAATACAATACGGTGTAGTAAGGGACATTGTTCAAGAAGAAGCCGAATGGAGCGGCGGAATTAGTGGCTGCCCGAACGTTTACTCTCAAATTGTGATTACGCTTCCCGCCAACGCAAATTACTTTACTTACCAGCTTAGAACTATTTTCATCAGCTCTACAATTGCCAGAACAGTCACCGATCTTAGTCCCCTTCAACTAGCGACTACGGCGACTCAAGTGCAACCTATGACTGAGAACGGGACTTCAAACGGAATTCCAATTGTTTCAAGCAGCTACGCATATTTCACCAACAGCACAGGTAACGCCCATCAATGGAGTGAACTAATCAACAGTGGCCTGCAAGGGGCAGGAATAATGTTCACAAGCTCTGAAAATCAGCAACTGTACGCTTTTGACTCTATGACTAATCCCCACGCTTATACGGGAGCGCTTTATGTTACTAATACTCCAACTATTGAGCTTGACCCTGTAACCTCGGCCGGCTCGGCTTCGTTTACTTCCGCCAAGGACATAACCTGGTATGGCGCAGTGGCAACGTTCAATGGAGCAAATCCGATATATGCAACCACCGGAAATTCTGGTTTGTGGTCACTCGTTGCGCAGCCGCCTACTGTGACTTTTATGCCAGAGACTGCATGGATTGGCGTTTCCACGCCAGACGCTCCTGTCGGTTTCCCTGTTACTGTAACAGGCGGCGGATTCATACCTAATTCTGTAATAACGATCAAGTTCAACGGCCAAACTGTAAATACCACCAAAGCGACTGGCTACGGGACAATTCCATCGGGAACTACATTCCTCACTCCCTCTTTACCGTTCGGATCTTACACAATAAGTGCGCATGACACGAGTTCTGATGCTGCAGTGGCAAGTTTGACGTTGATTCCTACGCCGACAGAAACCGTTACTTTCCAATCCGGTGGGGTTGGCAGCGATGCAGGTTCAAATACAATTCTGACGATCGATTCCGTAGCGTACACGTATTCTACACTTCCAAAATCGTTTAACTGGCTAGCAGGATCGACGCATACAATAAGCGCATCCAGCATAATTTCCGCGGGAAGCAGCAAACAATACGCGTGGGTTTCATGGAGCGACACAGGAGCTCAAACGCACAACTACACTGTCCCATTATCAACCGCTACAGTCACGGCCAACTACAACACTCAATATCAAGTGACCTTTAACTATCAGGTTTCCGGCGGCGGCCCCGGCTACTCCGCGCCTTCTGTAAGCTACTATCAATCAGGCTCACAGTTATCTATTACCGCGGGCCAATCAGCCGCAGCATGGGTAGATTCGGGTTCGACCTACACGTACACAAATAATCCGCTGCAGGGTTCAGGTTCAAGCGAACGCTGGTCAGCTTCAACTGGCGCGTCAGGAACAGTATCATCTTCCACAACTTTTGACCCCACTTTCTACAACCAGTATTACGTCACCTTTGGTTACGGCGACCAAGATTCCAGCACAATTACTAGCGGCAGCCAAATAGGCTCTTACTATCAATACGGGTCCTCGTCCACGTTCAACTCTGGCTCTTCATACGGGGCAACTTCTCCAGTTTCAGCGTGGGTTGACGCCGGCAGCGCAGTAAGCTATCAAACTTTCACCTCTGGTAGTTCGAGGTGGGCTCTATCTTCCTCGCCCGCAACCTTCCCCGTGAGTTCTTCGACGACAATATCAGACACCAACTTTTACCACCAGTACCAGGCCACTGCAAGCTATTCGATTTCAGACAGTTCAACTCCATCCTCAAGCATTGTCTTATCCGGAACCCAGTTTGGCTCAAGCAGCTACACCTTGACTCTAACAAAATCAGCTCAAAAAACCTGGCTGGACGCCGCTACAAGCTGGTCAGTGACAAACCCTATCACTTCTGGTTCCGAAAGGTGGGACGCCTCTTCCGGCACATCCGGCACCATGACGGGAACCGCAACAATCGCGCCTTCCTACTACGACCAGTACCAGTTCACCCTAGCCTACAGCGTCACCGGCGGTGGCACAGGATACTCAGCACCGACCCTCACGGCGACGCAGTTCGGCGTATCATACAAGCCCACACTAGGCACGACAGGCACGCAATACTGGCTTGATTCAGGAACTTCATGGTCCATCACCAACCCGCTCTCAGGCTCAGGCTCCTCCCAACGCTGGCAAACAAGCCAGACCGCAAGCGGCACGGTCAGCTCCTCCTCACCCACCACCGCAGGAAACTCCTTGACGTTCGCGTTTTACAACCAGTACAAGGTGACATTCAGCCAGTCCGGCATAACCAACTCTGCAGGCTCCAACACTGTTTTGACGGTTGGTTCCACGAACTACGCTTACAACGCTTTACCCAACGGCGTCTGGTTCAACAACGCAACAACCTTCACCTGGACATCCCCCGTTTCCGGAGGAACGGGCCTGCAGTTTACTTTCTCAAGCAGCACGGGCTCCTCGCCAATAAGCGCAGCTCAGACTTACTCTGCGACGTACACGCCTCAGTATTACTTGACCGTGACCTCGTCATATGGAAGCCCAACAGGCGCAGGCTGGTACAACTCGGGAACATCTGCCCCGTTCTCAGTAACTACACCCGCATCAGGCGGAACAGGAATACAATACGCGTTCACATCATGGACTGGCTCGGGTGGCGGATCTTACGGCGGTTCAAGCAGTTCTCACTCGGTTACGATGAACAACGCGATCACCGAGACGGCTAGTTGGCAGACCCAGTATCAAGTGACCTTTACTCAGACGGGAATAACCAGCGCCGCAGGCTCAAACACGGTTTTGACCGTGGGTTCGACAAATTATGCTTGGAACGCCATGCCAAGCAGTGTTTGGGTTAACAGCGGCACAACATTCACCTGGACCTCGCCAGTTTCCGGAGGCACAGGCGTGCAGTTTGCTCTCTCAAGCAGCTCAGGCACGTCACCAATAACCGCGGCTGAAACTTACACTGCCACCTACACAACCCAGTACAAAGTGACGTTTACTCAGACAGGAATAACAAGCGCAGCAGGGTCGAACACTGTTTTGACTGTTGGTTCCACGAACTACGCTTACAACGCGTTGCCCAGTAATCTTTGGGTTAACAGTGGCACCGCCTTTACCTGGGCGTCTCCTGTTTCCGGAGGCGCTAACGTTCAGTTTGTCTTTTCAACTAATTCAGGTTCTTCACCCGTGACTGCATCTGGGACTTACACTGCTACCTACGCCACCCAGTATAAGGTGACGTTCAGTCAGACAGGAATAACGAGCGCAGCAGGCTCAAACACCGTCCTCACCGTCGGCTCCACTAATTACGCTTACAACGCCCTACCCAATGGCATATGGGTTAACAGCGGCACAACCTTCACGTGGGCTTCTCCAGTCTCTGGAGGCACCGGCGTGCAGTTTATTGAAAGCAGCAGTTCAGGCAGTTCGCCTATCAGCGCCTCAGGAACTTACTCTGCAACATACACGACTCAGTGCTACTTGACGGTAACTTCAACATACGGAAGTCCGACTGGTCAAGGCTGGTACAATGCTGGTGCGTCTGCAACCTTCTCAGTAACGACACCCGCATCAGGCGGAACAGGAACCCAGTACGTTCTCATAACTTGGACTGGATCGGGCAGCGGAGCCTACACGGGTTCAACCAGTTCCAAGTCGGTCACGATGAACAACGCGATAAACGAGACAGCTAGCTGGCAGACTCAGTACTACTTGACTGTGACTTCTTCTTATGGAAGCCCGACAGGCGCAGGCTGGTACAACTCAGGAACATCTGCCACCTTCTCAGTAACGACACCCGCATCAGGCGGAACAGGAATACAATACGCGTTCACATCATGGACCGGCTCAGGCACCGGAGCCTACACGGGTTCGACAAACCCTAACTCGGTAACAATGAACAACGCGATCACCGAGACGGCCAATTGGCAGACCCAGTATCAGGTAACTTTCACCCAATCTGGCATAACCAGCG
>Ga0187784_10002006_pt1 | contig 16281 bp, 16 predicted proteins | sample 1015_SJ02_MP15_2_FD_132964 | JGI IMG/M metagenome (GOLD analysis project Ga0187784, IMG submission 132964) | Tropical peat soil microbial communities from peatlands in Department of Meta, Colombia - 1015_SJ02_MP15_20_MG | ecosystem: Environmental > Terrestrial > Soil > Wetlands > Peat | place...
GCCCAAGGGCTCGAGATCGTCGGACTCGACTTCGAAGAAGCCGATCAGTTGAAGAACCCGACGCGGTTGCACGCGTTCCTTGCCCGCTACGGAATCTCTTACACGATCTTGCTCTGCGGAACCACCGACGAAGCCAAGCAAAAGCTCGCGCAAGCCGACAACTGGGATGCATGGCCGACGACCTTCTTCGTAGGCCGCGATGGCCGGGTTCACGGCGCCCACGCCGGTTTCCCCAGCAAAGCCTCGGGCGAGCTCTATACCAAGGCGAAAACCGAGTTCGAAGAAAAAATCCAGCAACTGCTGGCCGAATCCGCGCTATCCGCGCAAAATTAGCGGGCATAAGGGCGCCGGATCTTTAGCACACCTCGTTCGTCCGGAACGCGGGGGCTCGAGCTAAATTCACCGGCGGGTCGAAAATCTCATTCCGCCAAACCGCAAAAACGCGGCAACCATTAGGATCAGGCCCACGCCCAACCCGATGCTCGCCCAAACTAAGAACGCGTTGTCGTACAACCCATAAAACCCCAGCGCGGCCGCGATCAAATCCAGGGCCCCGATCGCCCGCCACATCTTTTTTCGATCCTGGATGAACAGCAGCGCGAACAAAGTGGTGGTGAAAAACGCGAGCATCCATTTGGTCAGCCCCGCCAGCCGGATCGCATCCACCATGGCCTGCGTCGTCCGGTTCAGCGGAACCTCTACGATGCGCAAAATCGCCAGATTTTCGCGCACATCGAACACGCCCGTCACCAGCCCGGAAACCGCGGCGGTCGCCGAGATCAGCCGCGCGCGCGGAAAAAACAGCATCGCCAAAGCGAAGTACAGCGCCACGTAACACGCGATGAATCCGAAGTCGGCATACTGCTTCAGCCGCATCGCCTCCCGGTCCGGACTCGGCGCGTCGCCCAGAATGGAATCGACTTCCTTCACGTTTCGCGCCACCTGTAGCGCGACCACGTTATCGCCGATCCCTCGCGGTGGAACCGAGGCGCTCGAAAACGATGGCTTGCCGTTGAGGATGACGATCATCACCACCGCTGCCAGCGCCAGCCATCCGATGGCTCGCTCCGGCTTAGGCAAGCGCTCGCGCGGCATCCTTCGCGAAGTAGGTAAGAATGATGTCCGCCCCCGCCCGTCGGATCGAGGTCAGCGACTCCATCATCGCGCGATCCAGATCCAGCCAGCCCTTCTGCGCCGCGGCGACCATCATGCTGAACTCGCCCGATACCTGATACGCCCCGATCGGCACCTCAAAACGGTCGCGCGCCTGCCGGATCAAATCCAGATACGGCATCGCCGGCTTGACCATCAGCATGTCCGCGCCTTCTTCGAGGTCCAACTCCATCTCGTGCATCGCTTCGCGCCCGTTGGCCGGATCCATTTGATACGTTCGCCGGTCGCCGAACTGCGGCGCCGATTCCGCCGCCTCGCGAAACGGGCCGTAAAATACCGAGGCATACTTCGCCGCGTACGACAGAATCGGAATCTTCGAAAATCCATGCGCATCGAGCGAATGCCGGATCGCCGCGACGCGCCCGTCCATCATGTCCGACGGCGCCACGATATCGGCCCCCGCGCGGGCATGCGAAACCGCGGCCTCGGCCAGCCAGGCAAGCGTCGCGTCATTGTCCACGTCGCCGTCCACGATCTTTCCGCAATGCCCGTGGCTGGTGTACTCGCAATTGCAGACGTCGGTGATGACGATCAGCCCCGGCACGCCACGCTTCACGGCGCGAACCGCGCGCTGCGTAATGCCGTCCTCGGCATATGCTTCCGACGCCATTTCGTCTTTATGTTCCGGAATCCCGAACAGAATCACTCCGCCGACGCCCACTGCCGCGACGTTTTCACACTCCTTCACCAACTCGTCGACCGAGAGCTGAAAATTGCCGGGCATCGAGCTGATTTCGCGGCGCACCCCCTCGCCGGGACACGCAAATAGGGGCAGGACGAACTGAGATGGATCGAGGTGGGTCTCGCGCACCAGGCGGCGCATTGCCTCGGAGACCCGCAGCCGGCGCTTGCGATGAATGGGAAACGCCATGGTTTCCCTTTATTCTAGCGGAACCTAATCAACACTTACTCAACACTTACTCAACACTTATTCCACGAGGCCGTTCTGAATCGCGTAACGGGTCAGCTCCGCGTTGTTGTGCATGTTCATTTTTTCGAGAATCCGCGCGCGATAGGTGCTCACGGTCTTCACGCTCAGCTCGGTTTCGTGCGCGATTTGAGACACCGTTTTTCCGGAGGCGAGCTGGGTTAAGACCTGAAACTCGCGATCGGAAAGCGTCTCATGCAACGGCCGGTCCGAATCGATATGCAGAGAGTCGGCGAGAATTTCCGCGAGTCTCGGGCTTATGTATTTCTTGCCGGTGAGAACCTTGCGAATCGCGCGCACCACTTCGGTCGGGGCATTGACTTTGCTGATGTATCCGCTGGCCCCAGCCTTGATCGCCCGCACCGCGAACTGGTCCTCGCCATGCATGCTCAGCACCAGCACCGGCAAATCCGGATGGTTGCGGCGAATTTCGCGGAGAACTTCGAGCCCGCTGCGGGGGGGCATGGTGATGTCGAGGATCACAATGTCCCACTTCTCCTGCGCCACGCGCTGAAGAACTTGTTCAGAATCTTCGGCTTCGCCCGCCACCACCAAGTCGGGCTCCTGAGCCAACACCTGTTTCAGACCACTCCGAAACAGAGGATGATCATCTGCCACCAGAATACGGATCATCGGTCTCAAGTCCACTCCACGAGTCAGTGCTTGTCCTACACAAGGGTATCGCGATTCTCCGACAAGCGGTAGGACCAATTTTTAATCATTATCGCGAAAAAAGCAATAGAAACAACGTCTTTGGATCGGAGAAATCCGGTTTCGCTCAATTTTGGCCCGACGCGTGCCATTAAAGTTCAATGAATGACGGTTAGCGATTGAAATGCAATAAGTTAGATAATACGTGCAGAAAAAATTTCCGATTGCGCTTCAGAAGATTCTACCGGCCGCTTCGTGCGCGATCGCGGCCGGGGCCTTCGGCCGTCGCCATTTTGCGTCCGCCGTTGAGGCTGGTATTACCCGGGATCCCGTGGTTGCTCCCGCGGGCACCGTTCTCCGGGTTAGGCTGGATCACAACAGTGAACGCAGCCGGCCCGGAGATCGGTTCGATAAAAATTCTCAAATTCACGGTCGGAGTGCAACGAATTGATGACAAAGGCGCTAAAGTGAAAGTATAGGTCGTGGATGCCGGGTGAATCGAAAGCGTCCGCGAAGAGGACCCGAAGGAAACTTCGAAAAGGAAAGGGGTAAGTTATGAAAATTGCAGGAATCCTGGCAGGCGCGCTGGCGCTGAGTCTGCTGGTTACAGGATGCGCCACCAAGAAGTACGTCGCCAAGACGGTTGCGCCCATTCAGACGCAGCTCAACGCAGCCGACGCGAAGAACGCAGAGCAGGACAAGCAGATCGCCGCCCAGGGCAACGAGCTCCAGGAAACCGATCGCGACTTGTCGAAGACCAAGGAGTTGCTGGCCGATACCACTAACACCGCCAATCAAGCCAGTCAGGCGGCCAAGGCTGCGGATCAGAAGGCTACCAGCGCCCAGCAGTCTGCCGACGGCGCCCAGCAGGCGGCCAATAACGCCAAGACATTTGCCGAGCAGGGACTGGATCGCCTCGGCCGCACCGTCGACGGCCTGAACAAGTATCAGATGGCCAAATCGGCAACCGTGCTATTCGGGGTGAACCAGAGCACGCTGACCGCGGACGCCAAACAGCAACTGGACGATCTTGCCAAGCAGGCCGGTGCCATCGACCGGTACGTCATCGAAATTCAGGGCTTCACCGACAAGACCGGACCAGCCAGCTACAACGATATTCTGAGCCAGCGGCGCGCCGAGGCCGTCGCGCGCTACCTGACGATCCAATATAAAATCCCCGTTCGCAGCATCACTATGCTCGGGGAAGGTTATGCTCAGCCCGTCGCCAACGACACGACTCGCGAGGGCCGAAAGCAGAACCGCCGCGTGGAAGTGAAGCTGTGGGTTCCGGAAACCTCGGCCACCAAAACCGTGGCGACCGGCCCCGGACAGGAATAGTAAATCGAGGTTTCGCCCCAACGGGCGAGCAGGATAGTCGCCGGACCCTCCGACCCGGCGGCTTCAGGGCAGGCGTCGGGGGGTGAATCCATCGGTGAGGACTGCACACCTCACCCGGCAGACTTCGGTCCCCGGATTTACTCCTCCGCCTGCCCTGCTTCTTTTGAGGAGACAAAGAAACAGAGCCAAAGAAACAGAAGTAAAGAAACAGAAGTCAGGAGACAGAATGAAAACCCCCGACGGCCGCCGGGCATTCCTTCCGACTCCTGAATCCTGACTCCTTTTCTCTTAGTGTGAAAAGTCGGGAAACCGCTGCCTCACGGCTGGCGGCTCGCCCTTGGCCCACGCGAAATCCGCGATATGAGAGCCCCCACGCGTCTCAGGGCACGCGCTCCAACAAATCCCGCGCCAGAACATCCGCCCGCTTGGCGAGCGTAACCGCCGTCAGAAGATCTTGCTCGCGAGCCTGTTCCGCCTGCTTCTGAAAGGTGCGTATTTTGTTGGCGATCTCGCTCTGCTCGGGGCTGAGCGGTTTCGCCGAGACCACCGCCAGCGCCCGCTTCACGCGCTCCAGGCTCTCGTCGAGCGTCCGGTTGTATTCGCGCTCCTGATCCGGCGTGAATAACTGCCCGAGCCTGGGAGCCGGAGGAGCCGTCTCAGGTTGCGCGGGAGCGGCCGGCTTCGGCGGCGCCGTGGTCACCACGGGCCGCCGTGGCGGAGGCCTGTGAGCGGGCGGCGGTGGAAGCTCGGCCACCGAAATCGTCTCCTGCGGCAGGTTCGCCGTGGGATCGCCCATGATCAGCGGCGGCTCCGATAATTTTGGTAGCTTGGCGGAAATGGACCGGGCTGATGGAGGCGGCGGCGTGAACGCCACCGGGCTCTTCTTGAACAGACACGAGCTCGAGGTCATCGACAGCGCTAGAATTGCCGGCAAGATCGAGCTGGGTCGCCAGTTATGCATGTCCGGCCACGGCCGGGAATTCGAGATGAAAAGTCGTTCCGCGGCCATTTTCGCTCGTGAAATCGATAGTACCATTATGCAACTGAACCGCCCGGTACGTCATCGCCAAACCAATGCCGGAACCTTTTGTTTTGGTCGTAAAATACAACTGAAAAACTTTATCTCGCAGTTCCGGCGGAATCCCCGGACCATCGTCGGCCACTTCCAGCGCCACCGATTCGCCGGCCCGCGCGACGCCCAGCCGCAAATGCCCGCTGCTGTTCATCGCGTCTAGGGCATTCGTCACCAGATTCAGAATGGCCTGCTTCAGCATGTCCGCATCGCCGCGAATCCACAGCGTATCGGCATCCGCGGGCGGCTCGAACTGCATCTGGACCCCGGCCAGCTTCGCCTGCGGAGTCATCAGGCCGGTCACCTCGCGCGCCAGCCCCACCAGGTCCACTTCCACCAGCCGCACGTCCACCGGCCGCGAAAAATCGAGGAACGTTTTCACCACCCGATCCAGGCGCCGCACTTCCGCCGACAGAATGTCGATCTCCCCGGCCAGCTCTTCTCCCGGCGCGCCGAGCTGCGCGCGCAGCAACTCCAGCCTTAGTGAAATCGCATTCAGCGGATTCTTGATTTCGTGCGCCACGCTGCCCGTAATCCGGCTGATCGCCGCCAGCCGGGACGCCACGTCCAACTGCCGCGCCATCCGTTCCACCAACTGATCCAGATTGTGCTGCTTCACGCTGGCTTCTTCCTGCACGCCGCGAAACTGCTCGCCCAGAACGTTCAGCTTGCTCTCCACCGCGGCGAATTCCTTGGCCACCGCTGCCGGCGACTCGGCGCGATGAAAGCTGCCCTTCATGATCCGGTCGATGGTCTGTTCGATCCGCTTCAGCGGACGCAGCATCCAGTTGCTCGCGAGCGCGGTCAGCAGCAGCGACACCAGCAGCGCGCCTCCCGATAGCGCCGTCACCCACCGCACCTCCGGCATGATCTGGCTGCGCAGCAGCACCCCGTAAGCCACCACCTGCACCGTGAACACCGGCTGCGACTGGCTGCCCAGTGGCACCGTCACCTGGTAATCGGGCGGCCGCGTCATCACGTCCAGGAACCGTTCGTAAAACGGCCGCTGGCGCCAGCGCCCGAAGGTTTCCAGCGGCGCCAGCTCCCCGCCCACCCGCGACGGATCGGACGACGCCAGAATCCGCCCCGTATCGCCCGCCACGTTGATCTCGACGATCATCGGCGAAAGCCCCAGCATTTTTTCGAGCATCGCCGGAATGTCGCGATCGCTCGCCACGATCTCCGCCCACCGCGCCTTGGTTTCCTCGAGCGTGCCCGGCGTCTCTTGCTCGACCGAATGCTGGTTGATCTGATCGACGATGAACGCGCTCACCTGCTGGCTCGCCAGGCGGCTGCGATCGAGCGCATCGTCCGACATAGTGTTGATCAGAGTGTTGATGTGCAGGAAAGAGAGCGCGACGGCAACCACCGTCACCAGCGCGACGATCAGCAACAACAGCCTGACCCGCAAGGAGAGCATCGTGATTTACAGCACCGCTTTCCGCCTCAGGCGCCCGCGCCGTGCGCACTGTACTCCTTCAATTTATTGAACAGGGTTTTCTGGCTGATGCCCAGGATCTCCGCCGCGCGCGTCTTGTTGTGCTTGGCATGCTCGAGCGTCAGCTCGATCAGCGCGCGCTCCGCCTGTTCGATGGTGAACCCCACCGGGATGCGCAGCTCCCCGTTCCCGGCGGCCGCCGCGCTGGCCGGCGCCGGCGCGCCCCCGAAACCCGGCGGAAGATGCGACTCCTCGACCGTTCCTTCCCCGGTCAGAATCACCGCGCGCTCCAGGACGTTGCGCAGCTCGCGCACGTTGCCCGGCCAGTTGTAGGTGCGGAAGCGATCCAGCACTGCCCCCGACACGTCCGTCACTTTAGTAGAGTGTTTCCGGTTCAGGTCCTCGAGCAGCGCCATGGTCAGCACCGGCAGATCCTCTTTGCGCTCGCGCAGCGGCGGCAGCGGGATGGGAAACACGTTCAGCCGGTAATACAGGTCCTCGCGAAATTTCCCTTCCCGAATCGCGTTGTCCAGCGGCGAATTGGTCGATGCGATCACGCGCACATCCAGTTGAACTTCGCTCTTTCCGCCCAGCCTTCGGACGCGCCCGTCCTCGAGCACGCGCAGCAATTTGGCTTGCGTCGACACCGGCATGTCGCCGATCTCATCCAGCAGAACCGTTCCATTCTGCGCCAGCTCGAAACATCCCGCGCGCCGTTCCACCGCTCCCGTGAACGCGCCTTTTTCGTGGCCGAACAGCTCGCTCTCCATCAGCGTATCCGGCATCGCGGCGCAATTGATGGCGACGAACGGAGCCGCCTTCCGCGGGCTCAGCACGTGAATCGCCCGCGCCGCCAGTTCCTTTCCCGTGCCGCTTTCGCCCGTGATCAGCACCGCCGCGCGGCTCGGCGCCACCTGCTGCACCAGGGCGAACACTTCCTTCATCTTCGGCGATGCGCCCACCATCTCGCCCAGGACGCCCTGGTAGCCCAACTGCCGTTCCAAGCGTTCGGCATGCTCGGCCAGCCGCCCGTGCGCGGCTGCGCGCTCCACCAGCAGCCGTAGCGCCTGCGATTGCACCGGCTTTTCGAGGAACCAGAACGCTCCCAGATCGTGGATCGTGGCCACGGCCGTCTCCAGATTCCCGAACGCGGTCTCGACGATCGCCTCCGGCGCGCCCGGCTGGGCCTTCAACCGCCGCAGCAGTTCTTCTCCGTTCATGCGCGGCATCATGAGGTCGGTTACCATGACGTGCGGCGCGAACGACGCGATTTTTTCGAGCGCCTCCACTCCATCCGCCGCCGTCTCCACCGAATATCCCCACAAAGCGATCATGCTCGCAAGCGCCGTGCGCTGCAATTCTTCGTCGTCGACTACTAGAACCCGGGTCGAAGGGCGATTCGTTTCCATCTTTTTCTATTGTGACATTCAAAGCAACGAGACAGGAGACCGAAGACAGGGTCGGAATAACGGCCTGACGGCCGACGAGGGTTTTCATTCTGACTCCGGACCCCTGACTCCTTCCGTGAAGTGTTATGATGCTCGGCGATGCAACTGCGTCCTTCCCTCAAATTCATCAGGCTCAGCTACGTCTTTTGCCTGGCTCTCACGGTAGGCATCGGCGTCTACTATTTCTCCGTCAATCCGGATGGCCGGCAAGCGGTCCTCTGGGCGTTTGTCGTGCCGGCATTCCTGCTGGTGCTCACCATGGTCCGCCACGTCGAGCGCCGCCTCGTCAAATTAGAGATACTGGGCGACCGGCTTCGTTACGAATCCGGTTTTCTGTCGAAATCGACCCGCACCATCGAGCTGGTCAAGGTGCAGGAGGTCAGCGTCCACCAAACCTTCGGCCAGCGCATGGTGAACCTCGGAGATCTGCAGTTTGAAACCGCCGGGAAGGACAGCGGCATCGTGATTCGCTCCATCGACAACCCGCAGGCTGCGGCCGATCACATTTTAGGTCTGGCGAAAGCGCAGCGCTTCCATCCCTTGGATGGCTCGGCACAAGCTGGTACAGCTTAAGAAGAGCAATAATATACTTGACATAGCGTTCCTTCATTTTTAAACAGGATGAAGGCCAGTTCAATCAAACGGAACAATGCAATCGTCGCTAGCGCCCGCGATCCGAACTGAGACATGCATCTCCTTCCTGGGTGGGACTCCCCGAAGACTGTAGCTAAAATCCACTCTTTTTTTGAGACCCTCGAAACCTTAGCGCTAGCCGTTGCGATCATGCTTGAAATATTTGGTCTGCGCATGTCCAGCAAAGTGGCTTGGGTGACACTTATTTTGGCCGATGCGTCACGAAGTATATACGGACGGCGCGACACTAGATTTTCCGAAGCCGACAGGGTGCACAAAGAAGAGCAGATCGCGGGATTGCGCGAACGTGCGGCTATTGCTGAACAAGCGGTAGTTGATCTTCGGCTCGAACGAATCCTAAGAACCGGCTTGTTTGATACACGAAGATTCATCCGTGTTCTTGCGGAGAATCCGAAAGCGACTGCCGAGATTTTGTACGCACGCGAAGACGGTGAAGCATTCGAGTTCGCGGACTTATTGGCAAGGTGCTTTGTGGTTTCTGGCTGGAATGTCCCCAACCATCCGTCCCCAATTCCCGCTGATCCAGAAGGCGCGATTCCGGGAATATTGCTAATCGGAGCAAGGCCCCTTGGAATCACTATCCGTGCAAACGGACCAATAGAGGGACCGTTCAAGGCCGCCGTCGATGCCTTCAAGGCAATTGAACGCGGAAGCGTACAGTACCGCCCGGTCGCAAGCAGCGGGAACATTGACCAGATGCCGCAAGGACTCGTCCGAATAATTGTCGGGCCAAGGATGTAGACCGTTGCAAAGTAAAACACGAACAGCCAGCCTGTCACGCCATGCCAGTAACGCGCAAGGCGTCCGTGCGTCAAGTGTATTGGTACCCTAAAAAGGACGAAGGATCTTTTCCTGCAATACTCCGCCAGAGCGAAGCGGGCGACAGTTCACGACGTGGCGCGCCGCGCCGCGCCATGCGGGAAACACGCAAGACGCTAATTCAAGCCTTCCCGGGCCGCTTCGACGGTCGGGTAGAACTTGAAAATCGTGTCGAGCCGCGTCACCCGGAACGAATCGCGTACGGCTCCGGTCGCGCCCGCCAGCCGCAACTGGCCGCCGATCTGGCCCAGCCGCGAATACGCGTCGATGAATCGCCCGATCCCTGTCGAGTCGATGTGCGTCACGCCGCTCAAATCGAAAATCAGGTATTTTCGCCCGTCTTTGAGCAGTTGCGGAACCAGCGCTTCCAGTTGCGCCGCTTCCTCGCCCAGCATCAGCTTTCCCCGCAGCGTGATCACGCTGGTCGATCCCGCCACATCCTGATGTTCGACTCCGAGTGGCATCCCTATCCCTTGATCGTCATCGTTTCCGGGTCCCACCCGCACATGCGCTGCTCGAAATAACTCACGTTCGACGCCAGCGCCGGACCCGCCGCGCGGAATCCGAACGTCGAATTTTCCGTCACCGGCTTGCGCGATTTTACCGCTTCCAGAAACACGCGATGATGATCGCGCAGATCGTTGTATCCCGGCGGAGGCTCATAGCGCTCGACGCTCTGGGCGCGCATCGAATCGGCGTTGGCCGGAAGGGGCGGATATTTTTCGCGATATTCCCGCAGAAATTCCTCCTGCACCGATTTCGGAAACGTTCCGATCGTATAGCCCGGCGCGGCCGCGCGCGGCTGCCGGGAAACCGTCACCGCATCATCGACAGTCATGATTCCGTCGCTGCCGACGAAGCGGAATCCCGTAGTTTCGCCCGCGCCGTCGATGAAGTTGACACGCAGCGCCAGGTTGAACTTCGCATAATCGTACAGCCCGAGGAACACGTCCGGCACGTCGCGCCCGTCGTTCCAGAAGCGCAACCCTCCGGTTGCGTAGACGCGGGACGGCCCGCTCGCTCCGGTGATGAAATGCATCCCGGAAAAAAGATGCACGAACAGATCGCCCGCCACTCCGGTACCGTAATCGCGATAATTGCGCCAGCGGAACAACCGGATCGGCTCGAAGGGAACCTTCGGCGCGCGCCCCAGAAACCGGTCCCAATCGATGTTGGCCGGCGTCGCGTCGGGCGGAATCGAATATTGCCACGCTCCAATGGGATCGTTGCGATCCCACCACGCTTCGACCAGGTTCAGATCCCCGATCGCTCCCGACGCCAGCAGGTCCTTGGCTTTCTGATAAAGAATCGAGCTGACGCGCTGGCTGCCGACTTGAAAAATCCGCGCAGTTCTTTTCTCCGCTTCGATCACCGCCGCGCCGTCGCTGACCAACTGCACCATCGGCTTTTCGCAATACACGTCCTTGCCGGCGTTCATCGCGTCGATGCTGATTCGCTGGTGCCAGTGATCGGGCGTGGCGATAATCACCGCGTCCACGTCCTTGCGCGCCAGCACCTCGCGATAATCGCGCGTGGTGAAAAGGTCCTTGCCCCAGACTTCTTTGGCGCGCTCGAGGCGCGATTGGTACACATCCGCCGCGGCCACCAGCTTCGATCCGTTGGCGATGGAGTTGTTCGCGTCCGCCGACCCCTGCCCGCCGGCGCCGATCAGCGCGATCTGCACGCGGTCATTCGGCGAGGCGGTCTCCTGCGCCTGGGAGGCCGGCGCGAGGAACGGCGCGGCGGCAGACGCCAGCAGCAGATTCCGGCGGGTAGTTTTCATGCGCTCACTCGACCCTTTCGAGCACCTCTTTATACTTCACCACTTCACCGTTTTCGTGCTTGGTGGTGCCTTCGCGCGTCAGCGTGTTGCGGTCGGGCGATAGATAATAAACCGCTTCGCCGACCGGCGTCGAACGCTGCTTCGTCCTGAAAATATACACCCGCTCGTCGATCTTCTTGCGCAATTTCACCATATGCATGACATCGTGCACGTGATGCGAATTGGTTTCTTCGATCGAAATATGATCGTAGGCCGGCGAGCCGGAAAACGCGTAATCGTACCCGTCGGTACGTCCGAAGAAATTCGCGGCGTGCTTCTGGCCGTCGGCGGTGGCGCTCTCGGATTGATAGCGCAGTCCGGTGCGCTCGTCCTCGATGCGGATCACGAGTTCGGTGGGCGGCTCGCCCGGCGTCATCGTCGATTGCGCGCGGTTCAACTTCCACGTCCCCACCAGCGGCGTCGTGGGTCCAGGCAGCTCCCGCATCGAGATGTTCTTGAACTCCACCACGGTGCCTTTGTTGTGCTCCTGCAAAGCGAGGTAACCGCTGGTGTAAGTATTCTTGGTATCGACAAAATCGACGACCTTTTTATCGTTCACGAAAATCTGAATGTGATTCCCGTCGACGATGATGTGCTGGTGGAACCAGGTGTCGTCGGGGACCAGCACGTCGGTGATGTTCACGAAATTGTACAGGCTCCCGGTTCGCACCGGATCGCTGTGCGAGCTGTTCACCTGCGCTTCATATCCGGCGGGAAACCCGGGGCCGAACGCGGTGCGGAAATACATGCCGGAGTTTCCGCCGTGATTGATCTTCACATCCGCCTGGAACTCGCAGTTGACGCACTTGCTGTCCATATAAAAAAGATGGCTGGCGTCGCCGTCGCCGCGGATGGCGCCGTCCTTCACGCTCCACGATTCGGGATGCTCGTTGGCCTTCCAGCCCTCCAGCGTCGAACCGTCGAAGATCGAAAACCAATCATATTTATGCGACTTAAACTTATCCGCCAGGCGATTCTCGGCGGCGGCGAGGGACATGGCCGCGCACAGCAGGATCAAAATACTTCTCATGCTCAGTAGGGCTCCAAACACACGGACTCATCAAAAGTGTAGCGCAAGTCCAATTTTCCCCGCACTTGCCGATGAGCACACCGTAGGGCTGTGATCGAGTCCCGGAATATAGAACGCAAACATGTTTGCCATCATCGGTTTTGCAGTGGTCTTTGGCGCCATCCTGGGCGGCTACCTGATGGAGCATGGGAAAATCACCGTGCTGCTTCAGCCCGCCGAACTGGTGATCATCGGCGGAGCCGCCGTGGGCACCCTGCTCATCGCCAACCCGCTCTCGACCGTCATCAAAATCTTGAAAGGCCTCTCCGGGATTCTCAAGGGCTCTCCGTACACCAAGGCGGCGTATCTCGACACGCTCAAAATGCTTTACGACCTGTTCATGTATGCGCGCAAGAACGGCGTGATGAAGCTCGAAGAGGATGTGGAAAATCCCCACAAGAGCGCCGTGTTTTCGAAATATCCGAGGTTTCTCGCGAATCATCATGCGGTGGATTTCATTTGCGACACGCTGCGCATGTCCATCAGCGGAGGCGTGCCCGCGTTCGATCTGGACCAGATGATGGAGATGGACATGGAGGTTCATCATCACGAATCGTCGGTGCCGGTGGCGGCGCTCACCACCGTCGCCGACGCGCTGCCCGGATTCGGGATTGTCGCCGCCGTGCTCGGGGTCGTGATCACCATGGGCGCGCTCGGCGGGCCTCCGGAAGAGATCGGGCGCAAGGTCGCGTCGGCGCTGGTGGGAACCTTTCTCGGGATTTTGCTGTGCTACGGATTTTTTGGACCGCTCGCCTCCAATTTGACCAAGCTGAATGACGCCGAGTGCGACTATTTGCGCTGCCTGCAAAAGGGCGTGATCGCGTTCGCGAAAGGATCGGCGCCGGTGCTGGCCGTCGAGTTCGCGCGCAGATCCATCGCGAGCGAGGTCCGGCCTTCCTTCCTCGAACTCGAAGCGGCCTGCAAGGGCACGGCAGCAGCCGGCGCAAAGGGGAAAGCTGCGCCGGGACCGGCGAAGGCGGCAGCGGCCGCGGCCAAGGCGCCGGCAGGAGCCAAAAAATGAACGGGCAGAATCCGCCGATCATCATCATCAAGAAAAAGACGGGCCACGGCGGCCATCACGGCGGAGCGTGGAAGGTGGCCTACGCAGATTTCGTCACCGCGATGATGGCGCTGTTCATCGTGCTGTGGCTGATGAATACGAGCGAGCAGATAAAAAGGGCGATCAGCGCGTATTTTCGGGATCCGTCGGGAGTCGGCAAGCAAACCGGCAGCTCCAGCGCGGGCACCGGCGAGACAGTGAACATCGCGAAGGACGACATGCCCCGGTTGAAGGAGAAGCTGGAAGCGGCCCTCAAGAGAAGTCCGGACTTCACCAAACTGAAAGACTACATCCAGATGAGCGTCACCGGCGACGGACTGCGCATTGAGCTGATGGAGAGCGAGAGGGGAGTGTTCTTTCAATCCGGCAGTCCCAAGCCGACCGAAGTGGGCAGGGACTTGATCGACAGCCTGGCGCAGGAGCTGGGCAAACTCCCGAACGACGTGTTGATCGAGGGCCACACCGATGCGCGGCCCTACGCCGGCAAATCCGAATACTCGAACTGGGAGTTATCCGCCGACCGCGCCAACGCGGCGCGCCGGTTGATGGAGGCGAGCGGCCTGCGGCCCGATCAGGTGGTGCAGGTGCGAGGCTATGCGGCTCAGGACTTGCGCGTGAAGGATCGTCCGGACGATGCGTCCAACCGCCGTATTTCCGTGATCGTGCGCTATCAGCAGCCGCCGGAAACGCCGGAGCCGGACGCGAAATCCTCCGAAAGACCGCCCGGACAACAGAAGCCCTAACCTCAGGGCATTTGAAGCCCTAACGTCAGGGCATTTGAGGAGCGCCGCTCGCCAGGATTTTCGCAATCCAATCGGCGTGCGGAAAACCACGGCCGCGAAGCGCCCGCAGCTCGCGGTCCACGTCATACTCGACGCGCCGGATCGACGGCGTGGAATCATCGAGCAGGAGGTAAGAAGCGCGGCGATCGCCGTCATAAGAAAGACTGACGCTGCCGGTGTTGACGACGGTCAGCGGCGGCAGGCTTCGAATATAAGAGTGATGGATGTGGCCATAGACGGCAACCGAATGGCCCAGCGGCGAGTAGACCGATTCGAGCTCGGTATCGCTCGCGGTATGCGCGGGTGCGCGCCAGGCGCTGGTAGGGCTCGCATGCACCAGCGCCAGAGACGCGTGAATCTGCACCGGCGGCAACTCGCTCAGCCACGCGAGCCTGTCTTCGCCGAGCGCTGCACGCGTCGCCGCGGCCATCTCCTCGATGATGGGTTGAAGGGGTTGCATCTGCGGCGATTGACTCGCAAAACGGCGGAGCGATGGGGGATCGAACAGCATTTCGTCGGTATTGCCGGCCACGCCCGGCCAGCCGAGATCGCGGATGCGGTCCACAATTTCGGTTGGACTGGCGCCGGCGTCGGCGAGATCGCCGCCATGAAAAATCAAATCGGGCGAGGTCTCGCGAAGATCCGCGAGAACGGCTTCGAATGCAGTGAGGTTGCCGTGAATGTCGGATACGATGGCGATGCGCATGACAAACCGTCTACTTCTGGTCGAACTTCAAAACGGAATCGGCTTCGAATTTACGATACAGCAGGAACTCGGTTTCATTGTGCATCGAGGTGAAGCGAAACCGCGCGTGGACATCGACTTTTTGCGGCAGCAGATATTCTCCGCCGCCAACCGGAGTCCATCCGTAATCGATCTCGCGCACGGCTTCGCGCATCGGGAAATTTTTTGGCATTTCCGAAACGATGGTCAGGCGCATCACTTTTTGCGTTTGCCGGTCCGCGTAAATGAGGCCGTGATACGGCACGGAGACCTGCACCTGCTGGTTCCCTTCGAGCTCGGACATGCTGGTCGTGCGCGGCGCCGGCTGCGACATCGAAAAACTGATGACGCCTTTTGCCTTCGTCTCGCGATATTCGAACACGTACATGGGCGTTCCATGCATCGTCTGGCAGCGCTTCCACTTGAAATCGGCCTGCGTTTTCGGGCTGAAGATATCTTCGAGGACGGAGCCGAACTCGCCGCCGGTGCTCAACCCGGGTTGCAACCCCGGCGCCGCCGGCTTCCCGTTCACACTGACGGTCCGGTACGTTTCCTTGTGCTCGAAATAGGAAAGATGCTCTTCGATGGTATCGACCATGCGCCAGCGATAGCCGCTTCCCGAGGGATCGAGAAAGCGTTTGGTGACTCGCGTGGCGAGAAAATTCGGCAGCGCCTGCGCGTAATTGCGCGCATTTTCGGTCATCGCGCTGAGAATTTGTTGCTCGCCGGCGGCGTCCGGCGAACAATCCGCCGCCGAGGCCAGCGCGGGAAACAGGAGCAGGACCAGCGCCCGGATCATCCCCCGTCAACCCTTGGTGACCGCGATCACATTATCATCCGGCTTGCGATCCACCAGTTTATTCCACGGATCGATCCCCGCCTTGGCCGGCACGCCGTCGACGATGATCGTAAATTCGGTTTCGCGCCGCTCGATTTTGTGCTTTTCCATGTACAACGGTTTGCCTTTCGAATCCAACACGCCGATGTCGATCCAATCGGCGAGCGGAACTTCTTTCTCCTCGCCCAACTCTCCGGATTTGACTTTTCGCGACTCCACTTTTAGCTTTACTTCATATTTTCCTCCGGAAATCGGACGATACGTCGCCGCAATCGCACGATTTTCATAGAGCGTGATCGACTCGAACATATCGGGAATGATATAGACATATTGCGGCGGCACGACTTTGCGCAACCGGTCGATCAATTCCGTCGAAATGGTATAGGGCGGATTCTGAAACGCGACGGCTTGAACGTAATCGTGCAGCGCGCGATTGACGTTTTCCTCGCCGGCGTAATCCTGCAA
>Ga0187784_10002007_pt1 | contig 16279 bp, 13 predicted proteins | sample 1015_SJ02_MP15_2_FD_132964 | JGI IMG/M metagenome (GOLD analysis project Ga0187784, IMG submission 132964) | Tropical peat soil microbial communities from peatlands in Department of Meta, Colombia - 1015_SJ02_MP15_20_MG | ecosystem: Environmental > Terrestrial > Soil > Wetlands > Peat | place...
CATCTATCCAGATTCACCTGAGAAACGACTGAAGGAAATCGCGGCGAAAGCAGAAGCTGACATTATCGTAACCGGTCACACCCACCTACAAATGAACAGGAACGTTGGCGGCGTCAATTTTGTGAACCCTGGAAGTGTCGGTAGACCGGTCAACGGTGAACCCAAGGCCGAGTACGCCGTGCTAAGCTTCAGCCCAAGAAGCGTGGAATTCAGGAAGGTTGGTTACGATGTTGAGGCATTGGCGGAGGAGATGAGAAAGAGAGCGCTGCCCGAGAGTCAGGTGCAGGTTCTCCTGCGTGCGGTCCCACTGAAATCCATCGAGAAACAGGAACGGGGACTTACCAGAAAGGCATTATGGAAACGCCGGTCAACGATCAGAATAGTGAGCGATATCGCCAAAAACTATCTGTCGGATGAACCCCACACCAGACAAGATAGAAAACTTGCATTAATGATGTTCGACAAGGTGAAGCAAACGCATTCGCTGGGGCCTAAGGAACGCTACTGGTTGGAATGCGCTGCGATTGTACACGACATAGGCCGCTCGAGGGGCGACAAGGGACATCACAAGGTTTCACTTAGTCTGATACTCAACGACCCCGCCCTTCCGTTTACTCAAAGAGAGCGGTACATAATCGGAAGCATCGCCCGATACCACAGGAAAGCCATGCCCGACGGGAAACACTACAACCTGACACCCCTAAGCCGCGCGGAGAGGGAAAAAGTTGCAGTGCTCTCTTCGATTCTTCGACTGGCCGACGCGTTGGATTACTCCCATAGATCTGTCGTGAAGAAAGTTAATGTGAAGTCGTTACCGGACGAGATGGTCCTCGAGTGCTTCTTCTCCGGCCAACACTTTCTTGAGGACAAAGCGGTCAGGAGGAGAAAGGACCTGTTCGAGAAAGTCTTCAAGAAGAATCTGGCGGTCGTTTGGAAGACACAGCAAGTCACCGATCACGCCGAATTACACGACGCTATCGGGGCGGGCGAACCTTCGCCTGTCGCCGCGAGTCGGATAGCATAACCGAGTGAATATCAAGAGATACGAGGAAGCGCTAGTCGGGACAGGCTACCAGTGCTCGTAGTGGACAACCTCCCGTGCGGGTCTATGACCGCGTTTTAGTGAGGGTGACCTCTTATCCGGTGCTGGGTAGCCGATTGAGATTACGCCGACGGGGTGAAAATGGTCTGGAATGCCTAGAAGTTTCTTCATATCCTCGACCAGAAACACTCCGGTGAAAGCGGCCGCCAACCCCTCGTTTACGGCGGATAGGAAGATTAGCATGCATGCACAGCCTATGTCGAAATACCAGTATGGTGTGGGCCATTTGATTTCGGTTCCATCCTCGTTCAACTTATCCGCCTCCCTATACCTGTCGTGATACATCTTCTCGCTGGCACAGGCTACGATCAAAACTGGGGCTTCGGATACGAATTTGTGGAAACGCTTGCCGGCGTAGAAATCAAGTTCTCCTTGCAACTCGCCTATTTGCTTCTTCAAGCTCCGGTCGGTTACGATAATGTAGGCCCATCCTTGGCTGAACCCGGCGCTGGGCGCATGCAGTGCAGATCCGAGGATTCTTTCGACGGTTTCCTTCTGAACTTGATCCGGACGAAAGTTTCTAACCATGCGCCGCTTAATGACAACTTGGTTGAAGTCCAACTAACCCAGCAACCCTCGTGTAGGTCTACGTTTCAAGAATTTGAACTAATTTGTGAATAAGTGGCCGGCGGGGAGAAAATTCAGAAGAAAAGAAAAACGAAACGGGATTAATCGCGTTAAACCGGAAACGGCTTAGTAACGCCTGTGTTTCTGGTAGCACGCTCTACAATAGACGGGTCGGCCTTGCGTTGGCTTGAACGGCACTTCAGTTTCAGCACCGCAGTCAGAACATGTAACCTTGTACATAGTTCGGCCGCCATATCCTTCCTGACTCATACTCTACTAACACCACTCTATTCTTTAGTTACGCGCGCGATAAACGCAACGTACCGATTCCTACGAATGATGAGAACGTAATTAAAGCCTTGCTAAGACTCCCGCCTTAAGACGCCAGTGAAATTAGCCTCCGAGGAGCAACTAGGCCGGGGCCGCCGTACTTACTCTCTAGACCGAGAAGGTTACATTCTTCTTTGCTTATATTTGGGCCGAAACTGTGTGGGTCGTGCGAGGGAACCGGGTGGATATTTCTCAGGTCAGCTGGCAACCGTCCCCGGACGGCCGCGACGTGAACCCGGCTTGAGTGGAGGTATTCCTTGGTATGAGGATTGAAGAGATTAGAAACGGAATGCGGAACATACACATCGAAGGAAAGATTATTGACATGAACCAGTTCATGCTCGTGCTTGACGACGAGACCGGTCGCACCTTTGTCAGGTACAACTTCAGAAACCTAGCGAAGCCCGTTCAGAAAGGCGACTACGTAAAGGTGGACAATGGCGTCGCTGTGAATTACTCGGGAATTCTGCAGCTCAAGCTTCCACGAAACGGACTCATCACCCCCACCCAGTAGCGCCCCAAACTTAGTTTCGGATAGCCCGCGACTAGCGCTAAGTTGTCAGCATCAGAACGAAGGGGCTGCCTGAAATCTCCGCGCAAAAACCAATCGATCAACATCTTTCTTGGCAGCCAGTGAAACAACCATCCACGAATATCTCCGACGGTCCAGTGGAGGTGCCTTGAACGGCCACTAAGCGTTTGGGACCAATTGATTCGCTAGAACTTAGGGAAGTGCAACTTCCTCTTACCGCACCCTTTGAGTCGATTTTTGGGGTGGAACGGGTGAAGGAAGCGCTTCTAGTTACTTTGAAGAAGGAGGGTGTTGCGGCGCACGGAGAATGTGTTGCGGCGGCAGCCCCTCGGTATAGCGGCGAGACGATCGCGTCTGCGAAGTATGTGATTGGACAGTACCTCGCTCCGCTACTTTTCAGGGAAGACGTGGAGAGCCCAGCGCACTTCATCGAACTGAGTAGTTGGGTCCGGGGCAACAATATGGCGGTAGCGGCGGTCGAGATGGCGCTATGGGATCTTCAAGGGAAGTTAGGTAGTAAGTCGCTATCCGACCTCGTGGGTGGAAGAAGGAAGGAGGTCGCCGTCGGTGTGAGCATCGGCTTTCAACCCTCGATCCGTATGCTTGTCGACGTTGTGGGCGCACACGTCAACGAAGGGTACAGGAGGATTAAAATCAAGATTAGGCCGGGGCATGACCTTGAATCAGTCAAGGCTATCCGAAGCGAGTTCCCCGATGTGCCTCTGCAAGTCGACGCAAATTCAGCCTACAGGCTTACTGACACGGTGACGTTGAAAGCACTGGACCCTTTTCAACTTCTCTTGATAGAGCAACCCTTGGCTCACGATGATATCGTAGACCACTCCATCCTTCAGAAGCAACTGTCGACTCCAGTTTGTTTAGACGAGAGCATCAGCAGCCCGGACATCGCCCGAAACGCGATCGAAATCGGAGCCTGTCAAGTCATCAACATAAAACCCGGCAGGGTCAGAGGTTTTTCATGGTCGAAAGCTATTCACGATCTCTGCTTGAGTAGGAAAGTTGCAGTCTGGTGCGGCGGAATGTTGGAAACTGGGATTGGGCGAGCGTTTAACGTTGCCCTGGCGACGCTGCCGGGTTTTACGCTTCCGGCCGACGCCTCGGCCAGCAAACGGTACTTCAAACGCGATATCATAACCAAGGGGTTTGAGCTAACGAAAGATGGAACTTTGACGGTGCCTGAAGGTCCCGGCATTGGTGTTGAAGTAGACCAGCGGTTCTTGGACGCCTGCACGACAGACAAAGAGCTTCTAACCCCAGATTAGACTCACAACTTGTGGTCGCGAGGCACGTGAACCGAAACGGCATGGGAAAGTTTGCTAACGAAGTAAAATGTTCAACAAGTAACCTAGCGTCAGCGTCGCCCCGAAGGACATGTGCAGATAAGCCGAGCCTCGAACGGCGCCGCTTAGCGGCTTGCCCTCCACGCCTGAAGCCACGAATCGGATGAGCGAGTACGCCTGTGGGATTGTTATCAAGGTCAACAGCGTGAAGAGGGGGGCTGCACCTGCCACGACCAGTCCGACTGACGTAACGTAGGCTGCTGCAAGCATTCCGTAATAGACCCAACGAGAAAAAATCCTACCTCGCTTCATGCCCCATGACCTACACATGAGGACCACCCAAGTGATGCGGCCCCGTTCCATGTCTTGCACCACGTCTCGGATGTTGTTCGCGTGGAGAATGGCCATCACCAAGAACCCGACTGGCAGGGAGACCAGCAGAGGCGTCCAGGCGAAGCTTCTGGTTTGGACGTAGTAACTGGCTACCACCATGATGGGGCCCATAAATATGAAGACCTCCGGTTCTCCGAGGCCTCTGTATCCCAAGGAGAGGGGTTTCGCGGTGTAGAACCACGCAGCCAGAATACTTGCGAGTCCGAGGGCTAGGATGACAAACCCAACCTGAAGTACTATGTAGGTTCCGAAGATGACACCGAAGACAAACGCCAGGGTTGCCGCTTCGAGTACGTGTTTCGGCCTGACTTTCCCTTGAAGGATGACACCCGCTGGTCCTAAAGAGTCTGCTTTGTCCACTCCTTGCGTGTAATCAAAATATTCGTTGGCAAGGTTGGTTCCTGCGTGAATTGCTACTGATCCGAGTAGGGTGAAGACAAAAAGCGTCCAATTCGCGTACCCGTCATGCCAAGCCACAACGGATCCAACCAGCACGGGGACAAACGACGCAGGGTATGAAAATGGCCTGAGTGCATGGTACCATACACTCAACTCGTCTGTGTGAGGCACAGCCAACCCCGCGTAGTTTGGAGCATGTTCAGTTTTTCTTAGTCGCCTAAAGGGTGCGATCCGTCAGGTATCTACCAGGGAGGGTATTTTCGGAAGCGAGAGTAGTCGGGTGGGCGTTTCTCGAGAAATGCCTTTGTGCCTTCCTTGCACTCATCGGTCCCGTAGTAGAGGGCGGTGGCGCCGTGCGCGAGGTTTTGAATGCCGTAGACGTGATCGGTATCTGAGTTGAACGCGTATTTCATGAAGCGCAACGCGCTGGGTGAGCGCTGTAGCAACTCTCTGGATATAGACATGACTTCGTCTTCCAGCCGATCGGGCGGAAAGACGTAGTTGACTAGGCCCATGTCTAGGGCTTCTTGCGCTGAGTAGCGACGGCATAGGTACCAGATCTCCCTCGCTTTTTTCTCGCCGACAATCCGTGCAAGGTAAATTGCACCGAAGCCTCCGTCGAAGCTTCCGTACTTGGGCCCGATTTGTCCGAACACAGCCCTTGTGGACGCAACGGTTAGGTCGCATAGTACATGAAGCACGTGCCCCCCGCCTATCGCGTACCCATCCACCATCGCGATGACGGGCTTCGGGATCTCTCGTATCAACCGGTGCAAGTGTGTAACTTGGAGTCTTGGCTGGCCGGAATCGTCCTCGTATCCCCCTTCGCCGCGTATGTTGACGTCGCCCCCTGAACAGAAGTTATCGTTTGTTCCCGTAAGCACTGCAACTCCGACTTCGGAGTCGTACCAGGCTTCCAGGAACGCCTGTCGCATTTCATCGATTGTCAACGGCCGAAAGGCGTTAAGAACGTCGGGTCGGTTTATTCGAACGAAGGCTACGCCTTCTTTTTTCTCGTAGAGTATGTCTTTGAAATTCAATTTCGGTGTAGCACCTGACTTATCTAAGTGCGGATTAGGTTCTTAAGAGGTCACTTTCAAACCAACCCTAACGACTTCAATCGGGAGATCTCGGCCGGAGAGTAGTTGAGCATCTCTTGTAGTACCTCCTCCGTGTGTTCCCCCAGTTCCGGTGACGGACCTTGGGGGTGCGAGGAGAATTCACTGAATTTGAAGGGGCTATTGGCAACCCTCCATTTTCCCGCCTTCTGGTGTGGTATTTCCGCAATCATGCCTCGGTGAAGAACCTGAGAATCTTTTGCGACTGCCTCAATGGTGTTTACGGGGCCGCATGGAATTCCAATCCTCAAGAATTCATCCAGCCACTCGCGCGATGGCTTCTTGCGAATAGCTGCTTCGATCAACGGCGCCAAGATGGCGTAGTTCTGTACTCTTGCCGCCGCGTCACTAAAGTGAGAATCCTTCGTAAGCTCAGGATGCCCAATCGCCGTACAGAAGCGGCCCCATGGCTCAGATCGGTCAGAGATAAGGGCGACTACGATGTATCCGTCTTGAGTTGCAAATGATTGAAAGGGAACTGCGGCGGGGTGACGGGAGCCGAGCGGACCAGGCACTTTTCCTGTGGCGAAGTATCTTGCGAATGCGTTCTCCATCATGGTCACTTGGCAGTCTAGCATCGAAATATCCACGTACCGTCCCTTGCCCGTGCGTTCTCTTTCCAACAACGCTGCAAGTATAGCGGTGGTTGCGTAGAGGCCGGCGATGCTGTCGCCTAGAGATGCACCTGGACGGACAGGTGGGCCGTTGGGCTCGCCTGTGACGCTCATTATTCCGCCCATTGCTTGGACGATAATGTCTAGGGCGGGATTCTGCGCGTAAGGACCGTTTTGGCCAAAACCTGAGATAGACGCGTAAACCAGCCGCGGGTTAAGAAGACTGAGTTGTGCGTAATCAAGGCCTAACTTTTGCATCGTGCCGGGGACGAAGTTTTCCACGAAGACGTCTACTCGCCGGCAAAGCTCACGGACTATTTTCCGTCCCTCGTCTCGGGAGAGATCTACCGTGATGCTGCTCTTGCCTCGGTTTACGCTAATGAAGTAAGCGCTGTCTCCGCTAATTTGGGGACCGAGGCGCCGCGCTTCGTCCCCCAAAGTCGGTCGTTCAACTTTGATGACTCTTGCCCCAAGGTCGGCGAGCAGCATGGTGCAGAATGGGCCTGAGAGTATGTGGCTTACCTCTAGGACGGTTACTCCTGTCAGAGGGCTGGATATGCGACCTGTTTCGGCCGTGTTTTCCCTTAACATGCGGCAGGTGACTGTATTCAACGAAATTATACCCTACGGTAACTCGCTAGTGTTCCAGAGAGCTCGTGGTTGGTGACTAACCAAACGACTCGTCGAGGAAAGCTAGCACTACTCTGTTGAAGTCTCGGGGTTTCTCCAAATGTGTGGCATGGCCTGCCCCCGGTATTATTGCGAGGCGCCCATTTGGCAGTTTGCTACACATCCTTCGCGCAATAACCGTGAACTTGCGATCGTATTCGCCGGCAATACAAAGGACCGGGATGCTGAGGCTGCCGAGCGACTCGTGGAGAGATGATTGCGCGCCCGCCCCGGCCGCACGCAAGGTATTTGCAAGCCCAATCGAATTATTTTTGAGCCGCTGACTTCTGATCCGATGTTGGATATGTGGCGGGAGAAGCTTTTGGGTGTTGAACAATGGTTGCTCCGACCAGTAGTTAGTAAATGCCTCAATCCCTTCCTTCAAAATGAGTGATGCTAAAGCCTCATCCTTTCCTCGTCGCCGGGCCCGCGCGTTAGGAGCCCTAAGTCCAGGGGAGGCTCCTTCAAGCACGAGGCTATGGCACGCGGTGGGAACTAGCGCGGCTGCGGCGAGCGCCACTCTTCCCCCCATCGAGTAGCCTAACCAGCAAGCTTCGGAGAACCCTGTCTGACGGATTGCTGCCGCGACATCGCCAACCACGTTTTCCATTCGATATCTCTCAAGCGCTGTGGGAGCATCCGAACCACCGTGTCCTAGCAAGTCGACGGTGATGACGGTATACTTCTTCTGCGCCTCCGGGACGAACTCCGACCAAGTGGACATGTCGCCTGTGAAACCGTGAAGGGCCACTACCGGTGGGCCAGAGCCAACTATCTTCACATTGAGCTGAACACCGTTAACCAGCACGGGTCTAAATCCGCCCGGTGAGTGTTTCTTGGGCTCTCTCTTCAACGTCCGACTCGATGCGACGGTGTAGCTCAAGGTTCCTATCTCTGTTGGTCTGCACCTCCACAATAGTAGTTCCCGATGAGTCCTTATCTCGTGTAACGTCGGCGCGAAATTCCTCCCACGATTTGGGTTTTGAATAGTTCAAGGCGTAAAGCGAGGCGGCGGCCTGAAAGGTTAGGCCGTGGGGTGTGCCGAAATATTTTTCGAATGATTCGGGGTAGTCTCGTTGGGGCAGAAAGGAGAAAATCCCTCCGCCGTTATTGTTCAGAACTATTACGGTCGTGTTGGGACGGTATTGCTTTGCCGCAAGTAACCCGTTCATGTCGTGGTAGAATGATAGATCACCCACTACGAGGACCGTCGGCTCAGGACTGACTGAACTGACTCCTAACGCGGTCGATAGGACGCCATCTATTCCACTAACTCCCCGATTTGCCAGAAAACGAATTTGCTTATCAGAGGTCGGAAAGAATGAGTCGAGGTCACGCACCGGCATGCTATTGCCGGCAAACAATGTGGCTTCCGTTGGAATGATTGCTGCAAGTTCTGAAAATACTCGGCCTTCGAACATCTCCCTAATTTCCCGCAACTGGTTGCGGATAGTTTCTCGTGTCGCCTCAGCAATTGCTACCCATCTATCCGTCCACTCTCTGTCAGAAGTCGCAGTGACCGCGGTTGCTAGGTCACCTACGAATTGACTTGTGTCGGTGTGAATCACGTCGGTAGCAGTATGCATTGGATCTTGCCAGTCCCCGTCGTGAATGAGTATCTGACGGGCTTCGTGATGTTGCGAAATGTAGCTCTGGAGCGCTTTCGATGTCGGCGTCGCTCCGAACCGCAACAACAGTTTCGGTTCGAATGCCTGAGTGATTTTCTTAGATCTTAGGAAGGCGTCGTAAGTGTCTATGACTAGTGCTCGGTCATGGCGGCCGCAGCGAACTTGTGAAAGAGGATCCGCAAGTATTGGGTATCCTAACCGTTTGGCCAGCTGCGCTACGGCAGGGGGGAAAGCTGAATCATATTGAGGGCCGCAAACAATGATTCCGGCCTTCACAGTTTGCAGCTCTCGGGCTAGCTGCCATACCTTTTCGCTCTCAACGGAACGTACCCCACTCTGAACATGCGTGTACGGTGCGTATCGCTCTCGACTCTCCCAAGCTTCTTGATTTCCGCGGAAAAGGTCCGGGATATCCGCGGGAACGCTCTCGGGCACTAACGGCTCTCCGAAGGGGAAGTTAACGTGAACCGGGCCCGCGGGTGATTGGATAGCCGTGGCGAACACTCGACAAGTCAATTCGCGGACATACCTCAAGAGGTCTCGTGTAACCTGCGGTGATGCCATGTTCACCGACCACTTCGAGTGGTTTCCGTACATCCGACTCTGGTCTATTGTCTGGTTTGCGCCCCACTCCCACAACTCTGGAGGACGATCAGCCGTCACTATCAAGAGGGGTGTGTGGGAATAATGGGCTTCGATTACGGCCGGGAAAAAATTGGCTGCCGCGGTTCCCGACGTGCTGATTACTGCAACGGGCTCGTTAACTGCCCGGCTAATTCCTACCGCAAAATATGCCGCGGAACGCTCATCCAAGTGCACCCACGTCCTTATCCGCGGTTGCTGTGCCAAGCTCATGACTAGGGGCTTTGACCTCGAGCCTGGACAGAGGCATGCGTGGCGAAGGCCCGATCGAGCCAGTTCCTCAACGAATGCTTGCGAAAAAGCGAAGTTTCGATTTGCCGGGGGTGGCATCATGAGGCACCCAACGCCGTCAGAAGCGGCTTGAACTTCATCGCGGTCTCACGGTCTTCAGTATCGGGATCAGATCCCGCAACGATGCCATCCCCCGCGTAAAGGAACGCCTCATTGCTCCGCAAAAGCGCGCATCGGATCGCGATAGCAAATTCGCCGTTTCCGTTCCCGTCAACCCATCCGACGGGGCCAGTGTACCAACCACGGTCGAATTCTTCTAGCTTCCCTATCATCTCAAGGGCGGGCTCAAGAGGAATGCCGCCAACAGCCGGGGTGGGATGCAGGGCCCCAACAAAATCCAGAACATGATATCCCTCCACACGCGTCCCGACAAAACTGGTCGCCAAATGCTGAACGTTACCAAGCCGTAGAACATTAGGAACCTCGTTCCAAGACAGCCCATTGCAAAGCGCTGCCATGCGCTCCGAGATCCAGTCAACAACCATTTTGTGCTCCCTTCGCTCTTTTTCGTCGGTAAGCAGCCAATTGGAAAGCTGCCTATCAGTCGTCTCGGAATCGCCGCGGGAAGCTGAGCCCGCCAAACAGGTGGAAGTTACGCTCGCTCCATTAAGGCACACTAACTCCTCGGGTGATGCTCCTACGAAGCTTGTTCGAGGTCGACAGAAAGCGAATGTGCGGCACTCCGGATAGTTAGTAGCGAGGTTTCGAAGAACAACTTCCGGAGATATGGTGGTCACAGATCGTAGTTTCATAGTGCGTGATAAAGTGATCTTACTAACTTTTCCATCTTTGATTGCGGCTAGAGCTTGTTTCACCTTCTGCTCCCAGCTATCTGCCACTGGCGCAAGTCTTGCTGAGGCCGCCAACGGTTGTGTTGAGGTCTCGTCATGATTCAAGAGCGTCAGGGCTTGAGCGGCCAGTTCTTCTCGTAAGGCGTCAATGTCAGTATGCGCATTCATAACTACATTGATGGTCAACGAACATTGGCCGTTAGAGTGGGAGGCCATCATCCACCGAGGAAGTGTAAGTAAGCCGTCGTGGAACTCCTCCCAGAGCCCATCATTAAGCGAAGCAGATTTGAACCTGAAACCTCCTAGAAACAGCGGCCCCGGGGCGTTCTTCGGTGCGATAATCGCTGAACGCATCATGCCCTGAATCATGGCCGCGGCTTGTTTGAGTCTAAGGGGACCCTTGCTGATTATCTCAGCCGCCTCGCCGACGCCTACCACCCAGGACCCTTTGGCGGGAAGAGCCCAATAATTCACAACTTCATCCATTCTCCGTGCTGTGGCAAACAGCCGGATCGGACCGATCTTGCCTGGAAAGGGCTTTGTCAGCGATACTAAGGTTTGGCCATGCGAGTTCGAGGACCGTCGTTTCCCAAGTCTGAGAAGTTCGAACATTGCATCCAAGGAAACCAAATCGGAGGTCTGACGCCCGCGACCCATCACATGGGTCTGAATACCTAGGCTTTTGTTCTTCGCCTTTTCTCTTGCCGTCTTTGATACCTCCGAGGTTGAACGTCGACCAATGTTTCTCGAACAGAAGAACCTATCTTAGTTGAAGAGGAGCAGTTTGGGTTGTGCGGCCTTGGGCATACGTTACTGCTCGAAGACGCTATTTATAACACGGAACCATTTGCGCGTCTGGTTGTAGAAGTTTAGGGATTGCTTTTCTGACGAATCATCTAGCGAGCGATTTCTCCCTGATTAACGCGGCGCCTGTACTCTGTACGACAGAGGGCCAATGTGGATGGCTCTGTCCTTCTAGTCGAGAGATTTGCACCTGCTTGGCACAATCGCACGTTGCTTCTTCAAATTGTCGCGGCCAAGAATCACGGATAACCCCCTTATCACCCGAAATTGACTGTGCGCGCGTGAGCCAGAGTTGGCGAGCATCGAGAAAATGCTAAACCCCAAGGCTGTCGCTGTGATAGGTGCTTCTGAGACTGAGGGCACCGTCGGCCAATCACTGATGCGGAACCTAATGGAAGGGCATGATGCCAGGAAAATCTATCCGGTCAATCCGAACCGGGAGACCGTGATGGGATTGAAGAGTTTCCCGGCGTTATCCAAGATACCTGAACACGTCGATTTGGCCGTGATCGCGACACCTGCGAAGACTGTCCCTGGCATAATTGATGAGTGTACCGGAGCTGAAGTTGATGGCGCGGTAATTGTCTCGGCCGGATTCAAAGAGGTGGGGCCGGACGGTGAGAAATTGGAGAATGAAATCACCGCCATCCGATCGAAAGCGGACATCCGCATCCTCGGGCCGAACTGCGTGGGGTTGGCAAGGCCCCAGGTAAATCTGAACGCCACCTTCCTTCGAGATAACCCTCAACCTGGCCAGATAGCGTTTGTTTCACAGAGTGGAGCTTTAGGTGCCGCAATATTGAATTGGGCTGTGAGCAGGGGTATTGGTTTCAGCATGTTCGCGTCGCTTGGATCGACACTTGACATTGACTTCGGGGATCTGATAGACTATCTGGGTGACGACCCTTACACTAGGAGCATAATTCTGTACATGGAACAAGTGGGAAACGCAAAGAAGTTCATGAGCGCCGCTCGCGGTTTCGCGCGTACGAAACCCATCATCGTAATCAAGGCGGGCAGACACGCCGCGGGCGCCAAAGCGGCTTCATCTCACACTGGCGCTTTGGCGGGTGACTTCGCGGTCTATGAGGCCGCCTTCAAGAGGGCCGGGGTCGTGATGGTTGATGAGATAGGGGACCTTTTCAATTGTGCGAGCGTTCTCGATTCGAGATTCTTGCCCGCCGGCCCCAATTTAGGCATCGTCACGAATGCCGGCGGGCCCGCCGTCCTAGCGGCGGATGCCGTTGTTACGCACGGTTGCCAACTAGCTGAACTATCGCCTGAAACTATGGCGGTGATGGGAAAAGCGCTTCCGCCGTACTGGAGCCACGGAAATCCCCTCGACATACTAGGGGACGCAAACGTCTCACGGTACGAACTCGCCGTTAAAACGTGCATCTCCGACCCCAAGATTGATGGGCTCCTCGTAATCTACACGCCTCAAGGAACCACCCAACCGTCGCAGCTCGCTGAGGCGATCACAAAGATCGCCGCGGATAGGCGTAAGCCAATGCTGACAGTGTGGATGGGCGAGAGCGGTGTGAGGGAAAGCCGCGAAATCTTCCAGAAAAACAATATACCGACCTACCAAACCCCCGAGGAAGCGGTGAAAACTTACGCCTACATGTATCAATACCGACGGAACCTCGACCAGCTTTACCAAACGCCGGCGGAGCTTCCCGTCGTCTCATCGCCGCCGAAAGCGCATCTCAAAGTCGTCATTCGCAACGCGGCTAAGACCCGCAAGGCGCTGACTCAGCCGGAAGTCGATAGATTTCTCGACGCATACGACATCCCGCGAGCTAAAGGAGCCTTAGCTAAGAGCGCGGACCAAGCAGCTACGATCGCTATCGACCTAGGATACCCCGTTGCGCTAAAGGTTTCTTCCCAAGACATACTTCACAAAACCGACATAGGCGGAGTCGTAACCGGGCTTGACTCGGCTCAAACCGTAAAGGATGCCTACAAAGCGATTATGGACCGAGCTCGCAAGGGTAAGCCCGACGCTAGGATTGACGGCATTTATGTGCAGAAGATGGTTTCTGGCATAGACTATGAACTCATTCTCGGCGCCAAGAAAGACAAAGACTTCGGGTCTGTGATTTTGTTCGGGATGGGTGGAATCGGCGTTGAACTGATAAATGACGTCTCGATCGGCCTCGCGCCGCTCAATCAAATCCTTGCGAGAAGGGTTATGGAGGAAACTAAGATTTACCGTGCGCTGTCGAAAGGTCTCCGAAATAAGAAACCCGTAGACCTAAGGCCGCTTGAAGAGGTTATGGTGCGCTTCTCAAATTTGATCGTTGATTTCCCGGAAATCGCCGAAATGGACATCAACCCGCTTGTCGCCGCAGACGGCCGATTCTGCGTCCTCGACGCACGAGTCATCATCGACCCCAACGCATTCAATCATCAACCCTACCCTCACCTAGTAATCACCCCTTATCCGGCCAAGTACATTGTACCCTGGAGGCTGAGGGACGGCACCGAAGTTACCCTAAGGCCCGTAAAGCCGGAAGACGAACCAATGGAGTTGGAATTCATCCGAGGGCTATCAACTGAAACGAGCAGATTCAGATTCTTCCAGATCATCAAAGACCTCCCTCACGACGCCCTCGTCCGATTCTGCAACATCGACTATGACAGAGAAATGGCCATCATTGCGGAAAAACGGGAAGGAGACCGAACGATCGAGATCGGGGTGAGCAGACTCATCATTGACCCAGGCAAGAAGCGTGGCGAATTTGCGGTAGTCGTTGCGGACAATTATCAGAGCAGAGGGCTCGGAACGAAGCTAGTTGATATGCTGATTGAGTTCGCCCGGGAAAAAGGCATAGATACTATCTATGGAACGGTGATGTCAGAAAACATCAAGATGATTCAGCTTTGCGAAAAACTGGGGTTCACCACGAGAAGGGAACATGAGAACGTAACAGCTGAGCTCAAGCTCAGCTAGTCCCCAGATACCGAGGCGCTATTTCTTTCGCGCCTTCGAGACCACGAAGAGGATAATCCACACGACAATCGCCCATACGATAATGTCAAGGATCAGCCGCACTGGGCGCACGTGCCAGGGGAAATACTGCGGTGCAATAACGAGCATCACAAGCCACGCGAAAGGGTACCCGTAGTAAACCGCGCCAACCAACATCTCTGGCGTATGATTTATCAGGCCCGTAGCGAGCGTAATCACGATGCCGCCGATTACCGCGAACAGTAAAGTCTTCATGCTCGACTTCAATCTTGCACACTTGAATTTCGCTTAGCCCCTGAGCTCATACTTAGACACTGGTATTCCCAGCCGCTGAAACCGGCAAAACAACGTGCCGGAAGATCATGCTGTTCTGATGGTGGCGACCTCTTCTAGGCCTAGCTCTCTTATCGAGAGCTCTCGCATTTTGAATTTCTGAATCTTTCCCGTAACAGTCATCGGAAAAGCGTCGGTGAACTTGAAGTATGCTGGAACCTTGAAGTAAGCGATTTTACCTTTACAGAATTCCTGCAGCTCCGTGGCCGTCGACACTTCGTCCGTTTTGAGTTTGACCCAAGCCATCACCTCCTCACCGTACTTTCGGCTTGGCACTCCGATGACTTGAACGTCGGAAATCTTCGGATGCGTATAGAGGAAATCCTCGACTTCTCGGGGAAAGATCTTCTCTCCGCCCCTGTTGATCATGTCCTTCGTGCGCCCAACGATATTCGCGTAACCATTCTCAATTACAGCCAAGTCGCCAGTATGCATCCACCCTTCCGAGTCGATCGCCTCGCGTGTTGCGTTCGGGTTATTCCAGTACTTCAGCATCACCAAGTAGCCGCGAACGCAGAGCTCACCAGCAACTCCTTCGGGAAGAATACCACGCGTTTGCGGGTCGATGACTTTCGCTTCCACATGAGGGTGTACGCGTCCGACAGTTGAGACTCGTTTCTCAAGGGAATCATCTATTCTAGTTTGGAACGAAACAGGAGACGTTTCGGTCATTCCGTAGCAGATGGTAATCTCTCTAATTCCCATATCCGATATGACTTTTCTCATCACTTCTACAGGGCACGGGGCTCCGGCCATAATCCCGGTTCTTAAGGTTGAGAGGTTGTATTGTTTGAAGTTTGGATCGTCGAGCTCTGCAATGAACATGGTGGGGACGCCGTGCAACGCCGTGCATTTCTCTTCCTCAATGGTTTTCAGCACGTTCTCAGGCGTGAACGCGTCGCTTGGAAGCACCATCGCTGCACCGTGTGTAACGCACGCCAAGTTTCCAAGCACCATTCCGAAGCAGTGGTAGAATGGGACAGGGATGCAGAGCCTGTCTCGGTTGCTAAACTTCATCCCTTCTCCGGCGAAGTAACCGTTATTCAAGATCCCGTAATGGGTTAGTGTTGCGCCTTTCGGGAAACCGGTCGTGCCCGACGTATATTGAATGTTTATCGAGTCATGGTAGATCAGACTCTCCTCCCTTTCTCTGAGCTCAGTCGTTGAGGCGTTCATTGTTCCGACTTCGATGAAGCGCTGCAAGGGGATCATTAGGGGTGGCGCCGGGTCGCGGCCGTCTCCGAGAGTGACTATTCTTCGAAGGGCGGGCACGCGGCTGGAACGTATCCCTTCATCGCGCCCAATCTTCGGGAGCTCTCTAACCTCCGGGGCGAGTTCAGTTATCGTCCAATGATAATCAGATGTCTTGAACCGCCTAGCCGTTATCAGTAGACTTACTCCCGACTGGTTGAGCGCATATTCCAATTCGGCAACGCGGTAGGCCGGATTTATGTTGACAAGTATCACGCCTATCTTGGCCGTTGCAAACTGTGTGAGAACCCATTCCAAGTTATTGGGGGACCATATGCCAACCCTGTCTCCCTTCTGGAGGCCGAAGCCGAGCAATGCGACAGCCAACTCATCGACGAGAGCCTTTAGCCTCGCGTAGGTCAGTCGTGTGCCTTGATGCCTGGACACTAACGCCTCGCAATCCGCATATCTGGTCGCAACGTCGTCAAAGAAACTACCCACCGTCTTCTCAATCAGCGGCCTGTCGGTGGGACCAACGACATAACTGGTTGATTGGGGATTCAAGTTGCTCATAGTGATCTAGACCACGCCTGACTGCGA
>Ga0187784_10002008_pt1 | contig 16276 bp, 15 predicted proteins | sample 1015_SJ02_MP15_2_FD_132964 | JGI IMG/M metagenome (GOLD analysis project Ga0187784, IMG submission 132964) | Tropical peat soil microbial communities from peatlands in Department of Meta, Colombia - 1015_SJ02_MP15_20_MG | ecosystem: Environmental > Terrestrial > Soil > Wetlands > Peat | place...
ACCCCGCCGTCGGAGGCCACCAGCCAGTACCCGTTGCCGTCGGGGGTGGCCGCCATGCCGACCACCGGCTGGTTGAGGCGCAGGGAGCCCATCGAGCCGAAGAACGCCGCGTCGCCGAAGGCGAAGACCCCGCCGTCGGAGGCCACCAGCCAGTACCCGTTGCCGTCGGGGGTGGCCGCCATGCCGACCACCGGCTGGTTGAGGCGCAGGGAGCCCGTCGAGCCGAAGAACGCCGCGTCGCCGAAGCTGAACACCCCGCCGTCGGAGGCCACCAGCCAGTACCCGTTGCCGTCGGGGGTGGCCGCCATGCCGACCACCGGCTGGCTCGACTCGATGTGCGGCAGTACGGCAGGAGCACGACGTGCCGTGGTCGAGGAGTGCGCGTCCGGCGGAGCCAAGAGCGTGCCGCCGATGCTGGCGATGCTCTCGGCGGACCACGCCGCCCGGGGGCCGACCGCCGTTCTCTGCGTGCCCGGGACGCTCGACGTCCTGGCCAGGCCCGTCGTCAGCGCGAAAATAACCCCTGCGACGACGGCCATCCGTCGCCGCCCCGGCCCGGCCAGGCGGTTCCCCATCGCCGATCTCATCCGACGACCTCCTCCGCTCCGATTCTGGCTGGGCGCCGGCGGGGCTCTGTAGAGGACAACGTCCCGAGATATGGGTCCAATAGGCAGGTTTGCGCGGCTTTAGTGCGTCAGAACAGGTAATCACTGGCATCCGTTGCGTCACCCTGCTTGCGTAGGGTCTCCGGTATGGAGCGGGCTTCGTCGGGATCCCCGAGGCGTGGAAGCGCATCGGCCACCGGCTACATCGAGCTCCCGGAGGGCTGGCGGCGGACCGGGGCGCGCGGGCTGGGCCCCTTCGTCACCAAGGAGGCGTTCCGGCTGCCCGACGGCGAGCTGCTGACTTGGGAGTCGCGCTGGCACCGCAAGCACCCGCATTTCGTCTCTGTCAAGTCGACCTGGTGGGCCTGGCGGGCCATGGCCTGGTGGATCGGGGTGCTCTTCGCCGTCGGCTCGATCTGCTTCGCCCTGGGATCGTTCCCGCCCTACGCCACACGGGTCGGTACCGACACCGACAACTGGACGTTCTTCATCGGGTCGATCTTCTTCACGACGGCGTCGTTCCTGCAGTACTACGAGACGGCGTCGACCTCCACCGCGCTGGTCGACGGCCGGCGTCAGGGCCCGAGGGCACTGCTGCGGATCCAGCACCACCGGATCGACTGGTGGGCGGCGGCCGTCCAGTTCGTGGGGACCCTCTTCTTCAACCGGACCACGTTCAGCGCGCTCGTGGTCGGCCTGGGCGCGGCGTCGGCGCACCACCCGATCTGGCGGCCCGACGCGCTGGGGTCGGTGTGCTTCCTCGTGTCGAGCTGGCTGGCCTGGGCCGAGGAGTGCCATGGGCCGTGGGCCTGGCGGCCGGGCCGCTACTCGTGGTGGATCACCGCCCTGAACCTCGTCGGGTCGGTGGCCTTCGGCGTCTCCGCCGTGGCATCGTTCGTGGAGCCCAACGGCCAGCTCCTCAGCCTCGCCCTGACCAATCTGGGCACTTTCGTCGGTGCCGTCTGCTTCCTGGCCGGTGCCGTGCTGCTCCTTCCGGAGCGCACGCGCGAGGGCCCGGACGTCGAGGAGGACCCGGCGCGTCCGGTGGGTGCCACGACGTGAGCCGCACTCGGGAGGAGGCGTGGTGACACCTCGAGATGAGGTCTCGTGATACGGGTGCTCGACAGTCCCGACGGCGTGCTGGCCGTCGAGGTCGTGGGCATGCTCGAGAAGAATGACTACGACACCGTCATCCTCCCGGGGCTCGCGGCGTTGATCGACGGCGGGGGCGAGATCCGCTTCGTCGTGCTGTTCGGGGAGACCTTCGAGGGACTGGCCACGAGCGGCACGGTGGCCGACGCGCAGCTGTACGTCGACGAGATCGTGCACGGAGACCTCTCCAAGTGGAGGCGGTGCGCCGTGGTCACCGACATCCACTGGCTGCGCCACTCCGTGGCGCTGTTCCGCTGGATGATGCCCGGTGAGGTGGCCACCTTCGACGCCGCGGACGTGGCGGCCGCCATCGCCTGGGCGGCCGGATAGGCGTGGGACGGGCGGGCGGCCGAGCTCGGCGGTCAGCCCCCAGGGACACGGCGCCGGCCGCGCCAGGTGCTGAGCAACAAGAACGCGGCGGCGGCCAGCGGCAGGAGGACGACGCCGGCGACGCGGTCGCCCGCGAGCAGGAAGGCGAGCGCCACCACGGCCGCGGTGGCCACTGCCAGCTCCGGGGTGTCGCCGACGACGAAGTCCCACCAGAAGCGCCCGAACGCGCGCACGGCGCGCCCCAACGCGCGCCCGGCGCGCCCGGCGCGCCCGAGGGCGGCCAGCACCGTCATGAGGCCGCCTCCGGCTGCGCCTCGGGCCGCGGTGCGCTGAGGGGCAGCCTGCTCCGCATGAACGCCGTGAAGGCGAAGTAGATCAGGGCGAAGAGCACGACGAGGACGGGGATGGCCAGGTCGCCGCCGGGCCAGTGCACGCCGGCCCCTTCGCCGACCCAGAACAGCCCGAAGCTGGTCAACATGACGCCGACGACGGTCTTGATCGTGTTCTCGGGCACCTCGCTCAGCTGACGGGCCACCACGAGGCCGACCGCGGCGACCATGACGACGGCGGCCGCGGCGGCGAGCGCGGCGAGGCCGAGGCGGTGTTGGGCCGCTCCGAGGCCGATCACGACGAGCACGACCTCGGTCCCCTCGAGGAAGACCCCTTTGAAGGCGACCGCGAAGCCGACCCCGTCGCGTCCGCGGCCAGGCCGGCGCGCGCCGGCGGACCCACCGGGAGCCTCCGGTGAAGCGGCCGGCGCACCCCCGGCGGAGCTGAGCTCGGCCACGGTCTCGGCGAAGATGGCGTCCTCGTCGTGCTTGGCCAGATGCCCGCTGGCGCGCAGGATGGCCTTGCGGAGCCAGTTGAGGCCGAGCACCAGGAGGAGCGCGCCCACGAGCACACGCAGCGCGTCGATCGGTATGTAGCGGACCAGGGGGACGCCGACCGCGACGACGAGCACCCCGAGGACCAGCGCGGCGAGGGCGGCGCCCTCGAGGGCGGAGCGCCAGCCGCGGCTCACGCCGGCGGCCACCACGATCGTGAGCGCCTCGACCATCTCGACCAGGCAGGCCGCGAACACGGCCAGCACCAGCACGAGGGTCGAAGAAGTGTGCATCTCGTCGTCCGAAGCTACCGGGAGCGGTCGGTCTGCCGGGCTCCCCACCGCGGCGGTAGTCTGTGCGTGAGTCGTTGACCAGGGATTTCAGGTCCTCGGGTCAAGGGGAGGGCGGTTGCCATGGCTGAGCGAGCAACCACGGCGGGAGGCCAGGTCGGGGCGCACGCACCCGATCCGGCGGCACGAGGCGAGCAGCGGGGGCGCAACTACGTGGTGGTGTCGGCCGACACGCACGCGTCGCCCGACAGCCTCGACCACTTCTTGTCCTACGTGGACCCGGCGCACCGCGAGGCGGTGGCGGCCTTCGGCGACCTCTCGGCGCTCGCCATCTCGATGTTCGGCGGCTTCGACCCCGGTGAGATCGACGACCCCGACCCGGTCCGGGCCACCGCGGCCCGGCGCCTGGCCGGCATGGGCGTCGACATCGACGCGGCGGCCGGATGGCTGGCCAACTACGACGCCGACTGGGTGATCCCCGGCGACGGCGACGGGCGCCGGTTGGCCGTGCTCGAGGAGCAGGGGATCCACGCCGAGGTCACCCTGCCCGGGCCCATCCTGGCGGGCGGAATCTCTCCCGCCATGTACCTCGGCGGCCGGACCGACAAGGGGCTCGAGGTGGTCTGGCCAGCGCTGCACGGCTACATGCGCTGGCTGGCCGACTTCTGCGCCGCCGCGCCGGGCCGGCGCGCCGGCTGCATGCCCATCGACTTCCACGACATGGACCGCGCCGTCGCCGAGGTGGCGTGGGCCCGCGAGCACGGCATCTTCGGCGGCGTGATGCTGCCCGCCATGACGGTGACGGCGAAGCTTCCCGGCTATGCCGACGAGTACTACGAGCCCTTCTGGAGCGCGTGCGAGGACCTGGGCATGGTGGTGAACCTGCACACGGGCGCATCGGGCGGCGCGACGGACGCCAGGTACCTCTACGACGCGCAGCACGGCGGCATGCTCGGCCTCTACGAGGTCTTCGTCTTCACGCGCCGGCCCCTGTGGTTCTTGATATTCGGGGGAGTGTTCGACCGTCATCCAGACCTGCGGGTGGTGGTGACCGAGAACGGCGTCCAGTGGCTGCCCTCCCTGATCCGAGACATGGAGTCGTTCTTCGACACGCACGGCGGCGCGCCGCTGCGCCGCTACCTCGAGATGCGTCCCCGCGACTACTTCGAGAAGCACGTCTGGCTGGGTGGGTCCCTCATGAAGCGCTACGAGGCGGAGATGCGCCACGAGATCGGCCTCGACAAGCTGATGTGGGGGGCGGACTACCCCCACGTCGAGGGTGCCGCGCCCGTGCACCGCGAGGTCCTGCGCTACATCTTCGGCGGGATGCCCGAGGACGACGTGCGACGCATGCTCGGGACCAACGCCGTGGAGCTGTGGGATTTCGACGCCGACCTGCTGCAGGCTGCCGCGGACCGCGTAGGGCCGACCGTGGCCGAGGTGGCCCAGCCGATCGCGCTCGACGACATTCCCGAGACCTTCAGCTGGAGCCTGGCCCGACCGGTGCCCCTGACGGCGCAACCCGCCTCGTCGCCACCCTCTGCCTCGTCGTCGCTGATGTCGTAACCGTCTCTTCGCCGCCGCCCCACGCCGCGCACGGGGCACCCACCCGGAGAACGGTCGGTTCCCACCGGAGTGTGTCGTGCGTCATCTTGCGCGTTGGCATGCGCGTTTGCTTGCGCGTTCCGCTCACGTCATGTCGCTCGATCCGCGTGACGGTGTCGCGAGCACCACACGAAGGCGTCGCAAGCGCCGTACGACGACATCGCGCCCCCATGTGCTTGTCACAACCACATGGTTCGCTGATGGCATGTCGTCAGTGACCACATCGGTGCCCGGGGAGTCGGTGCCCGGGGAGTCGGTGTCTAGGGAGTCGGTGTCTAGGGACGCGCTGGTGGGGCTCGAGGGCGCGCTCGACACGCTCGTTGCTTCCGACGTGCAGGCGTACTCGGACGCTGCGTCGATCGAGGTGTTGCACCGGGAGCTGACCCGCCTGGAGGCGTTCGTGACCGAGGCGGTGTCGGCCTTCGAGGCCGGGGAGGAGTGGGCGGCCGACGGCGCCAGGACGGCGGCGGCATGGATCGCCACGCGGTGCCGGGTCCCCCGGAGTTCGGCCCGGCGCAGGGTGCGGCTTGGCCGCACGCTGCAGCAGCTCCCCGCCTGCGCCGAGGCTTGGCGTGAGGGTCGCATAGGGAGCGATCAGGCCAAGGCGATCGCCGGGGCACGCCGGCACCGGACCGAAGCGGCCATGGAGCGTGACGAGCTGATGCTGGTGGACCAGGCGGCCCGCATGGGCTTCGAGGACTTCTACCGGGCGCTCTCCTACTGGAAGCAGCTGGCCGATCCCGAAGGGGCCGACGACCTCGAGCTCGAGCGGCGCGCGGCGCGTCAGGTGTACCTCGAGGAGAGCATCGGCGGGATGTGGCTGGGGCAGATGACGCTCGACCCCATCTCGGGCTCCATCGTTGCGGGCGAGCTGAACCGCTTGGAGCACGAGCTGTTCGAAGTCGACTGTGCCGAGGCGAGGGAGCGCCTGGGACGTACCCCGCGTCTCGACGAGCTGGCACGGACGTCGGGCCAGCGGCGAGCCGATGCCCTCGTCGAGATGGCCACGCGGAGTCGAACCGCTCCCCTGGAGGGGACCCGTCCGGCCCCGCTCTTCAGCGTCTTCGTCGGGTACGAGACGCTGCACGGCCGCATCTGCGAGCTCGAGAACGGGACCGTCGTCGCTCCGTCCGCCCTGGACCCGTGGATCGGCTCTGCCTACTTCGAGCGCGCGATCTTTCGTCTGGGCAACCGCATCGACGTGAGCGTCCGCGCTCGTCTCTTCAGCGGCGGCACGCGGCGTGCGATCGAGCTCAGAGACCGCATGTGCACGCACCCGTACTGCTACGAGCCAGCCGAGTATTGCGAGGGGGACCACATCGAGCCCTGGTCACAGGGCGGTCCGACCACGCAGGAGAACGGCCGCCTGCTCTGTGGATTCCACAACCGGCTCCGCAACCAACAGCAGGGCCGGCGGACGCCCCGCGACCACCGGGAGCGCAACCAGGCCAGACCGCCGCCCGGTGCGGCGCCGGCCGCCTGAGGCGGCGCTCCCTCAGCGGCCCTCGGCGACGACCAGGCGGTACCCGATATCGACCGCATCGACGTCGGAGAGATCAGCGTGCCGCTCGTGCCAGGCGCCACTCGACAGGTCCGACTCGAGCGCGGCGACACCTCGGGCGATCACCGCCGGGTCGGCCAGCGCCAGTCCGGAGCAGTTGGCCCGGACGGCCGGGTCGAGGTAGGCCTCGGGCCGACACCAGTAGGCGCCGAGCACGCCGTCCTGCATGTCGCGCGGCACCAGCAGGTCCACGACCGTGTCGGCGCCGATCGCCCCGGCGACAGCTTCGGCGTCGGGCTCGATGCGCCGGGTGGTCTCCTGGACTTCGGGGAGGTACTCGTCGAGGAGCCAGAACTGCGCGTGGACCGCGAAGTCGATGGCCACCACGACCCGACGGGGCGCCACACGGCAGAGCTCGGCCAGGCCGGCCCGGGCGTCATCCCAGTGGTGCACCGTGCAGACGGCGAGGGCGACGTCGGCACGGCGGGTGGGCAGTGGCAGCGCAGCGGCGCTGGCCCGGACGACCGGCGCCGCCCCGGCGGGGCGCTGGCGCACCATGACGCCGGACGGCTCGACGGCGATCACCTCGCGGTCAGCCGGCTCGTACGAGCCCGTCCCGGCTCCGACGTTCACGACCAGCCGGCCGTCACCGAGGTGCCCGTGGATGGCGGCCGCCCAGCGCGGGTCCTCGCGCCGGTGGGCGACGTAGGCGCGGCCGATGGTGTCGTAGACCGGCGCGAGCGACGCGGCGGACGCCGAGGGCCGATGCGTGCTCACCCGCCCGAACTCGCCGCCGTCAGTCCGGCCGCCCCGCCGCCCGCCGGCTCAGGCCGCCGGCTCAGGCCGCCGACTTCTCCAGGATGTGCACGCCGCAGGCCGATCCCAGGCCGATGACGTGGGTCAGGCCGACCTTGGCGCCCGCGATCTGCCGGTCGCCGGCCTCGCCCCGTAGCTGGGTGGCCACCTCCCAGATGTTGGCGATGCCGGTGGCGGCGATCGGGTGGCCCTTTGACTCGAGACCGCCTGACACGTTGACCGGGGTCTTGCCGTCCCGCCACGTGGCGCCTGACTTGAAGAAGTCGGCGGCACCGCCCTCCTCGCAGAGCATCAGGTTGTCGTAGTGGACCAGCTCGGCCGTGGCGAAGCAGTCGTGCAGCTCGACCAGGTTGAGGTCGGAGGGCGACACGCCCGCCTGCTCGTACGCCTGCTTGGCCGCGTTGCGGGTCAGTGTGTTCACGTTGGGGAGGATCTGGCACGCCTCCTCCCACGGGTCGGTGGTCAGCACAGAGGCCGTGATCTTGACTGCGCGCTTGCGCTGCTCGAGTGACAGCGTCTTGAGCTTGGAGCCCGAGACGACGACCGCGGCCGCCGCGCCGTCGCAGTTGGCCGAGCACATGGGACGAGTGTTGGGGTAGGCGATCATGACGTCACCCATGATCTCGGCGAGCGTCATCTTCTTGGTGTAGGCGGCCAGCGGGTTCAGCGTGGAGTGTGAGTGGTTCTTCTCGCTGATCTGCGCGAACAGCTCGAAGCTCGTCCCGCCGTACTTGTGGCCGTACTCCATGCCGATCTGGGCGAACACGCCGGGCATGGTCTCGGTGCCGATGCGCCCGTCGACCGGCGCCACGGCGCCGTAGCGTCCGTGCGGGGTCCAGGTGTTGGAATCCGACCCGCGGCTCCCGCCGGCCAACAGGCCGGCACCGGCCAGCTTCTCGACGCCGAAAGCCAGGCCCATGTCGGCCTCACCGGCCTTGACGGCCATAGCGGCCACGCGCAGCGCCGTGGCGCCCGTGGCGCAGGCGTTGGAGACGTTGTAGACGGGGATCCCGGTCTGGCCCAGCTGCTTCTGGACCATCTGACCGGTCGGGGCGGCGGCCCCCATGAGGTTGCCGGCCCCGATGATGCCCATGTCCTTCATGGTCACGCCGCCGTCGGCCAGTGCACCGCGCACCGCCTCCGAGGCCAGGTCGACGACGTCCTTGTCCGGGTGCTTGCCGAACTTGGTCATGTGGATGCCCAGGACCCACAGCTCTTCTGATGCCGATGCCATCGTGCTCAACCTCCTACAGGCTGGAAGCCGAAGCCCACGGCTTCGGTGCCGTTGTCGTCCGTGCCGATCACCTCGGTGGCCAGCCGCACCTTCATCCCGAGCGTCACGTGCTCGGGGTCCGGCGTCACGTTGATCAGGTTGCCCCGCACGCTCGTGCCGTCGCAGTCGACCACCGCTGCCACGAAGGGTACCGGGATCCCGGGCGCGGCGAACGACACGATGGTGAAGGCCCGGACCTCGCCCGTCGTCGAGACGTCCACCCTCTTGAACTCGGTGCCTTCGCACGACGCGCACGCGTTGCGGCGGTCGAAGAACCGGGCTCCGCACGAGCTGCACTCGTTGGCTACCAGGTGCGGGTCGTCGCCCAGGACCAGGTAGTCCACCAGCGGGATCTGTTCTGCCATGTCGCCCCCAGACTCGGGATCTCTGTCGGGCTCACCGTAGCGATGCCCTCGCCGCACCGGCGAATTCGGGTCACCCCCGGCCCCGCCCAGGGCACCCGACCGGGCCCTCTGCGCCTGAACGGCTCGCTTGGGGAGCACCCGGGCCGGTCGAGTCTGGGCGGCGCGCCGGAATTGTGCGCCTGATGAGGGCCCGAAGCGGTGAGAGCGCGTGTTCTCGCTGCAACAGAGATAGCTTGGCGCGGATGGGGAGCAGGGGGAAGTACGACACGGAGTTCTACGCGTGGCAGGCGCAGCCGGCCAGGACGTCGGCGACGGTGATGGTGCCGCTGATCCTCGAAGCCGTGGGGCCGGTGGGCTCCGTCCTCGACGTGGGGTGCGGCATGGGCGCCTGGCTGGCCACGTGGGCCGATGCCGGGATCGAGGACTACTTCGGCGTCGACGGCGATTACGTCAAGCGGGCCGGCCTGCTCGTCCCCTCCCAGCATTTCGAGGCACACGACCTCAGGGCGCCGCTGGACCTGGGGCGCCGGTTCGACCTGGTGACCTCCTTCGAGGTGGCCGAGCACCTGCCCGAGGAGCTGGCGGACCGGTTCGTCGACAGCCTGGTGCGGCACGGTGACGTGGTGGTGTTCTCCGCCGCCATCCCCGGACAGGGGGGCGTGGGTCACGTGAACGAGCAGTGGCAGACGCACTGGGAGCGCAAGTTCGCCGACCGCGGGTTGGAGGCCCACGACGACCTGCGCTGGAAGGTCTGGGAGGACCCCCGCGTCGAGTTCTGGTACGCGCAGAACACGGTGCTCTACGCCCGCCCGGGCCTGGTGACCAGCGCTCCGTCACACCCGTTCGACGTCGTCCACCCGGGCTACGAGGAGCACCAGCGGATGCTGCCCATGAAGTGGAAGCTCTGGGAGGCGATGCCTGAGGGCTTCCGCAAGCACGCCCGCGACGTGCGCCGCAGGCTGCACAAGCCGCGCGTCTGAGGGCACGCACTGGACGGCACGCACTTGAGGGCACGCACCTGAGGGCACGCACCGGCCCGCGGGGGTGGCGGGTGGGCCGGTGAAGGGTCCGGCACGGTAGGTTCGGCGCCATGCGCTACACACACCTCGGCCGCACCGGTCTGACCGTCAGCCGCATCTGCCTGGGCACCATGAACTTCGGGCCCGAGACCGACGAGCCCACGGCCCACGTCATCATGGACTCGGCGCAGGAGGCCGGAATCAACTTCTTCGACACCGCCAACGTGTACGGCCGGTCCAAGGGGCGGGGGGCGACCGAGGAGATCGTGGGCCGCTGGTTCGCCCAGGGGGGCGGGCGGCGTGAGAAGACGGTGCTGGCCACCAAGCTCTACGGGGACATGGGGGAGTGGCCGAACGAGGGCCGGCTCTCCGCTCTCAACATCCGGCGCGCGTGTGAGGCGAGCCTGCGCCGGCTGCAGACCGACTACATCGACCTCTACCAGATGCACCACATCGACCGCGGCTCGCCGTGGGACGAGATCTGGGAGGCCATGGAGGTGCTGCGCACCCAGGGCAAGATCATCTACGTCGGCTCGTCGAACTTCGCCGGCTGGCACATCGCACGGGCCCAGGAGGCGGCGGCACGCCGAAACCTGCTGGGGCTGGTCAGCGAGCAGTCGCACTACAACCTCCTCGTGCGCCAGGTCGAGCTCGAGGTGCTGCCGGCTGCGCAGGCCTACGGGCTCGGGGTCATCCCCTGGTCCCCACTGGCCAGCGGGCTCCTCGGCGGCGTGGTGCGCAAGGAGCGCGAGGGGAGCCGCCGGTACGCCGGCCACCTGGGGCGGACCCTCGAGGAGCGCCGCCCTCAGCTCGAGGCCTACGAGGACCTGGCAGCGGAGGTCGGTGAGGACCCGGGGACGCTGGGCCTGGCCTGGTTGTTGAGCCGGCCGGGGGTGACCGCCCCCATCGTGGGGCCACGGACGCCCGAGCACCTCCAGGGCGCGCTGCACGCCGCCGAGGTGACCTTGGACGACGCGGTACTCGAGAAGCTCGACGAGATCTTCCCGGGTCACAAGACGGCGCCCGAGCACTACGCCTGGTGAGACGAGGCCCGACGGGACAGGTCTGGTGAGACGGGACCTGGCGAGAAAGGCCCGCTGACGCCCGCCTGCTGAGAAGTGCCGCGCTGCCGGCCGCTAGCGCGTGCCGGCCATCTCCGTGTCGCTGTCGACCCCGGCCCCTGATCCGGTCCCGCGCTCGGTGCCGACACTGGCCTGCGCGCCCGTGGGCGCTGCGGCCTGCGCGCCAGCTCCCACCTCGTCGGCCGGCGCTGCGGCCTGCGCGCCCGTCGGCGCTGCTTCGGGCGCCGGCGCGGGCTCCGCAACCGCAGCGGCAGCCGCAGCCGGCGTGGGCTCCACGCCCTGGGGGTCGACCGAGATCCTCGGCAGCACCCGGTCCAACCAGCGGGGGAACCACCAGTTGGCCTGGCCGAAGAGCATCATGACCGAAGGCACCACGGCCATGCGGATGAAGACGGCGTCCACCAGGATGCCGCCGGCCAGCCCGATGCCGAACTCCTTGATGATCCGGTTGCCGCCCAGGATGAACGAGGCGAACACCAGGATCATGATCAGGGCGGCAGCGGTGATGGTCTTGCCGGTGGCGGCCAGCCCGTTGCGCACGGCGACCCGGTTGTCGCCGCCCGACTTGATGTACTCCTCGCGCATCCGGGAGACCAGGAAGACCTGGTAGTCCATCGAGAGCCCGAAGAGGATGGCGAAGAGCATCACCGGGAGGAAGGCCTCGATCGGACTGGTGCCCTGCAGCCCGACCAGCGACCCCAGGTCGCCCCACTGGAAGACGGCCACCAGCATGCCCAGGGCAGCCCCGATCGAGAGCAGGTTCATGGCTGCCGCGGTCAGCGGGATCACCACCGATCGGAACACCGTCATCAGCAGCAAGAAGGACAGCAGCACGACGATGCCCACGAACAGCGGCAGCTTCTGGCTCAGTACGTTGGCGAAGTCGATGTAGATGGCGGTGTTGCCGCCCACGAGCACGGTGACACCGGTGCCTTGTGTGGCTTGGGGGATGGTGTCGGCGCGCAGGTGGTTGACCAGGTCGGTCGTCGCGGCGTCCTGCGGGGCCGAGTCCGGGTACACGTTGACCAGGACGACGTCGCCTGTCCCCGTCTTGCTCGGGATGTAGAGGGGGGTGGCCACGTGGTCCACGTCCGGCTGTTGCGAGACGGCGTGCACGACGCTGTCGACCACCTGGTGCTGGTCGGGCTGGACCACGGCGACCAGCATGAGCGGCCCGTTGTAGCCCGGCCCGAAGCCGCGTGACAGCATGTCGAACGCGGTCCGGGTCGGCGTGCCGGCGGGGTCGGTCCCCTGGTCGGCCGACCCGAGGCGGAGCGAGAAGAAGGGCAGGGCGAAGGCCATGATGACCAGCAGCGCCGCGCCGGCGGAGACCCACGGCCGGCGCTGGACCCGGTCGGCCCAGTTGGGCCAGAAGCCCTTGTTGTCCGAGCCGATGATGCGAGGTCCGTTCAGCTCCAGGTTCTTCTTCTGTTTCCGGCTCATGACCTTGGGCCCGATGAATCCGAGCGTGGCCGGCAGGAGGGTGAGGGCCGCCAGCATGGTGAGTGCCACGCCGATGGCGGCGGCCAGGGCCATGCCGTAGAGGAAGCTGATGCCCAGGGCGAAGAGGCCGAGCAGGGCGATGCACACGATGATGCCGGCGAACATGACCGCCCGGCCCGAGGTGTTCACCGCGTTGACGATGGACTCCACCGGGTCACGGCCCGCGACGAGGCCCTGCCGGTGACGGGTGACGATGAAGAGGGCGTAGTCGACGCCGACGCCCAGCCCGATCAGGAGCATCAGCTCGGGCGAGATGCTCGGCACGGCGACCCCGTGGCTGAGCAGGGTGATGACGCCGTATGCGGTGCCCAATGCGAAGAGCGCCGAGATGATGGGCAGCAGCGCGGCGAAGACGGAGCCGAAGACGAGCAGGAGGACGACGAGGGCGAGCAGCACGCCGAGCCCGGTGCTGCTGAGCGAGGGGTTGTTCGCGTTCTCCGCCAGCTGGCCGGTGTCGGCCACCGTGAGGCCATGACCCGAGGTTCCGGTGATGATGTGGACGTACTCGTGGGCCTCGGCGTTCGACAGGTTGTTGGGTTGCTTGTCGAAGTTCACCTGGAGCCAGCCGACGGTGCGCGCCGCGTTGACGTTGGTGGTGTCCACCAGGTTGCCCGACGAGTCGTACGGGCTGGTGGCCACCGACACGTTGGGCAGCGCCTTGATCTCGTCCACCATCGTGTTGATGCGCTGGCCGATGGCAGGCTCGGTGAGGCGGGCAGCCCCGGACGTGCCGAAGACCACCTGCTCGGTGTCGCCGGACTGGGCCGGCGCCACGGACTTCAGCAGGTTGATGGCTTCGAACGACTGCGTGCGCGGGAAGTTGAAGTTGTTCGAGAACTGCGAGCCGACCGCTCCGCCCGCGGTGAGGGAGACCACCAGAACGAGCAGCCACAGCAGGACGACGACGCGACGGTGATGGACACACCACGCGGCCAGGGTGCGCATGTAGGGGGCTCTCCTCGAATCTTTGACACCGCCACCCTCGGCGCCATGGGACGGCACTAATGGTACCGGTCGGGTGGGCGCGGACGGGTCACGTGGGTGTGCAGGGGGCATGGCTTCGTATCGGCCGTTTCGGCCGCCGCGTTGAACCGGGGTGTGGCCGGGGCGCGACCGGCCCGGCACGGTGCTGGGGCGGGCCTCAGTGCTCCAGCACCGAGCTGGCCGAGCGGCCGCCAGGGCGATGCGGGTGCCGTGCTGGTCGGTGGCCGGCCCGGCGCCATACCACGAAGGCGGCCACGGCCGCGGCCACGAGTAACCAGGGCACATGGGTCAGGGGCGCGAACGGGATGGTCGCTCCGACCACGAGTGCCACGAACGCGGCCACGAAGATCCACGGCGGGACCCGGCGGTGCCACGGGGGTGGCGGCGGAGGCTCGCTCGGCAGGCGGGGCAGGTCGTGGAACAGCCCGTTGAGGTCGCCCCGGGTGGTGGCGGACATGGCGGTGTCGAGCCGGGCCTTGAACTCCGCCTCGTCGAGGCGTCCTTCGGCGTAGTGGCGGGCCAAATTGTCGGCCACGACATTGCGCTCGTTGTCCGACGCCCGAAGGGAGGCGTCGCTGCCGTAGAGGTCTCTCCGGCCCATGGGGTATGGGGGGTCCCAGCGGCAGCGCATCAGAAGGCACCCCGGGCGCCCTCACGGGCCAGGAGCTCCTCGGCGAGCGAGACGTCGGTCTCCTCGTCGGGGATCAGCAGCCAGCCCGCCAGGTAGAGGGGCACGGCGAGGCCCCCCACGAGAGCCAGCGCGACGAAGGCCACCCGGACGATGGTCGGGTCCACGTCGAAGTAGTCGGCCAGTCCGGCGGCCACACCGGCGAGCATGCGGCCCCGCAGGGCGCGGTGCAGTCGCTGCTCGCCGGGGCTCCGCGAGGCCTGTGCTCGCACCCCGCCCTTCGCCTCGTCGGCGGCGGGACCGGGGGGTCGTCGTGCGGTGTCTTCGTGCTCGTTCTCCATGAGCCCAGCTTGCGGGGAGGGGGGCCTGCCGTGAATCCGGCAACCACCCTGGTCGGGTCCCCATCGGACCCCGAAGCGGGGGGCCCGCGGTCAGGGATGTCCCTGATAGCCACCCCGGCCCGGCCGTGGGATCATCGGTGGCATCGCTGAGGCACCTGATCCCGGCCCGCGTCCGCGCGACGGTGGCCCGACGGACCCGCCACCGGGCACCGCCGCGCGCCAGGACCGGGCGTCTGGTCGTGGCTCCCGGCGATCCCCGGGGTGGCCGGACCGTCACACGGCGCGCTGGGAGCACCGCGACCATGGCACGTCGTGGTGGGAGCACCGCGACCATGGCACGTCGTGGTGGGAGCAACGCGACCATGGCGCAGCCCGGTGGGAGCACCGCTCCCGGCACCGCCACCAGGTGGGGCGCAAGCTGCGGGCGCTGCGCCGGACACCCGACAACCGGGTGCTCGGCGGCGTGTGCGGGGCCGTGGCCCGTGCCACCGACGTCGACGCCACCTGGGTGCGCATCGGTGCCGTGCTGCTGGCCCTCGCCAGCGGCGTGATGGTGCTCGTCTACGCCGTCGCCTGGTTGGTGATCCCCATGGAGGGGCAGGACTCGAGCGTGGCGACGCGCGCCGTCAACGACCGCCGGGGCATCCAGCTGATCGCGGCGATCGTCCTCCCGACCCTGATCCTGTTCCAGCTGGTCACCAGCTCCCTGCACGTGGCCTTCGTCGGCTTCCTCGGGTGGCCGGTCCTGCTGGCCGTCGGCGTCGTCGTCCTCGTCTGGCGCAACGCCGACGACTCCGAGCGCGCCTTCATCGACAACGACGTCGTGCCGCTCGTCGGCGCCGGCCCGAACGGGCACAGCCGGGGCTGGCTGCTGACCCGGGTCGGCGTGGGCGTCCTCGTGGGTGCCCTCGGCATCGCCCTCCTCGTCGTGGGGCACACCACGGTGGCCGCCTTGCGGCCGGTGGGCGGCGCCGCCCTGGTGGTCGCGGCGGCGGTCATCGTGTTCGGGCCGTGGTGGCTCAGCCTCGTGCGGGACCTCATCGCCGAGCGCCAGGCGCGGGCCCTGGCCGAGGAGCGGGCGCAGATGGCGGCCCACGTGCACGACTCGGTGCTCCAGACGCTCGCGCTGATCCAGCGGTCCTCCGACGACCCCCACCACGTGGTGCGACTCGCCCGGGCACAGGAGCGGGAGCTGCGGGCCTGGCTCTTCGAGGGCCGCCCGCCCGGCGCGATCGGGGAGGACGCGTCGACGCTGGCCGAGGGCGTCGGGCTGCTCCAGCGCCAGGTGGAGGAGGACCACCACATCGCCGTCCAGGTGGTGATGGTGGGGGACTGCGAGCTCGACGAAAGGTCGCGGGCGCTGCTCGACGCCGCCCGCGAGGCCACGGTGAACGCCGCCAAGTGGTCCGGCGCCGACCAGGTGTCGGTGTACGCCGAGGTGGAGCCCGAGGCGGTGATGGTCTACGTCCGCGACCGGGGCCGTGGCTTCGACCCCGACGCGGTCCCCGAGGGCCGGCAGGGCATCGCGCAGTCGATCCGGGCCCGCGTGGCGCGCGTGGGCGGGACCGTCGTGATCCGCTCCGCCCCCGGCGAGGGGGTCGAGGTGCAGCTGTGCCTGCCGCGCCGGGAGCAGGCGGCGTGAGCACCGCCCCGGTGCCCGAGCACCCTTCGGGCCCGGTCACGGGCCGCCCGCGGATCTTCCTGGTCGAGGACCACGCGGTCTTCCGCGCCGGCGTGAGGGCGGAGCTCGGGGACGCGGTCGAGGTGGTGGGTGAGGCGGACGAGGCCGGCGCCGCCATCGAGCTCATCGCCGAGCGCCTGCCCGACGTCGTGCTGCTCGACGTCCATCTGCCCGGCGGCGGAGGCCTGGCCGTGCTGCGCGGGGTGCGCCCGCTCCATCCCCAGGTGCAGTTCTTGGCTCTCTCGGTGTCTGACGCGCCCGAGGACGTCATCGAGGT
>Ga0187784_10002010_pt1 | contig 16270 bp, 16 predicted proteins | sample 1015_SJ02_MP15_2_FD_132964 | JGI IMG/M metagenome (GOLD analysis project Ga0187784, IMG submission 132964) | Tropical peat soil microbial communities from peatlands in Department of Meta, Colombia - 1015_SJ02_MP15_20_MG | ecosystem: Environmental > Terrestrial > Soil > Wetlands > Peat | place...
ATGCACACACTCCGCCCGAGCTCCCCACGGCGCGCTGACGGTCCGTACACCCGGCCACTGTGACCGGTCCGTACACTCGGCGACCGTGACCGGTCCGTACACTCGGCGACCGTGACCACACCCCGGACCTTCAGCCAGCGGCCCTACGTCGGCCCGGCCGGCTCGACCGAGATCCTCTTCGTCCGGCACGGCGCGTCGGCCGACTCGGTTGAGGGCGAGAGCTTCGAGCTCGTAGAGGGGCAGGGCGACCCGCCGCTGTCGGAGGCGGGGCGCCACCAGGCCGAGCTCGTGGGCCACCGGCTGGCCCAGGAGACCTTCGACGGCATCTACGTGACCACCTTGCGCCGCACGGCCCAGACGGCCGAACCCTTGGCGGCCCGCTGCGGGATGACTCCGGTCGTCGAGGCCGACCTGCGCGAGGTCTACCTCGGCGAGTGGGAAGGCGGCCTGCTGCGCCAGAAGGCCGCCGACCGCGACCCGCTCTTCGAGCGGGTCATGCGCGAGGAGCGCTGGGACGTCGTGCCGGGCGCCGAGTCGGCGGACGCCTTCGGCGGGCGCCTCCGGCGTGCCGTCGAGCGCATCGCCGCCGAGCACCCGGGCGGGCGCGTGGTGGCCTTCAGCCACGGGGCCGCCATCGGGGAGATCCTGGCCCAGGCCAGCGGGTCCTCTCGCTTCGCCTTCGTCGGCGCGGACAACGCGTCCATCTCGCGGGTCGTGGTGGCGCCCGACCGCTGGGTCGTGCGCGGGTACAACGACACCGCCCACCTCGTGGGCTGAGGCACCCGCCCTGCTCGTGGGCTGACAAGATCGGTGCCCATGGCTCGCATCATCCTCGTCCACGGGGCGTTCAACGAGCTGTGGGGTCCTCACGAGATCAAGGCCCGCTGGCTGCCGGCGCTGCGCGACGGACTGTGGCACGTGGGCGTCGACGTGGACGAGCGTGACGTGGGCGTCTGCTTCTATGGAGACCTCTTCCGCCGCCACCCCGGGACGGCGAGAGATGCCCGGCTCGAGAACTCCCGGGCCGGGGTGGCCGACGCCCTGAGCGAGCTGGGCGGCGAGGACGCCATCGCCGCCCTCGGCCAGGCCGCCAACGAGGCGGTCTTCGAACGCACGGTCGACATGGTGACGATCATGACGACCGAACCCGACCTGCGCGACCGGATCCGCGCCCGCATCGAGCCGCTGATCGACGACCGGACCCGGGTCGTCGTGGCCCACTCCCTGGGCACGGTCGTGTCCTACATGGGACTGGCGAACCACCCGCAGTGGCCCGTGCGCACCTTCGTCACCCTGGGATCGCCGCTCGGCGCGCCGATGATCTTCGACACGCTCGACCCCAAGCCCGTCGATGGGCGGGGCGTGTGGCCGGCTGGCATCGAGCACTGGGTCAACGTGCGAGCGGTGGGCGACAAGGCGGCCGAGGTCTCCCTGAGAAACAAGTTCGGGCCGGGGGTCGAGGAGCACCTGGTCGACAACGGCCACCGGGCCCACGCCCCGGAGCCCTACCTCAACTCCGCCGTGACGGGCGCCGCCGTCGCCCACGCGCTCGAGGGCAGCCGCTGAACGTCAGGGAGCACCGCCTCCCGCGGTGTAGGCCTGCGCCGAACGGTGCACGTACTCGAGGATCTCGGGCTCGAGGCGGTCCCGGCCCGTGCGGTCGTACCAAGTCGTGACGGCCCAACCCACGACCAGCCACAGCACCAGCCCCACACTGGTCATCACGACGCCGCGCGTGAGGCCGGCGTCCCAGGCGCCGCCGAAGTAGAGGAGGGCCCGCACCCCGTCGAGCACCTGGCGCAGGGGCTCGAAGTTGGCCACGAAGCGCAGGGCCGACGGGAGCGCCTGGATGGGGATGGTGCCGCCCGAGGAGGCCAGCGCCAGGTAGATGAAGAGCAGCATGGCGACGAGCTGACCCAGGGAGCCCAAGGCGGCGAAGAGCGCCAGGGTGCCCAGCGCGATGACGACGGCGGCGAAGGAGGTGAAGAGCCAGAGCTCCCACGAAGAGGGGGCGTTCATGCCGAGGAGACCGATCGAGACGAGCAACAGGATCCCGGTCAGCACCGGCTCAACGACGACGGCCACGATCCACTTGGCCAGCAACGTGCGCCACCGGGAGATGGCGACGGGCATGCGCTGGCGCCACCTCGGCCCGATCTCGGTCACGCCGTACCCCAGCGCGGCGTCAACGGTGGTGTGCACGAGGATGGCGCCCATGAACCCGGACATGATCGAGAGCAGCGAGACGTAGAAGGCGCTCAACCCGAGGGCGGAGGCGGGCGGCAGGGGGTCGAACTCGCTCGTCGCCACCGTGAGCGGGTCGGTCGTGTTGAAACCGGCACCGGGCGTCCGGCCGAGCTTGGCCGCCTCGGCGGTGAGCTCGTGACCGATCTGGAGCGACGCGGCGTGCAGCGCGGGCTCGGCCACACCCGTGGCCAACTCGACGCCGATCGACCCCGAGCGCGGATTGGTGAGCAGCCGCGCGGTGGGCTTGGCGCCACCGGAGGCGAGCGTGGACGCGAGGTCGTAGGCAGCCAGGAGGTCGGCGGTGAAGTCGGCCGGGATCACAATGGTGGCGTAGGCGCCGTCGCGGCGCATCACGGCCTCGGCCTGCGCCAAGGGGACGGCGTCCAAGGCGAGCCGGCTCGTCACGGCGTGCGAGTGCTCGAGGGCCGTTGCCACCTCGGTGCCGATGTCGACGTGCTGGCCCGACACGGTGACACCCTGGTCCTCGTCGCTCAGCCCTACCGGCAGTCCGCTCAGGTGGCCGAGCGGGTTCACCACGGAGCCCACGTAGAACAACGTCATCAGGAACACCAACACCGACGCCGCCGCCAGGGGCATGAGCCACACGGTGCGCGACCGCAGCAGCTGCGACACGCGCACGGTGGGCGCAGCGGAATGCGGCCCGCTGCCGTCCGGCCCAGGAGTTGTCAAGGCCTGCTCCTCCCCGCTGCGATGGGCGCAGAGCGGTGTGAGCACGATCGTATTCACCCTGACTCGACGCAGTGGAGCCCGCGCTCGCGACGCCAGGCAGGGCGACCTCCTCTGATGCCTCCTCGGCGTCCTAGCGGTGGACCCAGGCCGCAACGCAGCCGAGTCGGGGGGTGTCAGCCGCGGCTGATCACGCCGGTGCTGCGCGCGTCGGGCGCCGGCGCCGCCGGCCGCAACGGCGAGATCACCCCGGGTGCCGACGATGCCTCGAGCGCCGACTCGATGACCTCGGTGATCTCCCCGCCCACCAGCTCGTCACGCTCGAGCAGGGCGTCACGCAGCGCCTCGACCACCTCGGTGTGCGCCGTCACGATGGACTTGGCGGCGTCACAGGACTCCATCAGCAACGCGTCGAGTTCCTTGCGGGCGTCCTTGTCGCCCAGGACCTTGTCGACCAGGCCGCCCCCCAGATACCCGCTGCCGGCGGCGGCGACGGAGATGAGCGAGTTGCCCATGCCGCACGCCCCGATCATCTGAGCACCGATGGTGGTGGCTGCCGCCAGGTCGGAGGCCGGACCAGTGGACACCTCCTCGAACCACTGCTCCTCGGCCACCATGCCACCCATGGCGATCTGCAGGAGCGCGTGCATCTCCTCGCTGCTCTTGGTGAAGCGCTCCTCGGTGTCGGAGTGCTGCAACAGCCCGAGCGAGTCACGGCGCTTGACGATGGAGAGCACGTCGAGCTGGCGCTTCTGACCCACGAAGTAGGCCACCGTGGCGTGGCCCGCTTCGTGGGTGGCCACCCGCTCGCGTTCGTCGGGAGCGTAGGTGGTCTCGTCGGTGACGCCGAGCTCGACGAGCATCTTGGCCTCGGCCACGTCGGACATGGTCATGGTCGAACGGCCGTGGGTCAGGGCGATCACCAGCGCCTCGTCCATCAGCCGCTCCAGGGCGGCCGGCGAGTACCCGAAGGTCATTCCGGCCACCGCGTCGACCGCGCCGTGCTCGTCGAGGTCGGCCGCATGCGCCTTCTTGCCCAGGTAGTAGGCGACGATGTCGGCTCGAGCCCGGCGCCCGGGCAACCCGAAATAGATGGTGCGGTCGAAACGGCCGGGGCGGATGAGAGCCGGGTCCAGGTCGTCCTTGCGGTTGGTGGCACCGACCACCAGCACGTTGGCCGGGACCACGGCGGGCTTGTGCAGCTTGGCGCCGTCGGGGAGGTAGCGGTTCACCAGGTCGATCCAGGCCGAGGCGAACCGCTGGCCCCTGGTCGGGGTGTCGAACGACTGCAGCTGCACCAGCAACTCGTTGACGACGCCGGTCACGCCCTCGGTGGGCCCGTCACCGCCGAGGCCGCGGCGCGACGCGCCGATGGCGTCGATCTCCTCGATGAACCCGATCGCGCCGCCCTCCTTGCGGGCCTGCTTGCGCAGCGCCTTGAAGAAGGAGCGGATCTTGCGGTTCGTCTGCCCGTAGTACATCGACTGGAAGGCGGAGGCCGAGACGAAGAGGAACGGGACGTTGGCCTCCTTGGCCATGGCCTTGGCCACGAAGGTCTTGCCGGTCCCTGGCGGGCCCTCGAAGAGCACGCCGCGCCGGGCCGAGCCGCCCATGGTCCGGCGGAACGTCTCGTGGGCCAGGAACAGGTTGATGGTGCGGATCACCTCCGCCTTGATCGAGTCGATCCCCACCAAGTCCTCGAGACCCACCGCCGTCTCGCCCGGCCGCACCAGCGTGTGCGGCGAGCGGCCGGCGCCCAGGAGCGGGGCCAGCATCACCACGCCGAGCATGAGGACGATGAGGAACGCCGGCAGCGCACCCTCGACCCAGTGGGGCAGGTGCACAGCGGGGAAGGCGGTGTGGCCGGTGACGCGGCGTATCAACACCCAACCGGCGACCAGGGCCCCGCCCGCCACCAGGCGGCGGAGCCGGGCTATGCGCCGGCGCTCACGGACCCGGGCCACGTCGGCGCTGCCCAGGACTGAGTCGCCGACGATCCCCCTCACCGCGGCATGCGCCTCCGGGCGCGTGGGCTCGGGGACCGCTGCGGCAGGCCGACTCATGCTCAGACTCCGTTCATCCCCCGTGAACCTTTGCGCTGTAGAGCATCGCATAGTACTTAAGTCCTGCGAAGTGACAAAAGTAATAAATTCAGGACATTCCGCCTGGAATACCCTGCCTGTGAACCGTGCACCAGCCGTCTTGGCGGCGGTAGGCACGGGAGGGTTGAATGTGACGCGCCGTCAGATCGCCTGGCGGCGTGAAGGCGAGGCCGGGAGCGCACATGGCTGAGAGCACCCAGCGGAACGAGCACCAGCTCCTCATCGGGGGCAAGTGGGTCGACGCGTCAGAGGGCACCTACGAGATCATCAACCCGGCCACCGAGCAGGTGGTCGGGCACGCCCCGAACGCCGGCGCGCACGACGCCCTGGCGGCGGCCGCGGCGGCCAAGGAGGCCCAGCCGGGGTGGGCGGCCTGGTCGGTCGAGGACCGCAGCGCACTCATGCGCGAGGCGGCGGCGGCCATCCGCGCCAAGGCGTCGGAGCTGCTCCCCCTCGTCATCGCCGAGACGGGTGCCACCGCGACGGTGGGCTCCCGGATGCAGGTGCCCGTGGCGGCGGACCGCTTCGAGCGCTATGCGCGCGACCCGCGCCCGGTCCTCCAGACGGCCCTGCTCCCCCAGCCCGCCCAGGCCACGCCGCTGGCCCCCGGCGGCATCATCGGGGGGATGGTCAACCGGGCCCCGGTCGGGGTGGTGGCCTGCATCACCTCGTACAACTTCCCGATGGTGAACATGGCGGGCAAGGTGGCCCCCGCGCTCGCCGCGGGCAACACCGTCGTGGTCAAGCCGGCGCCGCAGGACCCGCTGGCCATCGTCGAGCTGGTGCGCATCCTCGATGACGTCGGGTTCCCCCCGGGCGTGGTCAACTTGGTCAACGGCAACGGTCCCGCCGCCTCGGCGGCGCTGGTCGACGCCGGTGACGTGGACTGCGTGAGCTTCACCGGGTCGACACAGGTCGGCGTCACCATCGCCCAGGCGGCGGCGCGCACGATGAAGCGCACGCTGCTCGAGCTCGGTGGGAAGGGCGCCTGTGTCGTCTTCGAGGACGCCGACGTGAAGGCGGCGATCACCTGCATCGGCTCGACCTGGTCGTTCCACTCGGGCCAGATCTGCACCGCGCCGACCCGGGCCGTGGTGCACCGCAGCCTCTTCGACCAGTTGACCGAGGGACTCGTGCAGATGGCCGGGTTCTTGCAGGTCGGCGACCCGACGGACACCAAGACCATCATCGGCCCGGTGATCTCGGCCGCCCAGCGCGGGCGGATCGAGGCCCACATCGAGACGGCGAGGGAGGACGGGGGCGAGATCGTCATCGGCGGGGAACGGCCGGCGGACCTGCCCGTGGGCTTCTACGTGGCACCCACGCTCATCAGGGGCGACAACGCCATGCGCGTGGCCCGGGAAGAGATCTTCGGCCCGGTCATCACGATGATCCCCTTCGACGACGAGGAGGAGGGCGTCGCCATCGCCAACGACTCGGACTTCGGTCTCTACGACTACGTCTTCACCAACGACGGCGCCCGCGCCCTGCGCGTGGCCAAGCGGCTCCAGGCGGGCCACGTCGGCATCAACACGGCGCAACGCAACCACGAGGCGCCGTTCGGCGGTTTCAAGATGAGCGGCGTCGGGCGCGACGGTGGTGACTACGGGCTGCTCGCCTACACCGAGCCCCAGTCGATCATCTGGAGCACCTAGAGAGCATCTGGAGCACCGAGCCGCCGGCGCGCGTCACCCGCTGGCGGACCGATGCCAGCCACCGGCGGCCAGGTTGCCCCCGTCCACGTGCAAGGTGACGCCGGTCACGAAGCGTGCCAGGTCGCTGGCCAGGAAGACGATGGCGCCGGCGCCGTCGCGCGCCGTCCCCCAGTGGCCCAGCGGCGGAGCCGGCGCAGTGCGGTAGATGCCCGGCGGCCTCGCCTCCCCACCCGGGCCGTCCGCGCCCGGTGCCCCGCCGTCCCCGCCGCCACCGATCGAGCGCGTGCCCTCGGTCGCCAGGACGTCGGGGGCCATGCAGTTGACCCGGATGCCGCGCGGCGCGAGCTCCAGAGCCAACGTCTGGGTCAAGTTGGCCTGGGCGGCCTTCATGGCCGAGTAGACGGCGTAGCCCGGAGCGGCCCGGTGAGCCTCGATCGAGGTCACGTTGACGATGCAGCCTCCCGCCGGGATGTGGGGCACGGTGAGGCGGACCAGGTTGGTGACCTGGGTGAAGTTCTCGGCCACGAGGGCCGCCTCCCCCTTGGGCGAGAGGTCGGCGAAGGGGGCGAAGAACGTACCCCCGGCGTTGTTGACGACGACGTCGATCCGACCGAACCGCTCCGCCACCGCGGCGACGAAGGCACCCAGGGCGTCGTCGTCCCGCACGTCGAGCACCCGCCGGAAGGGGTCGTCCCCCTCACCGAGCTCCGGTGACCGGTCGCAGGTGGCGGTCGTCGCCCCGAGCTCGGAGAGCATGGCCACGGTGGCCGCGCCGATGCCGGCCGCGCCGCCCGTCACCAGCACCACCTTGCCCTCCAGGCCGAGCAGGCTCACGACGTGGTCATCCCGCCGTCGACGGGGAGCGCCGCCCCGGTCACGCCGGCCGAGTTCGTCCCGCAGAGCCAGGCGATCAGCGCGGCGGGCTCCGCCGGTTCGAGCAGGCGCTCGACCAGCTGCTGGCTCGCGAACTCCTCGGGTGAGGAGAGCCCGTAGACGGCGGCGGAGGCGTCGAGCATCGGACCCCGGGTGGATCCGGGGCACACCGCGTTGGCGGTGACGCCCGTCCCGGCCAGGTCGGCAGCCAGGGACCGCATGAGCCCGATGACAGCGTGCTTGGAGGCGCTGTAGGCGGCGAGCCGCCGTAGCCCGAGCAGGCCGGCGGCCGACGCCACCGCGACCACGCGGCCATGGCGGGGATTCGGGGCGTCGAGCAGGGTGGGCACCGCCGCCGCCGCCAGGTTGCGCACTCCCGCCACGTTGACGTCGAAGAGCACGTCCCACTCGGCGTCCGTGGTCTCCCACAGCGGCGGGCCGCCGGCGATGACGCCCGCCACCGCCACCGCGGCGCGCAGTCCACCGAACCGGCGCACCGCCTCTTCCACCGCGTCGCCCACGTCCCGGCGGCTGCGCACGTCGCCGACCACGGCGTGGACAGCCGCGCCGTGTCGTGCCGTCACCGCTTCAAGGTCGCCCGTCGAAGCGAGGGGATAGCCCAGCGCCGGGTCGTCCGCGGCCCGGTCGAAGGCCACCACCTGCCAGCCGGCAGCCACCAGCGCGTCCACCGTCGCCGCACCGATGCCGCGGGCGGCACCGGTGACGAGGGCGGCCGGGCTCACGGTGTGGGCCACCGCGCGCTCACGGCGGTGGCGAGATCCTGCACCAGCGCGTCGAGGAGCGTGCGGCCTTCCTCGGCGCTCGCACCGGTGGGATCGCCCAGCACGCCGTTGGACGATACCGGTCGCACCCCTTCGGCGCGCAGACGGGGCAACAGGGCGCCCAGCGGCTCGGTGCACCCGGGCTCGGCCAGCTCCAGGCGCACTGCATCGGGCGCGAGGGCCAGCATGAGCGAGGTCTCGGTGCGCCCGGCGTGGGCGTCACCCCCCACCGGTGCGCCGCGCCAGACGAGCACGTCGTCGCCCTCCTCGACACAGCGCCGGGCCGCCGCGTCCAGCGCGTCGGCGTTCCCGCCGTGCGCGCTCACGAACACCACGCCGCGGAACCAAGAGCGTGCCGAGCGGACGAGCTCGAGGAACACCCCGCTGAGCACCTCGTGCCCGACGAGCAGCGTCCCGGGGAAGCCGGCATGCTCGCCGCTCGCGCCGTAGGGCAGGGCGGGGGCCACGGCGAGGCCGGGACGCCGGGCCGCCAGCCCGTGCGCGAGCGCGGCGGCGATCCGGGTGTCGGTGTCGAGGGGGAGATGGGGGCCGTGCTGCTCGAGGGAGCCGAGGGGGACCGCCAGGAGGGCCGTGCCCCCGGTCGCCTCCACCTGGCGCCAGGTGGCGCCGGCCAGCTCCATCGCCTCAGGCGCGGGCAGCCGGGCGCAGGCGGACGGGCGTCGGGAGCGGGACCGGCGTCCCGTCGGGGCGGACCTTCGAGTGACCCAGGGAGGCGCGCGGGCGGTCGCCCCGGGCGGACACCTCCGAGAGCGCGGCCTCGCCGTGCCCGTGCACGCACTCGGGGTCCGGCCCGTCGAGGGGCAGACCGGTGAAGAACTTCGCCGCCATGCAACCGCCTCGGCAGGCATCGAACGAGCCGCACGACGCGCAGGCGCCCGCACTCTGGGGCTCGCGCAACGACGTGAAGAGAGGGGACTCCCTCCACACGGCAGGGAACCCGCCGGGGTCGCGCACGTTGCCGGCCAGGAACTCGCGGTCGATGACGAAGGGGCAGGCGTAGACGTCGCCCACCGGGTCGATCAGGCACACCACCCGCCCCGCCCCGCACAGGTTGAGCCCCTCGAGGGGCTGGCCCAGCGCGGAGAGGTGGAAGAAGGAGTCGCCCGTCAGCACGTCGGGACGGCCCACGAGCCAGTGGTAGAGCCGGCGCTGTTGCTCCGCCGTGGGGTGCAGCGCCTCCCAGGTGTCGACTGCCCGGCCCGACGGCCGCAGGCGCGTGAGCCGCAGCTGCGCCCCGTACCCCTCGGCCATGGCCGCCAGCGCGTCGAGCTCCTCGACGTTCTGGCGCGTCACCACGACGCTGATCTTGAAAGGGCCGAAGCCGGCTGCGGCCAAATTGTCCATGGCCTGGCGGGCGGCGGCGAACGAACCCTCGCCCCGCACCGCGTCGTTGGTCGCGGCGCCCGCCCCGTCGATGCTGATCTGCACGTCGAGGTAGTCGAGCCCGGCCAGCACCCGAGCCCGCTCCGGCGTGAGCCTGGTCCCGTTCGTCGAGAACTTCACGCCGACCCGGTGCTCCACTGCATAGGAGACCAGGTCGAAGAAGTCGGGGCGCAACATGGGCTCGCCACCACCCACGTTGACGTAGAACACCTTCATGTCGACGAGGTCGTCAACGATCCGGCGCGCCTCGGCGGGCGTCAGCTCGCGTGGGTCCTGGCGCCCTGACGAGCTGAGGCAGTGCACACAGGCCAAGTTGCAGGCGTAGGTGAGCTCCCACGTCAGGCAGATCGGGGCGTCGAGCCCCCGGGTGAACTGCTCCTTGAGCGGCAGCACGGCCACGTCAGGCGGCATCGATCACCTCCGAGGCGGCCAGGCGCGCCAACGCGGCCCGGTAGGCGGCGCGCTGGGTGTCGCCGACCAGGGCGTCCAGGGCGGCCTCGGCGCTGGGGTACTCGTGCAGCGAGGTGACGAGCTCGACCAGCGTGCGCGACTTGAGGAACACCAACCGGCGGTTGCCGTAGTGGTAGGCCAAGGCACCGAAGGCCTCGTCACGAAGAGCGACCTGGGGGTGCAGCCGCCATGCGCGACCCGAGGAGAACGGGCGCGCCTCCGCCGGCGCGTCGGTGACGCTCAATAGACGCCGCACATCCCGTCGATGGACACCTCTTCGACCAGGAGATCGTCGACCAGGAGCTCCTCGACGTCCTCCGCGTGCAGCTCCTCGACGTCCTGCGTTCCCTGCTCCTCAACCAGCATCCCGACCTCCTCTGGGCAGGTGCCCAGACTACCTCCGGGCCGGGACTGCCAAGATTGGGTGGTGCCCGACCCCCGCGCACCCGGCACACCAGCGGCACTGCGCCCGGCCCCGCCGCGCGTGTCCACCCCTCTCCCCGCGTCGTGCACCCTGCGCGCGGACGACTCGTTGCACGCCCTCGACGACGGCACGATCCTGTTGGGGGGTAGCCCCCTCCACCTGTTCCGGATCACGCCCAGAGCGCGCGACCTCGTGGCACGCTGGCGGTCGGGCGCGCCGGTCGGCCAGGGCACCGCGGCACGGCTGCTGGCGCGCCGCCTGGTCTCCGCCGGCGCCCTGGTCCCCCAACCGGCCGGCGTCGAGTTCGGCCCGGGCGACGTCACCGTCGTCGTTCCGGTACGCGACCGGCCGGACCAGCTCGAGCGGCTCCTCGAGGCGCTGGCACCGCTCGCCTGCACCGTGGTCGACGACGCCTCGGCCGACCCCGCCACCACCGAGGACATCGCCAAGCGTCACGGCGCCCGCTTCGTCCCCCTGGGGCGCAACGTGGGCCCGGCCGGAGCGCGCAACGCGGGGATGGCCGCGGCAGCCACCCCCTTGGTGGCCTTCGTGGACTCCGACTGCTTCCCGACCGACGGATGGCTCGAGCCCCTGATCGGGCACTTCGACGACCCGTTGGTGGCGGCCGTGGCTCCGCGCATCGTCGCGGCGGGCGGACGGGAGCCGGGCACCTTCGGCCGCGCCGAAGCCTTCCACCGCTACGAGGCGGTGCGTTCACCCCTCGACCGCGGGATGAACGCGGCCCCGGTCCGCCCCGGCAGCCCCGTCCCCTTCGTGCCCAGCGCGGCGCTCGTGGTGCGCGCCGACGTGGCCACGGGAGCGGACCTCTTCGACCCCGCCCTGCGGGGCGGCGAGGACGTCGACCTCGTGTGGCGGCTGGTGCAGGCGGGCTGGGACGTGCGCTACGAACCCCGGAGCAAAGTGGCGCACGACGCCACGCCGACGTTCCGGGGATACCTGCGCCGTCAGGCCTTCTACGGCACCACCGCAGCACCCTTGGCCCGACGGCATCCCGGCAACCTGGCGCCGCTCCAGGTCTCGGCCTGGTCCGTGGCCGTGTGGCTGCTGGCGGCAACCCGCCGCCCCCTGCTGGCCGCGGCCACCCTGACCGTCCCCGTCCTCATCCTGGCCCGCCGCCTCACCGGGCTGGTCCGCGACCCCGTGGGCGTGGCCGCCCGCATCGCCGCCGGCGGGACCCTGCGCAGCGCCCTGCCGTCCCTGGCCGGCCTGTCACGCGCCTGGTCACCGGCCTTGGTCGCCGGCCTGGCCTTCCGCCGGACGCGCCGCGCCTGCGCCCTCGCCTTCGTCGCGGCCGCCCTGGGGGACTGGGCGGCGCACCGCGACGCCCTCGACCCGGCACGCTTCACCGCCCTGCACATCGCCGACGACATCGCCTACGGGGCCGGCGTGTGGGCCGGATGCACGCGGCAAGGGACGCTCGATCCGCTCGTCCCGCGCCTGGCCTGGCGCTCGGAGAGCTGGTCCTCGAGCACCCTCCGCCGCGACCTGGCCTCCTCCGGTCCGCTCGGCGCAGCCTGAGCACCCGGGCCAACGCACACGGCGTCGGCACACGGCGTCAGCACACGGCGTTGGCACACGGCGTCAGCACAGGGCCTGGAAAAGCGCCGTGGCTCAGCCCCCTTCGGGCGTGGCCGGCGCCACGCTCCTGGTGTAGCGGCGCTGCCCCCGTTCGTAGGTCCAGCCCGTCGCCTCCCAAAACGCGACGGCATGCTCGTCGTCGCCCACGACGAAGGCCTGCACCCGCCTGGCGCCGCGCCGGGTCAGGTGCTCGATGGCGGCACGCACCAGGCGCACACCGAGTCCCCGGCGCCGGTGCGACGGCGCCACAGCGAGCCGGTACACCGAGCCTCGCCAGCCGTCCCAGCCCGCCACCACCGTGCCCACGACCTGCCCCGGCTGGCCGGGCGCCGCGGGCTCCTCCGCCACGACGAGCGCGCCGGGGTCGTGCTCGAGCAACGCGCGCAGCGCGCCCTCTGTGTCGGTGACGGAGGGCACGGCGACAGCGCGCCACAGCGCGAGGATGGCTGGGAGGTCGGCGGCGACCGCGTGACGGAGATGGGGGGCCACGACCGTGCTCAGCGGTGACGGTGCGCTTTGAACACCTCGGCGCGGTAGCCGACATCGACGGTCACGTCGCCCTCCATACCGAGCACGTCGCGCAGCAGTCGGCGCGCCGTGTCGAAGAGGCGGGTGCGCGCCTCGTCCTCCATGAGGATGACCCAGCTGAAGGTGCCGAGCAGACCGACCAGGTCGTCAGCGGTCAGCGCGACGTCCCAGGTGATCGCCGTGTGCTCGGGCTGGTCGAAGGGCAGGCCCGGCGGGATCTCGAGCGCCTGCGCCCGAGCCGAGCGCTCGTTGAGCGCACGCGCCACCTCCTGGCGGAGCGGCTCGTTCCCGGCCGTCAGCACCTCCTGCACCTGCACCATGAACGGGGCCTCGGCATCGGGGCCCGACCAGAGCGCCGCCAGCGTGCCGCCCGGGACCAGCACCCGCGCCACCTCGTGCAGGGTCGGGACCGGGTCCATCCAGTGCCAGGACGCCGATGCCACCACGGCATCGGCGCTGGCGTCGGGCAGCGGCATCGACTCGCCCCTCCCGGCCACGGCGCGCACCGTGGGCAGGCCGGCCTCGATCACCGCCCGCATGCGGTCGTCGGGCTCCACCGCCACCACCGTCTCGGCCCGGGCGAGGAGCAGCCGCGACAGCCTCCCGGTCCCGGCGCCGAGGTCCACCGCCGTGCGGACGCGCCCGGGGAGGATCCAGTCGACGGCGGCAGCCGGCGGGGCCTGGCGGTAGCGGTCGTAGTGGGCCGCCGCCCTGCCGAAGCTCGCGGCGCGCGCGGCGCGCTCCTCAAGGGTCAGCGTCGCCGGGACCTGGTCAGCCACGGGCCGACCCTACCAACGCGCGGCTCCGGCACCCCGGGGGTGCGGCGCCCGACACCGGCCCGGGCGGCGGCGCGGGGCCGCCTCCCGGCGCCGGGCGCCTAGAGTCTCTCGGTCGTGTCGTCCTCGCAGCTGGGCGGGGAACAGGGCTCGTCGGAGAGGTCCGCTCATGGCAAACAAGTGGTTCGAGACGGTGGCCGAGGCCCAGCGGCGGGCCAAGCGCCGGCTGCCCAAGTCGGTCTACAGCGCGCTCATCGCCGGCTCCGAGCTCGGGATCACCGTCGAGGACAACGTCAGCGCCTTCGGCGAGCTCGGCTTCGCCCCGCACGTGGCCGGCCTGGCCGACAGCCGGGACCTGGCCAGCAAGGTCATGGGCCAGGAGGTCTCGTTCCCGGTCCTGATCTCACCCACCGGCGTGCAGGCGGTCCACCCCGAGGGTGAGGTGGCCGTGGCCCGGGCGGCCGCGGCGAGGGGCACGGCCATGAGCCTGAGCTCGTTCGCCGGCAAGCCGATCGAGGAGGTGGTGGCGGCCAACCCGCAGACCTTCTTCCAGATCTACTGGATCGGGACCCGCGACGAGATCGTGGCCCGGATCGAGCGCGCCCGTGCCGCGGGCGCCGTCGGCCTCATCGCCACGCTCGACTGGTCGTTCTCCCAGGGACGCGACTGGGGCAGCCCGGTCATCCCCGAATCGATGAATCTGCGCACCATGCTGCGCTTCGGCCCCCAGACGCTGCGCCACCCGCGCTGGTTCCTCTCCTTCGCCCGCACCGGCAAGGCCCCGGACCTCACCACGCCGAACATGGTGCCCATGGGCCAGGTGGGGCCGACCTTCTTCGGCGCCTACGGCCAGTGGATGCAGACCCCACCGCCGAGCTGGGACGACGTGGCCTGGCTGCGAGACCAGTGGGGTGGGCCCTTCATGCTCAAGGGCGTGACCCGGGTCGACGACGCCAAGCGGGCGGTGGACGCCGGTGTGAGCGCCATCTCGGTGTCGAACCACGGCGGCAACAACCTCGACGGGACGCCGGCCACCATCCGAGCGCTGCCGGCCGTCGCCGAGGCCGTCGGAGACCAGGTCGAGGTCCTCCTCGACGGCGGCATCCGCCGCGGCAGCGACGTGGTCAAGGCGGTGGCGCTCGGGGCCAAGGCGGTGATGATCGGCCGGGCCTACCTGTGGGGCCTGGCGGCCAACGGGCAGGCCGGCGTGGAGAACGTGCTCGACATCCTGCGCGGCGGCATCGAGTCGGCGCTGCTCGGGCTCGGGCACGCCTCCATCCACGGGCTGAGCCCCGACGACCTGATCATCCCCGAGGGCTTCCACCGCCACCTGGGAGTCTGAGGCACCGGGCGCCGGCGGCACTGCCGCCAAGCCCCCCAGCCCCAAGCGCCTGGGCGGCGCCGGCTGTGCCGGTCAGCGCTCGAACTTGACGATGCCGCGGATGATCGTCCCGGCCGCCTGGTCGTCGTAGCCCTGCTGCACCTGGTCGAGCGTGTACTCCTGGGTGATGAGCTCGTCGATCTTCAGCTGGCCCGACTCGTACAGGCTGAGCAGATTCGGCACCGCCACCCGCGGGCTCTGCGAGCCGAACACGGTGCCCAGCACCGCCTGGTTGAACATGGCCAGGTTGAACAGGTTCAGCTGCACGTCCATCTGGTAGAAGGGTGCGATAGCAGTCACCACGATGCGCGCGTCCTTCGAGCCACAGGCACACGCCGAGGCCACCAGGTCGCCCGTCAATACCCCCGGGGTGAGCACGACGACGTCGGCGTTGCGCCCCTGGGTGAGCTCCGGGAGCAGCAACTGGGCGTCGAACAGCGACGCAGCAGTGTGGGTGGCGCCGAACTCGGAGGCTCGCTCGAGCTTGTAGGGCACCGGGTCCACGGCGACGATGTGCCGCGCCCCGGCGATGCGGGCGCCCTGGATCGCACCCGAGCCCACGCCCCCGCACCCGGCGACCACCACGGTCTCCCCCGCCTTGACCCTGGCCCGCTCGACGACCGAGCCGAAGCCGGTCGAGATGCCACAGCTGATCAAGGCGGCCGCCTTCAGGTCGCGCCACGGGTCGATCCGCACCAGGGAGTTCTCGTGGCACACCATCTCGTCGGCGAAGGTGCCCAACTGGGTCATCCGGTTCACCGGCTTGCCGTCGAGGTGGTAGCGGTACGTGCGGTCGCTGATCATGGGGCCGGCCAGGGTCGTCATGCCCAGGTCGCACAGGTTCTGGCGCCCCGAGGCGCACCAGAAGCAGGTCCCGCAGGACGGGATGAAGGCCACGGCCACGTGGTCCCCCTCGGCCACCTGGGTCACGTTGGGGCCGACCTCGGTGACGATGCCCGAGCCCTCGTGGCCCCCGATGATCGGGAACATCGAAGTGACACCGAACACCTCGAGCACCTCCGATGGCGCACTGATGTCCCCGGTGCGCAGGTGCTCGTCGGAGTGACACATGCCCGACCAGACCATCTTGACCCGCACCTCGCGGTCCCCCGGCGGGTCGATCTCCACTTCCTCCGTCTTCCAGGGCTCGTGCAGCCCCGCGCACACCGCGGCTCTCGTGGTCGTCATGGCAATCCCTCCCCGCGGGCGTCCGCCGATCGGTCGGTGCCCTCAGTATCGCCCTCGTCCCGGGAGCCGACAACACGCCTGCCTGGCCGAGCGCCACGGCCGAGCGGACGGCCCGCGGCCATCGTCAGCGGTAGTGTGCGCCGCGTGCCCGTGCCCGCCGCGTTCGCCGACATC
>Ga0187784_10002011_pt1 | contig 16268 bp, 13 predicted proteins | sample 1015_SJ02_MP15_2_FD_132964 | JGI IMG/M metagenome (GOLD analysis project Ga0187784, IMG submission 132964) | Tropical peat soil microbial communities from peatlands in Department of Meta, Colombia - 1015_SJ02_MP15_20_MG | ecosystem: Environmental > Terrestrial > Soil > Wetlands > Peat | place...
CGGCGCTGCCGCCAGGCGAAGAGGAAGTAGAGTGCCGGAAGGATCAGGATCGCCGGCAATTGCGTCGGGCGCAGCACGTAACCGGCGCCGGTGACGAGCGCGATCGGCACGATCAGCCGGCCCAACGCGCGCACCGAGCGCGTGGCCGCGAGGGTGAGCCCGAGCCCCGCGAGCAGGCACGCATTGGCGGGCGCCTCCGGGGCCAGGATGCGCAGATGGTAGAGATCGGATTGCGCGAGCAGCGCCGCGCTCGCGAACGCGAAGGCGCCGAGCCCGCCGATGCCGGCGCGGCGCGCGCCGCCATAGAGAACGAAGACCGACGCGGCATGGAGCAGCGCCTGCGCCAGCGCGACGGCGCCGGTCGTCGTCGCGCTGCCGCCGAGCAGGCCCGCGAGATAGCCATAGATCGGGTTGCGCGGCTGCCCCCACGGGCTCGGCGACGCCGCCGCCCCGAAATAGGAGGATGTGTCGGGCGATAGCACGCCCGACAATGCGCCGGTCACCGCGAGCGCGGCGAGCAGCAGCGCGGCTTCGGCGATAAGCGCGAGCAGCCAGACGTCGCGGGCAGGCGCCGGAGGCGCCTGCCCGTCCGGCGCGCCATCAGCGGACATGGCGCGCCGCGGGCGAGGGGAATTCGAGGTAGCGCAAGAGCTTCTGCTCGCGCCGCGCCGAGGCGAGCTCGTGCAGGATCAGCCCGACCGCGCCCGCCATCACGGCGAGCTGCAGCAACCCCATGACCAGGATCGCGGTCGGAAAGCGCGGGACGAGGCCCGTCTCCAGATAGGTGACGATCAGCGGCTCACCGAGCACGATCGCGATCAGCGCCAGCACGATCGCGATCGAGCCGAAGAACCGCAGCGGGTGCAGCGCGCGATACATCCGCAGGATGGTCAGCAGGATGCGCGTGCCGTCCCGATAGGTGCGCAGCTTCGATTCCGACTGCTCCGGACGCACGCCGTAGCGCAACGGCATCTCGCCGACCGCGAGCTTGAGGTCGAGCGCATGGATCGCAAGCTCGGTCTCGATCTCGAAGCCCGAGGAGCTGACCGGGAAGGACTTCGCGAAGCGGCGCGAGACGACGCGGTATCCGGACAGGATGTCGGTGAAGCCGGCGCCGAACAGCCACGACACGACGAGATTGAAGCCGCGATTGCCGGCGCGATGCCCGCGCGGGAACGCCTCGCCTTCAGCCGCGACGCGCGTGCCGACCACCATGTCGAGGTTCTGCTCGATCAGCCGCCCGATCAGCTCGCCGGCCGCCGACGGATCATAGGTGAGGTCGCCGTCGACCAGCACGTAGACGTCGGCATCGATGTCGGCGAACATGCGCCGCACCACGTTGCCCTTGCCCTGATACGGCTCGGTGCGCACGATCGCGCCGGCCGCGCGCGCCTCGCGGCTCGTGCCGTCGGCCGAATTGTTGTCGTAGACGAAGATCGTCGCGTCGCTCACCGCGGCGCGAAAGCCGCGCACGACGCGCGCGATCGTCACCTCCTCATTGTAGCACGGGATCAGCACCGCGACCGACGGGCGCGCCGGATGCTGTTCGACGTTGAGACTCATGGCTCCCGCCCAAACCCCGGCAGCGGCTACTTGATGCGCTCGAGCACGCTCACATAGTTCGCAACCGCGCCGCCGCCCATGTTGAAGACGCCGGCAAGCGTCGCGTCCGGCACCTGGATGCCGCCGGCCGCATCGCACAGCTGCATCGCCGAAAGCGCGTGCATCGACACGCCGGTCGCGCCGATCGGATGGCCTTTCGCCTTCAACCCGCCGGACGGATTGACCGGCAGGGCGCCGTCCTTCTGCGTGATGCCCTCCTTTATCGCGCGCGCGCCTTCCCCCTCCGGCACGAGCCCCATCGCCTCGTATTCGATCAGCTCGGCGATGGTGAAGCAGTCATGCGTCTCGACAAACGAAAGGTCGGTCAGCGCGATCCCGGCCTGCTGGCGCGCGCGCCGCCAGGCCTCGCCGCAGCCTTCGAATTTCAGGATGTCGCGCTTCGCCATCGGCAGGAAGTCCTGCACGTGCTGCGCGGCGCGGAACGCGACGGCCTTCTTCATGCGCAGCGCGGTCTCGACATCCGCGAGCACGACCGCGGCGGCGCCGTCGGAGACGAGCGAGCAGTCGGTGCGCTTCAGCGGCCCGGCCACGAACGGATTCTTCTCGCTCGCATTGCGGCAGAAGTCGTAGCCGAAATCCTTGCGCATCTGCGCATAGGGGTTGGCGACGCCGTTCTTGTGGTTCTTCGCCGCGATCAGCGCGAGCGCATCCGACTGATCGCCGTATTTCTGGAAATAGGCGCCCGCGATCTTGCCGAAGATGCCGGCGAAGCCGCCCTCGATGTTCGCCTCGTCCTTCACATAGGAGGCCTTGAGCAGGTTGCGGCCGATCTCCGGCCCCGGCGTCGTGGTCATCTGCTCCACGCCGACGACGAGCACGATACGCGCGGCCTTCGCCTCGAGCGCGCGCAGGCCCTGATGGATCGCGGCCGAGCCGGTCGCGCAGGCATTTTCCACGCGCGTCGCGCGCTTGAAGCGCAGATCGGGCGAGGCCTGCAGCACCAGCGAGGCGGTGAAATCCTGCGCCGAGAATCCGGCATTGAAGTGACCGAGCACGATCTCGTCGACGTCGGCCGGCGCAATGCCGGCATCCGCGAGCGCCTCGTTCGCAACCCTGACGATCAGGCTCTCCACCGTCTCGGCATCGAGCCGGCCGAACGGGGTATGCGCCCACCCCACGATGCAACCCGTCATGGCTGTCTCCTTTGCCGAAATTTCGTCGCTTTCATTAACAAACGTGCAGCTTGCTATCACAGATAAGGCCGAATGTGCATGCACACAATCTCGGCCTTTGCCTTGCCCGTCCGATCGGGTTAGATAGCCAAGGCATCACACATCCGCAGGAACACGATCCCGTTCCGAGGCCCGTCGAACCAAACCGGACCGCGCCAGTGCACCATTTGCCGTTCCCGTTCCTTCGCAAGCTGGCCGCCGCGGTCGCAATCCTTTCAACGCCATTGATCGTTGCTCGTCCCGCGGCCGCGGAGGCGACGCTGGTGGTCGAGGTCGACTCCGGCAAGGTGCTGTTCGCCGACCATGCGACCTATCCGTGGTACCCGGCCTCCACCTCCAAGCTGATGACCCTGTACCTCACGCTGCACGCCGTGAAGGAGCATCGGCTCAACATGGACAGCCTGCTCACCGTCTCGTCCAACGCGGTCGCGCAGGCCCCCTCCAAGATGGGCTTTGCGGCCGGCACGCAGGTCACGGTCGACAACGCGCTGAAGATGCTGATGGTGCATTCGGCAAACGACATGGCGGTGGTGCTCGCCGAGGGCGTCGCCGGCTCGATTGAGAAGTTCGCCGACGAGATGAACGCGGCCTCGCGCCGCCTCGGCATGACGCAATCGAGCTGGGTCAACCCGAACGGGCTGCCGGCCGACGAGCAGATCACCTCGGCGCGCGACATGGCGATCCTGGCACGCGCGATCCTCAAGGAGCTGCCCGAATACGACATGTATTGGCACATCCCGTCGATCAAGTTCGGCCGGCGCATCATGCGCAACACCAACGGGCTGATCGGCCGCTATCCCGAGGCCGACGGGATGAAGACCGGCTTCATCTGCGCCTCCGGCTTCAACGTGGTCGCGACCGCGACGCGCGGCGGACGCAAGCTGATCGTCGTGGTGTTCGGCTCGCATTCGGGCGCGGCGCGCTCCGAGAAGGCGGCGCAACTGTTCGAGAAGGGGTTCGCGAGCGGCGGCCTGTCCTGGCTGATGCCCTCGCTCGGCACGGTCGACGCGCTGCAGCCGATCGCGGCGGCGCCGGTCAACATGAAGGACGAGGTGTGCGGCAAGCATCGCAAGCGCCCGGCTTCCGATGACGAGGAGACCGACGACTCGACGCAGGCGGGCAACTCCGACGTCGATCAGAGCTCGGCCTATGCGATGACGACGAACAGCCTCGGCGCCAAGGCGATCAAGGGTCCGCTGCTCGGGCCGCTGCAGCCTTCCGTCCCGGTGATCGTCTACACCGGTCCGCAGCGCAGCGACGGCGGTGCCGGGCTCGCCGACGTCGCGGCCGCGACGCCGAAGCGCAAGAAGCGCACCGTCAACGTCGCAACCGCCCCCGACGGCAAGCCCAAGACGGCGAACGCAACGGCCGTGAATGCCGCGAGCGGCTTTGCGCCCGCCGCGGCCGAGACCAAGGCGGTCGCGGCGCCCGCCGATGCGGCCGCGAAGGCCAAGCCGAAGAAGAAGACCGCGGCCAAGAAGCCCGATGCCGGCAAGCCCGAGGACAAGGCCGCCGACACGAAGCCCCAACAATGAGCGCCGCGGCAGAGCGCCGCCCGGCCCCGCCCGTTCCGCTCAACCTGCTGACCGGCTTCCTCGGCGCCGGCAAGACCACGCTGCTCAACCGCCTGCTGCGCGACGTAGCGCTGAAGGACGCCGCCGTCATCATCAACGAGTTCGGCGAGATCGGCCTCGATCACCTGCTGGTCGAGCACGTCGAGGACGGCGTGATGCTGCTCGCGATCGGGTGCCTGTGCTGCACCGTGCGCGGCGATCTCGTGAACACGCTCGAGAAGCTGCTGCGCGGCCTCGACAATGGCCGCATCAGCTTCAATCGCGTCATCATCGAGACCACCGGCCTCGCCGACCCGGCGCCGGTGCTGCACACCATCATGGTGCATCCCTACATGCAGCTGCGCTTCCGCCTCGACGGCGTCACCACCGTCGTCGACGCGGTGAACGGCGCCGCAACGCTCGACGCGCACGAGGAAGCCGTGAAGCAGGCGGCGGTCGCCGACCGCATCGTGCTGAGCAAGACCGACCTCCTCGATACGCCGCAGCGGCGCGCCGCGCTCGACGCGCTGCGGGCGCGGCTTTCGGCGCTGAACCCGGCCGCGCCGCTGATCGACGCGAACGAGGCCTCGGTGGCGCAGCTCACCAACTGCGGTCTCTATGATGCCGAGCGCAAGATCCCCGACGTGAAGCGCTGGCTCGCCGCGGAGGCCTATGCGCACGACCACCACCATCACCACGACGTCAACCGCCACAATGACCGGATCCGGGCGTTCACGCTCGCGAGCGAGGCCGCGCTTCCCTACGCGGCGTTCGAGATGTTTCTCGACCTGGTGCGCTCGATGCACGGCCCGAGCCTGTTGCGCCTCAAGGGCATCGTGAAGATCGCCGAGACGCCGGACACGCCGGTCGTGATCCACGGCGTGCAGCACGTCTTCCATCCACCGGTCACGCTCGCGGCCTGGCCGGACGACGATCATCGCACGCGGCTCGTGTTCATCGTGAACGGCATCGCCCGACAGGCGATCGAGGACCTGTTCAACGTCTTCCTCGGCGTCGCGCGGACCGATCAGCCCGATCGCGCCGCGCTGATGGAAAATCCGCTGACGCCCTTCGGCGGCGCCGATCATCTGCGCTGATCGACCGGCCCCGGGCAACCGCGCCGGAGCGTGCGGGCCCCCTGCTTGCATTCGGGAAAATTCCGGCTTGCAGCATTGCGCAGACGGTGCCGCGTTTCGATGGCATGTTTGTGAATGGATGCAGCCCGGCTTTTTGGCTAGGGGCAATCCCACTCGTCTCGTATCTTTAAGGAAAACATTGATGCTGCAAACTCTCGAAACCGCCTGGGCCCCGCGCCTGCTGAGCGTGCTGCGCATCGTCAGCGGGATGATCTTCCTCGAGCATGGCACGGCCAAATGGCTGAATTTCCCCTCGCTCGGCCGCGCCCCGGAGATCGCCTCGATGTCGGGCGCCGGCGGCGTGATCGAGCTGGTCGGCGGCGCACTGCTCGTGCTCGGGCTTTTCACGCGCCCGGTCGCCTTCATCCTGTCGGGCGAGATGGCGGTCGCGTACTGGTGGAGCCATGCGCCGCGCAACTTCTTTCCCGTGCTCAATCAGGGCGACGCCGCGATCCTCTACTGCTTCATCTTCCTCTACCTGGTCTTCGCCGGCGGCGGCGCCTGGAGCCTCGACCGGCTGATCTGGAAGAAGTGACCTCTCGACTTCGCCTGGTGATTATCTGATGCTTGCGGCGAGGTGATCGCCGCATGGATCAATCCGCTACCATCGCGACTCCCGAGGAGGTCCTCACCTTCTGGCGCGAGGCCGGTCCGGATCGCTGGTTCGAGAAGGACGAGGCGTTCGACAATTCGATCCGCGCGCGGTTTCTCGGCACCTACGAGGCCGCCGCATGGGGCGACCTCGCAGGCTGGGAAGCCTCCGCCGAAGGCGCGCTTGCGCTCGTGATCGTGCTCGACCAGTTCCCACGCAACATGTTTCGCGGATCGGCACGCATGTACGCGGCGGATGAGCGCGCGCGCTGGGCCGCGAACCTCGCCCTCAAGCGCGGCTACGATCTCGACGTGCCGGCGGAGATGCGCGGCTTTCTGTTCCTGCCGTTCCAGCATTCGGAGGATCTCGCCGACCAGAACCGCGGCGTCGAGCTCTATCGCGCGGCGGGCGATGAGGAGAACCTGAAGCACGCGATCGAGCATCGCGACATCATCCGCCGCTTCGGCCGCTTCCCGCACCGCAATGCGATTCTCGGGCGCGCCACGACGGCGCAGGAGCAGGCCTTCCTCGACGGCGGCGGATTCGCCGGATGAGCTTGCGCGGCGTCTTCCCCTATCTGGTCTCGCCGGTATCCACGGACGGTCGCGTCAAGAGCGACGTGCTCGCGCGCCTCGCCGATGATCTGATCCGCGCGGGCGTGCACGGCCTGACCCCGCTCGGCTCGACCGGCGAGTTCGCCTATCTTTCGACCGCGCAGCGCAGCGCGGTGGTGCTCGCGACCATTGAGGCGGCGGGCAGGCGCGTGCCGGTGGTCGCCGGCGTCGCCTCGACCTCGATCGCCGACGCGGTCGAGCAGGCGACGACCTACCAGCGCTTCGGCGCGGACGGGATTCTGGCGATCTGCGAGGCTTACTTTCCGCTCAAGGACGCGCAGATCGAGCAGTATTTTCGGGCCATTGCCGACGCGGTCGACATCCCGGTCGTGCTCTACACCAATCCGAACTTCCAGCGCGCGGATCTGACCCTCGACGTGATCGCGCGTCTCGCCGAGCATCCGCGCATCCGCTACCTCAAGGATGCCTCGACCAATACCGGGCGGCTGCTCTCGATCATCAACCGCTGCGGCGACAAGCTTTCGGTGTTCTCCGCCTCGGCGCACATTCCGGCCGCCGTGATGCTGATCGGCGGCGTCGGCTGGATGGCGGGGCCGGCCTGCATCGTGCCGCGCCAGAGCATTGCGCTCTATGAGCTCTGCGTGGCGCAGAAGTGGGACGCGGCGCTAGCGCTGCAGCGCAAGCTCTGGCGCATCAACGAAGCCTTCGCGCGCTTCAATCTCGCGGCGTGCATCAAGGCCGGTCTGCAGCTGCAAGGCTACGACGTCGGCGATCCAGTGCCGCCGCAGGCCGCGCTGACCGCGGACGAGCGCAAAGTGGTAGAGCAGGCGCTGAAGGAACTCGCGTGACCGCCTCGACGTCAGGCGCCGCAGCGGCCTCGGCACAACCAACCTCGGCCGCGCGCGCTCGCGGCGCGCGGCCTGGTCCAAAGCACGCCCCAGCATACATCAAGCATTTTTTCGACCGGCGGTAGTCGATTCCCGAACCGCCGATCCGCCGCAATGGCATGATGATGCTGTCGCGAGTATTCGCACGGGCATACGATGCCGCGCATTCTGGTTATCGACGACGACACGCGGGTCCTCGGCACGATCCAGTCGTGGCTGATCCGCGAAGGCTATGAGGTGGTCGCCGTGTCGGATGGGCGCAACGGCCTGCTCGCGTTCGAGCACAGCCCCTTCGATGCCGTGATGGTCGACCTGTTCATGCCCGACATGGACGGCGCGGAGACGATCCATGCGCTGCACCGGCTCAATCCGCAGGTCGCGATCATCGCGATGTCCGGCATGACGTTCTTTCGCGAAACCCGTGAGCGCGCACCCGACTTCCTCGGCATGGGCATTCGCATCAATGCAGTGCGCACGCTGCACAAGCCGTTCAAGCGCGCAGAGCTGATTGCGGCGGTCCGCGCCTGCGTGGCCGCGACGCGCGGCGGCGCGCGCGCCCGGGATGCCGCGTGACCCGGGGCGGCGCCTCGCCCCATCCGCTTACGCCATCAAGTAATTGATATTATTATCCAATTTATCGCATAGCTGCCCTTGATATTTCTCCCGGTCCCCGAACCGAACATTAAGCACCTCTTGCTAGGCTTGCGGCCCCAAACAGGCGCCGCAGTGAGGCGTAGCGTGACGTTCAGCTCAGAAAGCGCTCCCAGCCTGCCGAACCCGGTCGTGCGGCTTTGCGGCGCGGTGCGCGCATGGCTCACCGACCATTCGGACCGCTCGCGCGCGCAGCGTGCCGCGGGCGCGGCGTTTCTCATCCGCGTGGTCTCGGCCGCGCTCGTCTACGTCACGCAGGTGCTGCTCGCGCGCTGGATGGGCTCGTTCCAGTTCGGCGTCTACATCTATGTGTGGACCTGGGTGCTGCTGATCGGCGGGCTGGTCGATTTCGGGCTTGCCTCGTCGGCGCAGCGCTTCATCCCCGAATATGCCGGCAAGAAGCAGCTCGCGCTGCTGCGCGGCTTCCTCGCGGGATCGCGCTGGCTGGTGCTCGCGATCTCGACCGTTTGGGGCGCGCTCGCCGCGCTCGGCGTATGGCTGTTCGAGGCGCAACTGAAATCCTACGAGGTCATGCCGCTCTACCTCGCCTGCGCGACGCTGCCGATGTTCACGCTCGGCCGCGCCCAGGACGGCATCGCGCGCTCGTTCGACTGGATCAACCTCGCGCTGATGCCGGCCTATGTCCTGCGCTCCGTGCTGCTGATCGCCGTCATGGCGGCAGCCTATGCGCTGAAGCTTCCGACCGACGCCTCGACCGCGATGCTCGCCGCGCTCGCAACCTCCTGGGTGACGGTGCTCGGCCAGACCCTGGTGATGAACCGCAAGCTCGGCAGCAAGGTCGAGCCCGGCCCCAAGGCCTATCGGCCGCGCACTTGGCTCGCGGTGTCGCTGCCGATCTTCATGGTCGAAGGCTTCTACATGCTGCTGACCTATGCGGACGTGATCGTGCTGCAGCAGTACCGCTCGCCCGACGAGGTCGCGGTCTATTACGCGGCGGCGAAGACGCTCGCGCTCGTCGCGTTCGTGTATTTCTCGGTGTCGGCCGCGACCGCGCACAAGTTCTCCGAATATCACGTCGCCGGCAACAAGGCCGAGCTCTCCGCCTTCCTGTCCGACGCGATCAAATGGACCTTCTGGCCCTCGCTCGGCGCGACCGTCATCATCCTGGCGCTCGGCAAACCGTTCCTCTGGCTGTTCGGCTCGAGCTTCGTCGGCGGCTACCATCTGATGTTCATCCTCGCGATCGGCCCGCTCGCGCGCGCGACCGTCGGGCCGGTCGAGCGGCTGTTGAACATGGTGGGCGAGCAGCGCGCCTGCGCGATGGTCTACGCCGCGGCGTTTGCCACCAACATCACGCTCTGCATCGTGCTGATCCCGCGGTTCGGCGTCGCCGGCGCGGCGATCGCGATCTCGGCCGCGATGATCCTTGAAGCGACGCTGCTGTTCGCGGTGACGCGGGCGCGCCTCGGACTGCACGTGTTCATCTGGCGGCCGCGGCTAAGATGAGCCGCGCGGCCGAGATCGCGTCCGCCCCCCTGGCGCGAGCAAGCGCCGAGCTGACGCACCGGGTCGCCGCCGGCCGCGCCGACTGGCACGCGCTCGCCGCGCTCGCGCCATTGCGCGAGGAGTGGCGCGCGCTCGCCGCGCGGGCGCTCGAGCCGAACGTGTTCTACGATCCGGCCTTCGCGCTCGCGGCGGCGCCGGTCTTTGGAAACCCCGGCGCCGTGCTGGTCTGGTCCAAGGCCGGCAGGCTGATCGGGCTGTTCCCGGCCCGCATCGAGCGCCGCTACGGCGTGACGCGCACGCTCAGCGGCTGGACCCACCCCTATGCGCCGTTCGGCGCGCCGCTGGTCGACCGCGACGAGGCGGACGCGGCGATCGCGGGCTTCCTCGATCACGTCGAGGCGAGCGCGAAGCTGCCTGCGCTGGTGATGCTGCCCTACGTGGCGACCGCCGGCGATTTTGCCGCCGCGCTCGCGAAGGTGCTCGCGCGTCGCGGCGGCGCCATGGCAATCTTCGGCGCACACGCGCGCGCGCTGCTCGCGCCGGCAAGCGCGCGGCGCGTCTATCTGGACCGCGCGCTCGCGCGCAAGAAGCACAAGGAGCTGCGCCGCCAGCGCCGCCGGCTGCTCGAGCTGGGACAGCTCAAGACCGTGGTCGCGCACGAGGTAGACGATATCCCGCGCGCGCTGTCGGATCATCTCGCGCTCGAAGCTTCCGGCTGGAAGGGCCGGCGCGGCAGCGCGGCGGGGCAGGACGGCGCCGTGCGCGCGTTCATCGAGAGCGCGCTCGGCGCGCTCGCCCGTGACGGCAATGTGCGCATCGCGCGGCTGATGCAGAACAATCACGCGCTCGCGACGACGATAACGTTGCGCAGCGGCGCCAGCGCCTGGTTCTGGAAGATCGCCTATGATGAGGGTTTCGCGCGCTACTCGCCCGGCGTGCAGCTCGCGCTCGACCTGACCGAGCATCTGCTGGCAGAGCACGAGATCCAGCGCGTCGACTCCTGCGCCACCGCCGACCACCCGATGATCGACCATCTCTGGCGCGAGCGGCTTGCGCTCGGCGATCTGCTGGTCGCCCCGAGCCGGGCTGCGCTGGCGCCGTTTCGGCTCGCGCGCCAGCTCGAGGCGCTGCGCCGCGCGCTGGTCGCGACGGCGAAGGCCGCACGTAATGGGATCAGACGCTAACTGATTTTTTTGAAGCCGAAGCGGGCGCCACAAACGCAGGCCTGCTCCCCTCCCCCTTGTGGGGAGGGGTTGGGGGTGGGGGTCGGTGTTTGACGACCCGTCGGCGCGACAAACTCCGACCCCCACCCCGCCCGCTTCGCTTTGCTCAGCGGTCGACCCTCCCCACAAGGGGGAGGGTAACTAAGCCTGATCGCGTAGCATCCGCCGGATGATCTTGCCGGTGGTCGTCATCGGCATCTCGCGGATGAACGCCACCTCGCGCGGGTACTCGTGCGCCGAGAGCCGCGTCCGCACGAAGTCACGCACCTCGGCGGCGAGCGCGTCGGTCCCCTCGACGCCGTCTTTCAGCACGATGAAGGCTTTCACGATCTCGGTGCGCACCGCATCCGGCTTGCCGATCACCGCGGCGAGCGCGACCGCCGGATGCTTGATCAGGCAGTCCTCGATCTCCCCCGGCCCGATGCGATACCCCGCCGAGGTGATGACGTCGTCGTCGCGCCCGACGAAGGTGATGTAGCCTTCCGCGTCGACCGTGCCCTGGTCGCCGGTCGTCATCCAGTCGCCGATGAACTTCGCCTCCGTCGCTGGCCGGTTGCCCCAATATTCGAGGAACATCACCGGGTCCGGCCGTTTCACCGCGATCTGGCCGAGCTCGCCGGCCGCCGCCGGCGTGCCGTCGGGACGGATCACCGCCACCGCGTGCCCCGGCACCGGCTTGCCGATCGCACCCGGCTTCGACACGCCGATCATCGCGCAGGACGACAGCACCAGATTGCATTCGGTCTGGCCGTAGAACTCGTTGATGGTGAGGCCGAAGGCCTCGCGCCCCCACTCGTAGGTCTCGGCGCCGAGCGCCTCGCCGCCCGAGCCGATGGTGCGCAGGGCGATGTCGTGCCGCCCTTTGGGCGAGGGCGCCGAGCGCAGCATGCGCAGCGCAGTCGGCGGAATGAAGGCGTTGCGCACCTGCGTCTGCGCCAGCAGCGCGAAGGCTTCCTCGGGATCGAATTTTTCGAATTTGCGCGCGACGACTGGCACACCGTGATGCAGGCTCGGCAACAGGCAGTCGAGCAGGCCCCCGGCCCAGGCCCAGTCGGCCGGGGTCCAGAACCGGTCGCCGGGCTGCGGAAAGAACTCGTGCGGCATCTCGACGCCGGGCAGATGCCCGAGCAGCACGCGGTGCGCGTGCAGCGCGCCCTTCGGCTGCCCGGTGGTGCCGGAGGTGAAGATCATCAGCGCCGGATCGTCCGGCGTCGTCGCCGCCGGCTCGAACGCGCCGCTTGCGCGCGCGATCGTCGCGGCGAAATCGAGCGCCCCCTCGCCCGTGCCGTCGATCGAGAGCACGAGCGAAAGCTGCGGCAGCGCGTCGCGGATCTGCGCGAGCTTGGCGAGCCCCTGCGCGTTGGTGATGACGGCTTTGACGCCGGCGTTCTGCAGCCGGTAGCTGAGCGCGTCGATGCCGAACAGGATCGCGAGCGGCAGCGCGATCGCGCCGAGCTTGTAGATCGCGATATGCGCGACCGCGGCTTCCGGCGTCTGCGGCAGCAGGATCGCGACCCGGTCGCCGCGCGTCACGCCGTGCGCGACCAGCGCGTTCGCGAGCCGGTTCGAATTGTCACGCAGGGCACCGAAGCTGATCGGCTCGGTCGTGCCGTCAGGGCGCACGTTGAGGATCGCCAGCCGGCCCGGCTCGCGCGCCGCCCAGCGGTCGCACACATCGACGCCGATGTTGTAGGCGCTGAGCTTCGGCCAGCGGAATTCGCGGTAGAGTCGGTCGTAATCGTGGATGTTCGGCAGCATGGTGGAGACCCGGCGAGCCGGACCCTAATCTGCTATGACGCGCGCGGCAAATCTGGAACAGGCGGACATGGCGACGGCGGCGACGAAGGCAATTGCAATCCGGATGGGCGGCTATGGCCCGCCGACGACCGGCTTTTCCAAGGCGCTGAAATTCATCGGCGACTGGCTCGAGCGCCAGTTCGGCGACCGCATCGACGTGAAGTACGTCTGGAACATCATGGATTTCGGCTACCGCGCCGAGGACATCCTGTGGCTGGTCGAGAGCGGCGTGCTGACGCTCGGCTACCAGTCCTCGAGCTACCTGACCGACCGCGTGCCCGAGCTCGGCTTCGTCGACCTGCCGTTTCTGTTTGCGCAACGCGACGCCGCACGCAGCGCGATCGACGGCAGGCTCGGGCGCTATCTCGCGGAGAAGATCGAGGCGCGCGTCAACTATCGCATCCTCGGCTGGTTCGAGAACGGCTTCCGCCACATCTCGAACCGGCTGCGCACGGTGCGCACGCCGGCAGACCTTGCCGGCATGCGCATCCGCGTGCTGCCGAGCGACGTGCAGGCGCGCACCTTCGAGCTGCTCGGCGCCGTGCCGCTGCGCTGGGACCTGACCGAGGCGATCGCCGCCATCAAGGCCGGCACGATCGACGCGCAGGAGAACCCGTTCGCCAACACGGTGACCTACGGCGTGCACAAGTTCCATCATTTCCATTCGGTGACGAACCACTTCTACATCTCGCGCCCGATCTTCCTGCATCGCACCACTTTCGACGCATGGCCGCAGGAGCTGCAGGCGGCGATGCGCGAGGCGGTGACGGCCGCGGTCGCATACCAGCGCACGCTGGCGATCGAGGAGGACGTCGCGTCACGCCGCGCGATCGAGGACGAAGGCTGCGAGATCGCCGAGCTTTCCGCCGAGGAGCTCGCAGCCTTCGCGCGCGCGGTTCAGCCGCTCTGGGCCGATGCGCGCACGACTCACGGGAGCGAGATGTTCGGAATGATCTAGCCGCGCTTGTCGTCCGGCGCGGCGAGGATCAGGGTCCAGAACACCTTGTATTTCGAGCGCGGCGAGTAGATCGCCGCGATGCCCATGCGCGTGACGCCGGCCTTGAGCATGTTGGCGCGATGCGGCGGCGAATCGCGCCAGCCGGAGAATGCTTCGGCCAAAGTGTGGTAGCCGGCCGAGATGTTCTCGACCGCGACCTTCGCATCGTAGCCGCTGATGCGGTTCTGGAACGGCTTGCCGACACTGTGATCGAGCTTGTCGCGCGCAACCATCGCGCGGGTCTGCTCCTCGGCCAGCTTCATCAGCGCGGGATCGATCTCGACCGCGCCCAGGCCGTTATTGGCGCGATAGCCGGAGATCATCGACTGCGCGGCGGCCGGATCGAGCTGGCCGCCTTCGGCGAGGTTGCGATAGAAGCTCGGCTGTCCGGTTGGCAGCGGCGCGTCGCCCGCGCAGCCGGCCAACGCGAAGCCGGTCGCGACGAGCAGCGCAAACGAAGCAATCCGCGAACCGTTCATCCCCGTGCCCCCTGCCAGTCCACGTCCCGATAACGCCGCGAATTGGTAACTGAAAGATGAATAAGGCGAAGTTGGGCCTGTCATTGCCTACGCGTGGCCCGCGCCGTCCTCATCGTTATCGCCGGGTCGCGCCGCCTCTCCACGGCCCGGTGATGACAAGCCTGCTCCGACCAGCCGCACGTCCTGCGACGCCGTCATCTCGATCCCGGCGCCGCGGAATTCGCGCAGGATCGCAATCTGGATGTCGCTCTTGATCCGCCCCGCGTCGCCGAGGTTCGGCACGATGCAGAAGAGGTCGAAAGCCATGGCGCTCGGGCCGAACTCGGTCAATTGAATGGCCGGCTCCGGCTGCTTCAGCACCTCCGGGTGTGCGGCGGCGCAGGCGCGCAGGATTGTCATCACGCTGTCGGGATCGCTCGCATAGGAGACCGCAACCCTGATGTTGACGCGGCCGAGCAGGTTGGCATGCGTCCGGTTCTTCACCACCCCGGTGATCAGCTCGGAGTTCGGCACCAGCACGCTCGCGCGGTCGAAGGTCTCGATCTCGGTCGCGCGCACGCTGATGCGGCGCACGAAGCCCTCCTCGCCCTTGACCACGATCTGGTCGCCGACGCGGATCGGCCGCTCGGCCAGCAGGATCAGCCCGGACACGAAATTCGAGACGATCGACTGCAGCCCGAAGCCGATGCCGACCGAGAGCGCGCCCGCGACCAGCGCGATCTTCTGCGGATCGATGCCGACCTCGGCGAGCGCGACGATCACCGCCACGATAATGCCGAGATAGCCGAGGATCGTGACGATCGAGAGCTGCAGGCTCGGCTCGATCGCGCTGTGCGGCATCACCTCGCGCTCGAGCCAGCGCTGGACCAGCCGGGTGAGCCCGGCAATCACGAAGAACAGCGCGATCGCGCCGAACAGCGCGCCGAACGAGACCGAGAAGTCGCCGATGCGGATGCCGAGCGTCACACCGCGCAGCGTGTCGGACATATCGAGGGTGGCGATCTCCCAGCGGCCGAGCGCGAGCGCGAGGACGATCAGCACCAATACGGCACGCACGATGCCCGACGCCACGCGGCCGAGGAGATCGAGCCGGCGCGGCTCGATGCCGAGTTGCCGGGCCAGCACACGCCCGCCGGGCGACCCGGGCGAGGTGGCGCGGCTGATCACCGCGTCGGCGACGATCAGCACGAGATAGAGCGTCGCAACCAGCGTGACGGTGAACACCGTGCGCTCCGCGATGAACGCCGCGAAGCTCGCATGGCCGGCAAGCAGCGACACCGCGATGGTTGCCACGATCGCCCAGGTCAGAAGCCGCATGCCGGGGATGCGCCGCGCCGGCTCCGCCTCCTCATCCGTCTCGCGGCGGCCGACCATGAGATGCACGAGCAGCGCGCCGATCACGAGCGCAAACAGCGTGCGCAGCACCGCGTCGATCGGATCCGGCGCCACGATGGCGCGGTCGAGCGCGCGCAGCACGATGAAGGCGCCGAGCAGCCGGCCGCCCCAGATCAGATGCGCCGAAAGCCACTGCGCGGCGGTATCGTCGCGCTCGAGCAGCCGGCGCGCGCGATCGTCCGGGGCGAGCACGCTGAGGGCCGCGGCGCGCGCCAGCGCCGCGACCGCGGTGCCGATCAGGAGCCCGGTGAGCGCGCGCATGTGGTCGGGCGACACGAGCTCGAACTGGTCGAGCAGGACGGCAACGACCAGGATGGCGAGCGGCAGAGCGAGCGCGAGGCGCAGGAACACGATGAAGGCCGCGACCGCCTTGCCGTAGCGAACGCGCGCGCCCTCGATCAGCGCCATCCGGCGCCACCAGCGCGCGAGCCCGATCAGACACAGCACGAGGCCGGCAAGCGTCAGCACGACGGAGGTCATGCGCGCGGTGCCGCCGCGCTCGCGCGCGTAGGTCGCGGCGTCGCGCCCGAAGCGCACCAGCCGCTCGATCGCGTCCGGCACGCCGGCCGCCGCATCCGCCCAGAACCGCGGATCGAGCACGTTGGGAGAGCGCCGGAACAGCGCTTCCGAGTAGGCCGCGCGGCGCCGCTCGCCGAGCGAGGCGGCAAGCTGGTCGGCGCGCGTCTGCAGCACCTGCACCTGCTTGATCGCCGCGTCGATC
>Ga0187784_10002012_pt1 | contig 16265 bp, 13 predicted proteins | sample 1015_SJ02_MP15_2_FD_132964 | JGI IMG/M metagenome (GOLD analysis project Ga0187784, IMG submission 132964) | Tropical peat soil microbial communities from peatlands in Department of Meta, Colombia - 1015_SJ02_MP15_20_MG | ecosystem: Environmental > Terrestrial > Soil > Wetlands > Peat | place...
GGTCGTTTGGTTACTCACAAGGTCGCGGTGCAGAACACTCCTGATCCGGATCTTTACACCGGGGAGCGCTTTGGGCATTTCGACTACGCCATACCCGTGGCACCGGGAAAGTACGGCGTCACACTCCGTTTTGCGGAGACCTTCTTCGGCCCGCCCAACTCCGGGGCGGGTGGCAAGGGTTCTCGCATCTTCGATGTCTATTGCAATGGAGTCACACTGCTTCAAAACTTCGATGTTTTTTCCGAAGCGGGCGGCGCCAACCGCGCCTTGGACAAAACCTTTCACGGACTCAAACCTAACCCTCAGGGTCTTCTGGTATTCAGCTTCGTTCCGGTCCAAAACTACGCCGAGCTGAACGCCATCGAGGTTGTGGACGAATCCCCATGACGCCACAGCCAGCACCCGGTGCCTGCCTCCTTTGGGCTTAGCAGCGTGATTTGGATGGCCGAGGGCCGCGGGCTGGTTGACTGCCATTCGGGTCTGTCCCGCTGACCGAAGCATCCCCACAGTCTGTCGTTTGAAGTAGACTATTCGGTGTCATGTTGCGACCTCCACGGCATGCTGAATCGCCCTCAAGTTCTCCAGCAACCCCGGAAGGTCCCGTCCCCTTCTCGCCTCCAGGGCGTTGTCCGCCGGCAGGCCTTGGCCTTTGCGGTGCGTTGTTCATTCTGACTCTCGCCTCTGCTGCCGCGGGGCAGGGACCCGACCCGCAGCAGTTGTTCCAGCAGGCCGACGAGGCGCAACAGCGCGGCGACCTGCAACTGGCGGTGCGTAAGTATCAGGAACTCGTCCGGCTTCGTCCGGACATGATCCCGGCACGCGCAAACCTGGGCATTGCCCTCGTCGCGCTGGGGCGCTTCGATGAGGCCATCGCCCAATATCGTGCCGCACTCACGCTTGCCCCCGACGACCCGGTCGTCCGGCTCGACTTGGCACTGGCCTGGTACAAACAGGCTGAGTTCAGGAAGGCTGCCTCTGAACTGGAGACGCTTCGCCGGCGGCAGCCCGAGCAGAAGCAATCACTCTATCTTCTGGCCGACTGCTACCTGCGGCTAGGGAGAAACGGCGATGCTGTGAAACTCCTTGAGCCCGCCTACGAAGCCGATCCAGACGATCGTGCCGTGGACTACGCCCTGGGGACGGCGCTCATTAGAGACGGGCAGACGCAAGAGGGAGAGCGCGTCATCGACCGCATTTTGAAGGATGGAAACACCGCCGAGGCGAGCCTCCTGATGGGCGCGGCGGAACTCGCGGCGGGTGAGAGCAAACGCGCGGCAACCTCGATCCGCCAGGCTCTCGATCGGGACCCCAAACTGCCGGGCGGCTGGTCGCTCTACGGGCGGGCGCTCATGGAGAGCGGCGACAATGAAGGCGCTAAAACGGCCTTCGCGCGCGCGATCCAAACGGACCCTAATGACTTCGAGGCTAATTTTCATTTTGGCCGTTTGCTCCGCCTCAGCGGCCAAAACTCCCAAGCGGCCCCTTATCTCCAGCGCGCATTGCGGCTTCGACCCGATTCTCTCCGTGCGCGCTTTCAGGTCGGCGCGCTGAACCTCGCGCTGGGAAATCTGGAGGAGGCCCAAAAGGACCTCGAACGTGTGGCGCGCGAATCCCCCGACTTTCAAGAAGTCCACGTGCAGCTCGCCGCGCTCTACTACCGTCTGCATCGCAAGGAGGACGGAGAGCGGGAGCGCCAAATCGTCCTGCGTCTCAACCAAAAGGCTCGCCAGCAGGGCCCCCAGCCCGAACCGTGACTGCGATTGGTTACTTTTCTACCCTAAGGAGCCAAGCGCGAGTGTCCTGGAACCCTTGATTGTGGACAACCCGATCTTGGGGGAATTAAGGCGATTTCAAATGGCAAATGGCAAAGAGCAAATGGCAAATGGAAAACCATTTGAATTTTGCCATTTGAATTTTGAAATCGTCCTATGAGGGTCGGGTGGCAATGTAGGGAGTTGACGGGTGTCGCCGCTAACGCGGTTCCCTGACACGCAGAATCTGGTCCGCAGGCACGTTTTCGAGCACCTGCCTGATTGCCGAGGGCCACCGGATCTCGATCTCGTCCACCTCCGTGGCCGGACCGAGCCCGAAGTGAACCGGGCCGGCGCTGGAGGAAGCGTAGCCGGAAGCGGTGCTCACGTGATCGAACTGAGCGTGCCCAGCGGCCGAAATTCGAATTCGCGCCCCGATGGCATCACGGTTGCTCTTCGTGCCTTCGAGATCGAGTTCCAGCCAGTGATTGCTGTTCGGGCTGTCATTCATCCAGATTTCCGCCGGCGCGCTGAGCGCCGTCACCACGATGTCGAGCTTACCATCGTGATTGAAATCCCCAATCGCCGCGCCGCGGTGGCGGCGCGGCGGTTGTGCGCCAAAGCCCGCCTCCTCGGTCAGCGCGGACCAACGGCCATTGCCAGTGTTACGAAAGAGGGTGTTGGGCTGGTCGATATGAGCGCGATCGGCCATGGCCGGCGATTGCACGTCGCCCCGACTGACGAAAAGGTCCTTCCAGCCGTCATTATCGAAGTCGGCGATGTTGGGGCTGTACCCGGACATGGGATTGCACAGCCAAGTCATGCCGCTCTCCGCCGTGATTTCCTCAAAGCTCGCCCTGCCGGTGTTCTGGTAAAGCGGAAAGGTCTCATTAGCCAGGGCCACAATGGCGATGTCGGGCCAGCCATCGTTGTTGAGGTCGCGAAAATCGACGCCCATGTTGGAGATCAGGTTGCCGTGCTCGGGCAGAGCGACGCCCGCCTCGAACGCTACCTCTTCAAACCGGCCGTTTCCCTTGTTATGAAATAGGAAGTTGAAAAGCTTGTCGTTGGTCACGAAGATGTCGGCCCAACCATCGCCGTCGTAGTCAGCGACGCCCACGCCCATTCCTTTCCCCAAGTGCGAGCGGATACCCGACTCGGCTGAGATGTCGGCGAAGGTACCGTCGCCCTTGTTGAGGAGCAACTGGTTGGGAAGTTCCTTATAAAACTTGGGATGACAGTATTCGGGTTTGCCGTTGTAACGGCAGTCCGGTTCCCTTGTAACGTCCCAACTGAGGTAGTTCACCACGAACAGGTCCAACAGGCCGTCGTTGTTCACGTCCACCCAAGCCCCGCCCACCGACCAAAGCGGACCATGCTCTTTATCGAAACGCGCCAACCCAGCCTTTTCCGTGACGTCGGTAAAGGTTCCGTCACCGTTGTTGTGATACAAGGTGTTGCGATGGACGCCACCTACAAAGATGTCCTCGTAGCCGTCGTTATCGTAGTCGCCGATGGCTACTCCGGTGTCGTAGCCGGTCCCGGCGAGCCCGGCCTTTTCCGTGACATCAGTGAAGACGCCATGCCCGTTGTTACGGAAGAGGCGGTTTCGGTATCGGGGCGAGGATTTCTGTAGTGTGGTGATATCAGCGCCGTTGGTGAAGAAGATGTCCAGGCTTCCGTCGTTGTCGTAGTCGAAGACCGCGACCCCGCCCGCCATGGTTTCCGGGGCGTGTCTTTCGGGGGTCTCGCAACTGTCCAGGGAGAAGTCGATGGGCTGGAAAATGAAATGAATTGGCGCAGGCCGCGGCGCAGCGCCGGCGGTGAGCTTCGACAGGAGAGTCGCTGCACCCGCTGGACAGAGGAGAACGCTCCCCAGCATCTTCATCAGCGATCTGCGTCGCAATAAACCCTCCGCACGCTGGTTGATCGGCCCTCGCCGTGCTATTGGACCCTCACCTGTCCGGTTGCGGCGGGTGAAAGCGCCGCAGCCGGACATCCTCTCCCCACCGGAGAGGGCTACTCATTCACTTCTTGCCTCGACCGCGGTGGCGAGCCAAATGTGGGCCACGCTCCGCCCCAGAGGAGAGGGCAGGGCGGTTCGATCGAATTCTTAACGTTCTATACCAACACACATCACGGCTGGCCAGACGGCTGGCTGAGTTTCTCGACCGCGGCTTTCTCCCGGTTGGCATCCTCACTCCGGCCGGCTGCGGAGTAGGCTCGGAATAGTGCCCAGCGAATCCTCACGGTTTCCGGCGCCTGGTCGCGTGCCATTTCCAACTCGCGAATCCCCCCGGAAGAATCGCCTTTGGCGATGAGGGCTCCTCCGTACGACATGTGTGTGGAGGCATCGTTGGGGTCGAGTTTGACGGCCTCCTCCGCCAGCGACAGCCCCAAGTCGAGCTTTCCCTCCCTCACATATTCATCAGCCAACCGGACTCGCGCCGGAAGGTGAAACGGCGAGATCTCGAGCTCGCGCTGCATCTCCCGAATCCCCTCTTCGGGGCGCACGTTCATCAGGAACGCTCCGAAGAGGAAGTGGACGCCGGGCTCGTTGGGATAGGTGGTGGTCATCTGGCGGAAGAGTTTCTTGGCCTCGTCCTGGTGCTGATCGTTGAGCGCGAGAGCCCCCTCGCCGGCCAAGCGAACCATCTCACGGCGGTCCGGGGGTACCTCCTGGGGAAGAAGCGGCATCCTCAGCACTGCCAAGCCGAGCGCTTGCACCAGAAATGATTCCGCCTGCCCCGCGCGCGCCATATCGAAAAGCAAGCTCTGGCTCTGGTCGTACATCTCGAATCGCGTCAGCAACGCAGCCGCGTAATAGAAAACGGACCGCGCCATCCCCCGGCTGCCGCCCATGCCGAGGGTCATGGCTTGTCGAAAGTGGTCCAGGGCGCGTGCGTACTCGCGCGTCTGAAACTCGCTCAGGCCCAGAAGTGCCCAGCCCATGCCCGCCTTCGGTTGGTCAGCCACAAAGCTGCGCAGCCGGTCGCGCGCCTCGGAATATTTCTCCTTTTCATAAAGGAGGCTGGACAAGTTCCAGAGCCCCTCGTCCCAATCGGGCTGCATTTCAAGCGCCCGCTGGTACAAGCGAATCGCCTCGTCATCTCGGTTCGCCTGCCGCGCCCGCTCTGCCGCCCGCGACAGTCGCTGGAAACCGGCGGTTTGAGGCGGGGCTGTTCGAGCTTGCGCGAGCGCGGGAAGCGGCCAAAGCGGCGAGCACGCCGCCAAAGCCAGGAATAAGAATGTGAAGTGCGGTCTCATTGCGACTGCTGAGGCGCCTCCTCCTGAAGCTGCTCTCTTTCCGCGGGTGAAATCAGCACCTCAGGCTTATTTTTGAGCGAAGCAAACACCGCGAATTCGCGTTCGGCATCCTGTTTCCGCCCTAACTTCTTGTATGCCGTTGCCAGTTGGTATCGAATCGGAGCGCTGTCCGGCGCGCGGCGGACCGCAATCTCCAACTCCCGAGCGCTCACCTCCACCTGCCCCATCGCGAGCAGGGCTCGGCCCAGGGAATAGTGGGCCACAGGATCCTCGGGCGCGATTTCGGTGGCACGTTTCGCCCAAGAAGCCGCCTCCTCAAACTGGTGATCGACGAGGTAGGTTCGCGCGAGTTCGACCATGGCCGGAGCGTGCCGGGGAGATATTCGGAGTTCCTCCTGGTATTCCTGCTTCGCCGCATCGTGCATCTTGCGAAAGTCGTACAGCGTACCCCGAAAATAATGGACGTTGGGTTCCTTGCTGTAGTGGAGCAACAACTGGCGCGCGCATTCATCCGCGCGCTCGAATTCATGCGGCTGAAGGGAGGCGTAAACCGCCGCCTTCCCGGCCAGCCAGACTATCTCTCGCTGCTCCGGGAAATATTCCTCGGGCAGGCTCGCCATGCGGAGCGAGGCCAACCCCATGGCTTCGGCCAGCGCCGGACTGTAGCCGCGCTTTTGCGCCTTGGTCGCGAGCAGGTAAAGGGCATGCACAAAGCGCCCTTCTCGGGTCAGCAGTAGGGCCCAGTGAAAGCCCGCCACGTCAAGCAGCGCGTCGGTGCCTGGCGAGCCATGAAGCGCCCATGTCCGAAAGTGGTCGATCGCGCGCGCGTAGTCGCGCGTCTCGTACTCGCAGAGACCCAAAAAGGCGTAGGCCGGGCCGGGTTGAGGCGCCATCGCCACAAAGCGCAATAGGGCTGCTTGCGCCTCGGGGAATCGATCTTGCTCGTAGTACAGGCTCCCCAACCACCACCAACCGGCTTGCCAGGTGGGGCGCAAATTCACGCCCTGGCGGTAGAGGCGAATCGCATCCTGCATCCGATCCGCCGCGCGAGCCGCGTCGGCATCGCGCGCGATCTCATCGAAGCCCTTCTGCGCGGCGGGGCATAAACCGGAGAGTGCGGCGGTGATCACGAAAGCGAGGAAGAAAAGCGGCGCGCGCATCGCCAGTATCATACATGGCGCAGCCTCTGGCGAGCCACTGCTACGTCGGATTGTCAACAAACCAGCACGGCAGGACACTGACTTGGCCTTATGAACAATGGGGTGGCCCTCTCGGGCCACCCCATACTGAATACTAGACTCCAAGCCCGACGCGAGCTTGATCTAGAAGGTGTACTTGACTCCCATTTCCATGATCCGGTGGCCCATCATATATATCGCGCTACCGAAATTGGGATTGGTCAGTTGGCCCTGGGCATTGAACGTGGCGTAGAGATTGGTGTCGCCAGTGCTGAACGATCTCAGGTCATGATTCAAAAAGTTGAACGCGGCGAACCGGAACTGAAGGTTCTGCCGCTCGGTGATCTTGAAGTTCTTCATCACCGAGAGGTCGCTTTGCCAGAACATGGGCCCCGCGAGGTAAGGCATTCCACCCGTCCCAAAGCCCCCATTGGCCGCCGCGGGCGCGAAGCAGCTCGGATTGAGGTATTCGTGGCCCGTCAAGCCCCTTTTTGGGTTGCAGGTAATCGTCGGCTGCTGGGTGAAATCCGGCGTCCCTAACAGATGAACGTTGTCGTAATAGGCAAGAACTGTGGTCGTGCCATTGACCGTCTGTGTCAGGTTGGCTTGGGTGTAATTCAGGTTCCAAGACTGGGAGGTCAGGTTAGCGCCGCTTTCGAAGGTGGAGATGCCCGAAATCTGCCAGCCGTTCAGCACACCTTTCACGAAGGCATTGGCCGTGCGTGTCTTGGGAAGATTGAAGACGTAGGCCAGGTTCAATACCTGCGCGCGGTTGTTGGGCGAGACGCCATAGTAGAAACCTTGGCCGTAGTCAGCCATCGTGCCGGTGGGGAAGTTACCAAAATCGCCCAGCGCTTTAGACCAGGTGTAATTGGCGTGCAAGGTGAGGAAACCCACATTGCGGAGCAAGCTGACCTGAAGAGAGTCGTAGCGTGCAATACCCTTGGTGTTGGTCTGGTACAAACCGGTGAAATTCTGGTAAGGACGAGCGGTGTTCTGGCAGGCAGTGGTAGTGATGTCGCAGGTTAGCTTGAATAGTCCACCCACCGGGACAGAATTGATATTGGGCTGAACTTGCATGAAGTCGGTGTGGTTGCCGACGTAGGAAGCTTCCAGCAACAGCTTGCCGGGCAGCCTTTGGTCAATGGAGAAGACGTAATTGGTCACTAGCGGCTGCTCATGGTCAGCAGGATTGTACACGTAGACAGTGGAGCCTGCCCCAATTTGCGAAGTGCCAAAGGTCGGCATAGGCATGGCGTGGGTGTCGATCGCCTCCCAAGTGGGGCAGAGGGGATCGTTTGTGCCGCATGACCATCCTACGGAACCCAGGGCAGTGTCCACCGGTGATGTGTAGTTGCCGCTCTGCACCGAATCGTAAGCGCGGTACTTACCCCAGCCGCCACGGAGGATGGTGTTGCCTTTGCCAAACACGTCGTAAGCAGCGCCCAGGCGCGGGGAGAAGAAGAGGGGCTGGCTGCTGGCGCCGGAAAGGGGAATCGACTTGTCGTTCTTGTTCCACAATATGCCGGTATTGGTTTCATTCAGAGCAAACTGGGTGGGGTTGCTCTGGTACAGGGAAGGATCGAAGACGGCCATACCTATGCCGTCCCCGTCGTACGGTTTGGCGTAGTGCTCGAACCTCAAACCATACTGGATCGTAAGCCGACGGTTTACCTTCCAGTCGTCCTGGGCGTAGAAGTCAGCAATGTTCTGCGCGAGGGTGGAGGGAGGTGGCAGGGCGGCCTCGTAGTAACTCCCTTGCCCAATGCCCATCAGAGCGTCGGCATAGTTGTTCCCCGTCGGACTGGCCCATTGCTGGTAGTAGAAGACCCCCATGTACTCCCCCCAGTTGTCCTGGCGGTTGTAAACGTGCTCGAAATAGAAGCCGTACTTGGTGGTGTGCGTACCGATCACTTTGGTCAGGTTCTCTGCCACGCTGGGAATGCCCTTGTAGCAGATCATGGTAGGGTGATAGTCAGCGCCCAGATTTGACCCACCGAGATTGGGGATCGAGTCGCTCCAACTCGTGAGGTCCGGCGCCGTTGGATTGCCGTAGATCCCCTTCAAGTTGAAATCTGGGATGTCCGCGCGCAGCAATTTGGTCGGATCTGCCGGCGCATTAGGGAAGTTGATTTTAGTGTACCCGTACCTGGTTTCGCTGGTCATGGTCGGCGAAAAAGTACGTACCAAGCTGACCGCGACAAAATCCGAGGCATTGGCTCCGATGACATCGGTCGCATTCGGAACCGCCCAGTCCGAACCCGTTCCTGCCCAAAGACCCAGCGGTTGATTCTGAATCTCGCGTTGCCGGCTCCAAGTGACATACGCGCGGGTGTTCTCGCTAATGACCCAATCGCCGCGGACGACATTCTGCCACGAGTTTTGGGGCACCGAGAATGATTGGATGTAGTTAAAGCCATCGTGGTCCTGCGGATCGTTGTTGGTGGGTTGAGGGAGATCCGCCTTCAACAAGGCCTGTGCGCTCGGGGAAATACAGGCTGAGGAGAGCACGCCGCCGGTAATGGTGCAGCCCGCCGCGGCCCTTTGGTTAAACCCCAGCCAGGAACTCCCCCCTGTCAGAGGGGGCGAGGTGGGAACGACTCCCAGGGTTGGTCGCCCAATCATGCTGCCATAGGTGGCCAGCGCACTGAAATCGCCGTTCAACATGGCCGAGGTGGGCACGAAGTCGCGATCCACGCCGCCATCGAGCAACTGATGGTAGTTTTCGTACCCTTCGAAGAAGAAGACTTTCTGGCGGCTCTTGTTGAAACCTGTGCCTGGAATAATCAGCGGGCCGCCGATGTTGCCGCCCGGGTAGTAGTAAGAGCTCGGGGGCTTGGCCGCGCCAACCATGTTGTTGAACGAGTCGTTGGCATTCATCGCCGAATTGCGAGCATATAGGTAGGCAGCACCATGGAAGCCGCTGCCGCCCTCCTTGGTCAACGTGTTGACTACCACGGGCCCCTTGGCGTTCTCGGCCGCAAAGCTCGCATTCAGCACTTTGACCTCCGAAATCATGTCCGGATTCGGGTTGACCGGGGTCGCAGCCCCCGAAGCGCCGGGATCAAAGACGTGTTGTCCGTCCTGGGTAATGTCCACCGCCTGGCCGTTGATGGTGACTCCGCTGATGCCGCCGGTGTTCCCAGCAATGGAACTATTGTTGATGCCGATGGTCTCACCCACGTAGCCCGCCCGGTTGACGCCGCCGTTGGCTACCATCGCCGCACCCGGCATAATCTTTACAAACTCGGCAGCGTTCCGGCTCACTAGCGACAGATCCTGAAGGTCGCTGGAAGAGATCACGCCGGTCTTGTCCCCGCTGGATTCCGTCGATATGGCCGTGACCTTCTCCGTCACCTCCACCTCCGTGGCGGTCGCCGCCACTTTCAGGGTTATATTGATCGTCCGGCTGTCACCGCCGCTCAAGACGTTTCCCGTGCTTACCCACTTGCCGAAGCCCTTCAAAGCGGCGGAAACGTCGTAGGTGCCTGCCGGCAACTCTGTGAGGGAAAAATAACCGTCTTGGTTCGTTTTAACAGTTCGAGTTGTTCCGGAGTTCGAGTTCTTAACCGTGACCTCTACTCCAGGTATTACCGCGCCAGTGGTGTCCTCAACCGTTCCCGAAAGGCTCGCGAAGAACAGTTGCGCTGGCGCTGGCCGGGCGATTAGAAAGCAAATCGCCGTGACCGCTAAAAAGCGAAAAAACCGTTTCATCAAATGCCTCCTTAGCGTGTGCCAACTCCCGTTGCGCTACACGTCTGAAATATATGCAACTGTCCGACTTGCTTCGAGTTACAGTCAAGGCTACAACCGTTAGGTAAGGGTTACGTGGGATGGTTTGCTTTGTTACCACGTTACCTAAAACCCCCATGGGTCGAAAAGGAAAGGCATTTGAGGCGCTGAAGGCCTTGACCGAGCCAAAGTTACAAGCCCGACAAGACACGGCAGGAAATGTCAGGAAACTTCAATCCTCAGGGGCGGAACGCTGTTACACTAGCAACATGGAGAAGCTAAGAAGACGTCCGCGCAAGCGATTGCTGATGCCTTTTAGGATTGACCCCAACCTGTCGCAGGAAGAGTTGCAACACGGGTATTTGGCTTCTTTGTACTGAAACGGTCTTTATGATGAACCCGATGGTGCACCTAACGGCCCTCAATCCGAAGACCCCCAGCAACCGCAGGCCAACTGCTACGCTGGTCGTACCAGCTTGGGTCCGAGGAGTACCCAGCCAACGGCTGATGGTGATTCTCCGTTCGCCCGGGTGCACCTATGATCGAAAGCCTGGTGGAGGCTGTAGTTTCTGTGGCTTCCGCCACTTGACTACACAAGGCACCCAGGTAATAACCGATGAATACCGCGAGCAGATTGAAGCCGCTTTAGCTGCATATGAAGCCGATCTTCCGCAGATTCGCGAGATCGACATTTTCAACTCAGGTAACTTTTTGAACGATGCGGAAGTCGCGCCGGACGCTCGTCTGGCAATCTTGAGAGCTTGCACGTCTTGCGAAGCAGTTCGTCTTTTGCTCATAGAGTCGCGGCCGGAGTTTGTTTGTGCAGAAAAGCTGAGCCCTCTTAGCACGGCAGTCCGGCGGGCAAGGGGGGAATTGGCTCTCGAAGTCGGCATCGGGCTGGACGCCTACGATGACTCGATCCGTGAAGGACTCTTGCGCAAAGGGTTCTCTCTCGCTGATTTTGAACGAGCAGTCGAGGTTCTGGCCCAGCAAAGCGTTGACCTCCTTGTATACGTGATGCTCAAGCCGTGTGCGTTGAGCGATGCAGAGGCGCTTCGCGATGTAGTCAACGCCGGCGAATATGTCTACCGGCTGGCTGCGGCGTCCCATGTGCAGGCGAGAATTGCCCTCGAGCCCACATTCGTCGTCCCGGGAACAAGGCTGGCCGTGGAATATAGTTCCGGCGCGTACACGCCTCCCTCGCTTTGGCTGGTTAAGGAGGCTGCAACGCGCCTGGCCCGCATGGGTCCTCTGACCGTTGGCCTGTGGGATGAAGAATTGAATCCGCTCGCCGTTCCGTCTTCCTGTGAGGCTTGCCGGACCCGCTTGATCGAGGCGCTACGAACATTTAACCTGACCCAGAACTCATCGGATCTGAATCTGGCCCCGTGCCCATGCCAAGCGAACGTGTGAGAAAATCAATCGTTGTCATCCTGGGCCTGCTAGATGCCGCGATTCGTCCGCGGCCAGTCGATTCGCCAGCGTGCGCCTCGCACTCGGACCCAGAATAAGCGCTTCAAGGGAGTTCCGCGCGCGTGATGGTAAATCGCCGCCGTGCGCGCGTAAAAGCCACGCGTGTGGGGAGAGTCGCGAAACCCGAACCGTTGAGAGTCGAGGTGGTGACAGAACTCGTGGCAGAGGGTGCTTAGAAACGTGCCGAACGAAGTTACTTGCTTTCGAACCGCGGTCCGCATCCAGACGCGGATCAGTGTCTTTTCCGCGGCGTAGTCCCCAAAAAGCTCGGTGGCCCAACCGCCCTCGCGCACCCGGACCGGTCGGGCGGCTAGGACGCTGACCAAGGGCCTGGGCACTTTGTAGAAGTCGGATGCCACGCTGAGAAAATCGGCGCATGCCTGCCGGACGGCTGCGCTCTTCCCTGTTCTCATCGCCAAGTCGATGGCATCTGCCGGCGCCCGTAGACGCTCATCCTGCGGTACTTCGAGGATGCCGAGTTGGTCGCTGGCGAGGAACTGTGCCAGCAGCGCCGCATTGCGTGGGGGACGGTCGGTAAGCATCGTAGCCAATCTTTAACCGAAATGGCCACCCGCTGCAAGGGGGGGCGCGAAGTCCACAATTGGGTCTCACAATTTGCTCGGAATTCATTCTGAGTCCTCCGGTTGGTGCTCCCTTGCATACCGAACCATGGCGCGGAGGTTTTCAGCGCGCGTGCCCGGGGGCATCTCACAACCGGTGCCCACAATGTGGAATCGCCCACAGGTTCTATGACACCTTCGCGAGGCTTCGTATACCGTCTCAGGTGTTCCTTCCAGCATTTCCGTAATGGTCGATACGTTGCCCAGGATCACCCGGTCCGGGCCCAAGCCAGTGCGCGCCGCCTCGAGTTTGGTCGGTGAATCCAGTTCGAAGATTTGGACCGGCAACCGGCGCATTTGCGGAATCAAAGGGTCGGTGTTTCCGCACATGTGAAGCCGGACGATGACCTCCGGGTGCGCCTGGCGGATAGACTCCACCACGCGCAATTGCCGGGGAAGCAGAAACCGGCCGTAATGATGAGGCCCGATCATGCTGGCCGCCGCGTCGCTCATTCCAATGGTGTCCGCGCCAGCCTGGATCTGTGCTTGCGCGTAGACCATCGCAACCTCTGCATTGAAATCCAGCAGATCGTCCACAAAGGCTGGATCGTCCAGGAAATCCGTCATGACGTGCGTTAAGCCACGCAATTCTCCCGCTAACGCCAAAGGCCCTTCGACCCATCCCACGATCGATACTTCCCCTCCAAACTCCTGCCGCATGATTTCAATCGCCTTAATCCTATCGTGCATCCGTCCGCCGCCGAGCGGGTCCGGGATTCGGAAGGTCTTCAAACGCGACTTATCCAGAAGCGCCGCCCTGGCTTCGCAAATCGCAGGTCCCTGATCTTCATACCAGTTAAGGCTTCCTTCTCCAGCAATGTCGAACACTTCCCGGGCGGGATCAGAACAGGTCAGCAAACAGTCGATGCCAAAATCCTGCACCACTCGGCTCTGCGCTTCCGCCATCTTCCTTCCGTCCTTGGTGTATTCGATGTAGGGCATGCCAGCATGTTTAGCGGCAAACATCATGATCACAGGTTGCACAGGCAAACGATCAACACGCTTCCCCGCCACCAACCCGCGAACTCTTTCCAAGGAGCGCATAAGGACCCTCCGCTGTTAAATCTGCGAATACGGTGTCGGCCTCAGGATGACGTTCGTAATGTTGGAGACGATTTCTTCAAAAGTGTACCTGGGCAAACTGGAGAGCTTCTTCCATTCCGGGGCTGACCGGAAGGCTTCCCACTTCTTGCTGCGGTCCGTGAGGTCTTCAAAGCAGAGCATGTAGGTCAAGTTCGGCAATCGTGTTCCGATCAGCGTATCGCCGTAGAAGACCTGCCAGAATCCTGCTTTCTCGAAAACCTCGAATTCCCCCGTGTTGAACATCTCGACTTTCCGCACGTGGTCCTGATGGGTGGGACTTTCGTAAGTCCGAAGCTCGAACATCCGCGCGCGGCGCTCGGCCGTCGCTGGCGGGGCCTTGAGCCGGGGCATCCCCTCAAAAGCCACCATCAGTGAACTTTCCATTCGTACGTAGGCAGGCTGTAGTGCAGGCGCGTTCAGGAAGGCCGCACCGGCTTTGAGATAATCAGCGTCTCGAATGAGACGCGACTCAACATTGAGGAGAGTCTCGAGCGAGGGGCTTGGGATCAGAACGTATGGCGCCGGACTCTCGGGACCGATTTCCACGTCAAAGACTCCCACTGGACTGATTCCGAGACGGTTCAGAGCCGGCACCAAGGCCTCGCGAAAGAAGTCATCGGCGAGTTTGACTTGCGGCCCCCTGAGCAAGTGATAACGCCGAAGTTCATAGTACTCGCGACTCTCCCCCGCCCCGGCCCCTTGTCTCCCAAGGGCAGAGGGGGCTGACGCGTTGACAGCGAGAGCCGATGCAGCAATTGATGAAGCTAGAAAACTTCGTCTTTGCATGACAGTTCCTCCCATAAATGAATTCTGATTCCTGAGTCTTGGCTTTCCCCCTGACGGCTGAAACCCGTTCTCCCAAACCTACCACGCACGACATACCGATCTTCGAATCCCCTCGCCAGCCCTCCCCGCATTTTTTACACGCCTCAAGTAAGGATTTCAGCCCGGACGCCCGCCGCGAAATCTGGACTGAAGTTTAACAGCTTTCGTCTCAACAGGATAGGGAAATTCGAGAGTGGCATTCGGCGTGCCTCTAGATGGCAGGGGCCGGAAACGCCTGCACCGCCCTGAAGGCGCGATGACCGCCCCAGAAGGAGAATACAATATGGCGAATGACCAAGTTCCTGAACACCAAGTCGTCAACGTGGAGCCGCTAAGCCCCCCTGCGACGGGCAAATTCCTGCTCATCTTCCTGGTACTCGTGGCGCTGGCCGTGGGTGAGTTCTACACCCTGCATAAAATCGACTCCATGCGCGTGGCGCTGGAAGCGCAGCAAACTGAGACCGACCAACAATTGCGAGCCGAGTTCCGCGACCAACTCACGAGCCGCTTGAGGGCCATCGAACGCGCGAATGCGCAACAAATGGATGCGCTCAAAGACGAGTTGGATGCGGCCGCTAAGCACATGGGAACAACAGGGGGCGAGCTGAAGCACGCTCGCGCCATGGTGGCACAACTTCAGAACGAGCAGCGCAGAGAGGCCCAACAACTGCAAGCAGAACTGGCCCGGAAGGCAGACCAGCAACAGATGGGGGCCCTCAACCAGGATATTTCCGCGCAACGTAGCGACCTGGATAACACCAAGAAGGCGCTTGACTCCGTCCGCTCCGATCTCGGCATGGCCCGCAGCGAAATGGGCACCCTGATCGCACGCAACCACGACGACATCGAGCAACTCCGCAAGCTGGGCGAGCGCGACTACTACGAGTTCACCGTGGAGCGCAAGAACCCGGTGCGCGTGGGAGGAGTCGGCCTGACCCTGACGAAGACGAACGTGAGGCGACACCGCTTCAACCTGGATCTGCTGGCCGATGACATCCATGTGGAAAAGAGGGACCGCACCATCAATGAGCCGATTTTCTTCTACGTAAGCGGTTCAAAGAAGCCTTACGAATTGGTTATCAATGAAGTGAACCAAGATCAGGTGAAGGGCTACCTTAGCACCCCCAAGGTGACGACGGCAGTGGCGGTGCATTCGCAGGGAGGACGCTAACCAAACCTAGACGGAGACCCGGACACCAAACCCGGCCGGGTCTCCAACCCTAACTCGGCTCGGACAGACTCCACCTCAATCTACCACGCATCACAGTACGTCAACGTCGCGCCGCGTGCCAACGGCGTCGGCCACTAAATCTCGATGCTGATCAAGGCTTCGCACTCGCCGTACTCGGCATGGAAATGGGGTGGGAAATGGTCTGCAAAGTACATCCGAATGACAATACCATAGATGCGGCTAACCTCGGGCATGGCTAGGCTCGCGCTTGAGCTGCGGGAAAAGCTGCTCGGGGGTTTTCCCCGTCAACCGGAGATAAACGGCATCGGGACACAACTCGACCTCCTCGCTCCACCGAATCTGCCTGCCCGGGCCGAGATGGACGCCCGCAAAAAACCTCTCGTCCTTCCATGCCTCGAAGACACCTTGGCCCGCGAGATCGGACAGATCCACCGTACCGTCAGTGCCGTCGGAAAACGCGACCCTGATTTGGTAATTGGGCAACGCAGTTACGGAAATCGGCCGAATCATAACTTAACCCCTTCCTCTTGACCCACCCAGCTATTTTATCGAGGAGGCCAGCCAAGATCAAGCTACGCCAAGAACAAACTGGATAAGTCTCGCCGGGATTGCTTCCCCATGACCCGCCTCATTGGGTATGATACAAACCATGGACGTGGCGGTACGATGTCACAACCTGCGCAAGACTTATGACGGCAAGGTAGAGGCCGTTCGGGGGCTCGATTTGGAGATTCTGAGCGGGGAATGCTTCGGGCTGCTGGGCCCGAACGGCGCCGGCAAGACCACGACCATCGAGATACTGGAGGGACTGCTGCCGCAAACCTCCGGCGAAGTCGAAATTCTAGGAAAGACCTGGAACGCCCACAGCCGAGAACTGCGGGAGGTGTTAGGCATCTCGCTACAGGAGCCTCGCCTCGCTGAGAAGCTCACGGTGAGGGAAACACTGGAGCTCTTCGCCAGCTTCTATCGCTACCCACGTTCGACGGTGGAGGTTATGGAAGAAATGGCCCTAACCGAAAAGGCGAATAGCTGGGTCGGGAAGCTCTCCGGCGGCCAGAGGCAGCGGCTCGCGGTGGCCACAGCTCTTGTGGCCAATCCGCAGATCCTGTTCCTTGACGAACCCACAACAGGGCTGGACCCGCAA
>Ga0187784_10002013_pt1 | contig 16262 bp, 13 predicted proteins | sample 1015_SJ02_MP15_2_FD_132964 | JGI IMG/M metagenome (GOLD analysis project Ga0187784, IMG submission 132964) | Tropical peat soil microbial communities from peatlands in Department of Meta, Colombia - 1015_SJ02_MP15_20_MG | ecosystem: Environmental > Terrestrial > Soil > Wetlands > Peat | place...
AACTCGTAGGTGTACGTGCCTTTGTCAAGCCACTCCATGCCGCACGCAATGTGGATAGGCTCGTCGAAGGTGGCAGACAGGACGGTCCAAGTGCCCTCAACTTCCACAACAGCCATGCCAATCAGAATGAGGAGTCCTAGCGTCCACGGCCACTCAGAGCGAGCCCAGCGGAAAATCCTAGGGTTGCGCTGCGTCTCAGGGGCGAGCGCGCTATCCGCGCCGTTCACCTTAGCTCCTTCGTTTTCCAGAATGCCCGTTAAACCGGAAGTCCCATTTTGAGGTTTCAATGCAAACTTGCAATTTGGACGGGGTTCGACTGATACGTCCCGTTTTCGAACCCAGGTCACAGCCGTGGTGCGTCTGATCGCTAAAATTGTCATCCACTTCTAGGACCTCTCATTCGATCGACTCAGGAATCCTTAAGGCAGCAGCGATCTCCAGCGCGTTCGCCAAGCTTTGGCAGCGGTTGTGCGCGCACAAGATGACTGTGATCTATCTTCCTGCACTTCCGTCGCTGACGCGCTTCTTTCAGCCACGTTCTCTGTTTGTCCTCTGGACTGCATTGTTTCTTATTCTTTTGATGCTGAACGAACGGCGATAAACTTCCACGATCTCCCCCGCTGTCTTCCACACCCAACACTTGCGGTAGAATCTCCTTTGCGAATTGAAGTTAAGTACCCAGCGCAGCGTTCTGAAGGGGATCAGCACAGTTCCGTATTTCAGCAGGCTAAGGTAGGGCCGCGGGATCCCCAAAATGTCACGCCGCCTCCCGACCTCCCGCATTGTGGCCCGCCCGAAGTCAAACCACCATGCCAGGAAATACTCCTTCGTGAGACGATCTTCGGGTACAGGGTGGTGAACCACAGCGGACGGCTCATACCGCAAGCGCTCGCCGGCCGCCATGAGCCGGCGACCAAACTCGGTGTCCTCGTTGGGGCGTGGGATTTCAGGGTTGGGACTGGGGCCCAGATCGGACCGAAAGAGTCCGTACCTTTCAAACATCTCCTTCCGAAATGCCATGTTGGCCCCGTACGGGGCCCGGTCGAGCTCACATGGGGCATCACCCAAGTCGAAGTGAGCACAAAGAGCACCCAACAAATGGAGTGCGAGCCAGCGCGGGGGTGTGAAGGCCTGTGCCGGAAGAGTCCGCCCTCCTGTGCCGGCCCATTCACCATCATTCAGGGCCGCCGTCAAGTTTTGCAGCCAGGTCGGCTCAACGGTCACATCGTCATCCACGAAGGCCAGCACATCACCACGAGCCTCGCAAACCCCGGTATTGAGAGCAAACGACTTTCCTGACCTTGATTCGGACACATAGCGGAAAAGATTGGGGTACCGCTGGCAGAAGTCCCCTACAACTTCCCGCGTGTGATCCGTTGAGTTGTTGTCTACCACCAACACTTCCCATTGCACCGAGTTGGGAAGTGTTGAGGCAGCAACACTCTCAAGCGTCTTTGCCAAGCTCTGGCACCGGTTATACGTACACAGAATGACCGTGATCTTCATCTCGCCTGGAAGGAAAGCCCGTCTTCGCCGCTTGTCCCCGCCATGGTAGGCTGCTGCAAGCTGGAGATTGAGAGGGGTGAGATTTTCTTGAAGACATGAAGTTGCAACCAATGATCTGGTAACTGACTCGTCGAAAACGATGGTGAGATGGCATGTAACGACCGAAACCATTTCATCGTGGAGATTCCCGGCGCTTTCAGAGATAACAGAGGTGTCGAATCCATGCCAATGAGCTCCACGTCGCGCATCGAGGCATTATCGTCGGGCAATACAACAATCAACGCACCAGTCCCCGCACTCTCCATATGAACACAAGCATAGTCCCTGTAATCGACACATCGGTTGTTGGTAAACTTCTCGCGAGCTTCAATGACCAGACTGGGCCCGGTTTCGGGGAGCGTGGCACTTTGCCCCATTAGGTGAAATCCCTTGTATGTCAGGTAGGCTGAGAGTTCCATAAGACGAAAACCAGAGGCGTATGGGAAGTACAACTCAACAGTATTATTGTTCGCAGTTGGCAGATAACCTTTTAGGAAGTCAGAAAGTTCGCTCTTGGTTGTAATGACGGTCTTTCTTTCAACTATTCGAAACGAGGAATAGGCAGCATCGTGAAGAAAAACGCAGATAAAGACGATTGCCACAACAGACACACGGACTCTCGTTGGTGTTGATAGCCAAATCAGTGATAGATTGGCCAGATACAAAAGGGCAATAAAGTCTACCGGCGCCATATAGTAGCCACTGTTTAGCCTTAGGGCTATGACGCCAAAGAAATATGCCAGAGCGCCTACGCCGAGCGAGTCCCATATAAAATCAAGCTGACCGGCAGAAAACATGAACCGCCCGAATCGCACGAGGAGGATCGCAAGCAAAATCAAGGGCAGCCAATCAATTCGTACGTACACCAGCAGCACCGAGCTTAGACTTTCATGATGCCCAGCAACGTAAGAGAAATTCCTCTGGGGAAGCATGGCCGCCAGAAAGAGCACCACATAGATGCCGGAGACTGCCAGCATCCCGAGAGAAAGGGAGTTCTCCTTGATAAGCTCGTGCCATGAGCGATTACCAGCACAAAGCTGAAGCAACAATTGAGTGATAGCAAAGGCTACGACAAAAATGACGACCATCTCCTTGTAGTAGAGAACAAAGTGTGTGGCAACGAGACAGGCAACAAAATAAATACGCTTTTTGCTCTCGGAATAACCCTGTACACACAGCAGGATGATGGTCAACCAAAACAGAACATTCCGCTCTGGGTAAACAAATCCGCCGAAAGGGATTACAAAACTTGGAGCGAGCATCACAGCAATCAAAATGAGCGCGCGATAATGGAACTCGAAACGACGCAATAGGACAAAAAGCACAACGAGTAGAACAATCAGCTCCACCGCAACAAACGAGTGATAGCCAGCGGGTGACCTCGTGACAAACCGAAAGAGATTGAATTCCTGCTCCGCCAGCGGGAAGAACCTTCCAACGCCTGGCCAGATCGGAGGGGGAAAATCCCTTCCTTGAATGGAAAAGTCCGTCAGCACCTCATCGTCATAGTAGTTGAAATCCTCCTTATAAAAGATCTGAAAGACATAGAGCCCAACGAACAGCAGCAATAAGATCGCCGCTATTCCATCGATTAGGCTGAGTCGCCGGGAAAGGCTCGGGCGGCGAAGCGACGCGCCTTGCGGCGTGAGAGCAGGGAACAAGGGATCGCCATGACCGCCCAGGAAGAATGCACAAACGGCGATAAAAACGGCTAGAAGTGCCCATAGCAAAAGAAAATGAGAAATAAAGATACTGTGAATATAGTGAGATAGCTGAGAACGCAGGAAGCTGACATGATCTTTTTCCGCAGGAAAAGCCGCCCAGGCACCGCCCGTGAGCCAAGGTGTTGAGCCGGTCATGATCCTTTTCAGCATCGAGTTACAGCTCCCAGGTTCGCGTCAAGCAAAAAAACGGAATGTCGCTAAGTGTTTGAAAGAGGGAATCATCCATAATTTAGACCTGGGCATCCGCAACCAACCTCCACGCGCAGAACAGTGGCGACCCGGAATCGGACCGAACAAGCCCAATCCTGTCCGCTCTTATCCGTCGCCCGGCTTCTCAGCAAACACAGCATATTGGCCACCGAGTGGTACCTTTGAGAGCCAGCGCTCCACGGCAGCCCCACCACTCTTGTAAACGCGTTCTGGAAAAACCAAGAAGTAAGAGGTTCCCTGTGGAATCAGGCCAGCTTCGAACAGGAATGCCCTTGTCTCTTGCGCGCTGAGGAGTCGAGCTGTGCGATCGACCGGGGAACGGCTAACAATCAGCTTCGTCACAGGGTTGTATGGATTATGTTCGATTACAGCGAAGGTCCCCCCTGGCTTGAGCACCCGGGCTATTCCGCGGGTCAGGGCAATCCAGTCAGCCTTGGGAACATGGTGATAAACGCAGACTGCGGAAACCACATCAAACTCGGCGGCATTAAACGGGATGCTGCAAGGGTCCTTTTGCAACCTGATGTCGAGCCCTGACGCGTAGCCAATCATACCCCGGGAGACGTCGCAACCAGCCACCTGGGCGAAATCTCCGCGCAAGAGCGACATAAGTTTTCCCTGCCCGCAGCCTACATCGAGATAACTCATCTCCCTGGTATCCATCGTAAGTTTGCGAAAGTACCCGCGGATCAGGTCACACTTACGTACGTGGAAGAAATTCGAATCTGCAGCCGCAAACCGATCTCGAATCGGATCGGAAAGGAGTTCCCCGTACGATGCGGAATAACGGTCAAACTCGGGCCGTGTCACGGTTTGTCACCCGCCGCGAAGCGTGCATCGACGTCAACCCTCTTCTCCACATTGACCGTCTGCGATACTAGGTAAAGGGGGCGGTTCTTGGTCTGCTCGTATAACTTTCCGACATACTCACCGAGCACCCCGATGCTCAACAACGTTGCCCCGCCGAGGACGCTCACGAGCACCGTCAGCGATGACCATCCAGGCACGGCGTACCAGTGAAAGACCTTTGCCAGAATAGCCCGAACCGCCTCCTCCAACCCCATGAGCGTGACGACGCCTCCCAGCAACATGCTGGCCTTCAGTGGGAGGGTGGAAAAGGAAGTTGCCGCCGTCCATGCAAACTTCACCATCTTCGACAGCGTGTATTTTGTGGATCCCGCAACCCTAGGCGAGCGTTCGTACTGCACTCCGATCTGCGGGAATCCCACCCAGGCGACCATGCCTCGAAGAAAACGATGGGTTTCTCGCATCTGGTGCAAGGCAGTTAGGCAACGACGGGAGAGCAAGCGAAAATCCCCCGCATCTACAGGCAGGTCCTGGTGAACAAACGTACGCATCAGCCGATAGAAGAGCCATGCGGTGAACCGTTTAAACCATGTCTCTCCCCGGCGTGCTCCGCGCTGGCCATACACGACATCGTAGCCTTCGCAGTAGCGCTCAATCATGCGGTGAATCACGCTCAAGGGATCCTGCAGATCAGCGTCCAGCAAAACAACAGCATCTCCAGTTGCGTAGTCCAGGCCTGCTGTAGAGGCGATCTGATGGCCAAAGTTGCGCGAAAAGTTCACCACCTTTACGCGAGCGTCCTGATGCGCCCAGTCAACGATTTGTTTCAAGGTTGAATCAGTGCCCCCATCGTTAACGAGGACGACTTCCGCTTCGCCACGCAGCGCGGCCATAAATTGTTCCAAACCATCTCGCAAGAACGGTACGACAGACTCCTCGTTGTACATCGGAATTACAAGCGAAAGCCGAGCGGGATAGGGGCGCGGCTGCAACAGATAAGAATTGTTCTCTGCTCCCTGCATTATTCATTCCTGCCGGAACTGAATGTAGCCGTCAAAATTTCATTTCACGTGGCCCAAGAAAAATCCCGAGTCTTTTCGAGTAGCGCCCGAGGAATCTAGATCCACAAAAGCCATCAGCCAAGAGAGTAATTGACGGACGCCAGCCCAACTCGCTGAAACTCTGGAAGCTCTAGGCTACAAGGGTGCCCTGCGGCCGCGCACCTGCCAAGATAGCGGAAGTAGCGCGGCCCAGCTTCCCTTTGGCCGCAATTGTACTGCTCCTTGCCAACACGGGCCTGCGGGTGCGCTACTAGCGTCGGCAGATGCAAAAGGAACTCCAGCCCATACAGGCGCATGCGAGCAATCAGCTCATCGGTTGCTGCGCCGATGAAGGAAAAACCACCCTAGCTTGACAAATCCTCGGAGAGCAGGCCATGTCTACCGGAGAATTTTGCTCACAACGTATTGGGCCAACAGTTGGTCGGCCAGCGCATTGGGGTGGCGGTCCACGGAACTCAGAATGAACTTGGACCGGTCGCTATTATAGCCGGGCAGGATGTCTTCCACGAGGTCGAGCGGCATGCCCATCTGGCGAAACCCGTCCCGCAGTTTTTCGTAAAGAGTGCGTCCTTGCGGGTCCGTATTGGGCCACAAAATGACTCGAAACTGGATGCCCGGGTACTGGGCTGTGAGCAGTTCTTGGGAGCGACGAACCACGGCAAAATAGAGACGGATGTCATCGTTGGTAATGGGAGGGTCGATCGATTCAAGTGTTCGCCACATGGCCGATTTTTTCAACTGCCTTACGCCATGGTGGATTCCGAGCCGCACGGCTAAGGGTTTGCGGTCCTCAAAGTGCCCTGCCTGATGCACCGTTCCGTCGGCGTCCAGCACGTAGCGCGGCGCATGCCCGCCCCAATTAACCCGTCCCGCAACTCGCCGCACATGACCTGGTATGGCGACGTAGAACGCATATTGGGGAGTGGTGTCCACCACGCGGCGTACCATGCCGTGGTCAATTTCTGCCAGCATATGGTTCGGTCCATACGCTTGAAAACTAAAATTAAAAGTACGGTACTGTCCTTGTGATTGGAGGCCGATCTGGTAAGGCAGCGTTTCGTCGTCCTTGAGGCCTTCGCCGAAAGCGAAGGAGCAGCCAAAGAAGAGGGCCGTACCGGCCAAATCGTCCTTGCGGTAGGGGGGCGCGATGCGAAGGCCGTTCGAGTCAATCGTGTAGGTGCGATCGAAAAGAAAACCTTCGGGATGGTGAAACACTCCTGCGGGGTTGGGTTTGATCGCATGAGCTTTCATCCCTTTGGCGGGCGCCCATCCCAGTACGTCATCGGGAACAAAGAAGGCGCCATCCGGATAAACTGGCGGTATGTACTCATGGGCGGAAAGGTATGCTTCGCCCATGGCCATCAGGATTGCCACAATCCCAAGGTTTAACAAGATCGCGCGCGGCCAATCTCCAGGGACAGGGAAGATCGCCAGGAAGAGGACCGCAGCCCAAGTGAGCCATAACCAGAAGAACGGCACGGGTGCGGCCTGCAGGATAAGAAGTGAGGCCGCAACAGCACTGAATAAAATGCACACCAAAACCATCAGATGCCGCGCTCTTAGCGGCACTGCGCGAGGGACCGCCGACGCACTTTTCACGGCAACGGACATACCATGTCACTCCTCAGTTCAGAATAGCATGTAAATGGATGGCGCCAGAGCGAAGGTGCTGGTGAACACTAGCAAGATTCCCAGCCCGACCAGAAAGAATCACCATGCGCAACAGCCACCAGGCCTGCGTGCGCTTCGCGGTGCTCCTTGAAGAGACCCTTTCCCTTGTGTCCGTAGGCCTCGCGCCTCTCCCACTGTATCTACACCTTTTGTGCAACCAGAGCGGCACGGCATCCCCGATGAACCGATCGTAAACGTCTGTCCGGCTCCGGTCCAAGTTTCCCCGACGGAGTGACTTCCTCCCGTCTCCCGCAGCCTGCCGTCGACCTCTTGTTCGGCTTCCACCTGTGCTCTCAATGTCCATCGACCAGACTGAAGCAAAGGTCCTTGTCCCACCATCTCCAAAAAAACTCCAGTCAAGAGAGTAATTGACGGCCACCAGCCCATGGCCATGGTACTCCCAAACTCCGCGCTCTGGTGGCGCAACGCGCATACGCACTTAGAAAGATACAGGAAATACTGTCGTTCGGCATGCTTCAGACAGCGATCATACTCCTCCCAGGAAAGATACTCCCTCCCCTGCGCGACCAGCATGGAGAGGTGCAAGAAAGGCTCGAGCCCAAACGAGTGCACCCTTGAAATGGTCGACTCGTTGTCGCGACGTGAATATGTCAGAACCTGATGAACAAAACTGAAATCCCGAGTCTTGAGCAGGTCAAAGAAAGCGTGGCCGTCCTCGAAAGGTGCGTACCGCTCATCATAGAAAGGCTCTCGCGAGCGTATGAGTTCGGGCCGCAATAACAGCGAAGTGGGCGTGCCAAACACGTACGTGCCTTTCAAAAAATAGAGCCGGCCGGCCGGGGACCTTGGTGCTGGGATAAGGGAGCCCGTCCAGGCGGATCTCGTCATCTTCGCATTCGTAGGCGCAGACAATGCCGACCGAAGGATGCGCCTCGGCAACCTCCACCATGTTCCGCATGCAATCTGGAAGCAGCCAGTCATCGGCCTGGACCATTTTGCAGTACTTGCTGCTCGTCGTGATGCAGGACAGCGAAAAGTTGTAATTTTGCACGTCGGATAAGGAATGAATTAGTGCGGACCAGGCGGATCTCTTACGAAAAACGGGGTGCGTAATGTGCAGCGACGTCACTAGACCCATCGGTGCTGCAATTGTCTACGAGGACCTATTCCCAATTCTGATAAGTCTGAGGCAGAACGCTTTCGATACACTCGGCTAGAAACTCCCGAGTGTTGTAGAAGGGTGTTACAACGTTAGCCGGAGGTGCAGATTCTATAATGCTCGTTCAAGTAGAGCGTCGACGAGCGGCCCTGACAAGTTCCGTCAGAGCGTCATACTGCAGCGCGCAAGCGGAGTGAATGCGATGCCGGTACGTGGCAATCTGCTCCACAACGACGCCTCTGCGGAGCTCGATGCGGTCGAGGGCTTCGATCACGTCTCTCGAGGTGAAGTCACGGATCTGCAATAGGTAGTCAGTTTGGCCGAGGTCTTCCATCACCCAGTCTACCTTGGGGTCGAAGGAAATGGCGACAGTGGGTGTCTGGGTCAGAAAGCCGAGGATCGTGCTATGCAGGCGGCTGGCGATGAGGATGTCAACGTCCCGGAGCGAAGCAACGAGATCCTTCCAGGTTCTGACCCTTGGGACATACATCTGTCGGACCATCATTTCCCTAGGCTGATCGTCCAACTGATCGAGGAGATCAGGAATGATGCGGTCGTCATCGCCGAGAGATGAGCAAACTACGACCAGAAAATAGCCGCGTTTGAGTAGCTGCGACACAACATCCCTCATCTGCTGAAGGTACCGGTCGTGGAGAGTACGGTCCGGGCACGGCCAGCTTCCGGGCCTGGCATATGCTATCGGGCTGATGGCGACAACAGTGCGGCCCTGCGAACGCGACCGGATTCCCGCGGGCGGCGGCAGTTCGGAAGATGGTAGGCTAAAAGCGATATCGGGAACGATAGTATCCCGCGCGGTTTGCTGCAACAGACGCGCGGCAAACTCTTTGCTGTTTTTGTCTCGATACGATCGGTATTGGGCCATGCGGAGCGCCGCTGACAGAAAGAACCGCGAAGTTGTCGAAGTTATCCTACTAGCGCCGACACTTGCGATCGCGTAGGGTACCCGCGCGATCCGTGCCAAGACTGCCCATTTAAAGAGCGCAAACGGATGGCCCCACGGTCCGCCCCACTCCTCGTCCAGTTGGCCACCGCCTGATACGATCAAAAGATCCTGGGTGAGGAGGAAGCGATAACCTCCGGCACTATGGCGCAATTCTCGATAGACACGCTTCCCCAGCGCATGAAACGTCTTCAGCAACCGCCACAGTGCGGGCACTCGCTTAAGCGCCCGCCTTATCGAGGCCGAACTCCAGCGTTTCTCACGTGATGGCCGTGCAAAGCTCTGTCCGTCTCCGGGCTGATCCGTCACCTTTCCGCGATACATTCTGTAAAACGGCTCATCCGATCCGCACAGAGGAAAGGAACCCGTACCGTGCCGCTCCACGAAGTTGTCGCTATTGAGAGAGATCCCTGAGAATCGAGCACTGGGAAGCCGAAGGCGGATATTCGCGATCATCGCATCCTGGATGACCCCGTCACCGAGATTGCCACCGTTATATGGCGTCAGCAAAGCAATTTGGCCGCACGCCCTCCGCGTAAACCGGAGATTCACGAACGTCCTTCTCCTGGCTCAGTCCCGGGGCCAGCCCCGTCAGATTCAATTGTGGTGATTGGCGCGTCACCGCGCGGCACCTTCTGAGCGCAACGATGATCTTTCTGAAAATTCAAGGCGTTTTTGAAACCGTACCGAAGAACGTGGTTACACTTGATGCCGGCAATGCGTAAGTAAAGCGGGGCCCGTTAACCGAAACAGGAGCCTGCGCCGCCAGTGACAACCTCGCTGAGGTTATCCATGGGGTTACAGAGTTCGTAGAAAATCCGTTTAAGGAAAAAGTTTGATGCACCGCTCTGCTTCCAGTGTTTACGACTATTATCGCGAATGACCGACTTCCCGGGTCTTTGAAAGCAGTAATCTGGAGGGGCCCGAAGTAATAACTCACTCCGATCCTGGACCAGCCCGGCCGAACGAACTTGCTCCATTGGCCGCTCACATAGGCGCGCTTGGGATAGTTCAGATTGATGTCCGTTAAAGCCGAGTTGTCCGTTCCTCCGCCAAACTTAGGCCCGTCGGACAGAAACCACCAATGCCAGGCATTGACGTCCGCGACGACGAGATATCTGTGAATTTTCACAGCCCATGAAAGACCGTCTTCGATACTGCCATCGTAGGTTGACGACTGGCTACTATCCTCCGTTTGCCAGACGTGCTTGCCGTAGTTCGTCGGCGCGACAATCTTCCTCGAGCCGTAACCATGCGCCGCAAGAATGTCAACCTGCGCTGCGGTGGCAGGATCCTCCATGGTGGCGTTGGTGAGACTAAAGTCCCACTGCGAAGCCTCGGCAATCATTACTTTGGTCTGTCCCAGCCCAGCGGATTCAAGAGCTGAACGCAAGAGCGGTACAAAGTTATGCAGCTCTTGACCACTAAAAGTCGCAGATCCGTAGTCCGTCTTAAGATCAGGTTCATTCTGTACGCTCAATGCATAGATAGGAACTCCATTTGAGTTCATCATCTTGACATAGTTTGCCAAGGAATCAGCCCAAGCGGAATATTCTGCAGGTAAAAGCGATCCCCCATTGATGAAAGAGCCATTGTTCTTCATTGACGCAGGGGGGCTCCACGGCGTACTCCAAACCGTTACTCCACGTGCTACCGCCTGTTGTGCAATGGCCAGTTCCCCCCGAAGGATCGAGGCGCCTGACGGTACACTCATGCATGATCCTCCGCCTGGTCCGAAGTACGACGTGCAATCCGCCGCACTGGGAACCACCTGTGTGCGCAGAAGCGAAAGACCAATTCCAGAGGTAGTAAAGAAAAAATCGGCCATCTCCGAGGATAGCGGCTCGTTGAAATCGGCACAGGATCCGCCGAAGCCGTCAATCACCTGATGCACATCCATCCAGTTGATAACGGCGGTCTGCGGAAACCTGTACCAAACGAAAAGCACTAGAACTACTGCGAAAACAAATACGGGAACTAATCTTCTAGCCATTTAGTAAATCCTGGGTACCGATTGGGTCTTCCCCAAGAACAGTATGATCAGCACGATATCCAGTGTACTCGCTTCCTTCAATTGTTTTAAGTCATCCAAGTTGGAGGTCGTAATTTCGTATCGCTTACCTAGGGTCATCCCCAGGGTAGATGGAGACAATCGGCAATCGGATTTTTGGGCAATCGCTTTCGCCCTCCACGATCCTCGAGGGCTGACCATCTCTCCTGTGCAATCTTATTCAATCCGTATTGGGCAAGCACGTGGTCGGCCAGCGCGTTGGGTTAGCGGTCGGCGGAACTCCGCGTGGCAAATGCGCCGCTTAGTACAATGCAAAGACGATCGCCAAATACAGAAGTATCCCTATGACTCCAAACAAACTAGCCAGTTTTCCGTAACGAAAGTCATCTGGATCAAAGCGGCATTCGATAAGGTGGTGGCCCGCAGGCACGACGAACCCGAGTAGGCATCCATCGACCCGCACAATGTCTTGTGATTTACCATCCAATCGGATCTTCCATCCGGGATGAAAACGGACGCCGACGGTAGCCAGCATCGTACCCGTGATGTTCGCTACTAGTCTCATTCGCCCCGGATGATCCTCGATCAAATCCAGACTGCCGGAAGCCTGGGAATCGAGTGAAAGGGGGGTCTCGACAAGCGCCGCGTGGGAAAAGTCGAAGTGCGTTACTTGGTCTAGATCGCGATCGAGCCCTGGAGGCGTAAATGGATGCCCCATCACGTGGGACTCGGACACCAAGTCACTTTCGATAAGCAGAGCCTGTCGATTCAACATCAGGCTGGTCTGGTTGCGAAGGCGCAACAGCGGCAGCGGGTCGGGTGATACTTTCCACGCCCCGTCCCAGACGGCTCGTGCACTCATGATTCGCGCATAGACATCTGATCGGATCGGAATCGGCGAGGCCGGCTCCAAACCGGAGTATCCATCCACCAAGCGATAATTAAGCAGACTGAGTTGGTCATCACCTCTTTTGACTTGAATGGGTCCCGGCGCTGCCACCGGTGGAGGATTGGCAATCAGGAAGGGATCTCCGGTCTCGTTGTGAACAAACAGAACCATCCCCTGATTAGGGATGACATCCAACAAAACAAAAATGGCCAGCACCAAATAGGAAATTCGGGGCACTCGGGCCGAAGCCAGAAATAAGACCGCGCCGGCAAAAACCATTAGCGCACCTGCTATGACCCGTGAGGGGGCGGCCAGATGCGGCGCTAATTCGGATAAGAAGGAAGCACCTGCCGGGACTCCCATCTTCATGATCAGTTTCGGCAAGAATGCAAACGCCACCGTCGCCATGCTGCTCACTGCGCAAAACGTGGCCAGGCGCCTAACGAACGGCGACAAGGAAAACTGCCCTCCGACGGTCCGCATTTGGTCCAGAGCCAAAGCGGCACCCGCGGCGATCGCAAATTCGGTCAGAACGGTATAACGCACCGGAGCCCGGAAAAGCCCTATGACCGGCCACCTTGCATACAAAGGGAACAGCAAATTGTACTTTCCTAGCGCTAAGAAGAGGGACGCGAATCCAACCACACCCAGAAACCAAGTCAATTTTCGCCGGGGTCCATCAAGCTGCTTCTGCGTGAGAATCCAGACAAAAAGCAAGAGTGTGACGATACCCCCGCAGTAGATGGACTCATTGTATGCTCCATTAAACCGGTCGTACACGCCCTTTTCCCAGAAGTGTGGATTAATCCATTGCAGTAACTCCTGAGGCTTGAGTGACATCGCTGACAGAAAATCGATGGGCGGGGCCGCCCGTACGGAGTCGTTCACAGCGGTCACGGTCGGTAAGAGTTGAGTGCCCCCAATCAACAGCCCGGCGGCAAGCGCAACAATGACCTCGAGCAATCTCCACCATCTGACTTCGACTGCCATCAGATAAAGAGCGTATCCCCCTTCGATGAGGGCGCAGAAATAGACCGATTGCGGATGTCCCAATAACACTTGGGACCCGGTTAGCATTGCAACTGCGCTTAGCCAAAGAGCACGCGTCCGCGGCTCTCCTGACTCGAAAACACGATAAATAGCCAGAAGGACCCAAGGCAAGTGTGCGACCACCGCGACTGCATTCATGTGCCGCAAACGATTCAAGTTCGTCCCTGCAAATGTGAATAGAAAACTACCGAAAAGAGCGGCAGGCGTGCACAATTTCCAGCCCTTGAACAGCAAATAGCCCCCAGCGAACATGAACACATAGGTGGATAGGATCTCAATACTGAAAGCCGTCGTGAGGGGCAACGCGGAGTACAGCAGCAGATGGAATGGATGCATCAACCCCGCCTGCCCTTCTCCGTGGAGATAAAAACCACCGTACAAAGAGGGACACCATAGAAAACTTTCATGATTATGCAAGCAATCTGCAAGAAACTTCCGGAACGGAAGATTTTGCCACAGTAAATCACCTGTGATGAATGTTCGCCCACGAACGATAGGCGCTAGGAGCAGCAGAAAAAAGAATCCCGATGCGCCACACAGAGCGAACAACAGCGAACGATCGGTCAGAAGTCCTGCGCGGCGGTCATCCACGGCAATCTTTCTCTCAAACAGTTTCATGGATGGAAGTCCAAAGAGAGGAGCACTACACCTCTGACTGGTTCTCTCCTTTTGCAAAGCATTCACAGGCCGATTCAATGTGAGTTGGTTCCGACAACCGTCGCTCAACCTCCAGCGGAGACTGGACATCTTCATCGATTTTCATCCTGACACGATAGGTACATGGTCAGGCCTGGAAGGTAGGCAGGATCGGTATTCAGGACGTGAGTGTCTTGGGGACGTTTAGAGATTCATGCTTACCCTGCCGACGAAATCGTGGAAGTATCTCAGCGGTTCACAAACTGCATTTTCGACGGCGGACCGTGAGCCGTTCAGACGAATAATCACAAGGCACTGCCGAATCCAGTAGATGAGGACAAATGTCGGTATAATTTTATTAGGCACTCCAATCTGTTTAGCATACGTTCGGATAAGTTCCGTATCAGGGGATTCCAAGCAAAGCGCCATGTGCATTGCGACGACAGAATGGCCCCGAGTCATACCGCCGACGATCTCTTGATGCACTACAAGAAAGTGAAGTAAGTCCAGAAAGGGCACAGATTCCTCGGATTTATCCCAGTCCAGTACTCCTGTGAGACGCAACTCCTTACCGGCTGCCATGATGTTGCCGTGCCAAAAGTCACCGTGGATACAGCAGTGAAAGCCGTTCCCGTCGGGTAGCTTCTTTAGGTACTCGATGATTGCACGAATTGTTTGCTCGAGTTGTATATGCGGAAACCCTCTGTCACCAAATTGTTCGATGAGGGCTTCTCCATACCTCTTGGCGCAGCCGGCCAGGACCTCTCCCCAAGTTCCCCTGGGTTCCCGGGTCTGATTGCACAGGAGCACCAAATATTCGCAAAGCCGCGGGAACATTCTTTTGACATCAGGTGCGTCTGCTAGCTTGTCTAGGGTTTGGCCTGCAATTGTCGGCTCCAAAAGGAAGGTTTGCCCCTGATACTTGTCCCAGGCAATCGGGCGCGGTATCAGAAATGACTTCAGACTTACTCCCCGGGAAGTCTCAAGATGCTCAATATTGTTAACTGCAGCGCTGAGAAGATTCTCCATAGATTGGGAAAGGGGCAGCTTTACGAGATACTTGTTTTTGCTATTTGAGAGGTGCACCTGGACAGTAGCTGTAGTCCCCGGGATTAGATACTGCGATATCTCAAGTTCTTCCCCCTTCAGATAGGTAGCCACGATATATTTTTTAAGTTTCGTGACATAAGACTCTATATGTGAACGTCCGGCTACAATTCCGAACGATCCTACGATATACGGCATGCTTGGACGTAGCACAATATTTCTAACTCGCTTAGCCACTGTGCGATTGCTGAACAACCCGCGAATGGATGTCTTATCGGACAGCCGCACCGCCTTTTCCATCTTTCGGTAATTCTGGATGAGCCCCCAGAAATCGGCTACCGGGAAACCGGCTGCCTTCAGGAGCGACCGATAACCAAACCTCGAATATGTGTAGGTCCGGTAAGGTTTTCCTCGAACTAATCGAGAATAAATAGTCGCGACCTTCCGGGGAAGCAGCGCACTGAAGCGGAGCCCGGTATGGCCTTCTTTTTGTCCCAATAAATTACCATAGCCAAAGCGATTTTCAATTCCCACGAAGAGAAGGCCGCCATCAATCAAGACTCGGCGCAGCTCTTTCAAGAACTTTAGCTGAGCCGATCGCGGCTCGCCCAAACTGAACTCAGGAATCCACTCAAGAACTCCATTGATAACAATTACGTTTACAGTATTGTCGGCCAGAGGGATGTGAGGGGTATCACCTGAACAAAATACCGTCACGTTTCGGAGCTTTTCTTCCGCTACCCGGGCGCGCGTGAACTGCACCCGTTCAATTGTAAGATCTGTAGCAAAGACGGTAGCAAAATTACGCGCCAGGCTAGCTGTGATCGCGCCCATACCACAACCGTAGTCAAGTACTGAACCATTCTGAAAATGGTCCAAGAGGAACTTGAAACCGGCTCGCGACTCAGATGCTGCGTAATCGTAGAAATAGGTAGTACCGCTTGAATCGGCGTGCTCGAACAAGGCTCTGCGCCAGCCGGACAAAGACGCCCTCGCCAGAATTTCTCGCATCGATTTCTTGGAGACTTCTCCGTAATAGAAATCTCGGTTCCGAGAGAAAACCGGCACGCCAGAGATGATTGGATAGTCTTTAGCACACTGGTTACACCGGAAATACTCCGCGATGTTGGTCAGCGTGCTTAAACACTCGGGACATCGGTACGGGGACATCTGCTTATTTCCCCTTCATCGCCACACACAATTCGTGTTATCTAATGCATACTTCTAGCAGTTTCATAAATGCATCGCGTGGATGAAAAGGCGGCCGGGTCAAGGCATGCCGGGGAAGTTGGCCTCCTGATGTTCCCAGCGGGTGACGAGGCGGCGGAAGTCGGGCGTCGGTCCCGATCCATCGACTGGATTTGCACCGTTTCGGTCTAACCTTCAACCCATCAGTGTGTTAAAGGTGGTGGTCTCAATGGGTCGACGCAACACTAGCTCGAAGTTCACTTGCAGGAGTTTCAAAAGCTAAAGTCGTCCGCGAGGGTTGAATCAAACGGAACACTGCCCTGTCTAGGTTTAATTGAGGAC
>Ga0187784_10002014_pt1 | contig 16257 bp, 13 predicted proteins | sample 1015_SJ02_MP15_2_FD_132964 | JGI IMG/M metagenome (GOLD analysis project Ga0187784, IMG submission 132964) | Tropical peat soil microbial communities from peatlands in Department of Meta, Colombia - 1015_SJ02_MP15_20_MG | ecosystem: Environmental > Terrestrial > Soil > Wetlands > Peat | place...
AAGGAAAATCCCGCTCAGATTCGCGTCATCCGACGCCACCGGCATGCGCGTCACCGAAAAATCAGATAACCGTCACCCGGTAGGCTATGACTGCGCAAAGATAGGGTGAGATATCCGGGCTAGTCCGGCTCCTCGCTGCCGAGAACCTTGCCGTTTGCCGGATTCACGAGATGAACTCTCTGGCAGGCGATGCACTCGACCGTCTCATATCGGTCCTCACCGGGATCGGGCACTTCGTCGGCGGACCAGCCCTGCACGCGCTCGCCAGTCGCCGGGCAGCGATAAAGATATGGTCCCATGCGGTCCGATCAGGGCACTCGGCGGTGTCTTACGCTGGCGAAACGAACACCGACCGTGGTACCCGTGCATCGTTCGACGCAACAAATCGAAGTCATCCGGCACTGCCTTGCGACGCCCGAATTTGAAAGGTCGCGTGCCGTGCAGCGCCGACACGAGACTAAAATCGGATCGCAACGGAATGAAATTCCGATGAAGTACGTCAGGAAAAAACCCGACAGTGCGGCTCGGCATGGTGGGATTAAGCGTGCGTCGACTTTCAGCAACGGCGCGTCGCAAGAGAGAGCTATTTGCCTCGACGCAGCGTCTCGGACGGCAGCTCGCCAAATCGCGCGCGATAGTCGCGCGCGAAATGGCCCTGATTGTGAAAACCCCACCGCAGGGCGGCGCCGGTTACTGTGGTCGTCGCGTCAGGCGACTGCAATGCGGCGCGTGCGCGTTCGAGCCGCTGCATCCTGGCGAAAGCCATCGGCGAATAGCCGCGGCTCGTGCGGAAGGACTTGAACAAGGTCCGGACGCCCACCTCGGTTGCTTCCGCAATCGCCTCGATGGTCAAGGCCTTGTCCAGGTTCGCCATGATGAATTCCTCGACGCGCCGTACCTGCCAGGGCGCGGCGTCCGGGAGCTTGCGTTCCAGCAGATGGCGATGGTTGTGTCGGGCAGTGAATAGAAAATTCAACATCATCAGCTGCTCGAGCTCATCCAGCCAAGGATGAAAGCTCTCGGGGTCGAACGGTTCGAGCTCGCCCAGAATGAAGGCGACCGTGCGTTGTAGCCGCTGGTTTCCCGCGCTGCCGTCGTCGGCGAAAGGCTCGAACGTCAGCGCTCGACCAGGCCGGCTGCCGACGAGCGATACGAGCTTGCGCGTCAATGCCTCAGTGCTGAAACGCAAGACAAGCTGCCGGTAGTCCGCGCCAAAGTCGATCTGCGATGCCATATCCGCCGGAATCGTGCAGGAGCTTTCTGGTGTGCCGTTCAGGTGGATCCGGCCGAGTCGCGTTTGACCGCTTCCCGTCATGCAGAATTGCTGGCGAACGAAGGTGGTTTCGTCGAAGGCGAGGCGAACCGGCGCGGCGTAGTGGCAATATGAAATCCCCGAGTGCTTGAGGGCACAGTCGTGCCCTCGCGCGGCGAACTCCGTCTCGCGATCCAGCACCTCGAAGCCGCGCGCTCCACAATAGGTCGCAAACAGCGCGCGACGCAGCTCTTCCGGATCACGCGTGCAAACAACTTGAAACGGTTCGAGCGGGGGGCGAGTACGAAAATCCGGAAACATGAGGCCCACGAATCAGTGCGGAACGCGGTGCAAAATATTGCGGCGCCCGATGGTTGCTGAGGAAAACTTGACCGTGAAACCGAAGATGACACGTCCTTCGGTCGCAGCCGTGTCAGGATTTTTTCCGACCGGTTTCAACTATTGATGCCGCAAGAGGCGGCCGCGCCAACCAATGAGCGCTGCATTTCCGGAGCGCTCGCGACGCTCTCAGGATTAGCGCGCGCTTAGCTACGTCGCGCTACTGATCGCAAAGAACCGGACGCCGGCGTGCTGAAGGGCACCCCGAGCCTCGTTGCCGGAAGACTCATCTGGTCGTCAGGATGGAGCGCGCGATGCCCAACGTCGTTCAACTGCCGCGCAGGTTGGCATCCCCTGCAGTGCTATCAGCCGCGGCAGACGCGCCCTCGCTCCTCGGCGACGATCTGCGGCGCCTCGTGGCGGAGAACTACAAGCTCCTGATGGCGCAACATGTGCGGCGGTTCGACGACATCGCGGTGCGCTACTTCGAGCTGGTGAGCTCCCTGGCGCAAACGTGCGCGCGCGATGAGGTCCTCGCCAATATCGTGATCGCGCGCCGGATCATCCGCACGACGCTGCTTCGGCTCCGCGCGGGTGCCGACGAGCGCGGTTCCTCATTGCCGTAGCCAGCGTACCCCTGCATCCCGACCAGAGGCGCTCGAAGACGCGACCGCTCGCAAGGTCGGCAAATTCAACCGAAGGAAGAGAGCAATGTCAGCGAACGCCACCCTCAACGCCCGTCTCGCTTTCGTGGGAATGGACGAGACCAGCCGAGCGATCCTGCGCGACATGCGCCCCATCGTCAAAAAGGTGCTGCCGCCGGTTCTCGACGGGTTCTACGACCTGGTGTCGCGGACGGCGGACGTCGGCAGGATGTTCAGCAATCCCGAGCACATGCGGCACGCCAAAGCGATGCAGCTCAAGCACTGGGACGTGATCGCCGCGGCCGAGTTCAGCGACGCCTATGTCCAGTCGGTGACGCGTATCGGGGAGGTGCACAACAAGCTTGGCCTCGAGCCGCGCTGGTATATCGGTGGCTACAGCTTCATCATCGCCGGCGTTCTGGGTGAGATCGAGACCGGCATTTCGGCCGGCCGGTTTGGCAAGTCAGGGTTGGAGAAAAAGGCCGCAATGATGCGCGCCTTCACGACCGCGGCGCTGCTCGATATGGACTTTGCGATTTCGGTCTATCTCGAAGCCGGTAAGCGCGAGCGCCGCGAAACCCTCGCCAAGCTCGCCGACTCCTTCAGCGCGACGGTCGGCAACATCGTGGACACGGTGTCGTCCGCGTCGACCGAGCTCGAGGCCGCCGCCGGTACCCTGACCAAGACCGCGGAGCAGACACAGCAGCTGTCCGCCACCGTCGCGGCCGCTTCGGAAGAGGCGTCCGCCAACGTGCAGTCGGTCGCCTCCGCGACCGAGGAGATGACCTCGTCGGTCAACGAAATCAGCCGGCAGGTGCAGGAGTCGGCGAAGATCGCCAACGAGGCGGTGCAGCAGGCGCAGGAGACCGACGCGCGCATCAATGCGCTGTCGCAGGCCGCCGGCCGCATCGGCGACGTGGTGAAGCTGATCACGGCGATCGCCGAGCAGACCAACTTGCTGGCGCTCAACGCCACCATCGAGGCGGCGCGGGCGGGCGAAGCCGGTCGCGGCTTCGCGGTCGTCGCCTCGGAGGTGAAGAATCTCGCCTCCCAGACCGCGAAGGCGACCGAGGAGATCGGCGCGCAGATCGCCGGCATGCAGAGCGCGACACAGAATTCGGTTGCGGCGATCAAGGAGATCGGTGCAACGATCGGACGGATCTCGAGCATCGCCTCGACGATCGCGGCGGCGGTGGAGGAGCAGGGGGCCGCGACGCAGGAAATCGCCCGCAATGTCGGCGAAGCCGCCAAGGGCACGGCGCAGGTTGCGAGCAACATCACCGATGTGAACCAGGGGGCGGGCGAGACCGGCTCGGCCTCGTCACAGGTCCTGTCGTCGGCCCAGTCGCTCTCCGGCGAAAGCAATCGCCTCAAGCTCGAAGTCGACAAGTTCCTCTCGACGGTGCGTGCCGCGTAAGGGAGCAAACGCGAAGTGCACGTCGTTGAGAACGCGCGGACGCCGTCCCACCCGGCGTTCGCGCGGTCCCTTATCGGCCCGCAGGCGAGATACCGCGTCGCCAGGGGCAAAGTCTCAGGCCGCCGCGACCTCAGCTCACGGCGTGCAGCGCGCGGCTGCGCAACCGGTAGAATTGCAGGGCGGTTCGGGCGGTGGTCGGCTGCAGCCGGCCGAACACCTCGCGCTGGACGCTGATCTCGCCGAGTTTCAGCATCACCAGAATGGCGCGCGCCGTCTCCCAGCTCAGCTGCGCGGCCTTGGCAAAAACGAGGAGCTGATCGGCGCGCCGGTCGACCATCGCGCGCTCGACCAGGGCGACCGGCAGATCGCATTTGAGCGACAGCGCCACCAGAACCTCGTCGAAGTCCGCCTCTTCGGCGAAGCATCGCAAGCGGCTTTCGTCGAGCCGTCCGTTCCGGTTCAACTCCTCGACCCGGGCGAAGGCCGCGGCGTAGCGCCCGGAGCTTTCCCGGACCGCCTCGCGCACGCGGCTGGCGGCCCCGGCGACAAGATCGCGAAATATGGAGGCCTTGGCGCCGTCGGTTGCGACCAGTCGCGCCATGACCTCGCGCGAGGCGCCCTCGACCAGGCGCAGCAGCTGCTCGCGCGGCACGTCGACGCGCGCCCAGAGTCGGCAGGCGAGCTCGGGGTCGCTCGCGGCGCGGGCGGAAAGGTCCGCGACGCCGCTTGGGGAAAATCGGGCCCCGGCATTGCCGGCGGTGCTGCGCAGCACCTCCTCGTCGCCACGATCGACCAGAACATCGGTCACCGCGACCGGAACGGACCGGCGACGCGAGATCGCGAGCAGGTGGCTCTGGCTCTTGGTCTGCGCCGTTTCGACGAGCGCGCTCTCGGACAGGCCGTCCGCCTGCTGCAGCACCGGGCCCGCGACATCGATCGAGTCATCGAGCGCGAGCAGACGCAAGGTTCGCTCCGGCGCGCAAGGCGCCGCCGCGAGCCGCGCGCCGAAATTCGCGCGCACGCGCGCGTCGACCGCGCCGACCAGGCGACTCATGACTTCGTCGAACAGGGCGGTGTGATCGGGCCTCGAGGCACCGTCGCTGTCGAAGAAGAGATCGGTGACGCGCCGCATCACCTGCGACTGGCGGCGAAGGTCCTTGGCGGCGACCGCGGCCTCGAGCTCGTCGAGCAGCGCGACCGACACGAGCGGTGCGCCGGCGCCGCGATGCCCGCCGGGCCCTTCAGGCGACACGGGCACTCTCCTTGCGGCTGAAGGGCGTCTCGAAATCGAGCTCGCCGACCGGTCCCGGCCGTTTGATCAGGTAGCCCTGCAGGCTCGAGACGCCGGCAAGCTTGAGCAGCTGGTACTGCTGCCAGGTCTCGACGCCCTCGGCGGTGGTCGCGATCTCGAGGCTGTGGGCGAGCGCCAGCACGCCGGCGATGATGGCGGCACAATCGGCGCGGCTCGTCATCCGCGAGGTGAACGACTTGTCGATCTTGATCTTGTCGAACGGGAACATGGTCAGCTGGCTGAGCGACGAGTAGCCGGTGCCGAAGTCGTCGAGCGCGATCGTGACGCCGAGCGCCTTGAACTGTCTGAGAATGTCGAGGCACTCGATGCCGCAGTCGATCAGCGCGGTCTCGGTGATCTCGACCTCGAGGCGCTCCGGCGGCAGGTCGGATTCGGCGAGCGCGCAGATCACATAGTCGACGATCATCGGGTCGCGCAGCTGCACCGCCGAGATGTTGACCGCGACCTTGGTGCGGGCCGGCCAGCTTGCCGCGTCGCGGCAGGCGGTGCGCAGCACCCATTGGCCGATCTCGCCGATCAGCCCGGACTCCTCGGCGAGCGGGATGAAGCGATCCGGCCCGACCCAGCCGTGGGTCCGGTGCGGCCAGCGGATCAGCGCCTCGGCGCCATCGACCAGGCCGGTCCGCGCATTGAGGATCGGCTGGTAGTGGAGCACGAAATCGCCCTGCGCGACGGCATGGCGCAGGTCGGTCTCAAGCGCATTGCGGACATTCGCGGCCTCTTCGAGGCTTTCCGCGAAGAAGCTGAAATTGTTTCGGCCCTGGCCCTTGGTCTGATAGAGCGCGAGATCGGCCATCTTCATCAGCCGGCCGGCCGACGTGACGTGGTCGTTGCTGATCGCGATACCGATGCTGATGCCGATCGACACTTCGCTGCGATCGATGTTGAATGGCCGCGCGATCATCTCGGTCAGGCGCCCCGCGAGCGCGGACGCCGCGGCCGCGGGGTCAACCTCAGCCCCCTGGATGATCGCGAACTCGTCGCCGCCGAGCCGGGCCAGCACGTCGGTCTGCCGGAGCTCGGATTTCAGCCGCGCCGCGACCTGCTGCAGCAAGGCGTCGCCCGCCGGGTGGCCATAGCTGTCGTTCACCTGCTTGAACCGGTCGAGGTCGAGCAGCAGCAGGGCAAAGTGCTCGCCGCCGCGCCGCGCGCGCGCGAGGTACTCGTCGATCTTCTCGACCAGCGAGGCGCGGTTGAGCAGCGCGGTGAGCGGATCGTGATGCGCGAGATAGGCGATCTTCGCCTCCGAGGCCCTTTGCTGCGTGATGTCCTGGTGCACTGCGACAAAGCCGCCGTCGGCCATCGGCTGGAAATCGATCGCGATGGTGCGCCCGTCGCGGAGCTCGGAAACGACCTGCCGCGGCTCGTCGGTGTAGGCATCGTCCAGCCAGTCGTCGATGAACTCCTCGCTCTCGGCCGGGCCGGTGCCGGTCCTGGCTCGCTCCTCGAGGATCGCGCGCATCGTCGTGCCGGGCTCGGTGAGCTCGGCGGGGAGGCGATACATTTCACGATAGCGTTCGTTGCAGATCACGAGCCTCTGCTTGCGGTCGAACATGCTGAGCCCGTGCGGCATGTTCGCCATTGAGGCCTGGAAGCGCTCGTTGATGCCGGCAAGCGATTTCGCCGCCGCCTGGACCTTGAGCTCGCGCGAGGTCGCGAGAAAGAGCGCGATCATGAGCGCGATCGTGATGCCCCAGCCGGTGATGAGGTAGGTCTTCTCGTTGTGGAAATATCCGGCGAAGGCGTCGGTCTCCGGCAGCGCCGCCATCACATAGAAGGGGTAGTCATCCACCGCATGAAAGGCGACCACATGCGCGGCGTTGCCGGCGAGCGGCGGTTGCGTCCAGAAGACGCCGGCCGCCGAGGTCTGCGTCTCATGCATGAGTCTCGGGTCGACCAGTGGAGAGCGGAAGGTAATTCCGTCGGTCGCGACATCGGGACCGCGTGCGGTGCGCAAGGCGCCGTCCGACCCGATCAGCGCAATGGTCGGATGAATGGCAATGTCGAGGCTTTCGTGGAAGCTGTCGATGAAGCCGTGATCGAGCGACGCGACGACGACGCCGGCGAAGCTTCCGTCCCGGTGATTGACACGGCGCGCCAGTCGCAGCGCGGTCGTCCCTGCCCAGCGCGGCGCGAAAGGCGGGCTGAGGTAGAGCTCGTTGTAGTTGACCGCGGCGAAGTGCCGGAAATATTCCCGATCGCTTTGATCGTCGGGGGCGGACGCGCCGCGGTTCGAGGCGCGCACGATGCCGGTTGCGTCGACAAACCGAATGCGCGCAGTCCCGACCGATGTCGACGCGCGCGCCAGCCACGAGCGCAGCACCGCCTCGCCTTGATCTTCGGGATAGGAGCCCTGCAGCGCGATGAGCGCTTCGTCGGTGCGCTTGATCATGCGGTAGATGTCATTCTCCAGGAGCCGGGATATGGCGGCGGTGCGCCGCAGCGCGACCTCGTCGCTGCGCTTGCGGTCCTGCGAGAGCTCATAGAAGATGATGCCCCACACGACCGGCAGCAGCACGATGGCGATCACGCTCGCCGGCTGCAGGCAGGCATCGAGCCAGCGATAGAATCTGAAATCTTCCATCCGCCTGTCCTTCGGGCATGGCACCGAAAAGGCCGGCCCCGGACTTGGTTCGGGGTAGGCACCGGTTTTCGGAAAGGACCACGCTTCCACGACGACCCTGGAGCAGGAGGGGTCGTCCCGCTTCCCGCCCCGGGGTACGCATTTATGCCCAAGACGCTTAATTAAGCGTCATCTTTCATGACCTTAGGACATAGACGTAGAAATTTTGGCGAATGACATGGAGAACCAAGTAGAAACACGCAGAGTCTACTCAAATATCGGCGCGCGGTGGCCGAATTGTACTCAACACGCGCGAGCAAGTGTTACCTGATTGTTACCTTGCCATCGGCTCCATTGCCGCCGGCGCGATGCCGCCAAGGCCGCTCCGGGCAAGATGTGGAGCCCGTCCTGCTGGCACACGCCTTGCTCCCTGAACGCCTCTTGACCCTTCTGAAGAGTCGACAGCGGTCGCCTTGAGAGGGGCGCCTCGTGCCATATGCAAACTGCCGAGAGAAGTGGCAGACTGGCGCAGGCTTAAGCAGCGGGCGGCATAAAGAAAACTGGGAGAGTTGCCTCGATGGATCGCAGGACATTCTTGAAGGTCAGCGCCGGTGCCGGCGCGCTCGCCGCGACAGGTGGCCTTGCGACGCCCGCGATCGCGCAGGGCGCGAAGGTGCTGCGTTTCGTCCCGCAGGCCAATCTTGCGAATTTCGATCCGATCTGGACCACGCAATATGTCGTGCGCAACGCCGCGGTGCTCGTCTGGGACACGCTCTACGGGTTCGATGAAAGCTTGAAGCCACAACGGCAAATGGTTGAATCGGAAGATAATTCTTCCGACGGCCTGACCTGGACCTTCAAGCTCCGTCAGGGTCTCAAATTCCATGACGGCGAGCCGGTGCTTGCCAAGGACGTGGTCGCGAGCCTTTCACGCTGGTGCGCCCGCGATTCCATGGGCGTGATGATCAAGGCGCTCGAGCAGGAGCTCACCGCGGTCGACGACCGCACCGTGAGGTGGGTGCTGAAGAAGCCGTTCCCCAAGATGCTGCTCGCGCTCGGCAAGAACTCCACGCCGATGACGTTCATCATGCCGGAGCGCATCGCCAAGACCGATCCGTTCAAGCAGATCGACGAGTACGTCGGCAGCGGCCCGATGAAGTTCGTCAAGAGCGAATGGGTGCCGGGCGCGAAGGCGGTGTTCGAGCGGTTCGCCGACTACAAGCCGCGCGACGAGAAGGCTTCCTGGCTTGCCGGGGCCAAGAACATGCTGGTCGACCGCATCGAATGGGTGGTGATGCCCGATCCCGCGACCGCCGCGGCGGCGCTGCAGAACGGCGAGGTCGACTGGTGGGAGAACCCGATCACCGACCTCGTACCGTTGCTCAAGAAGAACCGTAACATCGCGGTCGATATCGCTGACCCGCTTGGCAATATCGGCTCGTTCCGCATGAACCATCTGTACCCGCCCTTCAACGACGTGAAGGTGCGGCGCGCGGTGTTGATGGCGCTCGACCAGGAAGAGTACATGCGCGCGCTGGTCGGCGACGACAACAATCTGTGGAAGCCCTTGCCCGGCTACTTCACGCCCGGCACCCCGCTCTACACCGAGGAGGGCGGCGAGATCCTCAAAGGCAAGCGCGACATCGCGGCGGCGAAGAAGCTGCTCGCCGAGTCGAGCTACAAGGGCGAGCCGGTCACCTGCGTGGTGGCGCAGGACCAGCCGATCACCAAGGCGCAGGGCGATGTCACCGCCGAGCTGCTGAAGCGGCTCGGCATGAATGTGGATTTCGTCGCGACCGACTGGGGCACCGTCGGGCAGCGCCGCGCGCTGAAATCGCCGCCCGGGCAGGGCGGCTGGAGCATGTTCCACACCTGGCACGCCGGCGCCGACTGCCTCAACCCGGCGGTCTACATTGCGATCCGCGCGACCGGCGATACCGCCTGGTTCGGCTGGCCGAACGTGCCCTCGGTCGAGAAGGAGGTCGACGCCTGGTTCGCGGCAAAGAGCCTGGACGAGGAGAAGGCCGCGATCGCGCGCCTCAACAAGGCCGCGCTCGACAACGTCGTCTATGCGCCGACCGGCTTCTTCCTGACCTATCAGGCCTGGCGCAAGAATGTCAGTGGCATCGTGAAGGGACCCATTCCATTCCCCTGGGGCGTCGCCAAGACGGCGTAACGCGGTTGCGCTGATGTTTGCCTACGTCGTCAGGCGCCTGGCCGCGACCATCCCGGTGATGGCGGTGGTCGCGCTGTTCGTCTTCAGCCTGCTGTTCATCGCGCCGGGGGATCCCGCCGCAGTGATCGCGGGCGATCAGGCAACGCCGGAGCAGGTCGAGCGCATCCGGATCAGCCTCGGGCTCGACCGGCCGTTCCTGGTGCAGTTCTCCGACTGGGTATGGCGGCTCTTGCACGCCGATCTCGGCCGCTCGATCTTCACCAACCTGCCGGTGACCACCATGATCGCGCAGCGCATCGAGCCGACGCTGTCGCTGACGCTGATCACGCTGGTGTTCTCGGTGATCGTCGCCGTGCCGATCGGCGTGCTGGCGGCCTGGAAGGCCGGCAGCCTGATCGATCGCGCGATCATGGGTTTTGCCGTGTTCGGCTTCTCGGTGCCGGTATTCGTGGTCGGCTATCTGCTCGCCTATCTGTTCGCGCTGCAGCTCGAATGGCTGCCCGTGCAGGGCTACACGCCGCTGTCGCAAGGCGTGCTGCCGTGGCTCGAGAACTTGATCCTGCCGGCGATCGCGCTCGGTTGCGTCTATATCGCGCTGATCGCGCGCATCACCCGCGCCACGATGCTCGAGGTGCTGCAGCAGGACTACATCCGCACCGCGCGCGCCAAAGGTCTCGCGCAGACGCCGATCCTGTTCATCCATGCGCTGAAGAACGCGTCCGTGCCGATCGTGACCGTGATCGGCATCGGCATCGCGCTGCTGATCGGGGGCGCGGTCGTGACCGAGAGCGTCTTTGCGATTCCCGGCCTCGGGCGGCTCACCGTCGACGCGATCCTGCGGCGCGACTATCCGGTCATTCAAGGTATCGTGCTGTTGTTCTCGTTCGTCTACGTGCTGGTCAATCTGGGTGTCGACCTCGTCTACACGTTGATCGACCCGAGGATCCGCTATTGAGCCCGCCGGGAGCAGCCGCGTTGTCGATGCCGGAGGCCGCGGCGCCGGCGCTTCCCGATCTGTGGCCGCCGGTCAAGGTGCGCCGCGGCTTCATCGGCTTCCTGCGCCGCCATCCGACGGTCGCGATCGGCGGCGCGCTGTTGATCCTCATGCTCGCGATCGCGCTGCTCGCGCCCTATCTCGGGACCGTCGATCCGACCACGCTCAACACCGCGCGGCGCACCCGCGCACCCTCGGGCGAATTCTGGTTCGGCACCGACATGCTCGGCCGCGACGTCTACTCGCGCGTGCTGTACGGCGCGCGCGTCTCGCTGACCGTCGGCTTCTCGGTCGCGATCCTCGCTTCACTGATCGGGCTCGCGATCGGACTCGTCTCCGGCATGGTGCGATTTGCCGACGGCGTCATTATGCGAGTGATGGACGGGCTGATGTCGATCCCGCCGATCCTGCTCGCGATCGCCCTGATGGCGCTCACCCGCGGCAGCATCGGCAACGTCATCCTGGCGATCACGATCGCCGAGATTCCGCGCGTCTCACGGCTGGTGCGCGGCGTCGTGCTGTCGCTGCGCGAGCAGCCTTACGTCGACGCCGCGATCGCGGCCGGCACGCGCACGCCGCTGATCATCCTGCGCCACATCCTGCCGAATACGCTCGCGCCGATGACCGTCCAGGCGACCTATATTTGCGCGAGCGCGATGATCATCGAGGCGATCCTGTCGTTCATCGGCGCGGGCGTGCCGCCGATCACGCCGTCCTGGGGCAACATCATGGCCGAGGGAAGATCGCTCTGGCAGGTGAAGCCGTTCATCGTGTTCTTCCCGGCGGTGTTTCTCTCGCTGACGGTGCTTGCCGTCAACCTCGTCGGCGACGGGCTGCGCGACGCGCTCGACCCGCGTCTCGCCAAGGCGATTTGAGATGAGCGCAACAGCCTCAAACCCTCATCCTGAGGAGGCCGCCAGAAGTGCGTTCACGCGCGTCTTCGACGCGCTATGGGCCGTCTCGAAGGATGGCCACGACCGCCGAGCATGCAGCCATCCTTCGAGACGCCTGCCGCGCGGTCGCGCGGCAGGCTCCTCAGGATGAGGTCCCGTGAGATGGCGTTGCTCGAGGTCGAAAACCTGCAGACCCATTTCCGCACGCCGGACGGCGTGAACCGCGCGGTCGACGGCGTGTCGTTCGCGGTCGAGGAGGGCGAGACGCTTGCGATCGTCGGCGAGAGTGGCTGCGGCAAGTCGGTGACCGCGAGCTCGATCCTGCGCCTGATTCAGGAGCCGCCCGGCCGCATTGCGGGATCGATCCGTTTCCAGGGCGCCGACCTGTTGCGGCTCGACGAAGCCGCGATGCGCAAGATCCGCGGCAACGACATCAGCATGATCTTCCAGGAGCCGATGACGAGCCTCAATCCGGTGCTCTCGATCGGCCGCCAGCTCGGCGAGACGTTGCGGCTGCACCAGGGGCTCGACCGCACGGCGGCCGACGCGCGCGCCGCCGAGATGCTGACGCTCGTCGGCATCGCCGAGCCGCGCCGGCGGCTGAAGGAATACCCGCATCAGCTTTCCGGCGGGATGCGCCAGCGCGTGATGATCGCGATGGCGCTCGCCTGCAATCCGAAGCTTCTGATTGCCGACGAGCCGACGACGGCGCTCGACGTGACCATCCAGGCGCAGATCCTCGACCTGATGCGCGATCTCAAGCGCCGCGTCGGCGCCGCCATCATCCTGATCACGCACGACCTCGGCGTGGTCGCCGAGGTCGCCGAGCGCGTGATGGTGATGTATGCGGGCCGCAAGGTGGAGGAGGCGCCGGTCGCGAAGCTGTTTGCTACGCCGCGCCATCCCTACACCCAGGGGCTGCTCGGCGCCGTGCCGAAGCTCGGCTCCTCGGTCAGCGGGGCTGAGACGCGGCTGGCGGAAATTCCCGGCCTGGTGCCGAGCCTGAAGAGCCGCATCGAAGGCTGCGTGTTCGCGAGCCGTTGCGCGATCGCGACGGACATTTGCCGCAAGGTCGCGCCGCCGCTCGAGGCGAAGGCCGCGGGCCATGTCGCGGCATGCCACTTCGCGCCGCGGGAGGCCGCCGCCGCATGAGCGCGCTGCTCGAGGTCAACGACCTGAAGAAGCATTTCCCGGTCAGCGGCGGCTTCCTCAAGACCGCGAAGGTCTACGCGGTCGACGGCGTCTCGTTCGACGTCGACCGCGGCGAGACCCTGTCGCTGGTCGGGGAGAGCGGGTGCGGCAAGTCGACGGTGGGGCGCGCGATCTTGAGGCTGTTCGACATCACGGCCGGGCAGGTCGTGCTCGACGGCCAGCGCATCGACGATCTCTCGCCCGGCGCGCTGCGCAACGTGCGGCGGCGCATGCAGGTCGTGTTCCAGGACCCGTTCTCGAGCCTCAACCCGCGCATGCGGGTGCGGGACATCGTGGCCGAGCCGATCCGCAATTTCGGCCTCGCGAAGTCGAGCGAAGATCTCCAGGCGCGCGTTGCGAGCCTGCTTGAGAAGGTGCGGCTGCCGCGCGACGCCGCGGAGCGCTGGCCGCACGAGTTTTCCGGCGGGCAGCGCCAGCGCATCGGGATTGCGCGCGCACTTGCGGCCGAGCCCGACCTGATCATCTGCGACGAGGCGGTCTCGGCGCTCGACGTGTCGGTCAAGGCGCAGATCGTGAACCTGTTGCAGGACCTGCAGCAGGAGCTCGGCCTCGCGCTTCTCTTCATCAGCCACGATCTCGCGATCGTCGAGCACATGACGCATCGGGTCGCCGTGATGTATCTCGGCAAGATCGTCGAGCTGGCCGAGAAGCGCGCGATCTTCGCCTCGCCGCAGCATCCCTACACGCAGGCGCTGTTGTCGGCCGTGCCGGTGCCGCAACCCGGCGCCAACCGCCAACGCATCATTCTTAAGGGCGACGTGCCAAGCCCGATCAATCCGCCGAAGGGCTGCCGCTTCCACACCCGCTGCCCGCATGCCTTCGATCGCTGCCGCGTGGAGGAGCCCGAGCTGCGGCTTCTTGGGGAGAAGCGCTACGCGGCGTGTCATCTGGTGGAGGGGGCGATAGGGCGGGTTAGCGCCGAAAGCGCGTAACCCGCCGCCTTGAGCCGGCACCCGGCGGCGGATTACGCTTGCGCCAATTCGCCCTCCAGGGCGCCCCCCGGGGAGAGTTACGCCGCACCATGGTGCTCACCGACCTTGCCAAGCGCGTCTACGATCACACCTTCAAGCTCGATCCGATCGTCCGCAGCCTGCTCGACACCGACTTCTACAAGCTGTTGATGCTGCAGATGATCCGCGGCCGCTACAGCGACGTGCACGCGACCTTTTCGATCATCAACCGCAGCCAGATCCACCTCGGCGACGAGATCGACGAGGCCGAGCTGCGCGCGCAGCTCGATCACGCCCGCACCATCCGCTTCACCAAGAAGGAGCTGATCTGGCTCGCCGGCAACACCTTCTATGGTCGCCAGCACATCTTCGCGCCCGAGTTCATCGGCTGGCTCGCGGACTTTCAATTGCCCGAATACGAGCTGCGGCGGCAGGGCCGCGACTTCTCGATCCATTTTGCCGGGCCATGGACCGACACCACGATGTGGGAAATCCCGGCGCTCGCGATCGTCAACGAGCTGCGCTCGCGCGCCGCGATGAAAGGGCTCGGCCGCTTCACGCTCGACGTGCTCTATGCGCGCGCCAAGGCCAAGCTGTGGGCGAAGGTGGAGCGCCTCGCGCGGCTGCCGGAGCTGCGGATCTCGGATTTCGGCACGCGCCGCCGCCACAGCTTCCTGTGGCAGCGCTGGTGCGTGCAGGCGCTGCAGGAGGGGCTCGGCGACGCCCTGATCGGATCGAGCAATGTGCTGCTCGCCTTCGAGAACGATCTCGAGGCGATCGGCACCAACGGGCATGAGCTCGCGATGGTGCAGGCGGCGCTGGCTGCGACCGATGAGGAGGCGCGTAGCGCGCCCTATCGCGTGCTGCAGAACTGGCAGAAATACTACGGCGGCAATCTGCTGATCGTGCTGCCGGACACGTTCGGCACCGCCGCATTCCTGCGCCACGCGCCGGATTTCGTCGCGGACTGGACCGGCTTTCGCTCCGATTCATCACCGCCGATCGAGGGCGGCGAGATGATCCTGTCGTGGTGGCGCGCGCGCGGCCGTGACCCGCGCGAGAAGCTGCTCGTGTTCTCCGACGCGCTCGATGTCCCGACGATCGAGAGAGCCTACCGCCACTTCCACGGCAAGGTGCGGTTGAGCTTCGGCTGGGGCACCAATCTGACCAACGATTTCGAGGGTTGCGCGCCGACGCCGAACCAGCGGCTCAACGCGATCTCGCTGGTCTGCAAGGTGAGCGAGGTCAACGGTCGGCCGGCCGTGAAGCTCTCCGACAATCCCAACAAGGCCGTCGGCGAGGCCGCCGAGGTCGCACGATATCTGCGCGTGTTCGGGGACGAGGGCCGCGTTGCGGCGCCGGTGCTGGTCTAGAGCGTATCCCGATTGGAAGGAATCGGGATGCGCTCTAGATTCTTGCGTTGGCGCATATCCTTTTCGGAAAACCGGTATCCACTTTTCCGGGATATGCGCTAGCTCGGCGCATCATGCCGCCGTCGCCTCCGGCTGCAGCGCCAGCATGCCGAGCCCGGTCAGCCGCGGCCAGTAGACCCGCTGCACGCGCCTGAGCTTGCCGGAGAGCGCGCCGCGCATCGCGAGCCAGATGATCATCTCGATCGACTCGGCACCGCCGCGGTCCATATAGGTGTCGTGCGACAGCGCGACCAGCTGCTCGGGGTCGCTCTCGATCAGGTCGAGGAATTCATTGTCCCATTCGGGATTGACGAAGCCGAAGTCCTTGCCCTGCAGCTGATGCGACAGCCCGCCGGTGCCGGCGATGACCACGCGCCGCTCGCCCGGAAACGCCGCGATCGCGCGCGCGACCGCCTCGCCGAGCCGCCAGCAGCGCCGCGCGGTCGGCAGCGGGTGCAGGATCACGTTGATGGCGATCGGAATGACTTTGATCTGCCAGGGAGGATCCGCGATCAGCGGCAGCGGGCTGAGCACGCCGTGGTCGACCTCCATCTCCTGGCACATGGTGATGTCGAACTCGTTCGCCACGAGATGCCGGCAGATGTGCCAGGCGAGCTCGCTGTCGCCCGGCACGTCAGGCAGGTCGCGCCGGCCGTGGCCCTCATCGGCGACGCGCAGGGTGTCGTCGCAGCCGACCGCAAAGGTCGGATAGGTCGAAAGCGGAAAACGATTGAGATGGTCGTTGTAGAAGATGACGAGCGTGTCGGGCGCAAGCGCCGTGAGCCATTTCTTCACCGGCTGGGTATTCTCGAAGAACGGCGCCCATTCGGGCCGCTCGGTGTGGCCGCGATCGAACGCAACCGCGACCGAGGGGGAGTGGGTGACGCCGATCCCGCCGAGAATCTGAGCCATGGTGTCCCTCTATTGGCGTCGCGTCATCTTTTCCGGAAGCCGGCAGCGATCCAGGCGTGCACTAGAGTCTGATTCGACGAAGTCGAATCAGACTCGTCGCTAGCTTTCTGTGGTGCATGATCTTTTTCCGAAAACCGGTTTCCACTTTTCGGGATCATGCACTAGCGCTGCGCGTTCTTGC
>Ga0187784_10002015_pt1 | contig 16251 bp, 14 predicted proteins | sample 1015_SJ02_MP15_2_FD_132964 | JGI IMG/M metagenome (GOLD analysis project Ga0187784, IMG submission 132964) | Tropical peat soil microbial communities from peatlands in Department of Meta, Colombia - 1015_SJ02_MP15_20_MG | ecosystem: Environmental > Terrestrial > Soil > Wetlands > Peat | place...
ACGATCAGAATCGGGCTGTGATTGGTCCCTTCCGCGGCCAAGGCCTTCCCGGCCGGCCCGTCTTCCGCGCGCTCTTCCCTGACTAAGACCGCCGGATTGCTTATCGTTGAATTGTGATTCATTCTTATACTGATGCCGGCCGCTGAAATGTCGCCATTCGCGGCGCAGTTTGCCAGATTTCTACGGTCTTGCCGTGCGGTGTTGCGCCACGCAGCAGACTAAGGCAAAGGGGGCCGGGGCGATTCAACTGGATCGCGATGGCTTCGAATGTTGTTGATTACCGGTGGGGCGGGGTTCATCGGGTCTAACTTGATCGCCAGCCTCAACGACGCCGGCCATATCGGGGTCGCGGTGAGCGACCGGCTCGGCGATTCCGGCAAGTGGCGCAATCTCGCCGGCCGGCAGCTTACCGACTTCGTGCCGCCGGCGGATTTGCCGCGCTGGCTCGACGGCCGCAAGCTTGACGGCATCGTGCATCTCGGCGCCGTTTCCGCAACCACCGCGACCGACGGCGACCTCATCATCGAGACCAATTTTCGGCTGCCGCTGCGGTTGCTCGAATGGTCGGCGGCGACGCGCACCCCGTTCATTTACGCCTCCTCGGCCGCGACCTATGGCGACGGGCGGGCCGGCTATTCCGACGAATGGGCAAACGGCACGCTCAAGCGGCTGAGGCCGCGCAACCTCTATGGCTGGAGCAAGCATCTGTTCGATCTTGCCATCGTCGAGCGCGCCGCGCGCAAGGACAAGCTGCCGCCGCAATGGGCGGGACTGAAATTCTTCAATGTCTTCGGCCCCAATGAGTACCACAAGGGCGAGATGATGAGCCTGATCGCCAAGGGCTTCGACCGCGCCAAGAGCGGCAAGCCGATCCGGCTGTTCAAGTCGCTGCACGGCGACGTCGCCGACGGCGACCAGAAACGCGATTTCATCTATGTCGACGACGTCGTCGCGGTTATGCGCTGGCTGATCGAAACCCCGGCGGTTTCCGGTATTTTCAACGTCGGCACCGGTACGGCGCGCACCTTCCGCGACCTGATCGGCGCGTTGTTCGCCGCACTCGGCCGCGAGCCGTTGATCGAGTATATCGACATGCCGGCTACGATGCGCGACAGTTTCCAGGATTTCACGCAGGCGGAGATCGGCAATCTGCGGCGCGCCGGATATAATGGCGACTTCCTGCCGCTCGAAGCAGCGGTTGCGCGTTACGTGTCCGGTTATCTTGATCGCCCCGATCGGTACCGGTGAGCGGCACGACGGAGGCAGGCCTGGCGGCATCGGGCATGTTCGATTTCGAAGAAGCCCTCAAGCTCGTTTCCAGGCAGACCGTCCTCTGCGTCGGCGACGTCATGCTCGACGACTTCGTCTATGGCGAGGTTACACGCATTTCGCCCGAGGCGCCGACGCCGGTTCTCGCGGTCCGGCACAACGTGATCGAGATTGGCGGCGCCGGCAACGTCGCCCGCAATATCGCGGCGCTCGGCGCGCGCTGTATTTTCGTCGGCCTGATCGGCGATGACGGCCCCGGCCTCGTCCTGACCGACGCGCTCGCCAAGCTCAAGGGCTCGATCGTCCCGCATCTTGTCGTCGACGCCGCGCGGCAAACGACGCGCAAGGTCCGCTTCGTCTCCGAGCACCATTCGACCCATTTGATGCGGGCCGATTGGGAAACGCCTGGACCGGCGAGCGAACAGAGCCAGTCGGCAATCATCGCTCACGCCGAAGCGGCGCTGTCCGATGTCGGCGCGGTCATCCTGTCCGACTATGCCAAGGGGACGCTGACCGAGCGCGTGATCCGCGCCATCATCGCGGCGGCGCAACGGCTCGGCAGGCCGGTGATCGTCGATCCGAAGGGTCACGACTACCGCGTCTATCACGGCGCCACCCTGATCACGCCCAATCGCAAGGAGCTTGCCGCGGCGGTGTTGCATCCGGTCGCGACCGAAGCCGAGATCGCCGCCGCCGCCGCCGAGCTCGCGCACATGATCGGCAGCGAAGCCGTGCTGGTGACCCGCAGCGAGGAAGGCATGACCCTGCACGTCGAGGGCGATGCGCCGGTCCATGTTCCTGCCTATCCGGTCAAAGTGCGTGACGTTTCCGGCGCCGGCGACACCGTTGCCGCGGTCATGGCGGTGCTCTTGTCGATGCAGGCGCCCTATGAGGCCGCGATGCGCGCCGCCAATGCCGCGGCCGCGGTCGTGGTCGGCAAGCGCGGCACCGCGACGGTGTCGCTCGGCGAATTGCGCCACCGCATCCTGCCCGCCGCCTCGCTGGCGCCCGAGGAGAAAATCGTGTTCGACTGGTCGGTGCTCGACGAGCGGCTCGCCGATTGGCGGCGCAATGGGCTGCGCATCGGCTTCACCAATGGCTGCTTCGATATCCTGCATCGCGGCCATATCAGGTTGCTTGCCGAGGCGCGCGCCGCGTGCGACCGGCTGGTCCTTGGCCTCAACAGCGACGCCTCGGTGCGGCGTCTCAAGGGCAAGGGCCGGCCGCTCAATCCGGCCGAAGGCCGCGCCGAGGTGCTCGCCGCGCTCGAAGCGGTCGATCTCGTCGTCGTGTTCGACGAGGATACGCCGCTCGAACTGATCGAGCGCGTGCGCCCGGCGGTGCTGGTCAAGGGCGCCGACTATAAGCGCGAAGAGGTGGTCGGCCGCGAGGTCGTCGAGGCCGCCGGCGGTCACGTTATCCTCGTCGACCTGGTGCCCGGTCACTCCACCACCGCGATCGTCGAGCGGGCGCAGCCCGAGAAAGCGCCGGCGCGGGATTGAGCCGCCGATGCGTACCGTGTTTCCTTATCAGGTCGAAGATCGGCTCAAGGCTGAATTCTTCGGGCCTCCGCCGGCCGGCTATTTCGTTGAAGTCGGCGCCAATGCGCCGCAAGCCGGCTCGCAAACCTGGCAGTTCGAGCAGGCCGGCTGGACTGGGGTCCTGGTCGAGCCGCAGCCTGAACTCGCCGAAGAACTGCGCCGCACGCGGCGCGCCCGCGTTGTTTCGGCGGCCTGCTCGTCGCCGGCCAGAGCCGGAGGCACGGTCCGGCTCCATCTTTTGGGGCCGCATTCCTCGCTCAAGCCCGATCTGGTCGTGACCGGCGTCGTCGCACAGGGCGCGATCGACGTTCCGGCGCGCACCCTCGACGAGGTGCTCGAAGAGGTCAGCGCGCCGGCGCCGATCGATTTCGTCTCGATCGACGTCGAGGGTCACGAGGTCGAAGTCTTGCGCGGATTCGATCTCAAGCGTTGGCGTCCGCGCCTGATCCTGGTCGAGGACCATGTTGGCAATCTCGCCACGCATCGGTTCTTGAGCCGCGCCGGCTACCGGCTGATCCGGCGCACTGGTCTCAACGGCTGGTACGTGCCAAGGTCGCAGGCGCCGCGCGTGGGCCTTGGCCGGTGGCAGCTCTTGCGCAAATACTATCTGGCGTTGCCGATCCGTATGCTGCGGGACCGTAAGCGGCGGCTGCGTGATCGGCTGCGGGCGCGCTACGGCCGGCACTGAACGGTCGAAGCAGGAAAGGAACTGCGTGGTCGCAACCGGCACCGATCTCGTTTCCGTGATTGTGGCGACCTACAATCGCGCCGCCGCGCTCGACGCCGTGCTGCGCTCGCTCTCCCGTCAAACCGACCGAAACTTCGAGATCATCGTCGCCGACGACGGCTCGCGGCCGGACACCGCGCGGGTCGTCGCCAGCTGGGCGTCGCGTCTTCCGGTCCCGATCAAACACGTCTGGCACGAGCATCTGAGCTTTCGCGGCGCCGAGATCCGCAATCGCGGCATCCGCGCCAGCGCCGGCAAGCTCTGCATCTTCCTCGACGGCGACTGCATGGCACGGCCCAATTTCGTCGCCACGCATCGCCGGCTCGCCGAGCCGGGATGGATGGTGGCCGGCAACCGCATCTTGCTTTCACGCCAATTGACCGACGATCTGCTCGCCAATGGCGTCGCCGCGGAGGCCTGGGGCTTTGTTGCGCTGGTGCGCGAGCGGCTGCGCGGCGGCATCAATCGCCTGCTGCCGGCGCTGCGCCTGCCGCTCGGGCCGCTGCGCAAATTCTTCCAGCGCGATTGGGAGGGTGCCAAGACCTGCAACCTGTCGCTCGCCCGCGCCGACATCGAGCGTGTTGACGGATTCGACAGCACCTATGTCGGTTGGGGGTTGGAGGATTCTGACCTCGCGGTACGTCTGTTTCATGCCGGCGTGCGGCGCAAGGAAGGCAGATTCGCGACCGGGGTGCTGCATCTGTGGCACACGCGGAGCGACCGCTCGCAATTGCCGACCAACCAGGCCAAGCTTGCAGAAGCGATCCGCACCGATCGGGTCCGCGCGCTGCGCGGCCTGTCCTCGCTCGGCGACGACGCCGAGACGCCTGCGGCCCGCGATGGTGTCGGCTCCGATGCACGGCATGACCGCAGCCCTGCGCGCCAAGATTCCTGATCCGCTAGCGTTGGCGCGGCTGGCCGACTGGCTTGCCGCCGGCGTTGCCGTGTCGCTGCCGTGGTCGACCTCGGCGACCAGCGTGCTGATCGCGCTATGGCTTGCCGCGGTGCTGCCGACGTTAAGCATCGATCGGGTCCGGCGCGAGCTTGCGACCGCGGCCGGCGGGCTGCCGGTGCTGTTGTGGGCGCTGGCCGCCGTGGGCCTCGTGTGGGCCGACGCGGCGTGGAGCGAGCGCCTCGCCGATTTCGCCCGCTACCAAAGGCTGCTCGCCATCCCGTTGCTGCTGGCGCAGTTCCGGCGCTCCGAGCATGGCTTTTGGGTCTTCTACGGCTATCTCGCCTCGGCGCTAAGCGTGCTCGCGGCGTCCTTCGCGCTCGCGCTCGTTCCCGGCCTGAGCTGGCGCGGTGTCGAGTTCGGCGTCCCGGCTAAGGATTACATCTTTCAGGGCGAGAGCCTTGCGCTCTGCGCGTTGGCGCTGATCGGCGTCGCCTGCGAGCGCGGCCGCGGCGGACAATGGCGTGCGGCTTTGGGACTTATCGCTGTCGCCGCGTTGTTCCTCGCCGATATTTTCTTTGTCGCCACCGGCCGCTCGCTTCTTCTCGTCCTGCCGCTGCTGGCGGTCTTCGTCGGCTGGCAGCAATTCGCCTGGAAGGGTTTGTTGGCGGCGGGCCTCGCCGGCTGCCTCGTCGGCACCGCGGTCTGGTTCGCCTCACCTTATTTGCGGACGCGACTGAGCGATTCGGTCGCCGAATTCGCGGCCTATCGCGCGACCGACGCCAACAGCTCGACCGCGATGCATCTCGAGTTCTTGCGCAAATCCCTGCAGATCGTGGCGACGGCGCCGGTGATCGGCCATGGCACCGGCTCGATGTCGGAACAGTTCCGCCGCGTGACCTCGGGATCCACTGGGGCTTCCTCGGTCGTCACCGTCAACCCGCACAATCAGATTCTCGCCGTCGCCATCCAGCTCGGCCTCGGCGCTGGAGTGCTCGTGGCGATGTGGATCGCACATTTGCTGCTGTTCCGCGGGGCAAGTCTCGCCGCGCTGGTCGGCGCGATTATGGTCATTGAGACCGCCGTCACGTCGCTGTTCAACTCGCATCTGTTCGATTTCACCCAGGGCTGGCTTTACGTCTTCGGCGTTGGCGTCGCTGGCGGCATGGTGTTGCGCGACCGGACTGGGGCGTCGGGTGCGGTCGTGGCGGACGTTCCGCAAGCGACCAAAGCTTGATAGAGCTAGCCGCGTGCCGCACATCCACCCAGGCCGGCGATGAAGACTCTTCGCGAACGCCCGCGCATTCTTGTCGTTACCTTGCGCCGCCTCGGCGATGTGTTGCTGACGACGCCGCTGATCCATGCGCTGAAGCTGGGCTTTCCGGGCTCGTCCGTCGACGCGCTGGTCTTTCGCGGGACCGAGGGCATGCTGGAGGGCAATCGCGACCTCGCTCACGTCATCGCCGTGCCGCAGCGGCCGTCCGCGGCGGAAATCGGAGCGCTGATCGGTCGCCTCTGGCGCCGTTACGACCTCGCGGTGGCGACGCATGCGGGCGATCGCCCGACATTCCTCGCCTGGGCGGCAGGCCGGCAACGTGTTGGTCTCCTGCCCGCGCCGGATTCCGGAGCGTGGTGGAAGCGCCGTGTCTTTGATGACGTCGTCGATCCTGGGAGTGACAATCATCGCGTGATCGAGCTGGCGCGGATTGCGGATGTCCTCGGCGTTCCGCGGCGAAGCGAGATCGTCTGCCCGGCGGGGGCGATCGCCCCGGCGGCGGCTCCGCCCGGCGCCTATGCCGTCCTTCACGCCAACCCGATGTTCCGCATCCGCCGCTGGACCGATGAAGGCTGGCGGGCGCTGGCGCGCGCCCTCACCGATCGCAGGCTCACGGTGATCGCGACTGGCGGACCCGATCCGGCGGAGAAGGATTATCTCGACCGGATCTGGTCGGCGTCCGAGCCGCCGGTCGTGCGGCTCGACGGCAAGCTCGGCTGGCCCGAGCTGACCGCGCTCCTTCGCGGGGCCGCGGTCTATGTCGGGCCCGATACATCGATGACCCATCTTGCCGCCGGCGCCGGCACGCCAACGGTGGCGCTCTATGGCCCGGCCAGCCCGAGCCTGATGGGCCCCTGGCCGGTCGGCGGCCTGGAAACGCCGTGGGCGCGCGCCGGCACCGTCCAGCACCGCGCGAACGTCTGGGTCGTGCAAAATCCACTGCCCTGCATGCCGTGCGATAGGCTCGGCTGTGACGGCCATCTTGAGAGCCGCAGCCAATGCCTCGATGAGCTCCCGGTGCAGCGCGTGCTTGCCGCGGTCGATCAGGCGCTGGCGCTGCGCAAGGCGGCGGCCTGAACGAGCGCCGCAAGGCCGGCGCGCGTATCGTGCGCCGGCCGCCAGCCAGCGGCCAAGAGCTTGCCGGCATCGACGACCAAGTCGCCGCCGAAGCGCTCCCATAGATCGGCGCGGCCGATGAGGCGCAGCGGAATTTCGACAAACTCCGCGGGGAGCGGCAGCAGCAACGGCCGACGACGCTCCGCCTTGCGCAGCGTCGCGATGATATCGGCGAGCGGCAAGGCGGGCCCGGGATCGGCGACCGCGTAGGTCTCGCCGCGACTGACGGGTTCGCCGAGCACGAAGGCGAGCGCTGAGACGAAATTGTCGATGCCGAGGAGCGAGCGCCGGTTGACGAAATCCTTAAGCGGCAGCGGCAATCGCGAACGCGCGGCGCGCAAGAGCAGAGCGAAATTGCCCTTCACGTCCGAGCCGTAGAGCACGACCGGCCGTAAAATCGTAAACGGCACGCCGGATGCGCGCACCTCGTTCTCGGCGGCGAGCTTCGAGCGGCCATAGTCGTCGGTCGGCGCCGGCGCGTCGCGCTCGCTTAGAATATGGTCGGCCGCGGGTCCGCTCTGGGCGCGGATCGAAGAGACAAAGACAAAATGGGCGACGCCCGCGCGTGCCGCGGCCACGGCGAGCCGTGCCGCCGCTTGGCGGTTGATTTGATCGTAGCGCTCCGCGGCGATGCCAGTTCCGGCGTCAGCTATGCCAGCAAGATGAATGATACGATCGACACCGTGGAGCAGCGCTCGCCAATCGAACGTTGCGCCAGATCGGGATGCTCGACGATCTCGACACCGTCGGCAAGCGAGAATGGCGCCGGCCGCCGCATCGCGGCGCGCACTCTTTCCCCGCGTCCTGCCGATCCGGTAATGACCGCGCGACCCAGAAAGCCGGAGGCGCCGGTCACCAGAATGCGGCTTGACTGGGACATCTAATAAATCGGCCCCGACCCACCGAAGCTCATCGAGCGTACTCCACCGCTCAAGGCGTCAAATGGGGCATAGGCCTGAATCTCGCACTCGTCGGTTCGAACGCTGTAGCGCGAATCGACGACGGCGCCGTCTTTGCTGAACACGGTGTAGGTGCGATAGCGCCCGCGATCCTGGAAACGCACGCAGGTGAGCCAGTTCCAGCCGCGCAACCCGTGCACCCAGCGTGGCCCGGAGATTTCGTACGCCTCGTAAGAAGCGTAGTCCTTGAAGGTCGCGCGGATGTGGTCGGCGACGAGCTTGGTGTGAGCCGGGTTGACGCCCGTGGCCGGCGCCTCTTCCGGCGGCAGCGCGATCTCGCTGCAGGCCGGCAGGAGAGTCAGTGCGAGGAGGAGCGCCGCCTGAGCGACGCGCCGCACGAGCGCCGATGAGTTCCGCAGCTGCCTTACACTCAACCCCTGCGATCCCTCTTTGGTCGTCTGGGATCAACGACTATGCTGAAAGCCCGCCGGAGGCAATTGACCGGCCCGTTAGCAAATCTTTGATCCGGCACGGGTAAAACTCGGCTGCAAAGACGGGGGAATTCGGGCGGCAGTCGGGGCTATCAGATGCCGCTTGCGCCCCGGCGCCGACACAGTAAGGCCATGAAAGCTCTGCATCTGCATGGCGTTGGCCGGTCGGGTTAAGGTCCACACGCGGTCGTAAGGCATGGTCGAAAGTTCGCAGCCTCGGTCCGGTCGGCAAGTGGATCGGCCGCACGGCGCGGCTGCCGAAATAAGCAGGCGGCTCTTTGCGCCGGCGGTGGTGCTTTGTCTCGGCCTCGGTCTCGGGTCGTGCGCCTCGAGTGCCGGTTTCATCGCCGACCATTGGCCGCATTGGGCCGGCGGTTTGCCCGCCGACGCGCCACCGCGACCGGGCGCTCCCGGCTATGACGAGTTCATTGCTCATCAATCGGCAAGCAAGAACGCCGCGGCGCCAGCCGCCGCCGACAAAACCGACGGCCCGGCAGCTCCTGCCGGCTATCGTCCGCCCGACGATCAGAGCGTAGTGCAGGGCGGTCTGTATTAGCGGAGAGGAGCCGAGACGACGCGGCGCGCTAGGCGACGCCGGCGCGCAACAGGTCGTGGAAATGGACGATGCCGACCGGGCGGCCGACATCGACGACAATGAGCGCCGTGATCTTCGAGGAATTGAGGAGCTGCAATGCCTCGCTCGCCAGCTGATCGGGCCGCACCGTTTTCGGCGACGCCGTCATCACCTCGTCGACCGGCGCCTGCAGCAGGTCGGCGCCCATGTGGCGGCGTAAATCGCCGTCGGTGATCAGGCCGGCGAGCTTGCCGTCGCCGTCGACGACGGCGACACAGCCGAAGCCCTTGGCCGACATTTCCACGATTGCTTCCGACATCGGCGCGCCGCGTGCGATCAGCGGCACCGCGGCGCCCGGATGCATCACGTCGCGGACGAATTTGAGCGCGGCGCCGAGCTTGCCGCGGGGGTGAAATACGCCAAAATCGACCGCGGTGAAGCCCCGGCTTTCCAGGAGCGCGATCGCCAGCGCGTCGCCGAGCGCAAGCTGCATCAGCGACGACGTGGTAGGCGCGAGATTGTGCGGGCAGGCCTCGCGCGCCGGCGGCAGGACGAGCACGATGTCGGCGGCCTTGCCGAGCGTGCTGTCGGCATTGACGGTGACGGCAACGAGCGTGATGCGAAAACGGCGCGAATAGTTGATGAGGTCTCTGAGCTCCTCGGTCTCGCCCGACCAGGACAGCACCAGCATGACGTCGTCCGAGGTGATCATGCCGAGGTCGCCGTGGCTGGCGTCGCCGGCGTGGACGAAGAACGCCGGCGTGCCGGTCGAAGCGAGCGTCGCCGCGATCTTGCGCCCGACATGGCCGGACTTGCCGACGCCGGTGACGATCACGCGGCCGCGTGCCGCGCGAATCGCCTCGACGGCGGCGACGAAATTCTGCCCCAGCCCGTCGCACATCGCCGTCGCCAGCGCGCCGAGCCCGTCGCGCTCGGTTTCGAGCGTGCGCAAGGCCGAAGCGATGAAGGTGTGGGGCGAAGCCCTGCGCGCCCTGGCGTTGGCCGAGCCTGTCTTTGCGCCTGTCGCCATCGACTCGACCCCCCAAAGAACTCCGCCCTCAAGCAAACTTCAACGACGGAACGCCGAGGGCCCGGTTATTTCTTTTCCCAAGCCGCGAAGGCGTCGTTGAAGGCGCGGTCGCCTGGCGGGCCTTTTTCCATCGCCAGGATAGCGCGGCCGCCATTGGTGTACACGACTGGAATATCGAACCAGGGCCGCTCCTTCAGGAGCTGAATGTTGCGCTGCATGTCGGTCGCGACCGCCGAAAGCCCGACCAGGAAGAAGTTGTTGGTCACCTTCACCGCGAGACCGGCAAGCGGCGTGCCGCGGGCCTGCTCCGATTGCTTCATCAGGATACCGGGCACATTCGAGATGCCGCCACCGGGAAAATCGGCCGGCAGGTTGAACATGATCTCGATCGTGTGGCTTGCTGGCAGCGCCTGATCGGTATTGCGGCGGAGCGACCAAGTCACGGTCATGCGCCGTTCGGGGATCTCCAAATCCGCGCGCACCGCGAGTTCCGGCGCCAGGCCGGCGCCGGGAGAGACCGTTTCAGTGCGCCAGATAGCCGAGCCGACAAAGCGCCGGCCCTGTGGATCGTTCGGATCCTCCTCGTAAAGGACCACGCGCTGCGCCACCGCCGGCGCCGGCTGGGTCGCGGGCGCGCCGGAGCCGGATGGCTGGTTTTGGGCCTGCTCCTGAGGAACCCGTCCGGGGAATTTCGGCTGCGAGGCGGGCGTTTCGGTCTTGGTCTGGCTTGGCTGCCGCGCGCCGATGTGACTGACATACTGATAGAGGCCGGCGAATTTCGGCCACGCCCAGACGATCGCCGCCACCACGACGAGGAACACGATCAACGCTGCAAGCGGCTTGATCAGGCCGCGATAGGAGCGCGCCGGGCGCTCGCTCTCATATTCTTCTTCCGCCGCGGCGCGCGGCGGCTGCGGCCGCGCCGTCGGCTGCGGCATCTGCGGCTGTTCGTCCTCCAGCTCGTAGGAGGGCTCGAGGCTGCGCAGGTGGGCGTCGTAATTGCCGGAATCCCAGGCAGCGTCGAATTGCGACTGGCGGCCGCGCGGCGACGGCCCGGGGGAGTCTTCTGCCGGGAACTGCTGCGGCGATCCGGCGCCGTACTGATCGCGGGTGTCGCGCGCCGATTGCGCAGCCTTGGCGGTCGCCGCACCGAGATCGTGGACCTCGTTCACGACGTTGCGGAAGCCTTTGATTCCGCCCTCGGTCAGGGTCGTCGTGCGGCCGCTCAGGAGCCGCTCGCGCGCGCTCGGCGGCGCCGCCGGCCGCGGCGTTTCGGCCTCCGCGGCCGAGGGAGGATCAGGCGTCGCCCGCGGCGGCTCGCCTTTTAGCCCCTCTCGCGCGCTGCGCATCGGCTTGTCGGCAGGCGTATTGGCGTTGGTATTGGTGCGCTCGCGCCGCGGCGGCGGGGAAGCCGCCGCGCGCGCCTCCGGGATTGGGCGCGGTTCGCCGCGCGGCTCGGTGCGCGACTTGCGCGCGGCCTCGGCCTCGACCTTGCGGATCGCTTCCTCCAGCGCCAGCCGCTCCTTGGTGATTTCCGATTCGGAAAGCGCCGGCTCGACCGAGCGCAACTGCGTGACCAGCGCGGTGCGCGCCCGCTCGTAGAGCGCCCGGCGCGCCTCGCCGGTGCTCTTGTCGAGACCTTCCACGGCCCGGACGATGAGCGGGTGATAATCAGTCATCGGTTGAGCTTACGCTCGACTCCTCGGCTTTTCATCCTGATTCACGTTCTGGCGTCACGTTTCGAACGGGTTCTGCATCAGGATCGTGTCTTCGCGTTCCGGACTCGTCGACAGCATCGCCGCGGAACAGCCGATCAGTTCCTCGAGGCGACGCACATATTTGATCGCCTGCGCCGGCAAATCGGCCCAGGAGCGCGCATGCGCGGTCTTCTCCCGCCAGCCGGCGATGGTCTCGTAGATCGGCTTGACCCGCGCCTGGGCGTGCTCGCCGGCGGGAAGATAGTCGATTTCGCGGCCGTCGAGATGATAACCAACGCACACCTTGATTTCATCGAACCCGTCGAGGATGTCGAGCTTGGTGAGCGCAAGGCCCTGGATGCCGCTGGTACGCACGCTCTGCCGCACCAAGACGGCGTCGAACCAGCCGCAGCGCCGCGGCCGGCCGGTGACCACGCCGAATTCCTTGCCGCGCTTGCCCAGCATGCGGCCGATCTCGTTGTCCTGCTCGGTCGGGAACGGGCCCTCGCCGACCCGGGTGGTGTAGGCCTTGCAGATGCCGAGCACGTAGCCGATCGCATTGGGGCCGAGGCCGGAGCCGGTCGCGGCCTGGGCCGCGACCGTGTTCGAAGAGGTGACGTAAGGATAGGTGCCATGGTCGACGTCGAGGAGCGAGCCCTGCGCGCCTTCGAACAGAATGCGCTTGCCTTCGCGGCGCTTCTGCTCGAGCAGCGACCACACTGAGTCCATGTAAGGAAGGACCTGCGGCGCCACCGCCATCAGCGCCTCGCGGATAGCGCCGGCCGAGACCGGCTCGAGCCCGAGGCCGCGCCGCAACGCATTATGATGGGCCAGGAGCCGCTCGATCTTGGCGTCGAGCGTCGCGCCGTCGGCGAGATCCATCAGGCGGATCGCGCGCCGGCCGACCTTGTCCTCGTAGGCCGGGCCGATGCCGCGCCGCGTGGTGCCGATCCGCGTCACCGCATTCGCGGATTCGCGGATGGTGTCGAGCTCGCGATGCAGCGGCAGGATCAGCGTGGTGTTCTCGGCAATGCGCAGATCATCCGGCGTCACGCTGATGCCTTGCGCCTTGAGCCGTGCGATCTCCTCGATCAGCGCCTGCGGGTCGAGCACCACGCCATTGCCGATGATCGACAGCTTGCCCGGCCGCACCACGCCCGATGGCAGGAGCGAGAGCTTGAAGGTGTTGCCGTTGATTACCAGGGTGTGGCCGGCATTGTGGCCGCCCTGGAAGCGCACGACGATGTCGGCTTGCTCGGAGAGCCAATCGACGATCTTGCCCTTGCCCTCGTCGCCCCACTGGGAGCCGACCACGACAACATTTGCCATGAGGAACTATCCCCAGAAGGCCGATGAATTGCTTCGCATGGTTCGGGTATGGCCGCAGCCGATGTCCGGATAATGGATGACGCCGCTCGACGCAAGGCGCAGCGGCCTGCCATCGAGCGCTTCTCGGCGCTGTCAAGCCATTGTAATCATAAGTAATTTACGCTGATTCTGGATGCCGTGGCGGCCGCGCTCGGCTGCCCACGAGCGTCGGCGCCGCGCCGATTGTCGAAGGTCACGGTTAAGAGCCGCGTGCAACGCGCCGTCAAAATCGCAGCGGTTTTGCCTGCTGCACCTGCGGCAGCGCGCGCACCTTGTCGAGCACGCCGACCGGCAGCTCGCCGTCGATCTCGATCAGCGCCACCGCCTCGCCGCCCGGCGCTTCGCGCCCGACATGGAAGGTCGCGATGTTGATGCCGGCCTCGCCGAGCGTCGAGGAGAACTTGCCGATGAAGCCCGGCTTGTCGAGATTGGTGATGTAGATCATCGAGGCGCCGAACTCGGCGTCCATGCGGATGCCCTTGATGTTGACGATGCGCGGCCGGCCGTCGGCGAACACGGTGCCGGAGACGTGCCGCGATTGCCGGTCGGTGGTCACCGTGACCGTGATCAGGCTGTCGTAGTCGCCCGCGGCCTCGCGCCGCGTCTCCTCGACGATGATGCCGCGGTCCTTGGCGACGATCGGCGCCGAAACGACGTTGATGTCCTGCAGCATCGGGCGCAGCAGCCCGGCGATCGCCGCCGAGGTCAGCGCCCTGGTGTTCATCTGCGCCACCACGCCCTCGTAGCGGATCTCTACGCGCTTGATGCCGGTCTCGGTGAGCTGGCCGGCGAACGAACCGAGCTTCTCGGCCAGGGCGACGAACGGCTTGAGCTTCGGCGCCTCCTCGGCGCTGATCGAGGGAAAGTTGACGGCGTTGGCGATCGCGCCGCGCAGCAGATATTCGGACATCTGCTCGGCGACCTGCAGTGCGACGTTCTCCTGCGCTTCGCGGGTCGAGGCGCCGAGATGCGGCGTGCAGACGACATTGGGCAGCGCGAACAGCGGATTATGCGTCGCCGGCTCCTCGGCGAACACATCGAGCGCGGCGCCGGCAACGTGGCCGGATTGCAGCGCTGGCGCCAGCGCCGCCTCGTCGACCAATTCGCCGCGCGCACAGTTGATCAGCCGAACGCCTTTGCGGGCTTGCGCCAGCGACTGCGCATTGATGATGCTGCGGGTCTTGTCGGTGAGTGGGGTGTGCAGGGTGATGAAATCGGCCCGGCGCAAGAGCTCGTCGAGCTCGACCTTCTCGACGCCGAGATCGAGTGCGCGCGCGGCGGAGAGATACGGGTCGTAGGCGATCACCTTCATCTTCAGCCCGAGCGCGCGGTCGGCGACGATCGAGCCGATATTGCCGCAGCCGATGATGCCGAGCGTCTTGCCGAAGATCTCGACGCCCATGAACTTGTTCTTTTCCCACTTGCCGGCGCGGGTCGACGCGTCGGCCTCGGGGATTTGCCGGGCGAGCGACAGCATCAGCGTGATCGCGTGCTCGGCGGTGGTGATCGAATTGCCGAACGGCGTATTCATCACGATGACGCCGCGTGCGGTCGCGGCTGGTACATCGACATTGTCGACGCCGATGCCAGCGCGGCCGATCACTTTGAGCTTCGGCGCCTTCTCCAAGAGCTTGGCGCTCACCTTGGTGGCAGAGCGGATCGCGAGCCCGTCGAACCCGTTGATCGCCTCGGCAAGCTTGTCTTTGTCCTTGCCGAGATTGGGTTGAAAATCGACGTCGATGCCGCGATCCTTGAAGATCGCGACCGCTGCCGGAGAGAGCGCGTCGGAAATCAGAACCTTGGGGGTCATGGGCGTGTTCACGCGGCTTTTGCCAGCGCGTCCTTGGCCTTGGCGTAGGCCCAATCGAGCCACAGCGTAAGCGCTTCGACATCGGCGCGCTCGACCGTCGAGCCGCACCAGATGCGCAGGCCCGGCGGCGCGTCGCGGTAGGCGTCGATGTCGTGGGCGATGCCTTCCTTGTCGAGCGCGGCAGCGACGCCTTTAACGAAGGCCGCCTGCGCGTCGGCCGGAAGCCGGGTTACCGCCGGATCGACAACCTTGAGGCACACCGAGGTGTTGGAGCGCACCGCCGGGTCGGCGGCGAGGAAATCGATCCACTTTGCCCGCTTGACCCAATCGGCGATGACTTTGGCGTTGGCATCGGCGCGCGCGCGCAGCGCCGGCAATCCGCCGATCGATTTTGCCCATTCGAGCGCGTCGAGATAGTCCTCGACGCACAGCATCGAGGGTGTGTTGATGGTCTCGCCCTGGAAGATGCCCTCGTTGAGCTTGCCGCCCTTGGTCATGCGGAAAATCTTCGGCAGCGGCCACGCCGGCGCGTAGCTCTCGAGCCGCTCGACGGCACGCGGCGAGAGAATCAGCATGCCGTGCGCCGCTTCGCCGCCGACCGCCTTCTGCCAGGAGAAGGTGATGACGTCGAGCTTGCTCCAATCGAGCGCCTGCGCGAATGCCGCCGAGGTCGCATCGCAGATCGTAAGGCCGCCGCGGTGCGCGGCGATCCAGTCGGCATTAGCGACGCGCACGCCGGAGGTGGTGCCGTTCCAGGTGAAGACGACGTCGCTTGCCGGATCGACCTTGGCGAGGTCGGGAAGTTCGCCATAGCGCGCCGTAAGCACGGTCACGTCTTTGAGCTTGAGCTGCTTGACGACGTCGGTGACCCAGCCCTCACCGAAGGATTCCCAGGCCAGCATCGTCACCGGTCGCGGCCCGAGCAGCGACCACAGCGCCATTTCGATCGCGCCGGTGTCGGAAGCAGGCACGATGGCGATCCGGTAGTCGGCGGGGATCTGCAGAATCTCGCGGGTGAGATCGAGCGCGCGTTTGACCTTGGCCCGTCCCGGTTTCGAGCGATGCGAGCGTCCGAGCAGTCCGTCCTTGAGGGCTTGCGGGCTCCAGCCGGGGCGCTTGGCGCAGGGGCCGGACGAAAAATGCGGCACGGATGGCCGCACGGCAGGCGTCGCGAGCGTCATGATCTATCCTTCCAGATAGGCGCCCCTCGTTGGGGAGGGGTGTCCCGCGGTGGGACATAAGGAAGCGGATCGATGACGTCAAGCGGGAACGGGATGACGTGAGGACAGAGGACAGACGACAGACGAGTCCTTTTGATCGAGTGTCCGGCGGTGTCGTCTGAATCTCAGAACTTCACGCCGGCGCCGACCCGGGCGTTGATGATCGATACGTCGATACTCGCGATTGGCGAGAACAGGATGTACTCAAACTCGCCGCGCACAAAGAAATTCGGCGTGAGCGCCCAGTCCAATCCGACGCCGACCGAGCCGCCATAGAGGAAGGCATTTCCTCGGCCGTCGCTGGACGTGATCGGGAAACCTGCGCATTCCTCGGTTAAAGG
>Ga0187784_10002016_pt1 | contig 16251 bp, 13 predicted proteins | sample 1015_SJ02_MP15_2_FD_132964 | JGI IMG/M metagenome (GOLD analysis project Ga0187784, IMG submission 132964) | Tropical peat soil microbial communities from peatlands in Department of Meta, Colombia - 1015_SJ02_MP15_20_MG | ecosystem: Environmental > Terrestrial > Soil > Wetlands > Peat | place...
CGATGACGATCTATCTCGCCGGCATGGGGCTGGCGATGCCGCAGACCATGGCGGCGGCGCTCACGCCGTTCCCCGATCGTGCCGGCACGGCGTCATCGCTGCTCGGGTTTTCGCAGCAATCGTGCGGCGCCATCGCGGCCGCGGCCATCGGCGCTTATCTGGGCAGGTCGGCGTGGCCGGTTGCGGGCACCATCGCGGCGATGGGAGTGACTGCGTTTCTGCTCTGGGTCAGTACGATCAAGGTGCGTGCCGAGGTGCGGTGAGCTTTATAGATTTGGCCGCATTTTCTGCGGAAAACCGGCGATCGCTTTTCCGGACAATGCTCCGCTTAGATCGGTTTGATGCCGGCGAATTTGACCACCTTGGCCCATTTCGCGGCGTCGGCCGCGATGAATTTATTGAAATCCGCCGCGCTGCCCGGCGTCGGAATGCCGCCCAGCCCGGCATAGCGCTGCTTGATAGCGGGATCGGCAAGCGCAGCGTTTATTTGCGCGTTGAGCTCCTCCACGATCGGCGCGGGCGTGTTCTTCGGCGCGCACAAACCCCACCACGCACTCGCCTCATAGCCCGGCACGAATTCGCTCATGGTTGGGACGTCGGGCAATGTCTCCGTCCGGGCCGTCGTGGTCACCGCCAAGGCACGCAGCTTGCCGGCGCGGATATAGCCGACGGCATCGGTCAACGGCCCGAATTCCACTTGCACGCGCCCGCCGAGCAGGTCGGTCAGCGCCGGCGCGCCGCCATGATAAGGGACGTGCACCATGTCGACGCCGGTCATCATCTTGAACAATTCGCCGGCGACATGTCCCGCGGTGCCGATGCCCGGCGAACCCATGCTGAGTTTGCCCGGGTTGGATTTGGCGTAGGCGATGAACTCCGGAACCGTCTTGGCCGGGATGGATGGATTAACGGTCATCACCAGCGGCACGACGCTGATGCCCGCAATCGGCGTGAAGCTTTCCGGGAAATGAAAAGCGGGATTTGGGTGCAGCGTCGCGTTGATGGCATTGGCGACGCTCGCTATCAGCAGCGTGTAGCCGTCAGGCGCGGCTTGTACGACCGCCGTGGCGGCGATATTGCCGCCGGCGCCGGGCCGGTTTTCGATGATGAAAGTCTGCCCGAGCCGTTCCGACAAGTGCTGCGCCATCAGACGGCCGAACAGGTCGGCGGCGCCGCCGGGCGGAAATCCAACGACGACATGCACCGGCCGCGCCGGGTAATCGAGCGCGGTTGCGGCACGCGAAAAAGCTGCGAGCGCGGCGGCCGCAGTCGCGGCTTGCAGAAAAGTTCTGCGATGAATTGTCATCGTCACCTCTTCAAGCGAACGCGAACTCCGCGGCGCCTTATTCGAGCTTGATGCCGGCGAACTTGATGACTTTCGCCCATTTCTCGGTGGCGTCGGCGCACAGCTTGCCGAATTGCGCCGGCGTCATTGGATCGGGCTCGATGCCCAAGGCAATGAGTCGCGGCTTCATTTTCGGATCGACGATGATGGCGTTGATCTCCTTGTTGAGTCTGTCGATGACGGCGGCGGGCGTATTCTTCGGTGCGCCGACGCCGAGCCAGCCGCTGCCCTCATAGCCGGGCACGAACTCGGCGATGGCCGGGATGTCCGGCAGAATGCTCATGCGGGCCGCGCTGGTGACGCCGAGCCCGCGCAATTTTCCAGCGCGCAGGAAGGCCAGGCCGGGGGCAACCGCAACGAATGAGACCGGCACCTGTCCGCTGAGCACATCGGGCATGTAGTTGGTCCGATAACTGATCTGCACCAGATTGACGCCCGCCATCATCTTGAACAATTCGCCGGCGAGATGCGGCGCGGTGCCGGCGCCGGCGGTTGCGACATTGATCTTGCCCGGGTTCGCTTTGGCGTAGGCGATGAATTCGGGAACCGTGTTCGCCGGGAACGACGGATGGACCGCCAGCACGAACGGCGTCGCCCCGATGAAGGCGACCGGGGCAATGTCGCGGAGGAAGTCGAAGGTCAGCTTGGGGTAAAGCGTCGCGTTGACGGCATTTCCCGAAATTTCAGCCAGCAGCGTGTAGCCGTCGGGCGCCGCCCGAACCACGTATTCGGCGCCGACATTGCCGCCGGCGCCAGGCTTATTCTCGACGATGACCGGCTGGCCGAGCCGCTCCGACAGTGGCGGCGCGATCAGCCGCGCGCCGACGTCGGGCGCGAGCCCGGCCGGGAGATCGACGATGATGTGCACCGGCCGGCTCGGGTACGTATCGGCTCGCGCCACGCCCGGCGCACCGGCTGCGGCGGCAAGGCCGGCCGCAAGTTTGAAAAAGGTGCGGCGCGGAAGCGTCATGGCGGCCCCTCCCGGACTTTGTGGGCGTAGTAGTCGTCGGGCGCAGAGAAATCCAGGGCTCGCACTGACGCAGCCCGAAGGCCTTGGAGCAAACGCCAAATTTCGCTCTGCTCAAGTCCATGCGCGCTTGGTACGATGGCGAAACGTGCCTGGATAAGGCACTGCAGCGGATCGAAGCAACATTGGGGGGATTGTCGTGAAAGTTGTGTCTTATCGTCACCATGGAAAGCATGGCGTCGGCGTCGTCAGCGGCGCCAACGGCCTGATTGCACTGGCCAGCGCCGCGCCGGATTTGCCCAATGATCTGCGCAGCATTCTGGAAGTCGATCCCACGCTGGCGCGCGTGCGCGCCGCCGCCGCCGGCAAATCCGCCGACTTGCCGCTCGACGACATCGCGTTCGATCCGGTGATCCGCGAGCCGCACGCCACCTGGGCGCTGGCGCTCAACTACAAGCTCCATATCGAGGAAACCGGGCTCACCACATCGCCGACCTATCCGCAGATCTTCCTGCGCATGCCGATCTGCCAGGTCGGGCACAAAGAGCCGCTGTGGGCGCCGAACAAAAAGATCGCCGAGGCTTACGACTACGAGGGCGAACTTGCGGTGATCATCGGCAAGCCCGGCCGCTTCATCAAGCGCGACGAAGCGTTTGCGCATGTCGCCGGCTACTCCTGTTACAACGAAGGCTCGGTGCGCGAGTACCAGGGTCACAACCGCCAATTCGGCCTGGGCAAGAATTTCGAGCGTTCCGGCAGCTTCGGGCCGTGGCTGATGACGCCGGACGAGTTCGGCGATCCGGCCGATCACACGCTGATCACGCGATTGAACGGCGTCGAGCGCCAGAACGCCAAGATCAGCGGCTTGCTGCATGATGTGCCGCGGCTGATCGAATATCTGTCGGAAGGCTACACCCTGCAGCCGGGCGATGTGATCGTGTCCGGCTCGCCGGGCGCGCTGCCGCTGCGGCCGGGCGAGCAGCCGGAGAAACCGGTCGGCCGCGTCATCGTCGCAGGCCAGCTGCACATGCGCGCCGGCGACGTGTGCGAGATCGAGGTCGACGGGCTGGGCGTGCTGTCGAACCCGGTGATCGAGGACCCGACGCCGCTTCGATAGCGCCGATTTCTGATGACGCCAGTTCGACCTCCGCTCATTCCCGCGCACGCGGGAATCCAGGTGGCTCGAACCGACATTATTGTAACTCTCTGGGTCCCCGCTTTCGCGGGGACGAGCGGATGATTCAAACTGATCGGACCGCGCTGCGCCGGCGGCGCTGCGTCAACGCCCCTGGTGGCCGTCGAGTCCGATGCCTTCGAGGTGGCCGAACAAAGCCGTGAGCCTGGCGCGGTCGGCTTCCGGCAACGGCGGCTTGAGCAGCGAGGCGATGTTGCTCTTCAGATGGGCGGCATTGCCGGTGCCGAACAGCACCACGTCGACGCCCGGCTCGTGGCGCACGAACCGGTAGGCCGCGTCGATCATGCTGGCGGCGCCGCCGTCGTGCACCAGAAAGCCGAGCGGATCGTCGCCCTCGGCCAAAGATTTATCCACCAGACCCTTGGCGGCCAGCGCCTTGATCTCGCGCGCAACGCGCGGCGGATCGGCGAAGATGCTGCGCACCGCGAACATGATGAGCGTGCCGATGCCGTTCTGCTGCGTGACCGGAAACACGTTCGCCCGCGCGCCCTGGTGCATCATGTGGAAGCCCACCATGAACACGTCCCAGATCGGATCGTTGCGCGCGCGCTTGAGCGTCTCGTTGGTGAAATCGACGATCGGGTTCTCGGTCAGGCCGATATGCCGGATCTTGCCCTTGCGCTTCTGCTCGACCAGTTCGGGCGCGAGCACATTACGCGCGTGGTCGTACATGTCAGGATCGATGCCATGCAGATTGAACACGTCGACGTAATCGGTGCCGAGGAGCCGCAGCGAATTGTCGAGGCTCGCCACCATCCGCTCCGGCGTCCACCATTGGCCGTCGCGGCGGACGGTCGATTTGGTGGCGACGACCACGCTGTCGCGCGGGACCGCCTTGAGCGCCTTGCCGACCACGCCCTCGGTGCCGTAGGGCGGCGCGGTGTCGATGAAATTCACGCCGAGCTCGATGGCGTCGCGCACCAGCCGTGCCGACTCGTCCTCGTTGAGGCCGGATTTCAGCCCCATGCGCGAAAAGCCGCCGGTGCCGAGCCCGGCGACGCTGACGCGCAGCCCGGTGCGGCCGAGAGTGGTGTATTGCATTTCGACCTTATTTATAGCGTGCCGTTGACCAAAAGCCGGCTTTCATGCCACGACGCGCCACTTTAGGGAATGCCGGAAACGACTGCGAATCCGATGCCAACCGAACGTTACAACGCCGCCGAGGCCGAGCCCCGCTGGCAGAAAGTCTGGGACGAGCGCGGCATCTTCGCCACGCCGAACACCAATCTCGGCAAGAAATACTACGTGCTGGAGATGTTTCCCTATCCGTCGGGGCGCATCCATATGGGCCACGTGCGCAACTACACGATGGGCGACGTGGTGGCGCGCTTCAAGCGCGCGACCGGCCACGCGGTGCTGCACCCGATGGGTTGGGACGCCTTCGGGCTGCCGGCCGAGAACGCCGCCATGGAGCGCAAGATTCCACCGCGGCAATGGACCTACGACAACATCGCGGCGATGAAGAAGCAGCTCAAATCGATGGGGCTGTCGCTCGACTGGAGCCGCGAGATCGCGACCTGCGATCCGGCCTATTACAAGCATCAGCAGAAGATGTTCCTCGACTTTCTGCGCGCCGGCCTGGTCGAGCGCAAAAAGTCGAAGGTGAACTGGGACCCGGTCGATCAGACCGTGCTCGCCAACGAACAGGTGATCGACGGCCGCGGCTGGCGCTCCGGCGCGCCGGTCGAGCAGCGCGAGCTGACGCAATGGTTCTTCGCCATCACCAAATTTGCGCAGCCGCTGTTGGAGGCGCTGGAGACGCTTGACCGCTGGCCGGAAAAAGTCCGGCTGATGCAGAAAAACTGGATCGGCCGCTCCGAAGGGCTTTTGGTCCGCTTCGCGCTCGATGCGAGGACGACGCCGAACGGCGAGAGCGAGTTGGAAATCTATACCACGCGGCCGGACACGCTTATGGGCGCCAGCTTTTTGGCCGTCGCACCCGATCATCCGTTGGCGCTGGCGGCCGCCAAGAGAAATTCGACGCTCGCCGAATTCATCACCGAATGCAAACAGCGCGGCACTGCGCAAGCCGAAATCGAGACAGCGGAAAAGATAGGCTTTGATATCGGCATCAAGGCGGTTCACCCATTCGATCCGAACTGGGAGCTGCCGGTCTACGTGGCAAACTTCATCCTGATGGAATATGGCACAGGCGCAATCTTCGGCTGTCCGGCCCACGATCAGCGAGACTTGGAGTTTGCGTTAAAATACCAATTGCCAGTATTGGAGGTTCTTAGGCCAGTGGGCGCAGTAGATCCGTCCGTTGAAGAAATGAAGGCATACGGGCAATCGTTCGATTCTAATCCATTCTTGATAGTCGAAATCGGAGAGACCGAGGATGAGCCATATCGCAAAATTCAATTTTTCAAAATCACCAAGAGAGCATTTGATGTCGGTTCTGACGATAAGTATGCCTCTCCTCTTCGTTTAAGAAAGAAATTAGATGCGTTTGAGCGAGCCTCCAGTGATCGAGTTTTGCTGCATGAACGAATAATCGAAGACGTTCAGGAAAGAGTTGGTTTCTCTTACGCAAGACCAGTTCCTGGCACCGCCAATGTGGCCACTGGAATTAGAGAAGCAATAAACGCCGCAATACAAAGAGCCGAGGAAAAGCGAGTTGGCGAACGCCAAGTGAATTACCGCCTGCGCGACTGGGGTATTTCGCGGCAGCGCTATTGGGGCTGTCCGATTCCGGTCATTCACTGCGACGGCTGCGGCGTCGTGCCGGTGCCGGACAAGGATCTGCCGGTGACGCTGCCGGAGGATGTGACGTTCGACCGGCCGGGCAATCCGCTCGATCACCATCCGACCTGGAAACACGTGTCCTGCCCGCAATGCGGCAGCAAAAAAGCGCGGCGCGAAACCGACACGATGGACACGTTCGTCGACTCGTCCTGGTATTTCGAGCGCTTCACCGACCCGTGGATCAAGTCTGAGCCGACAGACTTGCCCGCGGTCAATGCGTGGATGCCGGTCGACCAATATATCGGCGGCATCGAGCATGCGATCCTGCATCTGCTCTACAGCCGCTTCTTCACCCGCGCAATGAAAGAAACCGGGCATGTCGGGCTTGATGAGCCTTTCGCTGGCCTGTTCACGCAGGGCATGGTGGTGCACGAGACGTTTCGCCGGAAGAACGGCGAATGGGCGGCGCCCGCGGAAGTGAAAATCGAAGCCAACGGCGACGCGCGGCATGCCACGCTGATAGCGACCGGCGAAGAGATCGAGATCGGTCCGATCGAGAAGATGTCGAAGTCCAAACGCAATACCGTGGACCCGGACGACATCATCGGCGAGTACGGCGCCGACGTGGCGCGCTGGTTCATGCTGTCGGACTCGCCTCCGGAACGCGACGTGGAATGGACCGAGCGCGGCGTGCAGGGCGCCGCACGCTTCATGCAGCGGCTGTGGCGGCTGGTCGGCGAGGGCGCGGAAATCGCGCGCAACGCGCCGGCTGCACGGCCCGCGCAATTTTCGCCGCCGGCGCTGGCGTTGCGCAAGGCTGCGCACAAGGCGCTGGCAAATGTCGGCGACGACGTGGAGAAGCTGCATTTCAACGTCTGCGTCGCGCACATCTACGAATTCGCCAACGCGCTTAATGAGATCATTGGCGACGCCGACTCGGAGGACGGCAGCGTCGCGCCCGATTTCATGTGGGCGATGCGCGAAGCGGTCAACATTCTGGTGCAGTTGTTCGCGCCGATGATGCCGCATCTTGCCGAGGAATGCTGGTCGGCGCTCGGACACGATACGCTGGTAGCACAGTCGCCATGGCCTGCCGTCGAGCGCGATTTGCTGATCGAGGACACGATCACGCTGCCGGTGCAGATCAACGGCAAGAAGCGCGCCGAAGTCATGGTGCCGCGCAACGCCGGCAACGCCGAGGTCGAAGCCGCGGTGCTTGCGCTCGACGCCGTCAAGGCCGCGCTCGGCGGCAAGCCGCCCAAGAAGGTGATTGTCGTGCCGGGGCGAATCGTCAACGTGGTGGCGTGATGGTCGCCATCAAGACCGGCGCGGTCGATGCCTTCATCGCGCGGCCCGACCCGGGAAAGCCTGTCGTGCTGGTGTTCGGTCCGGATTCCGGCCTCGTCAGCGAACGGGTCAATGCACTCATCAAAGCCGCGGTGGACGATCCCAACGATCCGTTCGCGCTGGCGCGGCTTGAGTCCGATGATCTTGCCGCCAATCCGGCGCGGCTGGCCGAAGAGGCGCAGACCATTCCGCTATTCGGCGGCCGGCGCGCGGTCTGGCTCAAGGCATTCGGCCGCAACAACATCGCGCCCGCAGTCGAGGCGCTGCTTGGACTGCAAAACTTCGAGTGCCGCGTCATCATCGAGTCCGGGGATCTGCGCCGCAATGCGCCGCTGCGCGCATTGATCGAGCGCGCCAGGAATGCGGCGGCGTTGGTGTGCTACGAGGATAACGAACAGGCGCGCGAACGCCTCATCGACGCGGAAATGCGCGAAGCCGGGCTGACGCTGGCACCCGATGCCCGGGCGCTGCTCGTGCCGCTCCTTGGCGGCGACCGCGCGGCTTCGCGCAGCGAAATCCGCAAGCTTGCGCTCTACGCGTGCGGCCAGGACCGCGTCAGCGTTGACGATGTCGCCGCGGTCGTTTCGGACGCGTCATCGCTGGCGCTCGATGACATCGTGGACGCCGCCTTCGCGGGCCAGACCGCGGAACTCGAGTCCCGGCTTGCCAAGGCGCGCACTGCCGGAACGTCGCCTAGCTCGATCTTCTTCGCCGCGCAGCGCCAGGTAGCGCAACTGCACAAATGGCGCATGGCAATCGAAGCCGGCGCCGGCTTTTCGATCGACACTGCGCTGCCGCCGGCGCAGTTTCGCCGCAAGCGGCTCGTGGAAGCGGCGCTCAAACTATGGAACGCCGCGCGGCTTGCGGCCGCGATGGCCGACCTTGCCGACGCGGTTCTGCAATCGCGGCGCACCAACAAACTCGATGACACCATTGCCGATCGCGCGCTGCTGGCAATCGCCGTGAATGCGCGGCGCAGCGCGGCTTGAGCTTACTTCAGACAGTGAACCGCTACTGTGTCACCACCCGGGCGACCCGGCGTCTGCGCCAGTCCGCAAGCGCCTGGCGACCCGCCGGCGACATTTTCGCCGTGGCGGTGGCAACCGTCTCGTGAACCAGCTGGAAGAAGTGATCGCGGGCCTGGCTGGTTTCCGCCATCGCCGTGCGTACTGCAGCGGGGTCGAATGGCTGCGCGCGCAGACTGTCGCGCACGGTCTGCTCCGAAAGCCGTACCTGCGTCTCCGCGGTGGTTAATTGAATCGCCTGCGTGTGGAATTCGGTCCGCAGGATATTGGCATCGTTCGCCGGCAGCGCCTCGGCGATGCGATCGAAGCGCTGTTCGACGCCGCGATTCATGCCGACGACAGGCTGCAGCGGCGGCAGCTTGGTCGCGTGCTGCAGCGCTACTGCGCCGGCGGCGCCGGCAAACACCAAGTTGAGCGTCAACGACCCGAGCAGCAGATAACGCGCTCGCGTCCCGCTCAAAGCGTCCGTCCAGATCGTCATTGTCGCCTCCCGATAACCGGCCGGAGTCCCCGTCGAGCAAGCCCGAACCAACCGGCCGCTCCAATCATACCCGCCGTGGCGGGAGCCGCCAAGTTGGCCTAGGACGGATTTTCCAGGCTGAAAGCGCCGGAATCGTCATCGTAGGCGTAAACTTCGGCGAAGCGGCCCCAAGCAGTCACCGCCCGCAGCGTCCCTTCCGCGTCCTCGGTGCTCATATGATCCTCGAGTTCGTCGAGAAAGCGGCTTTTCGGCGCCACATGGTTGGCGCGCTCCTGCAGCACGCGGCGCACGTGCGCGGCAAGCGGGACATAGGCCAAAAGTTGCCGCTGGAACAGCTTCTTGCGGTCGTCCATGCCCGACTCGGCGAATTGTTTTCCCGCATCGGTTAATTTGATATCGCCGCCCTCGATTTCGGCAAAGTGAAGAAGCTGCAGCGATTCGGAAACCGGGAACAATTCGTCGAGTTCCAGGTGCAACTCGTCGGCCAGTACAGGCAGGTCCGCCTTGCCGTTGAACGGCGGTGCGGCGAGCGTCTCGATCAGGCCGGACAAGAGGTTGGCGGACACGCGCGGTACCACGGTGTCGATAGTTGCTGTCCGCTCGCCTGTCGTCCCGATCGCGACCGGCGAAGCCTTGCGGGCGGTCATCGCCACATAGATCTTCTCGACCAGATCGCGGAACTGCGGATCGAGGCGATTGCGCGGCTGTTTCAGAGTGACCGCGATCTCGCTGATGATGCGGCCGGGATTGGTTGAGAACAGCAGGATGCGGTCGCACATCAGCACCGCTTCCTCGATATTATGCGTGACCAGGATCACGCCCTTGATCGGCAGCTTGCCGTCGCCCCACAGTTCGAGAAAGTCGGTGCGGAGCGTCTCGGCGGTCAGGACATCGAGAGCCGAGAACGGTTCGTCCATCAAAAGAATGTTGGGGTGGACGACGAGCGCGCGGGCAAAACCGACGCGCTGGCGCATGCCGCCCGACAATTCGCGCGGATAGGCGGATTCGTAACCGTCGAGGCCGATCAGATCGATAGCCGCCAGCGCCCGCTGGCGGATTTCCGCTTCGGGCAGGCCGAGCGCCTCGAGGCCGAGCTGCACATTTTCCAGCACCGTCAGCCACGGAAACAAGGCAAACGACTGGAACACCATGGCGATGCCCGGTGCCGGCGCCTGCACAGGCTGGCCGAGATACGTGACGGTTCCGCCAGAAGGCTGCGCCAGGCCGGCGATCAGGCGCAGCAAGGTCGATTTGCCGGAACCGGTGCGGCCCAAGAGGCCTACGATTTGGCCATGCTGCAGGGCGAGTTCCACGCCTTCGAGCACCAGATGTTCGCCGCCGTCGGCGCGCGGGAACGATTGGCGCAGGCTATGAATGTCGAGGAGAGCAGGAGCGGCGGTAGCAGCGGCCATGGTATTCCTCCTCAGCCCAGCCGGAACTTGCGTTCGGCGTAGAAATAAAGCGGGCGCCAGAACAGGCGATTAACGACGACGACATACAGGCTCATCACGACGATGCCGAGCACGATGTGGTGAAAGTGTCCGGCATCGGTTTCGTGCGCGATGTAGGCGCCTAGTCCGGCAGCTTGCAGATGCTCGTCGCCCCACGACGCCACCTCGGCGACGATGCTGGCGTTCCATGACCCGCCCGAAGCCGTAATCGCGCCGGTGACATAATATGGAAATACCGCGGGCAAACCGATGCGGCGCCACCACAGCCAGCCGCGCACGCGGAAATTGGCGCCGCAGGAGCGCAGCTCGGCCGGAATTGCCGAAGCGCCGGCGATGACGTTGAACAGAATGTACCACTGGGTGCCCAGGATCATCAGCGGGCTGAGCCAGATATTCGGATCGAGCCGCCAGGCGACGATCACCGAGACGAAGATCGGAAACAGCAGATTCGCCGGAAATGCGGCCAGAAACTGCGCCACCGGCTGCACCATGTTGGCGACGCGCGGCTGGGTGCCGACCCACACGCCGATCGGCACCCAGATGAGGCTGGCGATGGCAATCAAGACGACGACGCGCATGAGCGTCGCCGCGCCGAGCAGCAGCGTGGTGCCGACGTCGCCGAGCGTGATCGCGCCCGCGAAGAAGTCGACAACGCGCCACAACACGATTGCGGCGACCACGATCGCGAGTCCGCCGAACAGATAGCCAATCCAGCGGCTGTTCTGAGGTGCAGCCTTGACCGTCGCCGGCTTGTCGAGCCGGCGCCGCCGCAGCGTCTGCCGCCACAGCACCGCGAACGGTTCCGTCAACCGCTCGACGATGCGCGACCGGCGCAGCACGCTGAACACCCAGGATTGCGGCGCCACCCCGCCCGGCTCCTGCTCGAAGCGGAAGCGGTCGGCCCATGCCACCAGCGGCCGGAACAGCACCTGGTCATAAATCAGGATCACCACCAGCATCGTGGCGATCGCCCAGCTCACCGCCTTGAGGTTGCGGTGTTCGATGGCAAGCGAGATATACGAGCCGACGCCCGGCAGCGTGACCGTGGTGTTGCCGACACTGATCGCCTCCGAGGCCACGACGAAAAACCAGCTGCCGGACATCGACATCATCATGTTCCAGATCAGCTGCGGCATGGCGAACGGCACGTCGAGCTTCCAGAACGTCATCCACGAACTCAGCCCGAAGTTGCGCGACGCTTCCTGGAGTTCGGTCGGAACCGTCCGCAGCGATTGATAGAACGAAAACGCCATGTTCCAGGCTTGGCTGGTGAAGATCGCAAAAATGGCCGCGTATTCGGCGCCCAGCACGCGGCCCGGAGCCAGCTCCATGAAGAACACCACCGTCACCGAAATGAAGCCGAGAATCGGAACCGACTGCAGAATGTCGAGCAACGGCACCAGGATGCGCTCGGCATATTTGTTCTTGGCCGCCAGCGTCGCATAGGTGAAGGTGAAGATCAGCGAGAATACCATGGCGACCAGCATGCGCAGCGTGGTGCGCGCCGCGTATTCCGGCAGATAGCGCGGATCGAGCGACGGCGGCTGCTTCTGCAGTTCCGCGAGCGGCTCGAACAGATGGCGGCTCGCTTCGCCGAGGAACACCAGCAAGCCGACAATCAGCAGCACCGCCAGGATATCCCAGCGGCTAAACAACCGGGCCCAGCCCCCGACCGAGATTGGGACATTCACGCGCATGCTCGATGTCCGGCTGTCACAGAATGGTCAAAGAGGTCCCCGGCCTCGCCCCGTCGAGGCCGCGTGATCGCGACCACATAACACCGACTTTGCGCCGATCAAACCTTTTTGCGGCGGCCCCGGCGATTTGTCTCGCGCTGGCGCCGCTTCACCCGGCACAAGCGGGGAGCCCCAACCTGCGCAACACGGCGGTGGAAGGGTGCGAGCCGCGATATGCGAAACCGGCCGACCGAACCCGGGCTAGCGCCCGTGTTCAAGAGCCGCCGGCCTTTTACGCCTCATTTCTGATTCTGATCGCAATAGCATCTCGGCTGTTTGGTGCATTCCCCCAGCGGCACCGGAAATGTTCCCGGCGGCACAAATGGAAATTTCAGTTCGCCATATTCGCATTTTGCCACCTGACCCGCCGGGCAGGTCACGCTGCAGGCTTGGCAAGTGGCCACCGCCGGGATCGAGCACTGCGTGTCGGCACTTGCACGTGATACGCCGAGACAGATGAGAGCGATAGCGGCGGCAACTTTGCAGAATGCCAGGCAATGCCGCGATACGGCGGCGACCGCAGGAGCGGCGGACATCCTTGGCGCAGGCTCGAATTGCTGCGGACGATCCGAACCTGACATCACTCGCCTTGCTAATGACAACGCAACAAAGGATGGGCGTGCCTAAAATCATAGCCGCGATGACGCGCCCCGCAAGTGGTTCACCTTAGAGCGAGCATATCTTCGCTCTTCGCTTCGTTTCCGCAAGACGATTCATTGGAGAGCCGGCAGGAAGGCAGGTCTCACTCCGCGGCCTGCATGTCGGCGGCGTCCAGAAAACCGCCGGCTTGGCGGCGCTCCACGGCGGCCCGCGTTTTACCGAGACCTTGATTCGCCGACGCATCGGCAGCCGGCGGATTTGAACGCACAATAGCCTTTGAGATTATTTCAATCATTGTCGAAATATCCCTTGAGGTTCCGATGACATTTCAATATGTATTGAATTATGAAAAAGGACCATGCTGTTGCCGCCTTGTCGGCGCTCGCCCAGGACAACCGATTGGATGTTTTCCGCCTGCTGGTGCAGGCCGGGCCGGACGGATTGCCGGCCGGTCGCGTCGCGGCAGCGCTCCGGCTTGCCCCCAATACGCTGACATTTCATTTCGACCGGCTGCGCGACGCTGGACTGGTCACGGCGCGCCGCGACGGCCGGTCGATAATCTATACGGCGCGCTTCGAGACGATGAACGGTTTGCTCGCGTACCTGACGGAAAATTGCTGCCAGGGTGCTCAATCGTGCGCGCCAGCGCAATGCAAGCCGTCGAGGCCAGCACGCGGTAAGGAGCGCGTTTCGTGAGGCTTTATATGTTCGAGCACTGCTCGCTGTGTTTCCGCGTGCGCATGATGGCCGCACTCAAGCGCCTGCATTTGCAGGAGACCGTGGTGCTAGACGACGATTCCGACACAATGATCGGCCTGGTCGGCAAGCGCGTTATCCCCATTCTCGTGAAAGACGATGGCCAGCCAATGCTCGAAAGCATGGAAATGGTCAAATACATTGACCGCATCGGCGAGCCGATGCTGACCGGCGCTGAACGTCCGGAGATCGCCGACTGGGCGGAAGTCGCCGCGACCCAAACCGCTCGCTTGACATGGCCCCGCTATCCCTTGCTTGGCCTGCCGGAGTTCGCGACCGCCGCGGCGCTCGACCACTACATTATACGCAAGCGGAAGGTGCTCGGGGATTTGGTCGAGCATCGCGCCAGAACACGGGATTATCTCCGCGAATTGACGCCACGCTTTGAACAGCTCGATCGACTTATCGAAGGCGCGGCATCAATTAACGGCAAGCTCTCGCTTGACGATATTCGCGTCTTGCCCTTGCTCCGGTCCGCCGCCGTCGTCAAAGGGCTGCGCCTTCCCCGCAAGGTGCGGGATTATTTCGAAACCATGATGGATCGCATTGGCTATCAGCCGTTGCCCGCGATCTAAAGAGCCTCGCCATGAAACGCATGCACGTTCACGTTGCCGTTCAGGACCTCTCGAAATCTCTCGCGTTCTATTCTGCGCTGTTTGACGCGCCGCCCATCGTCGTCAAAGCCGACTATGCCAAGTGGATGCTCGACGATCCGCGGGTGAACTTCGCCATTTCGACGCGCGGGCGCGAGCCTGGCCTTGACCATCTCGGCATCCAGGTCGAAAGCCAAGCCGAGCTGCAAGAGGTCTATGCCCGACTGCGCAAAGCGGGCGGCGCGGTCATCGAGCAGGGTCAGACCGCCTGCTGCTACGCCAAGTCGGAAAAATCCTGGATCGACGATCCAGCCGGAATTGCTTGGGAGACCTTCTACACCACCGGAGAAAACACAGAATACGGCGACGGCACCGGTGAGCATCGTGCGCGCATGGCAAGGGAAAAATCGTGCTGCGGGCCGTCGCAGTTATGAGCGCACCCACGGTCCCAATTATCTCGCTTCATGGGCGTACCCGCCGCCAAAAGATGGAGGCAAGGAACATGCACAGTTCATATAACGTCCTCTTTCTCTGCACCGGCAATTCAGCCCGCTCGATCATGGCCGAGGCGATCCTCAACAGGATCGGTGCGGGAAAATTTCGCGCCTTCAGCGCCGGCAGTCATCCCAAGGGGCAGGTGCATCCCGAGACCATCCGGCTCCTGCAAAGCCTCAACCATGACACCTCCGCCTGTCGCTCGAAGTCGTGGAGCGAGTTTGCCGATCCCGGCGCGCCGCTGCTCGATTTCGTCTTCACGGTGTGCGACAACGCGGCGGCCGAAACGTGTCCCGTATGGCCCGGTCAGCCGATGACGGCGCATTGGGGCGTTCCCGATCCCGCCGTAGCGACTGGGACGCCGGCCGAGATCGCGCTCGCCTTCAAGGATGCCTATCGCATGCTCGATCGGCGCATTGGCATTTTCGTCTCGCTCCCTTTGCGCTCGCTTGATCAATTGAGCCTGCAAAAGAAACTGCGTGAAATCGGCCGCCTAAGCGACGCTACCGCGAAAGCGGCCGAGCCAACGTGAAATCCACGTTGACGCAACGTATCGTCGCCGAGGGATTGGGGACGGCCTTTCTGCTGGCGGCGGTCGTCGGATCAGGCATCATGGCGGCGAAGCTTTCCGGCGGAAATGCCGCGCTGGCGCTGCTGTGCAATACCCTGCCGACCGGCGCGATCTTGGCCGTGTTGATCCTGATGCTCGGTCCCATATCGGGTGCGCATCTCAATCCGGCTGTGAGCATTGCTTTCGCGTTGCGCGGGGAGCTGAGGGCCAGAGCGCTGCTGCCGTATATCGCCGCTCAAGTCATTGGCGGCATAGCCGGCGTGTGGGCGGCGCATCTCATGTTTGAACTTCCGGTCTGGCAAATCTCCGCAACGGTACGCGCCGGTCCGGGACAGTGGTTCGCCGAAGCCGTCGCGACCTTCGGACTTGTGATGACGATATTCGGGTGTGTTGTACGAACACCGGCAGCGGTGCCTTACGCGGTCGGTCTCTACATCACATCGGCTTACTGGTTCACGGCCTCGACTTCGTTCGCCAATCCCGCCGTAACGATAGCGCGTTCGCTGTCAGACACCTTTGCGGGCATCGCGCCCGCCAACGTCGCTGCCTTCATCTCCGCGCAGCTTGCGGGCATGATCGCGGCCGTGGTCCTTGGGCATTGGATTTGGCGATCGTAGCCGCGTCGGCACGCCGGTCGTTGCATTGGGCTGTGATTAGGCGACAATTTTTGGTGACGACGGGAGCCACGGAAAGCTGCGCTCGCGGGGCAAGGAATTTCACTCCGCGGCCTGCATGTCGGCGGCGTCCAGAAAACCGCCGGCCTGGCGGCGCCACAGCGCGGCGTAATGGCCGTTCTGCGCGATCAGTTCGCGGTGGCTGCCCTGCTCGACGACGCGGCCGTGTTCGAGCACGATCAGCCGGTCCATCTGCGCGATGGTGGAGAGCCGGTGCGCAATGGCGATTACGGTCTTGCCGGCCATCAGCGTGCCGAGACTCGATTGGATCGCGGCCTCGACCTCGCTGTCGAGCGCCGAGGTCGCCTCGTCGAATACCAGGATCGGCGC
>Ga0187784_10002017_pt1 | contig 16249 bp, 21 predicted proteins | sample 1015_SJ02_MP15_2_FD_132964 | JGI IMG/M metagenome (GOLD analysis project Ga0187784, IMG submission 132964) | Tropical peat soil microbial communities from peatlands in Department of Meta, Colombia - 1015_SJ02_MP15_20_MG | ecosystem: Environmental > Terrestrial > Soil > Wetlands > Peat | place...
GCGACGCTATTCCTGGTGGACGATCGTGCTACCGGCGATCTCGAGGTTCACGGATTTCGGCGAGAGACCGAGCCCATTGAGCGAGCGTCGGACGTCGCTCTGCCGATCGGGTTCGACCAGGAGGAAGAGGAACCCTCCGCCCCCGGCCCCGAGCAGCTTCGCTCCGAGCGCCCCGTTGGCCTTTGCGGCCGCGTACGCCCGATCGATCTCTGGATTGCTGATCCCGTCCGAGAGCCGCTTCTTCAACTCCCAGTTCTCGTCCATCAACCGGCCGACCTCGCCGATGTCAAGGCGCTCGAGCGCCTTGGCGGTCTCGAGCGCCAGATTGCGCATCCGGTCGTACTCGTCAAGGTGGTCGTCGATCTGGGTGATCTGCTGGACGTGGATGTCGCTCGCCCGGCGCTCGCGACCGGTGAAAAAGAGCATCAGGTGATGGTTCAGCAGGTCCAGCCCTTCGTTGTCGAGATTGAGGCTCCGGACGAGGACCTCGCCATCGCGGTCGACCTGGATGAGATTCAGCCCCCCGAACGCCGCGCAGTACTGGTCCTGGATGCCGCCGGGTTCGCGGAGGATGTCGCGCTCGATGCGCACGGCCTCGCGCGCGAGCTGCCGTCGACCGACCTTCTCGCCCTTCCAGGCGTGCAGCGCGTGGAGCGTACCCACCGCGCAGCTGCTGCTCGAACCGATCCCGGTGCCCCGGGAGGGCATCTGCGTGGCCGTGATGACCTGGACCCCGCTCGGGATCTTCAAGAGCCGCAGAGCTTCCCGGATCGCTCCGTGGCTGATGTCGTCGACGCTCCGCTTCGCGTCCTCGGTAATCCGGTAACTGACCCGGATCTCCTCTGCGTTGAAGTTCTCGACGACCATCACGTAGATCCCCTTGTCCATCGCCCCGGCCACGCACGCTCCCGGGCCGTGCACGCGGTAGTACTCGGGGAGGTCGGTGCCTCCGCCCGCGAACGTCAGTCGGAACGGGGTCTTCGAAACGACGGCGGACTTGCCGAAAACGCTCACCGGGAGAGGGCGAGCCCCCGCGCGTCCATAAGGGCGCGCGTTCGCCGGGGAATGCGGGGGAAGAGCGAGCGGGCGCGCGGCACGACCGCGGGCGAGCGCGTCAGATCGCGTTCACGGCGAATCCCAGAGCGAATCCGAGCATCGCGCCGAGATAGACGAGCTGGTTCCGGCGGATCGAGAGCTCCCGGCTCTCGAGCGGCCGGAACGCGACCCGCAGCATTGGAAGGATGATGTAGGCGATCGCGCCGATCGCGAGCGCGTCGAAGATCACGAGGAAGAGGTCGCTGCTCCAGAAGTACCCGATCGCCCCACCGATGAGCGTCGGAAGTCCCCCGATGAGGAACAGGCCCGCGAGGAGGGCGAGGTTGCGCCGGGCCTTCGTACCGAGGAACGGGGAGGCGATCGGAAACCCCTCGGTCACGTTCTGCAGGAAGAAGCCGACGAAGACGACCGCCAGGATCCCGATCTCGCCGGCCGACCAGTTCGCGCCGAAAACAAGGCCCTCCGTGAGGTTCTGTAGGCCGATCCCGAGCGCGATGATCAGCGCGGCGGTCCGGGGGCGGAGATCGGAGTCGTCCCCCGCCGGGACCGGGGAGGCTGCGCCGCGGGGGGCCGGACGCGGCAGGTTGTCCACGAAGTAGAGCACGAGGAACGCCGCGACGAACGCGACGGCGAACGCGATCGAGTAGGTCGCGTTCGCGACGTATCCGTTCGGGTAGAGAATCGGCGAGACGTCGGAGAATACGTCCGCGAGCAGGAAAATCAGGATCCCGATGGCGACCGCGTTCAGGACCACCGCCCAGCGGCCCTGCGCCCGCTTGCTGTAGACGACCGGCAGCGACAGGAAGATCGACATCCCCATGATCGCGGTCAGCGTCATGAACAGCGCGAAGTCGTTCATCCGGACCCTGCTCCAATTTACCCACTCAGGGGTGCGTATTTAAGAGCTAGGTTCGTGACCGCGCGACAGTTAAGTTCACGGAGTGAATATGCGCACCCGCGGGGGGCGGTCACACAACGACCATGACGAAATCCCACACGGCGTCGATCTCTTGGGTGTACCTGTTGCAAGCACTCGCGGCGCGCGAAGGGGTCGAGCACCTGGGGCTATCGGCCCGCCGGGTCGCCGACCTCCTGGGCCTCGCCCCCTCGGCGGTCTCGCAGTACCTCTCGGGCAAGCGCGTCGGCGCCGGGTTCCTTGCGTTCTCGACGGACGAACGGGCCCAGTCGATCGCGCGTCGCACGATAGAGGGCCTCATCGAGGGGCAAGAGACCGGTCGCGGGCCGACCCGCGTGGTCCTGGAGGGGGCGGCCGCTCTCTCCGAGCTGCCCGGAGCGCCCGGTCGCCGATCCCGGTCCGCGGCCCGCCGATCCCCGGACGGACCCTCCCCCGAGCTGCGCCAGCTCTCGAAGTGGATCCGGGACCGCGTCCGTGCGGAGCAGGTGGCCGTCGCTCAGTGCATGCGGCTGGCCCAACGAGCCCGGGACGAGTTGACTCGCGCGCTGCTCCGACAGATCGCCTCCGATAGCCTTCGGCACGCCGAGATCGTCGCGTCGCTCGCGCCGTACATCGATCGCGGCGTATCGACCGCCTATGCTTCGGGGATCACACGGAAGGAGGTCGAGGCGCTGATCGAGGGCGAACGGCGGGCCGAGGCGCAGGCGGATTCGTCGTCGGCCCGCCACCTCGGGGGGACGATGGCCATCCTCATCGCGAGCATGGAAGCCGACGAACGCAAGCATACCGACCTCCTCCGCGGGTTGCTGAACACCGGGTTCCGAAGTTGACTCGATCGGGCGTCTGTATCGTCCTCCGCGGGCCGCTCGGGGTCGGGAAGACCACCGTCGCGCGGGCGCTCGCGAAGGAACTCCGTGCCCGCGTCATCTCGATCGATGACATTCTCGAACGGGAGGGGCTCGAGCAGTGGGAGGACGGATACATCTCCGAGGCCGCGTTCGTGCGCGCCAACACGTTCGCCGCGAACGAAGCCGCCCCTACGTTGCGCAAGGGGGCCCCGGTCATCGTAGACGGCAACTTCTATCACCGGGGCGCGATCGAGGATCTCTTGGCGCGGCTCGGAACCCCTCACTTGGTCGTCACCCTGGTTGCACCGCTCGCCACCTGCGTCCAGCGCGATCGCGCGCGCGAAGGGTCCTTCGGCGCAGCGGCGACGCGCGACGTCTTCCGAAAGGTCGCGGAGGTCCGCTACGGGATCGAGGTCGACGCGCGCCCGCCGGTGGAACAGATCGTGGGGAAGATCCTCGAGCAGGTTCGTTCGAATGCCGACCCCCGCAGCGTCGAATAGCTTCCGCGACACCGAGTCGGCATGAGCGTCGCCAAACCGCAGGTTCTTTCTCGCCCCTCGAAATCCCCGTTCGAGGTCCTCCGATGGTCCAGAAAGTGAGCGAAGTAGTAGGCACGTCGACCCAAGGGTTCGCCAAGGCCGCCGAAAGCGCGGTCGCGACCGCCGCGAAGACGGTCCGGAACATTCGATGGTTCCGGGTCACCGAGCTCGAGGGGAGCGTCAAGAACCAGAAGATCGCGGAGTATCACGCGACCGTGAAGATCTATTTCGACCTCGAGGAGTGAAACGGTCGTCCGACCGGCGGGCTCGGGCCGGTGTGGATCACCGGCGGACGGCCATCGAGCCGACGACCAGCTTGTCCTGAAGGGCGAATTCGAACGTTGTGGTGCGCGCCGGCCGGCCGGGGAGATGAGCCGGACGCAGGAATGCCGTCCCATCGAGGTTCGCGATGGCCTCGCGCCGGGTCCAGAGCCGGCAGAACTCGACGAGGAAGTCGCGTTCGGAAAGGCTCCGCAAGTGCCGGACCTGGGCCTCGGTGAACTGCGCCTCGGCGAGCTGATCGAGCTTCTCGAACGGGCGGACCACCTCGAGGCCGATCCCCACGTCCCGGCCGACGGTCAGACCGAGGACGAGGGCGCGCTCCGAGCGGGAGAGGCCGAAGCGGATCCCCCGCGGATGCTCGCCCGGCGCCCGGTAGGGCGCCAGCTCGGGGCGACCGAAGTCCCCCTCGAGGAACCGGAGATCCTTCGGATCGACCCCGGTGACCTGGCCCATCACCTCGCGGGTGAAGATGCACGCCGCGAGGAACCGGTGGCGCTCGCCCGGGTCCGCGAGGAGGCGGGCACGTTCGCGCTCGTCCAGCGACAGCAGCTCGAGGCGACCCCCGACCGCGATCTCGTCGAGGTCCCCGATCCACATATGGAGCCGGCGAAGGTCCGTCAGCGGTTCGCCCGGCGTGATGTGGACCGCCACATCCGCCGGTCGTTCCTTCCACTCCATTGCGTTGCTCCCCCCGCGCGGCACTCTCCGGCCCGGCGAGGGTGGGCGCACCCGGTCAACCCGGTCGGAAACGTGCGACGCGAGGTTGTTTGCAGATGCCATCCCGGAGGGGGGTACTTAGAGGTACGTTTTGATGCGCGCGGCCGAGAGATTTATGGTGAGTCGTCGATGGCTCCTCTCCCGGCCGGGGAGAACGTGGCCCAGCGGCGCGCGGGCCACGCGGGAGGGACCTATGCCCTCGACCCGTTGGTGCCGAGGCTCTGCTCGATGAGCACGAGCGCCTGCTTCGAGACAGAACGGCGCTCCTTACGCGCCGTTGTCTTGAGCTTCTGCATCATCGTCTTCGTCAGGTAGACCGCTACGAGGTATCTCGGCTTTCGGCGCTTAGTTGTCCTTGCTGGCATGTTTGCTTGTCACCGGTCGTCGTGCCCCGGAACAACCCGGCGTCCCGTGGCAACTCGGTGCATCGTTATTGGGGGAGGACCCGCTCATTAACATTGCGGGAGCGCGCGACCGTTCGCGCTCCGGGGAGGATGACCGAACCCGTTTCGTTTCACTAGAGTTGACCAGAATCTCTGGCCGGAAGGAGTACCTTGCTCGCCTTCCGAGTCACGGGGCGGATCGCTCGGGTTCCGGGGCGATCGATCCCGTGGGGTGGGGCACCCGCGAGAGTGCGGACGGCCCTCTTGCGACGGGCCGCGCCCGTCGTCCCGGATTCCGATTCACCCGGCGGTCGTCCCGCGGCCTGCCTCGGGATCTGCGAGACGCGAATCCAGCACACCCCGACGATGCGCGGCCGCGATCGATCGGCGCGTGTACCGCTCCAGCGCCTCGGCCTGCGAGCGCTCCAGCCGAAGGGCCCCCCATCCCCAGTGGACGGCGATCGTATCTCCGACGGCCAGGTCCGGTAGCATCCGGCGGTCGTACGCGATCGTCGCGCGGCGATCCTCCCCCAGCGCCACTCCCCCCTCCGCTGCGACGAGCGTGGACTGCTGCACCTCGAGCTGGTTCGGCCCGATCTCCCGCACCTTCCCCCAACCCGGCCGGCAAAGTTCGGCGTTCGATAGATTGGTCGTCACATGGCCGGTGACCGACCCTACGCCGACGAACAGCACGTGGAACAGGTGGTGGGGGATGGGGTGCGCCGGCAGGTCCCGCTCGAGCTCGCGCGCGACGAATCCGGGGAGCCCGCGCGCGACCAGCGCGCGCAGGAGGGGCGGAAAGTCCTCCCGGCCGAAATCGTCGAGGAGCGCGTTGCCGATCCAGTACGCTTCGACGACCTCAGGATCGAACGGGTGCCGACCGTGCTTCCGGGCGATCGCCTCGAGGTAGGGATAGAGCGCTTCGAACTGCGCGAGCGCCTCCTCCGTGGCGGCCCGATCCGAGCCGTCGACGATGGCCCGGTAGAGTACCGGTGCCGCGTCCGCAGGCCCGCAGTAGTTCAGCCGGTTCGTCGCGATGCTGAACCGCGCCGCGAGTCGGAAGCCCTCCATGTCAGGTGTCGGGAGGTCCCGGTTGCGGCACGACGGCCCGGTCCTCGCCGAGCCATCTCCGCAGCGAGGGCGAGGCGATCAACGCCCCCAACCCCAGGACGATGATCAGGGCGCCGAGCGCGGGGACCCACGTGACCACGGTATGCTGCACGATGAGCGCCAGGAGCCACGTGAAGACGAATCCGAGAACGAGGACCGCGGCCGCCACGCTGAGATCGACCCGGGCGAGTCCCGCATACCACGTCGCGACGAACGCGGTCAGGAGGAGGGCGCTGATCCCCACCCACATCCATTGGCCGGGGGTGAAGGTGGCGACGGCGCTCCACTGGGCAGTCAGGGCGAGATAAGCCGCGAGGAATACGGCACCGAATCCCATGCGGCCGAGCCCCACGACGCTCGACGGCAGGTCCGCGAGCACCCGCTTCGAAAGGGTGTACTCTCCGGCCCACAGGACCGTCGCGGCGAGCACGTAGAGCGCTCCGACGCCCAGGACGACGGTGTGCATCGCGAGCAGGAAGTAGCAACCGGCCAGCAGCGCGCCGGCGATCGCGACCACCTCCCAACGAAACCGTTCCCCGAGGAAAACGAGTCCGAAGACCGTCGCGAAGATGAAGAGCGTCCGGTAGACGAACGACGCGGTCGTCGAGCCCCCCTCCTCGACGGCGAGCTGCAGTCCGTGGAAGAAGAGAAGGAACGGGATCGCCCCGCCGATCAACCCGATGATCGCGAGCCGACCCCAGTCCTTCCCTCGAAGGTGGATCGAATTTCTGCGCCAGAGGGCCGCGACGACCGCGATCGGGACCAGGAGCACGACGACCACCATGTTTCGTACGGTGACGAAGGCGGCGGAGTTGGTGCCGGCGACCGCGTAGCCGTTCACGAACGTCGAGAGGCCGCTGATGAACGCGGTCGCGAACACCAGGACGAGCCCGATCCGCACCGCGTTCCCGGTTCCTGCACCGCTGGAGGTAGAGCCCGTCATGAAACACCGTCCTTCGTGCCTTCGAGGATCACGGCGCAGCGGTCCCGGCGACCGCCGCGGACCCGGCGGCGAGGGACGCGAGCACTTCCTGGGCTTGCTCGTCGGTCAGGCGTCGGATCCCGAAGCCCGCCTGGACCAGGATGTAGTCCCCCACGCCCGCTTCGGGTAGGTACATCAGGCTCGCCGAGCGGGATCGGCCGTCGTAGTCGAGGATCGCGGTCCGGTGGCCGTCCGGTTCCACGCGGATCGAGACGATCTGTCCGGGCACGGCGAGGCACATGATCGGTCCTCCATTCGGGGAGCGGAGATAGCCTTGATGAACGACCCGTCGAACCGGGTTGACCTCGAGGCTATAGGTCTCCGACCCCGATTTCGGACACGGAGTGGGTCGTATGGTGACGGACCGGACCGTGGGGGAGATCATGACGCGGCTCGTGGGAACGACCCGCCCGCAGGCTCGACTGTTCGAAGCCGCCCGATTGATGCGCGAGCTCCACGTTTCGGGTCTGCCCGTGGTCGCGACGGACGGGAGCGTGGTCGGTGTGCTCAGCGAGAAGGACCTCGTCCGCGTCCTCGATCTCTCGGCGGGGATCTCGAGCCCTCGCGGGCTCATCGACCTTCTTCTGGCGTCGGCGCCGAAGCGGGGCCCGTCCCTGCTCGATGTCTGCCGCCATCGCCTCGAGAACGGCTTCGTCAAGGAGGCGATGACGAGCCCCGCGATCACGCTCGGCCCGACGGCGACGGTCAACGAAGCCGCCCAGCAGATGCACGGCCACCACATCCACCGTCTTCCGATCCTCGACGAGTCGGGCAAGCTCGTCGGGATCGTTTCGCGCGCGGACATCGTCGGCGCCCTCACGCCCCAGCCCCGTACGCCGCACCGGGGCGCGCTCCACCCCCGACCGAAGCGCGCCGCACCGGCCCGGGCCGAACACGATCTCTACGCGGACGCTTAGGAAAGGGCAAGCGCCGTCGGTTGCGCCGATCGGTACCCACGGACCCAACGAAGTGGAACCGTGTCCGCCCCGTCCGCCCCGGCCGGCTCGCCCGGCATCGGAATGGGTCTGCTCGTCGTCCTGGGCATCCTCTGGGGGTCGACGTTTCCGATCATCCGGATGGGCATCGATGCCGGCGCGGACCCTTTCCTGCTCGTCACGGTGGACTTTCTCCTCGCGGCGGCGCTCGCGTTCCTCGTCGCCGCATTCTCCCGGTCGACCCGACCACCGGTCCGGGAGCTCGGGATATCGGCCGGTCTGGGCGCGCTCATGATCGGCGGGATCAACATCCCGCTCTTCTGGGGGATGCAGTTCGCGACGGGGGGCGCGGCGGCGATCGTCTACGCGACCGCGCCGGCGATCAGCCTGCTGGTACTGTTCCTCCTGCACCGCGCCGCACGTCCGAGCGCCCTGCGCCTCGGGGGCCTCGCGCTGGGTATCGCGGGCGTGCTCGCGCTCTCGCTCGCGGCCTCGAGCGGAGGTCCGATCACGAACGACTGGGCGCTCGTCGCGTTCGGGATCGGGGCGATCTGCCAGGGGACGGGGGCGGTGCTCCTCGCGCACTATCGGCCGCACGGGGAGGGCCGGTGGGGCCAGGCGGCTCAATTCTCCGGGGCCGCCGGCCTCGGGCTCGCGGCCCTTCCGTTCCTCGCCCGGTCGTTCGCCCTCCCCGCGAGCCCCGCCGTGGTGGGATCGGTGCTCTACTTCGCGCTCGTCTCGATGGTCGTCGGCTACACCCTCTACTTTGAGCTGGTGCGCCGGACCGGACCGGTCTCGGCGAATCTGGTCACGTTCCTGAACCCGGTCGTCGCGCTGATCGTCGGGGTCCTCGCGTTCGGGGAGACCTTCGGTACCGCCGAGCTCGTCGGACTGGCGCTGGTCCTGGTCGCGCTCGTCCTGCTCGAACTTCCGGTACGCCAGCCTCGTCCGGAACGGCCGGGCGAAAACGCCGGTGCCGGTCTGGGAGCCCGGCCCCTGCTGCGACGCTAGGAAGGACCGGATCCGCCGGACGACTCTCCGTCCGACAGAACCGTGACGGTGAGGAGGACGATCGACGCGGCCCGAGGATCGTCGAGATCGCTCGACGTCTCGATCCTGAGCTCCGAGCCCTCGGCCGGGGTCCCCGCGACGATCTCCGGCCACTCCTCTCGGAGCATCGGGGGATTGACGTGGGAGAGCGCCCCGATCCATACGCTGGCCCGGGTGATCCGGTCCGCTCCCTCGCCCGCCGCCGTGCGGATCAGGGCCTCGCGGAGGTCCCGGAAGAGCACCGACTCATGCATCGCGGGCGCTCCGGGGTCCCGCGGCGAGCTCCTCGAGGATCCGACGGGCGACGATCGGAACGGCCGCCCGGATTCGAGGGCTGCGCTCGCGTCCGTATCCGGTCGTCGACGCCTCGATGCCGAACACGACGATGTGCTCGGGAAGCCGATGCAGGTCCCGCGCGAGCCGCAGCACGTCGGGGAGCGCGAGGCCGTGCGAGGAGACCGTCACCGCCGCCGGCAAGGCCAGCGCCTCGTCCTGCTCCCAGCGCCGTACCTCGCCCGGCCTCGCGCCCGAACGCATCGCATCGACGAGCACGACGTACCGGTGGTCCGTCCAAACTTCCAGCAGCGCCGAGAGGTCCCCCGGGCCCTCCCGGAGGTCCGCCGGAACGTTCGGTTGCTGGCGGAGCCATCGCACGACATCGAGGCCGGCGCCGTCGTCGCACCGGTCGTCGTGGCCGAGCCCGATCACGAGCGCGCGGCCCGAACCGGCCGCGTCAGACACGCTCCACCTCGAGCTTGAGGAAGTGCGTGGCGCACGAGATGCACGGGTCGTGGTTGCGGATCGCCTTCTCGCATGCGTCGGCGAGCTCCGCGTCGGGTCGATCGATGGCACCGGCCACGACGTGACGCACGTCCTCCTCGATCCGCGTCTGGTTCTGCGAGGTCGGGGGAACGATCTTCGCCTCGCGGATCCGCCCGTCGGGCTCGAGATCGTATCGGTGGTAGAGGATCCCGCGGGGAGCCTCGGTGATCGCGCAGCCCCGGGTCTGCGAGGGGGTGGCGGGGAGCGGAACGCGGGCAGCCGCCGGGGGGCTGTACCGGTCGATCAGCCGCAGCGCTTCCTCGCAGGCGAAGACGATCTCGATGGCGCGGACGACGATGCTCCGGTACGGGTTCCGGACCACCTCCTCGAGACCCACCTCGTCGGCGAGCTTCCGCGCCCGGGGCGGGAGCCGGTCCCGGTTCAGCGCGTACCGTGCGAGGGGACCGACGAGGTACGCCCCCCCGCCTCGGCGGTGCGCCTGGAGCGCGTGCGAGTACGGTACTTGCACCTCCTCGAACTCCTCTTCGAAGCGGGTCACCGGGATCCGCAGGCCGCGGCTCGAGACGAGCTCGCCCTCGTTGAGGGGGTACTCCTCGGGGTGACGCAGCGCCACGAACTCGTACTCCTCCTCGATGGGAGGGAAGTGGAGCCCGGCGGCGAACCGGACCGTGCGCTCCGCCAGCGAGGACGCTTCCTCGAGCGGGCGCCGAAGGGTCTCGAGCTCCTCGCGCGAGGGCGCGCGATAGAACCCGCCGACGCGGACGTTGATCGGGTGTACCTCGCGGCCCCCGAGGAGGGTGAGGATCTGGTTGCCGACCTTCTTGAGCGCGAGCCCGGCCTGGACGGCGTCGGGGTGGTCGTGGGCCAGACGGATCGCGTCCGGGTAGCCGAGGAAGTCCGGCGCGTGCAGCAGGTAGATGTGGAGCGCGTGGCTCTCGATCCACTCGCCGCAGTACAGCAGACGGCGCAGGTCCCGCAGCACGCCGGTGACGTGGATCCCGTACGCCTGCTCGATGGAGTGGCAGGCGCTCATCTGGTAGGCGACGGGGCAGATGCCGCAGATCCGCGCCGTGATGTCGGGCGCCTCGGTCGCGGCCCGACCGCGCAGGAGGGCCTCGAAGAAGCGCGGGGGCTCGAAGATACGCAGCTCGACCTCCTTCGCCGTGCCGTGCTCGATCCGGACCCGGAGCGCGCCCTCGCCTTCGACCCGGGCGAGGTAGTCGACGGCGATCGTCCGCTCGTTCATGTTCCCTCCCGGACGCCGGCGGCATCGCCCGCCGCGCGGAACGGCTTCGCGCCGGCGTTGAACGTGCGATAGACGTGCTGCACGTCGATCGGGCTCAGCCCGAGGTCCCGGAGCTTTCGGGTCCACGCCTCGGTGTTCGGGGTGTCCTGCGGCCCGAAGCAGCCGTAGCATCCCCGCTGGTACGCGGGGCAGATCGCCCCGCAGCCGGCCTGCGTCACCGGTCCGAGGCAGGGCGTCCCCTGCGCCACGACCACGCAGACCGTGCCGCGCCGCTTGCACTCGATGCAGACGCTGTCGGTCGGCACGTTCGGTCGACGGCCGTGGAGGAAGGCGGAGATCACCTCGAGGAGCTGGTGCTTGTTGATCGGACATCCCCGCAGCTCGAAATCGACCTTGATGTGGTCGGCGATGGCGGTGGAGGTCGCGAGCGACTCGATGTACTCGGGCCGAGCGTAGACCGCGCGCTGGAAGTCCTCGAGGTGGGCGAAGTTCTTGAGCGCCTGGATCCCGCCCGAGGTCGCGCACGCGCCGATCGTGATCAGGTGTCGGGACTGGGCCCGCACGTCCTGGATCCGATGGCGGTCGTGCTCGGTGGTGATCGAGCCTTCGACCAACGAGAGGTCGTACGGTCCCGGAGCCACCGCGCTCGAGGCCTCGACGAAATTCGAGATCTCGACCTCCCCGGCGACCGCGAGCAGCTCGTCCTCGCAGTCGAGCAGGGAGAGCTGGCAGCCGTCGCACGACGCGAACTTCCAGACCGCGAGCCGGGGCCGGGGGGACGCGGGCATGCTAGAGCCCCCGGATACGGAAGAGCGGGGCGAGCTCGCGATAGCGAAGAACGGGGCCGTCCCGGCACAATAGGTAGGGCCCGAGCTGGCAGTGTCCGCACTGGCCGATCCCGCACTTCATGTTCCGCTCCATCGACACCCAGATCTCTTCGGGAGGCACGCCGCGCGCCGCGAGCGCCTCCCCCGCAAATCGCATCATGATCTCCGGCCCGCAGAGGAAGGCGACCGTGTTCGGGCCGTCGAAGCGTGCATCCGGGATCCGCAGGGTCACGAGACCGACGTCGCCGTACCAGTCGCGCCCGGCGGCATCGACGGTGACCTGGAACCGGGAGTCCGAACGATAGCGCCACTGCTGGAGCTCCGAATAGAAGACGAGGTCCGAGGGGGTGCGGGCGCCGTAGATCACTTCGAAACGGCCAAACTCGCTTCGGCGGCGGAACACCTCGTAGATCAACGGTCGCAGGGGCGGCAGCCCGAGGCCGCCGGCGACCACGACCACGTCCTTGCCGCGCGCGCGGTCGAGGGGCCAACCGCGCCCGTACGGGCCCCGGACCGCGAGCACCGTTCCCGGCGTCGCGGACGCGATCGCTTGCGTCCCGAGCCCCGCGAGACGGATCGTGTGGAGGAGGACGTAGGGCCGCGTCGGGTCCCCGCTGATCGAGATCGCCGCTTCGCCGTGTCCGAGGCGCGAGAGCATGTTGAACTGGCCCGGAACGAACGGCGCGAGCCGCGCCGAGCCGGTCGGGGCGAGGGAGAGGGTGATCGTGTCGGGAGTGTCGACGGTGCGCGTCAGCACGGTGTACGGGATCGGAGCCAGCGGCGGCTCGCCGGCGGGGGCGTGCGCGGACCCGCTCGAGGGTTCAGAGTTGATGGACATCGAGCACCTGCAGACGCGTGGCGTCCAATCGCTGGCCCAGGATCGGGACGAGGCGAAGGAGGAATTGGTAACCGTCTTCCGGATGCTCCTCGAGGATCCGGCGCAGGGCCTCGCCCGCGACTACGAGCACCTGCGTCGGTTTCAGGGTCCGTGCGTCGACCCGCCAGCGGTGGGAGGGCGTGAGCCACGACCAACCAAAGACCTCGCCGGTCCCGAGGGTGAGGATCGTCAGATGGGGCCGGTCGGGCGCAACCATTTCGAGGCCCACCTTGCCCGAGGTGATCAGGAAGAACTCGAGCGCCGGATCCCCTTCCCGAGCGATCGTCACGTCGGGCCCGTACTCCCTCCGCTCCGTATGACCGGCGATCTCTCGAAGGAGCGCGGGGCTGAGCCCGCGCAGGAACGGATGGGCGGCGAGAGCCGTTTCGAGCGGAGGCTCGTCGGAGGCGCTCATGGGGCCTTCGCCTCCGGCCGCCGTTCGGGGGCGCTACGGATCGCACGAACCTCGGCGGTGATGTCGATCCCGACGGGGCACCAGGTGATGCACCGACCGCACCCGACGCACCCGGAACTCCCGAACTGGTCGTACCACGTGGCGAGCTTGTGCGTCAACCACTGGCGGTAGCGGGTGGGCGTGGTCACGCGGACGCTGCCGGTGTGCAGCTCGGAGAAGCCGAGGTTGAAGCAGGAGTCCCACCGACGCCAGCGCTCGACGCGCTCCGCGGCGAGATCCGGCACCTCCTCCGTAGAGTGGCAGAAGCAGGTCGGGCACGCCATCGTGCAGTTCGTACACGCGAGGCATCGACGTCCGACGTCATCCCATTCCGGCGACTCCGGCCGGCTGACGAGGAGGTCATGGATCCCCGTGGTGTCGAGCGTCCGTCCCATCGATTGCGTGGCCCGTGCGACGCACGCTTGCATCGCACGGACGTCGTCCGGTCCCGCCGCGCGCATCGGGACGCCGTCCACGACGGCGGCCCCCCGCCGGGTCCCAACGTCGACGAGGAACTCGTGCCGTCCGTCCCGGAGCAGTTCGGTCAGGGCGAGGTCGTAGCCGTCCGTCACGGCGGGTCCGGTGCCCATCGAGGCGCAGAAGCAGGTACCTCCCGCCTGGCCGCATTGGACGGCCACGAGCAGCACGTTGTCGCGCCGGTGCGCGTACCCCGGGTCGACCGCCGCACCGCCGACGAAGACCCGGTCCTGGATCCGGATCGCGGCCAGCTCGCACGCGCGCACCCCGAGGTAGGCGAGCCGTCGCTCCTCCACGGGCTCCGGCGCGATGCGGAACGAATCGCCGTCGCGGTGCGCCGTGAAGAGGCGTTCGCGGGACGGGAAGAGATACTTCTTCCAGCTGTGCGGACCGACGTTGTAGCCGAACAGCGCCCGATCCGAACGCCGCTCGAGCCGATACTGGCCCGCGTCCTGCCGATCCGTCCACCCTTCGGGGAGATCCTCGGGAGTCGAGATCGGCCCGTAGACGATCGCGCCGTCACGCACCGTGGGTCCCACGATCTCGTACCCCGCGGCGCGGATCGCTCCCAGGAACGCTGGGAACTCCGCGCGCGCGAGGACCGAGCGACTGCCGACCTCGGGCACCGGCGCCTACCTCGCGCGCGATACGGCCGCGGCCGGCGCTCGGACCGCCAGTTCCGCATCCACGTACGTCAACCACTTCTCGTGTGCCGGGAGCCGCCCCCGCAGCGCGTCCTCGTACAATGCCTGGAGTCGCCGGGCCACCGAATACGTCCCGGTCCCGATCGGGCGGCCGTCGACCTCGCGGATCGGCGTGATCCCGGCCGCCGTGCCCGTGTAGAACAGCTCGTCCGCCGTGAACAGCTCCTCGCGGGTGAACCCGGTCCGCTGGTAGGGCACCCCGTCCTCCTCCGCGAGCTGCACGACGGTGTCCCGGGTGATCCCGCGCAGGATCCCCGAACTGGCCGGCGGGGTGCTGAGGACCCCGTTGCGGACGCGGAAGATGTTCTCGCCGGGTCCCTCCGAGACGATCCCCTGGCTGTTGAGCAGGATCGCCTCGTCGTACCCGCCCGCCTTCGCCTCGAGCTTCGCCAAGATTCCGTTCGCGTAGTTCGCGGCGCATTTCGCCTGCGGGGGAAGCGAGCGGGAATCGATGCGCGTCCAGCTCGACACGGTGGCGCGAACCCCGTGATTCACCCCGGCCTCCCCGAGGTACGCCCCCCACGGCCACTCGGCGATGGCGACGTGGATCCGGTTGCCGCCCGGGTCGAGGCCCATCTCCCCGTAGCCGGTGAAGGCGATCGGCCGGATGTACGCCTCCGGGGCTCCGTTCGCCCGGCCGAGGTCGAGGACGGCGCACTCGAGCTCGTCGATCGAGTACGGGAGCCGCATTTCGTAGATCTTCGCACTGTCGCGGAACCGTTCAAGATGCTCCCGAAGGCGGAAGACGGCGGTCCCGCGCGCCGCCCGGTGACACCGGATCCCCTCGAAGATCGCGAATCCGTAATGGAGTCCGTGGGTCATCACATGGATCCGAGCCTCGTCCCACGGCACGAGCTCTCCGTCCATCCAGATCCGGGCGGTCGGGGTAATCGCGGGCATCGATTCCCGGACAGTCCGGATTCGAGTTAAGGTGGGGGTCAACTTCGGTTCACCGCTCGATTATAGTCGCCGGCCCCCGATTCGGAAGCGGCGATGATCGAGATACGATTTCAGGGCCGGGGAGGCCAGGGAGCCGTGATCGCCGCCGAGCTCCTGGCGCAGGCGGCATTTCTGGATGGCCGGGTGCCCCAGAGCTTCCCGTTCTTTGGGGTCGAACGTCGCGGGGCACCCGTCACCGCGTTCGCCCGGATCAGCGACCGGCCCATCGGCATCCGCACGTCCATCGCCCACCCGGACGTGGTGGTCGTCCTCGAGCAGGGCTTGCTGCGGGCGGTTCCCTCGACCGAGGGACTGAAGGAGGGAGGCTGGCTCCTCGTCAACGCTCCTTCCGACTGGTCGCGCCTCGCGGCGCCGGCGCATGCACGTGTTGCGACCGTCGACGCGACCCGGATCGCTGTGGGGCTGGGCCTCGGAACCGCGGCCACCCCGATTGTCAACACCGCCATTCTCGGAGCGGTCGCACGGGTGACGGGGGCCGTTTCGCTCGGAGCGCTGGACCGGGCGATCGACGCGTTCGTGCCGTCTCGACCCGGGCCGAACCGGGAGGCCTGTCATGCCGGCTACGAGCAGGTGAAGTTCCACGAGGGCGAGGTGGCTACCCTCCCGCCCCGGATCCCGGCGCCCGAGCTTCCCCTGCCCGAGGGGCCGGTCGCCTCGGTGCCCAGCGACGTGCTCCACACGGCCTCGTGGCGCACGCAGCGCCCCGAGATCCACCTCGACCGGTGCACGCGCTGCAACTTCTGCTGGAAGTTCTGCCCGGACACCGCGATCGCCCTCGACGCATCCGGCTTCCCCGTCATCGTGGCGGACCACTGCAAGGGCTGCGGGATCTGTGCCCGGGTCTGCCCCCCCCACACGATCGAGATGCTGGCGGAGGCCTGAGGAGGGATTCATGACGCAGCAAGTGCTCTCGGGAAACCACGCCCAATCCGAAGCGGTCCGTCTCGCGCGCGTCCAGGTGATCTCGGCCTACCCGATCACGCCCCAGACGTCGATCGTGGAGGGGATCGCGGATTTCGTCGCACAGGGCCGCCTCGATGCCCAGTTCGTCAAGGTCGAATCCGAGCACAGTGCCCTCCAGGTGTGTGTCAGCGCGGCGGCGC
>Ga0187784_10002018_pt1 | contig 16241 bp, 14 predicted proteins | sample 1015_SJ02_MP15_2_FD_132964 | JGI IMG/M metagenome (GOLD analysis project Ga0187784, IMG submission 132964) | Tropical peat soil microbial communities from peatlands in Department of Meta, Colombia - 1015_SJ02_MP15_20_MG | ecosystem: Environmental > Terrestrial > Soil > Wetlands > Peat | place...
CAGGCTGGGAGGAGCCCAAGCAGTCGCGGCATTTGCTTATGGGACTGAGAGCGTTCCGCGTGTTGACAAGATTGTTGGTCCCGGAAACCGTTACGTGGCTGCGGCCAAGAAGTTGGTGGCCGGCGAATGCGGCATTGACTTCGTTGCCGGCCATCCGAACTGGTGGTCGTAGGGGCTGAGGGCAACCCCAAGTGGATCGCGGCTGACCTTGTGGCTCAGGCTGAGCATGACCCGGACGCGGCAGCCATGCTTATTACGCCCTCGCTGAAACTTGCCCGGAGGGTTCAAGCCTGCGCCAATGAAATCGTTGCCCAGTTTCGCCTACCGGTGGCGCGAAAATCGCTGGCCGGGCAAGGATGCATCGTCCTGACTCGAAATCTGGCGGAGGCTGCCGAGTTCGTGAACCGCTTGGCCCCCGAGCATCTCACACTGCTCGAGGGCGCCGAGAACTTGCTCGACCCAATCCAATCTGCGGGATCGATTTTCCTAGGCGAATATAGTCCAGTTGCCGCCGGAGATTATGCTTCCGGCAGCAATCACATTCTGCCCACCGGTGGAGCGGCGCGCTTGCGAGGCGGCTTGAGCGCGGCGGACTTTGTGAAGTGCATCTCGGTGCAGCAGATTACTCGTAATGGCCTGGCGCGCCTTCACCCGTCAATTGTGACTCTAGCGTGTGCGGAAGGCCTGAAGGCGCACGCAGAGTCAGTCCGGACAAGGTTCCAAGACCGTCTCCTGCGGTGATGAGGGCGAAAGTTTGAAGCTTGCCGGTGACTTTTTCTCATGATCCGACCTCGCAAAGCAGTCGAGCAACTGAAGAAATACCGCCCCCCGATGGAAGGGCGGGCGGGAAAACTTCGCTTGGATTTCAACGAGAACACCGTGGGGTGCGCCCCGGAAGTCGTCCGAGCCCTGCGGCGTGCCTTGACGCCGGAAATGCTCACCCGCTACCCAGAGTACGGGGAGAGCCGCCAGACCTTGGCGCGTTATTTCGGATACAAGCCGGAAGAGATGCTCCTCACCAACGGCACCGACGACGCCATCAAGGCGATCTGCGACGCGTTTATCGATCCCGGCGATGTGCTTCTCGTCCCCGCTCCAACCTTCCCGGTTTACGAATTTTTCCACAAGGTGGCCGGCGGCGCCGTTGAGCGCGTTCGCTACGATGAATGGTTCCACCTTCCGGTGCAGAACGTCGTGGCAGCAATCAACAGAAAAACTCGTTGGATCGCTCTCGGCAGCCCCAATAATCCTACCGGGACGGAGATTTCCAAGCCTGATCTGCGGACCATCCTGGAGTCCGCGCCGGACGTTCTCGTGCTTGTCGACGAGGCGTATTTCGACTATTCCGGCCATACAGTCCTGCCCTGGATCAGAAAGTATGAGAATCTTCTTGTAACCAGGACATTTTCGAAAGCATTTGGATTGGCGGCGCTGCGCATGGGGTTTATTTTCGGCAACCCGGAACTTGTCGAACTCATGCACCGGGCCCAGAATCCTTTCCAGGTGAATTCGCTGGCGCTCGCTGCTGCCTCGATCGCCATTCAGTGCGAAGAACATGTGAAGAAATACGTGGCGCAAGTGCATATCAACCGCGAGCGCGTCTATCGGTGGCTCGAATCACGGGGGATTCCTTACGTACCTAGTTCTGCAAACTTCATTCTGACTCGCGTAGGGGCGCGCGCGCCGGAAATCGCCCAGCGTCTGCGCGCGGAGGGAATTCTGGTGCGCGATTGGAGTTACGACCCCCATCTCCAGGGTTACTTGCGCTTCACCATCGGTTCCGGCGTTCAGACGCGCCGGTTGCTGGCCGGGCTGGAAAGACGCGAGGAATTAATCGAGACGCAGAAGGGAGAAAATGCCTGGCGGAAGTCCCTTACCGACTCCCAGACAGGATGGTTCGCATGAAGGCGCGCCAAGCGAGGTTTCACCGCAAGACCGCAGAAACCGATATCCGAATCCGGCTGAACCTGGACGGACGCGGGCGCTATAAAGTAGCCACGGGCATCCGCTTTCTCGATCACATGCTGGAGTTGTTTGCCCGGCATGGCGGATTCGATCTCGAGGTGACGGCGCGCGGCGATCTGGACGTTGACCAGCACCACACGGTCGAGGATGTTGGCATTGTTCTTGGCCAGGTGCTGCGTGAAGCGTTGGGCGCAAAGAAAGGCATCAACCGCGCCGGCTACTTTTTGATGCCGATGGATGAAACCTTGGCCATCGCCGCCATCGACTTGAGTGGGCGGCCTTATCTGGTGCTCACTGCGCCGATCAAGGCACGGTACGTTGGCGACCTGCAAGCGGAGTTGCTCGAAGACTTCTTCCACGGATTTGCCACCAGCGCGGGCGCCAACTTGCACCTGAAACTCGCTTACGGACGCTCCAGCCATCATGGCGTCGAGGCTCTGTTCAAAGCCTGGGCGCGCGCGTTGCGCTTCGCCTGTGCACGTGACGCGCGCCTCAAGGCACAACTCCCCAGCACCAAGGGGCTGCTGTGATCGCTCTACTCGACTATAGCGCCGGCAATGTGGGCTCGGTGCTCAAGGCCATCGAGCATCTTGGGCATTCGGCTGCGGTGGTGGACAATCCCGAGTCGTTGCGCGCCGCCGAGAAGGTCATTTTCCCCGGCCAGGGTCATTTCGGCACCATGATGCGCGCCCTCGAGGAGCGCCAGCTTCTGGCACCGCTGCGCGAATCGCTGGCCGCCGGCGCACCTTTCCTGGGCATCTGTTTGGGTCTGCAAGCACTCTACGAAGCCAGCGACGAGGCCCCCGGGGGTTCCGGACTGGCCTTGCTCCCTGGCCGAGTAACTCGATTCCAAGGCGTCTTCAAAGTTCCACACGTGGGCTGGAGCCAGTTGGAGATTCGAAGTCGCGGCGGACTCTTTCGCGGGATAGAAGACGGCAGTTTCGTGTACTTCTGCCACTCGTATTACGGTCCGGCGACCGAAGAGAGTTCCGCGGTAACTCAATACGGCCAGACTTTCGCCGCAGGACTCGAGATGGGCAACATCTGGGCGGTACAGTTTCACCCCGAAAAGTCGGGCGATGTGGGGCTGAACATCTTGGGTAATTTTCTGAGTCTGTAATCTGCATGTTGCCCGTGGTCAGTAGTCCGTTGCAGATAACGACGGACCACGGACGACGGACAACTAACAATTCTTATGTTCGCAAAACGCATCATCCCCTGCCTGGACTGCAAGAACGGCCGGGTAGTCAAAGGCATTCAGTTCTTGAATCTGCGAGATGCCGGCGACCCCGGCGACCTGGCGGAGGCCTATAACCGCGAGGGCGCGGACGAACTGGTGATGCTGGATATCTCGGCATCTCGCGAAGGACGCGCCACGCTGATGGACACTGTGCACCGGGTGGCGCTCCGGCTCTTCATACCGCTGACGGTGGGTGGGGGAGTGCGGACCCTGGAGGATGCCCAGCGGCTGCTCTCCGCCGGGGCAGATAAGGTGGCTGTGAATACCGCTGCGGTGGAATCTCCTGAAATTGTGAACCAGATTGCCGAGCACTTTGGCCGGCAGGCGCTCGTGGTGGCGATCGATGCGCGACGCTGCGGAGGGTCGCCCCTTGTGGGTGCACCCACAGCACCACGCTGGATAGTCTCAACCTACGGCGGGACCAAGCTAATCGACCTGGATGCGGTGGCTTGGGCTCGCGAAGTAGAAGCACGCGGCGCCGGCGAGATCCTCTTGACGTCGATGGATGCGGACGGCACGCAGGCAGGCTTCGATTGCGAGTTGACGAAGACGATCGCCGGCGCCCTCCATATTCCCGTGATCGCCTCTGGCGGCGCGGGCGGCCCCGAACATTTTGCGGAGGTCTTCCTGAAAGGCCATGCGGATGCCGCCCTGGCCGCCTCGATTTTCCACTTCGAGACGCACACGTTGCGCGGCCTGAAAGAGTACCTGCAATCGCAAGGCGTGCCCGTGCGGCTGTAAAGAAGTTCACAGTCGACAGTCGTCAGTTAAAGGGCCTTCAACGGTTGACTGTTGACTGTCGACTGTCAACTGTCGACTGGTTCTTACTTACCATGATCATTCCCTGCATCGATCTCATGGGCGGCAAGGTCGTTCAACTCGTTCAGGGTCGGGAAAAGTTCCTGGAGTTGCCCGACGCGCTGGCGGTGCTGGCAAAGTTCGCCGCCTATCCCCAAATCCAGGTCATCGACCTTGATGGGGCGCTCGGTCGAGGAGACCACAGCGAGATTATCCGCGAACTCTGCCGGCGAAAGGCCTGCCGGGTGGGGGGAGGAATTCGTACGGTGGAAAAGGCCGTCCAGGTCGTCGCGGGCGGTGCGCTCAAAGTGATCGTGGGCAGCAGTGCGTTTACCTCCGACGGGATCAACGCCGTATTCCTTGAAAATCTCCTTGCCGCCGTCCCGCGCGAGAAGTTGATGATTGCGGTGGATTGCCTGGGCGATCGCGTGGCCGTTCGCGGTTGGCGGGAAACACTACCGCTCAGTTCTGCCCAGGCGTTGGCGCAGCTCGAGCCCTACAGCTCCGAGTTCCTCTGCACTTACATCGACGCCGAAGGCCAGCTTCAAGGAACGAATCTGGCGTGGTTTAGAAACTTGCGCGCCACCACGCGGTTGCCGATCACCGCCGCCGGCGGCATCACCACGGATGAAGAAATCAAGGCTCTGGAAGAGATCGGGATGAACGCTGCCCTCGGCATGGCTATTTACAGAAAGGTCTTCCCCGAATTGTTCAGCAAATGAGAAGACGGATTCCCAATTTCAGCGATGCCGGCTCCCAGTGTCAATCTAGAAAAGCTGCCCTCTCCCTTGGGGAGAGGGTGTCCCGCAGCCGACGCTTTCATCAGCCGGAGCGGGACGGGTGAGGGGTCGGTTTTGACATGGCGCAAAATGGGGCGGCATTCTCAAGAGGGATGCTGTTGACCAGTAGTTCGTGGCCGTGCCAGAATCCACAGAGACTGCGCCATCCGCAAACCCGCAAGGTCGTAACGGTCAATTATGGCGATCGAAGAGAGGAAGTGATTCCCTTAAAGGTCATCCTCATTGGCTTGGATCATCGGACTCAGTGGGAAGACCGGACGGGCGATCTCCGTGCACTCCTCGCGCGAATTGTAGGGGAGTGTGGTGTGGAGTTGATTGCCGAGGAGGCATACAAATTGCCGACCACAATTGGCTTTCGGCTCGCGTGTCGAACGAACATCCCGTGGATCGACATCGACATGACTGACGCCGAGACGCAAGAGGCTGGGATTCGCGAGGAACTGACTGGTCGCCCCCATGGACCTCTGCTAAAAGGCGACGGGAAAATGGTTGATACAGTGGGTTACCTGCCCCACGCAGACGCACTCCGGGAGGAACACTGGACAAAGAAGGTCATACAGTACCGTGTCAGCTCCAGCCTCAGCTTATGCGGCCTCTTGCATCTGGGCCCCTTCGCTGCCAAGCTCAGAAGCAGGGGGTGCACCGTGAACGAGCTAAATGTGTGTGACCAAGACTGGTACAAGCAGGCGTTTGGAAGCTGCCAGGTCGTCGAGGAAAATGGGAGGCGTTGGTGCGAATTTCCCGTTAAGTGACTTACGGCATCTAACCCCGTGTTCCCCAGTGAAGTTCGAAATCCGGCGTGGAGTATTGTTGTGCCAAAACCAGTTCGTATCACAAGCAAAGGTCAGATCCCGTTGCCGCGGGAAGTACGCCGCACCCTGGGTGTTGGCCCCGGCGACCGGTTGCTGTTCGAGAGCGACTGTAACGGGGTTCGTGTTCGCCCGATAAGAGCCGGGAGCCCGTTTGAAAAGTATCGTGGCATTGGAAACCCGGGCATGCCTTCCGTCCGCAAGGCGGTCCGGCGGTGGGTTCGTCAATTACGTGGACAATGACCACCGCGTGTGAGCATCTGACGAGGGGCCTAATTGTTTCACGCCGGTGGGGCATATTTCAGCATCACGTACACCAAGACGGCCAGGAGGATAAAAAGCGCCGCCAGGGTTGTGGGTTTGACTCGCGCCTCGATGAACGGACAGGGTCGTTTGGGATAATTCCTTCTGGTCAAGTACCAGGGGAAGATGATCGGCCACAGCAGCAGCGTGCCCATTGCCCACCTGAGCGGTCTTGGCAGATGCTTCTCCAAGGCGTCGAAAAGAACCCAGAGAGAACAAAGTATCTGCACGCCTCCCAACACAAGCTGGGCTCTCGGGGGGGGCATGAAGCGTTGCACCAGGGTTGCACCCACCACCCAAATCACAAAAACCTTAAGAAAACTTCGCCAGGAAAAGCGCACGGGTTCGGGTTCGCGCCGCGCCGGAGTTTCAGCCGCCACGGCCACCGCTGGCTTGTGAATCTCGGCGGGATCAATTGAGTGATGGCACGCAACGCAGACTCGGCAAGAGGGCGCCAGCAATTGCCCGCAGGCCGGACAGGGAAAAGGCTCGCCGGAAAGCCGTGTGTCTGGCCGAGGATTTTCGCTGGCCGCACTCTCTGGTTTATGAGACTCGCCGTTTTGAGCCATTCAGATTCTCAAGAGCTGTCAGTAGTCCGTAGTCCGTTGTCCGTTGTCCTGGTCAGGGGTCCGAATTCGTTACAAACCTTGAACTATCGATCGTGTGCTGCAACGGACCACTGACGACGGACAATCACTGCTTTTCATTCCACCCTTCATGGTCCTTCCAATCCAGAATCTGCCAATGGACTTCCTCGCGCCGCAACTTTTCGAAGGTGCGAAGTTGCCCTAGCGCGCGGTTGCCTCCCTGCGATTGGTAAAACCACTGCGCTTCCTGCGCAAGCGCCATAGCATCGCCCGAAACGCTCAAGACGTTTTTCTCGTACCGGTAAGGAGCACGGGCTTGCGGCCCCGGCCCGTAAACCTGGTCAGTCAGCAAGGTGAGGTCAGGCTGGACCACGCCTTCCCGGAGCAACTCCTGCAGCGCCTTCACCACAAACCAATTGTTGGTGCGGTGGTCCACGTGGCGCTCGTCGGGATGTCCCGTGTAAATGACTTCGGGATGGAACTCACGGATGAATCGCTTGACCGCCTCGACTACCGCCTGCCGCGCGTAGGGCAAGTTGGGTTCAGCCGCGCCTTCGTAAGGCGCATGCTCGCTGGCCAGCAGCACCGCAAGGTAGGGATTCGAGGCCTCCACGTGGTCGTACCAGACCCAGCCGGAGCCGCCGTCAGGCAATCCTAGGAAGAAGATACTCTCACGAGGCACTCCCACGTGACCCACCGACCGGCGCGCCTCTTCCATGCGCAGCGCGCCAAAATTCATGGCCTCGTCCGGCGCGCAGGAATGTTCGTAGTACCGGTCGCACGAACCTGCATCACCACTGGTGAGATAGACCAAGTGAATCGGGATGTGATTCTCAACCGCGGCACGAATTATCCCTGCGTGCGCCCCCTCATCGTCCGGATGCGCGCAGAAGATCAGGATGGAATGCGGCAAAGGGTTCGCGCCCAGCTCGAGATCATTCCTTGCCAGAGAGTCGCCCGACGCGTCATTCACTTCCACCTGCGCACGGAAGAGCCCGCTTTTACCCGCCGGGAGTGCGAGCACGGTTTCCTCCGCAAGCGCCGCGCTTGCCGGGTCAAGGTTAACCCCAGCGGCTATTTGTTTAGCGGCAAGTTCCTTCCCTTTGGAATCGAGTATGCGAGCCCGAACGTTAACCCCACGCCAGGGCTTGCTTGTAGGATTGCGCAAAGAAAAGCGCACTGTCGCCTCGCTCCCTGACGGGTACATTGTGTGCTCGCGGTCGAATTGAATAGCCTCTGAATCCAGGCTGGCAGGATAGAAATGCCGATAGCTGGTGACGTTCACGTCGTCCAGGGAAGGATAGACGTATTGCAGGGGATACGGCTTCGGCTCGGTGATTCCGGGTGGTTGAATGAACACTTCGGAACTGAACGCAATGTCGTAGATGTTCCGGCGCGCGCCATCCCACACCACCACGGCGTACTGCTGGACCGCTGGCTCCTTCGCCCGCTTGGCGGCCGCGGCCTTGGCTTCCGAAGTCTGCCGAGCCTGCTGCGGCGGTTGTGGAAGCTTGGCAACCGCGGCCTCGGCGGACTCGAGATGTTGCTCGCCGCCCGCCGGCAAAGAAAGACCCTGCGCAATCGTTTCGACATCCACCCCTGCGCGCTCCGAGGTTTGGGCGGTCCAGGGCCAGTACCGGTCAGAGAACTCGACCCGCAGATTGCTTATCACATGGCCCGAAAGGTTCTTGAGATCAACCACACAGGAAACGGCATCCCCCGGTGTGTAAAGAGCTTTGCCAAGCCGGATCCTCTCGATCTTCACGAACTTCCGATAAACGCAAAAAGAGGTGACAGGAACTTCCTGGGCATACATAGCGGACGGGGACCCGCTCAACTGAAGTACTACCTCGTAACGCCCGGTTCTTGCCTCCTCGGGGATCTTCCACAAGGGACAATATTCTGTCGCCGATTCCTTTGCGCCCAGCGTTACACCGCGAGCGATCTCGAGGTTCTTCTCTTTCAAGTATTTCTGTTCGCCTGCATAGCGGACATTGGCGGAGATATCAATGGGAGCCGAACCGAAATGGTCCGAAGGCGGGAGAAATACCTTGATACGGACTTCCATGCCCACGTTGTAGCTCACATTATCGGTGACCGGTTTGAAGAAGGTCACCTGTGACCGGGCATCCCGAGCCGCAAGCGCAACTCCTACTGCCAGGACGAACGCTTGGAATGCCGACTTCAGCGTAATCGTACCCACCCCAATTCGCCTTAAACCGAGCCCCCTGCGCATCACCACCCCCGGTAGGTCCAACGGCGATTATAAATGGCAACGCCTAAACAGTCGAGAAGGCGAAGGGAGGTGCCTGGTGTCAGGTTCCAGGTGTCAGGTTCCAGGGCTTGAGTGATACCATACTGGCCAAGCCCTTTCCCCCTTGGGGAAGAGGGTGGACCGCAGCCGACGTTCATCAGCCGGGGCGGGACGGGTGGGGGCGTCGGCGGGCATTAGGGAGGCGAGAGGTCACGTCGGGACTTGTGGTTTGTAATTGCAGCCCGCTCCCCGGCCGGGTAGATTGGCAACGTATGCCTCATCGCGTGCATCGGAAAAGCCGTAGGACACTGATGAGAAACGCGGTAACACATCGAATTGTCGCCATTTTGGCTCTCACGCTAGCCGGGACTAGGCCCGCTCCCAGCCAACTCCCTCCTGCCACAGCCACTCCCCCTGTCGAGAAGTTCGCCCCTGCAGTCACAGGGGACAATTACAGGCTCAAGGCGAACGTGGATCTGGTCCTGGTCGAAGCGACGGTGCGCGACCAGCACGGCGGCATTGTGAACGACTTGACGCGCGAGAGTTTCGGCGTCTATGAAAACGGCGTCGAGCAGCAGGTTACGTATTTTTCGCGCGACCAACTCCCCTTGGCCGTCGCCCTGGTCCTGGATTGCAGCGGAAGCATGGGTCCGGTTCTAAGGCAACTGCATCATGTCGCATTCGACACGCTCTCTGCTCTCAAGCCCGACGATCAGGTGGCCCTGTTCGACTTCGCCGCACGCGCGGAAATGCTGGTCGGCCTGACGAGGAATCGCCAACGCATTGCGGATGCCATTGCCACCATTCGCCCGGGCGGCGGTACGGTGATTCCTGACGCTCTTTATGAAGCCGCGCTTTATCTCGCCCGAGCGGCCCCTGGCCGCCGTCATGCCATCATCTTGGTCTCCGACAACCAAAATACGGAAAAGGGATACTGCGACGAGAAGCGGGTCATTCACCAAGCGCTCGAATCCGAGGCGGTCATTTACAGTATTCAGGTCGAGGAAGGTTCTCACCCCCACTCGATGTATGTGATTCCTCCCATCTTAGAGGAAGTTTCCTTTCGGGATGTTTCCGTCCCCAAGATGGCCCACGAGACCGGAGGCGAAGTCATCGACGCCAGGAACCTCAGTTCCATCCGCTCCGCCATGGACACGGCGATCTCCCGGCTGAAGCAGCGCTATAGCCTGGGCTACTACAGCACCAACCGTCGTCACGATGGCGCCTTCCGCGAGATCGATATTCACATCAAAGACGCCTCGAACGATGCCAAGTACACGGTCTATGCCCGCCGCGGCTATTACGCCCCAAGCGATGAGACTAGTGGGCAGTAGGCAGTAGGCAGTAGGCTGCAGGCAGTGGGCTGCTCGTGCTAGGCTCTACAGGCTGGGGAGAAACTCCTCCACGCCGTCATTCTGAGCGAAGCGAAGTCCGATTTCCGGTCCGATTAGGATCGGACCCTCGGACCCCGGAAATCGGGGAATCCCAGCAGTTCTAGTTTCAACGCACGCCTTGTCCAGCGCCCCTGTCACCTATACTGCAAATGATGCTCTTCCAGCCACTCGCGGGCAATTTTCTTGATCGCCTCGTCGCGAAACCGGTACCAGTCATTCTCGATCCCCAGCCGCCAGATCGTACTCTTGAAATACCGAAACGCCCCGGCCCCATGGATCGCGTCCAATAGCTCCTCTCGCACGCGGTCATTCTCCTGCTCCTGAGAGAACTCCTCCATGATGGCCCACTCATGAACATCGAACTTGGTCGGCAGAGAAAGGAAACGGTGGGATTCCAGCACTTCGCGAACTTTTGGAAGCTCCTCGCACATCCAAAGCGGGGCATCTTCATTCCTATTCTCTTCAACCATGCTCTTCATTTCGTCCGTTACGTATACATTCTCACCTGTATCGGGATCGAGGTAGGAGTTGGCCTCATCGGTTGCGGATTCTATGGCGTCTATAACTTGACTCAAAGAAATGACGACTGCCATGGGCTGTCTGACCTCCTCGGGAAAGCCGAAAAAAGCAGCCAAAAACGTAGGCCCCTGTTGATAGTTCATTCTGTTTTCATGCGCTGATAATCCCATATTTGTGCCAACCGATCAACGCCGAAAGACTTAAGGTTGAGTTAGGCTCACCCCGCCCTCCTCGACGCCTAGCGGCGAACTCGGGGACGGCATGCCATCCCAGCATGGCAGCCCTGTTGTGGTACACTTTTGGTAAAGGGTGGGGTATTCACATGATTAATCTTAATGAAGTTGGGGCCTTCGGGTCTGTCGATGCTTCCGGAAATTTCAGTGTACGTTTCGGCCTGTACCTGCCGGGCATCCGCGGCGCTGACAGGTTCGAAGTAGTGGTGCGGGTCATCCACCGTGAGGACCGCTTCGATCCGGCGATCCCCACGCAGAATTTCCCGCTTACTTGGGCAAGCGGCAGCGCCTTGGACTTGTGGGCCGCGACCGTTCCCCTGCGCCCGATCCCCAACACTCATTTCGGCCAGCAAGGAACTTATCTCTACCGTTATCAGCTTTGGTGGACGCCCACCGGTGGAAGCCGCCAGCTCGTCACGCTGTGGTTTACCGATCCGTTTGCCCGCCAAACCGATGTCGGCGAACTCTCGGCTTTCACCCTCGAGCGGGAACCATTCGGCTTTACGTGGAACGATGCCGCCTACAAAACGCCGGAACTTGACGACCTGGTAGTCTACGAACTCCAGGTGGAAGAGTTTAATGACACCTTTGATGGCGTAATCGACCGCCAGGATTATTTACAGGGCCTGGGCGTGAATTGCCTAGAGCTCATGCCGGTGACGAGCGTCAAGCTGGATTTTGACTGGGGCTACGGCCCTCTTCACTACTTTGCGCCCAACGCACGCTTCGGTGGTCCCGGCGGCTTGAAGCGGCTGGTGAATGCCTGCCACGCGGCTAACATAGCGGTCATTCTGGATGTCGTCTACCAGCACGTCGATCCGGGGTTCGCTTATAAACAGGTTTACGACGACGTAAACAACACCCCAGGCACGCCCAAGGTCGCAAGTCCGATGATTGGAGCCGACGGGCCATTCGGCCCCCAGGCAGATTTCTCCCAACCCTTCACCCAGGACTATTTCCAAACCTCCAACCGGATGTGGCTGGACGCTTATCACGTGGACGGCTTTCGCTACGACGAGGTCACAGATCTATACAACGGTCCCACGGGCGACGCTTACGCCAAGTTGGCTTACGACACCTACCAATATTCACTCGGTATCAGCCGCTTCCAGCAAGGCGCGGCAAGTTACAGCCGGATTATCCAATGCGCGGAGGCGCTAGGGATCGCCCGCACGGTGCTTCAAAACACTTACACGAGCTGCGCCTGGCAGGACGACTTGCTGAATAAAGCCGAGGACATGATGCAGTGGAAGTATGTAGACGCCAACTTCGCCCACCTGCTCGACCCGACCTTCAGTGGCTACCCAAGCACCAAGACCGTGAATGATGCCGCCGGAAACCCGGTGGATATGCCGGTGGCGCCTTTTCAATACCTCGAAACACACGATCACAGCCAGTTGATCGTGTTTGGCGGCACCCAGTCCGACGGCGATTTCCCACCTGGCGACCGCAGTCACTTCTATAAACTGCAGCCCTTTGCCATCGCCCTCTATACGCTTCAAGGCATCCCAATGCTCTGGCAGGGACAGGAGTTTGCGGATAACTACAACCTCCCGAGCAGCGGGCCGGCGCGCGTCGAATTGCGTAGGGATACGCATTGGGAAGACTTCTACGACGAATACGGCGCTCCCCTCATTCGGCTCTACCGCAGGCTGGGATTTCTGCGCCGCAATTACCCCGCTCTGCGCAGCCGCAGTTCCTACTACTATTACCTCCAGTCCCTGCAGGGTAATCAGATCATTGCGTACCATCGCCACGCCTCCGCCACCGCGGCTCAACCTGAACAGTACGTGATGACGTTGCTGAACTTTGCCGATACGGCCGGGACAATCAGCGTCCCGTTTCCGAAGGCTGGTGCGTGGCAAGAGATGATCGATGCCGACCTGCGCCTGCTGACGATCTCGGTCGCCGCCGATAGCGCAAACCAGACCGTCACAGTCCCTTCAAACTATGGCCAGGTTTTCGTCTGGCCGGCGTGAAAACGCTCCGAGGCGCAGAAGACGAAAAAACGGTCTTTCCTTTCTCGGCTAAATTGTGAGCACCACTCGAAAGCGCGCTCGCCCGCTCATCATGCGGTCGTAGGCCTCGTCCACACGCTCCAAAGGGAAAACTTCGTTCATGGACCGCACCCCGGCCAGCGCGCTGAAGCGCATAGTATCCTCGGATTCAATCGACGTGCCGGAGGGCCAGCCTGTAATCGTTCGTCCGGAAAGAAGTTGCAATGCAGATACCTCGAGAGGATCGAAGGCCGCGCCGACGACGACGAGCTTTCCGTCCACCGCGAGGCCTCCAACGGTCGCACTCATCGCTTTGCCATTAGTAACCGTCGCCAGAATCACCTTAGCGCCACCTAGTTTGGTAAGTTCTTTGGCCGGATTCTGAGCTTGGCTGTCAATGTAGTGGCGAGCGCCTAAGCTACGGGCCTGCGATTCTTTGTCCTTCCCACGCGCAATGGCCACCGTATCAAAGCCCATCTTGGCTGCGAATTGGACACCCAGGTGTCCGAGTCCCCCGACGCCGAGGACGGCGACCAAGTCGCCTGCTCGCGCCCCGCTATTGCGTAAGGCGTTGAAGGTTGTGATGCCAGCGCAGAGGAGCGGTGCCGCCGCCACGGCGTCGAGTTCTTGAGGAATCAGCGCCAGCGACTGCACGGGAGCGATCATGTATTCCGCGTAACCGCCATCAAACGAAATGCCGGCAACCAGACCTCGGATGCAATTCATAAAATGCCCGCGCCGGCACGACTCACAGTAACCGCAGTGCCCTCCGTACCAACCGACTCCCACTCGCTGGCCGGGTTTCCAATCGAATGCATCGGCGCCTACCGAGTCAATTATTCCCGCAACTTCGTGCCCGGGCACCCGCGGGTACACGATCCCCGGCCAATGTCCTTCCTTCACCAGCGAGTCGCTGTGGCAGATACCACAGGCTTCAACCTTGATCCGTACTTGTCCCGCCTTGGGCTCCGGAATCTCTCGCTCAACCTGCTCGAACGGCCGGCCCGCCGCCGGAACCACAATTGCCCGCATTGTCGCCATCGTCCCCTCCCAATTTTGAGTTTGTATGACTATTATAACAAGCTTCCGGCCGCGTCACGTCTGGGTGCGACCTGCGTTGAAAATGCGCGAAGCGCCTTGGAGTGCGACAGCGAAGCTGCCGCTGTGAAATCCCGGCAAAAAGGCGGCAGCTGGCGCTACCGCACTCCATAGCGCTGTGCGTATTTTCATGGTTTCTGGGTGCCCGTCAGCGGTCGGGCATGAGCGACTGCTCACGATCCCGGGTAGCAGTGACTTGCTTGGCGCCGCCCGGTAACCGCCATCGTCGAAACGCGCCGAAGTTTCGGCTCGTGCCGAAATATCGGCAGGCACCCCATCGGCCGAAAATCCTGAATCTCGCCAGAGTTCAATTAAATCACTTAAATACAAACAGTTAATCCAATCTGTTGCTGTCCTCTGCTTTGGCCACTGGAATGCCTTATGTCTGTAAAGCGAGGTAAATCGCAAAATATGCTCCGAGTCACAACCAACGTCGAAAAAGGACAGAACAAGGTTACGTTAAAGCTCGAAGGCAAGCTCGCGGGTCCGTGGGTCGAGGAGTTCGAGCATTGCTGGAGCTCAACTTTCGAAAATTGGAAACAGATTGTTGTGGAACTTGCCGGCGTGACCTTCATCGATTCCAAGGGAAAATGCCTTTTGGCGAGGATCCACGGTCAAGGCGCAAAGTTGGTTGGTACGGGCCTAATGACCCAATCCATCATCGAAGAAATCTCAAACTGTGAGGAAGATCTGAAGCGGAACACCGAAAGAGCGCCGGGGGCCAAACAAACCCTTGTCAAGATAATCATCGTGTGGCTCGTTCCAATGTTCATCCTGGCTGGGCGCGCGCGAGCGCAAGAGCAGAAGGTATTGAAATTAACGCTTCAGGAAGCAGTGCAGCTAGCTTTGAAGCAGAACCCCCAAGTGCAGATCGCCAACCTGAATCTGGCCCAGAGCGTGCAGGATCAGAACATGGCGCGCGCCGGACTGCTTCCGCAGGCTGACTTTCAGAGTGTGGACAGAGCCGTGCGCTACAACATCTATGCTCTGTTTGGCAGCAAGTTCCCCGGCATCCCGCAGCACGGCGGGCCCTTTCAGTTTTTTCAGGCGGGACCGAACTTTTCGATGCCGATATTCGATCTGACCCTGTGGCGCCGATGGCAGTCTGCTCGCCAAGGCATCCGGGCAAGTGAAGCCCAGGAAACAACTGTTCGCGAGCAGACTGTGCTGCTGGTGGTGTCGCAGTACCTGGGAGGCATGCGGGCGGGCGCAGCCGTGGTAGCGGCGAAATCACGGGTCGATTTGGCGCAGGCCCTTTACGACCAAACCTTCGACTTGCAGAAAAACGGGGTGGGCACCGGGTTGGACACCTTGCGAGCCAACGTCGAACTACAGAACGAAAAACAGCGCCTCATCGAAGCTCAAACCCAGGAAGAGGTTGCCCTCTATGGACTCGTCCGGCTCCTCAATCTTGACCCGCACCAGAAGGCGGAGTTGGCCGATCAACCCAGCTTCTTCCAGACTCCGGAATTTGGGGCTAGCGAGAGCATCGAACAAGCCCTCCTGACTCGCCCGGAGATGAAAGCGCTCGAGGCGCGCGAAAGGGTTGCGCGGCTGGCCATAAGGGCGGCCAGCGATTCACGCCTCCCGAGTATCAATGTTGGAGGAGACTGGGCCTACCAGGGTCTTTCTTTGGAGAGCTCGATACCTTCTTATACTTTCCAAATCTCTTTTGACGTGCCGATCATCACCAGCGGCAGGATCCACGCCCAGATTGCGCGGTCTAACCTGGAGCTGAAGAAAGTCATGCAGGAAAGAGCGGACCTTCGCGACCAGGTCGCCCTGGAAGTGAAAACCGGCGTCGCGCAACTCGAGTCCGCGCGGCACGAAGTCGAGGTTGCCAATCTGGGGGTCAAGCTGGCCAAGGAGGAAGTGGCTCAGGCACGTGACCGTTTCCAGGCCGGAGTTGCCAACAACATCGAAGTGATTACCGCGCAGGACGCCTTGGCGCGCGCCAACGATAATCAGATTGCAGCCCTGTACGTTTACAACCAGTCGCGCGCCGACTTGGCACACGCCATCGGCCAAACCGAAGGCCTTTACGCAAAGTGAGGTGGAAGAATCATGGATTCAAACGTCGCAGAACTGGAAAACGCTATGAACCAGGAACCCTCTGCCTCACCGCAGCGGGAGCCGGAGCGCCAGGGCACAACCAGCCGCTGGGCTGACCCGAAGTTTCGCCGGGTCTTCCTGGGAGCACTGCTGGTTGTAGCTGTCGTAACCATCACCCTGATTCTGCATTAC
>Ga0187784_10002019_pt1 | contig 16230 bp, 13 predicted proteins | sample 1015_SJ02_MP15_2_FD_132964 | JGI IMG/M metagenome (GOLD analysis project Ga0187784, IMG submission 132964) | Tropical peat soil microbial communities from peatlands in Department of Meta, Colombia - 1015_SJ02_MP15_20_MG | ecosystem: Environmental > Terrestrial > Soil > Wetlands > Peat | place...
GATGGCATAGACGAGATCGGCGTCGATCTCGGCGCGCGTCGCCCAAAGCGCCGTGGTGCTCAAGGTCGGCGTCTCGGTGTCGAGGCCGGGATAGCTCCCGGCCGGAATCACGTCGCGGCCGAAGAAGGGGAATTTCTGCGCCAGCCGCTCGGCCGTCTCGGGCGGGATCGGCAGCAGGCGCGTCGGCGTCGCGGTGGCGACATCGACGACCGCGGGCACGGGATAGCCCGCGACCACGAAGAAAGCGTCGATGCGGCCCTCGACCAGCGCGTCCGCCGCTTCCGACAGGCGGAGATACTGCGCCTTCACCTCGCACTCGCTCAGCCCCGCCGCCTCCAGCACCAGCCGCGCGTCGGCGAGCGTGCCGGATTCCGGCTCGCCCAGTGCCACCGGCCGGCCCTTGAGGTCGCGCAGGCTCCGGATCGGGCTGTCGGCGCGGACCACCACATGCACGTCTTCGGGAAAGAGCCCGGCGATGACGCGCAGGTTTTTGATCGGGCCCTGGCTCTTCGGCGGCGGCGGCCTTGCCGGCTCGCCACTGGCCTGCCGGCAGCGCTTCGGCGCCACCATGGCGTCGGCATAGGCCCAATAGGCGACGTCGGATTGGATGAGGGCGGACTCGAGCTGGCCCGCGCCCAGCGCGAGCGCGTTCTGCAGCGAGCCCTGGCTCGCTTGCGCCACGGCGACGAGGCCGGGCACGCCGCAACTGCCGCCGCGTTCGCAGTCGCGCGCCCCGGGCGGCTTGGAGATGGCGCTCGCCAGCACGCCGCCGATCTGGAAATAGGTTCCGGTGGTCGCAGCGGTGCCGATGCGGAAGAAATCCAACGCCTCCGTCGCGCGGGCGGCAAGCGGGGCTGCGATCGCGGCAGCGGCAAGAAAGAGGCTCAGGCCCGGGCGGCGCCAGCGGCTTTTGCGGCCTGCGCGGCAGCCGGCGAGACACATCATGTCCCGGTTCTCCTGTCGCTCTGTGGGCTTTCGACGATCCTAGCAGCTTTCGCGCTGAAGGGGCACGCCTGGCCGCATCGACTGGATTGACAACGGCGTGAAGACAACACATCTTCCATCGCCATGACCGTTTTTGTTCGTATCGAGCGACGACGAACCCGCTGAGCAGCCTCGGGGCTGCCACCGCGGCGTCGCTCGCCTGCGACCCCGCGCCGGAAAATCCGAAAAGCAGTTTCTCACCCCGGCTCGAGGGGGCGGTCATGACGCAGACGATCTTTCCCGTCATCAAGCTCGCGAACGGCGTCCGTTACGAGATCGACGCCGACAAGGCGCGGCTCGATCTCGCCATCATCCATGGTTTCCTCGTCCGCTCGCATTGGGCAAAGGGCATTCCCTTGTCCATCGTCGAGCGGGCGATCGAGAATTCGCTTGTCCTCGGCCTTTATCGCGACGGGCGGCAGATCGGCTTTGCCCGGATCGTCAGCGACCGCGCCACCTTCGCCTATCTCGCCGACGTCTTCGTGTTGCCGCCGGAGCGAGGCAGGCGACTGGGCCGCTGGCTGGTGGAGACGGCGTTGAAGCATCCCGAGCTGCGGGGACTGCGGCGCTGGCTGCTCGGCACGCGCGATGCGCAAGGCCTCTACGCGCAGTGCGGCTTCCGCGCGCCGGCGCCGCCCTTCGCCTTCATGGAGCGGCTCGATGCAGGGGTCTATGATCAGGCGCCGCCCCTCCCGCGGCGAGGCCGGAAACCGGGCAGGTTGCTCGCCGCTAGTGGGTGAGCGGCTTTCGTATTAAAACAGGCGCAGAAAAACCGGCCGCCAGGGAGGAGGGCCCCATGATCGCTACCGTTACCATGCCCCGGCTCCTCTATATCGGCGGCGGCGCCGTCGCCGAAGTGACGACGGCGCTGGCGCGGCTTGGCCTGAGCCGGCCGCTGATCGTGACCGACCGTTTCATGGAAAGCTCGGGCATTCTCGCCCGGCTGACCGATCGGCTCGATGCCGCCGGCATCGCCTGGCAGGTCTTCTCCGACACCGTGTCCGATCCCACCACCGAGGTGGTCGAGGCCGGGGTAGAGGCGATGCGGACCGGCACTTACGACTGCCTCGTGGCGCTCGGCGGCGGCAGCCCGATCGACACCGCCAAGGCCATGTCGGTGCTGGCGGCCAATGGCGGGGAGATGCGCGACTACAAGGTGCCGAACGACATCCCGAAGGGGGGCTTGCCGCTGATCGCCATCCCGACCACCGCCGGCACCGGCTCGGAGGTGACGCGTTTCACCGTCATCACCGACAGCGAACGCGACGAGAAGATGCTGATCATGGGGCTCGCCTGCTGCCCCGCGGCGGCGATCGTGGATTACGAGCTGACGCTCACCATGCCCTGGCGGCTCACCGCCGATACCGGGCTCGACAGCCTGACGCATGCGATCGAGGCCTATGTCAGCCGCAAGGCGAGCCCCTTCACCGACGGCGTCGCCAAGGCGGCGATGGGCCTTATCGCCCGGCATATCCGCAGCGCCTGCAAAGAGCCCGACAACCGCGCGGCGCGCGAGGCGATGATGCTGGGCGCGACCCAGGCCGGCATGGCTTTCTCCAATGCCAGCGTCTGCCTCGTCCATGGCATGAGCCGGCCGATCGGCGCCTTCTTTCACGTGCCGCACGGGCTCTCCAACGCCATGCTGTTGCCGGAGATCACCGCCTTCTCGGCCGTGGCGGCGCCGGCGCGCTATGCCGATTGCGCGCGCGCCATGGGCGTGGCCAGCGAAGACGAGGGCAACCAGGCGGCGGTGGCGCGGCTGCTGGACGAGCTGCGCGCGCTCAACCGGGATCTCGAGGTGCCGACGCCCAAATCCTACGGCATCAAGGAAGAGCGCTATTTCGAGCTGCTGCCGGTGATGGCAAGCCAGGCGCTCGCCTCGGGCTCGCCCGGCAACAATCCGCGCGTGCCCAGCGCCGAGGAGATCATCGACCTCTACCAGCGCGTTTACGCCTGAGACGGGAAGAGGGACGCATCATGGCCAAAGCCTTCGCCTCGCAAGCCGATCTCGCGGAAAAGCAGGAAAAGTTCATCCGGCTCGCCGAGAACGCCTATTGCCTCACCGCCGAGGGCGATCCCAACACCGGCGTCATCATCGGCGATGACGGCGTCATGGTCATCGACACCCGCGCCACTCCGGTCATGGCCCAGGACGTCATCCGCCATGTGCGGGAAGTCACCGACAAGCCGGTCAAATACGTGCTGCTGTCGCATTACCATGCCGTGCGCGTCATGGGCGCCTCCGCCTATCAGGCGCCTTACATCATCGCGAGCCAAGGCACGCTGGAGCTCATCAAGGAGCGCGGGCAACAGGATTTCGACAGCGAAGTGCAGCGCTTTCCGCGCCTCTTCCGCTCGGTCGAGAGCGTGCCCGGCCTCACCTGGCCCAATCTGGTCTTCGACCGGTCGCTGACCTTGTGGATGGGCAAGACCGAGGTGCAGATCAAGCATATCGGCAAGGGCCATTCCAAGGGCGACACCATCGCCTGGCTGCCGCGGGAAAAAGTGCTGTTCTCCGGCGATCTCGTGGAAGAGGGCGCCACGCCTTATTGCGGCGACGCCTATTTCAAGGAATGGCCGGAGACGCTGGAGCGGCTCGCCGCCTTCAAGGCGGAAAAGCTGGTGCCGGGGCGCGGCGAGGCAATGATGGACGCGGCGTCCTGCGCGCGCGCCATCGCCGGCACGGCGGCGTTCCTGCGCGACATGCGCCGCTCCGTCGAGGCCGGCGTCAAGGCCGGCAAGGGCCTCAAGGAAGTCTATGAGGCCACCTACCGCGCGATGCAACCGGCTTACGGCCGGTGGGTGATCTTCGAGCACTGCATGCCGTTCGACGTCTCGCGCTGCTTCGACGAGATGAGCGGCATCGAGCATCCCCGCATCTGGACCGCCGAGCGCGACATCGAGATGTGGAAGACGTTGCAATCCGCCTGAGCGGAGCTTTCTAAGCCGCCTGCCGCGCTTGCGCCATGCCGCGGCGCGCGACGGCGCGCGGCGCGGTCTCGGTCACCGCCAGGACGCAGCCGGCGACGGCGAGCTGTGCCGCGATCGGGATGCACAGCGTTGCCGTCAGGCCGAAGCCGTCGGCCAGCACGCCGCCGACGAACGGCATCAGCGTCGTGCCGATGATGACGCCGAAGAAGTTGGTGACGCCGAGGGCGGCGCCGCGCTCCTCCTCGCCGACGCTCTCGCTGACGCAGGTGGCGAGCAAGATCGGCAGCAGCCCGAAGCCGCAGAAGCCGCTCAACCCCAGCAGGAGCTGCATCGTCGTCTTGTCGAAGCCGCCGAAGAGATAGGCGGCGAGGCTCGCGGCGCAGACCAGCGCGCTCGCCAGCACTACCGGCCGCCGGCCCCAATAGTCGGAGGCGAGCGGCAGCAGCACGGACCCGACCGCGCCGACGAAGCCCCAGCAGGAAGCGATCTCGCCGGCGTCGATCGGGCTGAAATGGCGGCTCTCGACGAGGAAGCTGTGGTCGAAGCCGGCGAAGACCTGCAGCCAGCTCAGGATGGCGCAGCCCATGATGGTGAGAAGGACCAGCGACGGCTTGCGCAGCAGCCGCGTGGCGGCGCGCCAGTCGGCGGCGCCGGCATGCGCCTGATGCATCACCGGCTCGCGCATGATCAAGGCGAGCGCGATCACCACCGGCGTCGTCGCCGCGGCGATGAGCGGAAAGGCCCAGCGCCAGCCGAAATGCACCGAGAGCGAGGTGATGATGAGAGCGCCGGCGCCGGCGCCGATCAGCGTGTAGCCGGCGGTGAACAGCGCCTGGCTGACGCCGCGCCGCTGCGGCGCTACCTCTTCGCTGATCGTCGCCTGGCCCACCGACCAGCCGACGCCGTCGCCGATGCCCAGGAGGTCGCGCACGAGAAACATGGAGAGAAAGCTCCAGGCGCCGCCCATGGCCGCGGTCATGACGCAGATGAAGGCCACGGCCGGCAGCAGCACGCGCCGCCTTCCATAGCGGTCGGAGAGCCAGCCGCCGGCCCAGCTCGCGAAGGCCCAGGTGATCGAGGTGCCGGCGATCAGCAGGCTCGCCTGCCAGTTCGGCATGCCGAACTCGGCTTTTATCTGCGGAAAGATGAGGCCGAGGCCGATGCGGTTGAGGCCGACGCTGCCCCATAGCAGAACCAACAGCGCCAGCAGGATGAATTCATAAGACCGCGGACGCGCGGCGCTGGTGGTCATCGGCAGTCTCTCCCCGGCGGCATTTTCTTCTATGGGCAAGCCTATCGCCGGGATACAGCGAGGACCAGCGCTTCAGCCGGAGAGCTGCACCTGGACGTCCTCGCCGACAACCCGCACCGGATAGACCTTGAGGTCGCACGGGACGGGCGGTCCCAATCCCTTGCCGGTCTTGACCTCGAAGCGTCCGGCATGGAGCGGACATTCGATGACATCGCCGTCGAGCCAACCATCGCTCAGATGAGCATAGGCGTGGGTACAAACGTTGTCGGAAGCGTAAATCGTGCCATCGACGTTATAAAGCGCAATCGGCTTGCCGCCGGCTTCGACCGCCATCACCTCGCCCACGCCGACTGCCGCCCGCCGCGTCACCGTTACCCAATGATCTCCATCCGCCATGTTCCGCCCCTCATCTTGCCGCGCCGAGTGTGCAACCTTCTCGCGCCGTCTGCCAAGGGCCGCAGGCTCGTCGGCGCCAGGGCTGTGGCTCGGCGGGTAAGTCGTGTGACCGGCTCGCCACGCACACCGTAACATTGAGGGCAAAACCTGTACAAGGGATCATGCGCCGGAGCGGACACGGCCTGCGGGGAAAGCGGCACGGTCAGCGATAGCCCTGTCTTGCCGGCGCCGTGCTGGCGAACTGCTCCCGCGGCGGCGCCGGCTCGACGACCACGCCGCTCCAGGGGTTCTGGCCCGGCTGGTAGAAGTCCGCGAATTCCGATGGAGCCGACACCGTCACGAACTTGCCGGCGCCGACGAACAACGCGCCATAGGCGAAAACCGTCAGGGCAAGGAATGCCGCCACCATGGCCACGTCCGCCATGCGGCCGAGCCTGGCGCGCCGACGCGGATCAAGCATTGAACCCTCTCCTCGAAATTCCCGCGGGCTGACGGCCGGGCGGGCGTTTGTCTGCCTTAAGCGCTATGTGGCCTGTCCGAGCCAGTGGAGTTGTGACAGGGATCACAGCGTCGACACGAATATCCGGCATGAGTTGCAGGGCTCATTTGCAGGTGTCATCATCATTGAGCAGGCTCGGGCGGCGGGGGCGCCGCCGATCATGGGAGGCGATCGCAGCGAGATGGTCGGCCGAATAGCGCCCGCGCGGCTTGATTTCTTGCGGCGCGAGATCGGGGCCGGCTTGGTGGCGGGACTGGTGGCGTTGCCGGTCTGTATCGCCTCGGGCGTGCTGGCCTATGCGCCTCTGGGGCTGCACGACATGGCCCGGGGCGTCAGCGCAGGCCTTACGGGCGGCGCCTTCTCGGCCATCTTCGCGGCGATCTTCGCCACCCCGTCCTTCGTCATCTCCTCGCCGCGCGCCAGCATCTCGATCATTCAGGCGAGCCTGGCGGCCTGGTTGTTGCAGAACCCCGCCTTCGCCGGCCACAGCGCCATGATCATCGATGCCATGTCGCTCTGCGGGCTCCTTGCGGGCGTCTGGCAGATGCTGTTCAGCATCTCCGGCGTCGAGCGCATCATCAAATCCACGCCTCACCCGGTGCTCGCGGGCTTCATCAACGGCGTGGCGTTTCTCGTTATCGCCCAGCAGATGGGAGAGCTGGTCGGCTCGCCGGGAGGATGGTCGCCGGCGAACGGGCTTGCGGGCCTGGCGGAGCCCGCCCTCGCCGTGGGCTTGGCGGTCTTTATCGTCTATCTCGGTTCCTGGTCGAAGCGCCTGCCGGCGATGCTGGTGGGGCTGCTGCTGGGGATCGTCGTCTATCACGTGGCGCATCTGCCATCCGGCACGATGCTGCTGGGGCCGACGATCGTCGGCGGCTCCGCCGCCAAGTCAAGCCTGCCCTACCTGTCGCTGCTGACGCCGGACGCGCAGCAGGCCTTTCTCGGCATCGTGCCGGCACTGCTGCTGAGCTCGCTGGTGCTGGCGCTGGTGGCGGCGCTCGAGTCGCTGCTTGCCTATCGCGTGGCGCAGAACCTGTCTCACGTCCGCACCGAGGCGGCGCGCGACGTCTTCGGCCAGGGCGTCGGCAACTTCGCCTCCGCGCTTGTCGGCGGCGTCGCCGCCGCCGCCTCCTCGGCGCAGCTCACCGCCAATTACGAAGCCGGCGGCCGCTCGCGCCTGTCGGTGCTCACCGCCGCCGCGCTGCTGCTGGTGGTGCAGGCGTCGCTGTCGCCGGTCTGGGGGGCCATCCCCGCCATCGCCATCTGGGCGGTGCTGCTGGCGATCGCCGTGCTCCTGTTCGACCAGTGGAGCCTGCGGCTGCTGCGCGACCTGCTGCTCTCGCCCTCGCGCTTCATCGCCGGCGGCAGTTGGCGCCCGCTGGCGGTCACCGCCGTGGTTACGGCGATCACCGCGAGCGGCGCCGTCATCGGTGGCGTGCTGGTCGGCATCGGCCTCGCCTGTCTTCTTTTCATCGCCGATATGAGCCGGTCGATCGTGCGCCGGCGCTACCGCGGCGACGAGGTGGTCTCCAAGCGCCTGCGCCCGGCCGGCGATGTCGCCCTGCTGCGCCAATCCGGGCGCCGCCGCGCCGTGCTGGAGCTCCAGGGCGTCATGTTCTTCGCCAATGCGGACGAACTGTCGCGCGAGATCAACGACCTGTTCCGCGAGGCGGACATGCTCACCCTCGACATGCGCGCCGTCACCGACATCGACGTCTCGGCCGCCGCCATCCTGCAGCACGAGGCGGCGCGCTCGCGCCGCAGCGGCAAGCGGCTGCTCTTCGCCAGCTTGCAGCCGGAGCTGGCCGATCTCCTCAAAAGCCGCGAGAACGGCATCCCGCTGTCGTCGGATGCGATCTTTGCCGATGCCGACGCCGCGCTGGAATGGATGGAAGAGAAGGCATTGTCGCATGAGGTGCGCGCGACCTCGGAAAGCGTGCCGCTGGAGCGCCACGACCTGATGCGAGGCCTCACCGCCGAGGAGCTTGCGACCGTCGCGGCGCTGCTCACGCCCGCCAGTTTCCCCGCGGGCGCGGTGGTCTGCCGGGAAGGCGAGGAAGCGCACGAAATGTGGATCCTGACGCGCGGCAGCGTCAGCGTGCGCCTGCTCTTCGCCGGCGCCACGCGCATGAAGCGCGTCGCCAGCCTGGGGGTCGGCACCATCGTCGGCGACATCGCCTTTATCGAGGGCTCGCGGCGCTCGGCGACCATCGTCGCCGACGAGGACGTGGAGTGCTACGTGCTCGACCGCGACACCTATTCCGTCCTCCTGCGCGAGCATCCGGAGATCGGCACCAAGCTGCTCGACAACATGCTGCGCGAGACGATGCGCCGGCTGCGCGCCACCTCGGACGAGCTGCGGACGATGAGCGCGTAGAAGCCTATTCGGCAATCGGCTCCCAGCGGTCGCCGAGCTTGTGGTAGCGCCGCTTGACCGCCGCCCAGGCGACACGATGGGCAATCTCCTCGCGCCGCGCCGGATCGCGCATTCCATAGCTCTCCCAGGCGTGATTGAAGGCGGCGCGAAAGATATCCTGCGCATGCGGCGGCAGATGGGCGCGGATCGAGTGCGGCAACATCTCGTTGCTGGCATAAGGCATCGGTCGAGTCCTTCCGGCGCAAGATATAGCGCCGCGGCGGCGGCGGCATATTGAGCTGAATCAATTTCGCTCTATCGGAGGGGAGGGAGCGGCGCGGGGCTCGACGGCGGGCCTTCTGCGTCGCCGCGCAAAAGAAGATCGCTCTCGTCCTTGAGCGCGACGCCGGTCAAGGCGCGGCGGAACGCCTCTTTGAGCAGCCAGGCGAGCTTGAACGCGGCCTGCGCGTAGGCGAGACCCTCGGCGCGGATGTTCGAGATGCAGTTGCGCTCGGCGTCGCTGCGGCCGAGCCGCGGGGCGAAGGTGAGATAGATGCCGAGACTGTCGGGAGAGGAAAGGCCGGGCCGCTCGCCGATGAAGACGATGCTGGCGCGCGCCCGCAGCAGCGCGCCGATCTCGTCGCCAAGCGCCACCCGTCCTTCCGTCGCGACGGCCACGGGCGCCACGGTCCAACCGGCTTGCTTGCTGTGCGGCAGAAATGCCGCGAGCAAGGGGGCGGCATGAGCGTGGATGGCGGCGGCGGAGAGGCCGTCGGTAACCACCACCGCGAGATCGACGGCGGCGGGAGGGCGCTTTTCGAGCGACCGGCGCGAGGCCGGCGACAGCCGGCGGCCGAGATCCGGCCGGCGCAGATAGATCTCGCGCGAAGCGGCCGCGCTCGTCAGGCGGAGCGTGACGAAGCCGAGCGCCTCCAGGCTTGCCGCTACCGCCGCGACATCGAGCGGCAGGTGCACCGCGTCGCGCGCCCGGGCGTGAGCGAGGCCGAGCCGCAGCACTTCATGCGTCGGCAGGCTCGACCCCGTGCGTCCGAGCGCGATGCGCGCCGGCGTCAGGGCGCGCAGCGCCTGCCACGGGTCGGCGGGCGCGCCGGTCATGGCGCCGGCACGCGGAGATCGGCGAGCAGAGGTTGAGCGGCGCCGGGCGGCGCCAAGCGTCCGTCTTCGGCCACGATGCCCATCCGGCGCAGCCAGGCCTCGAATTCCGGCGCGCGCTTCAGCCCGAGCGTCTCGCGCACATAAAGCGCGTCGTGGAACGAGGTCGATTGGTAATTGAGCATGACGTCGTCGGCGCCGGGCACGCCCATGATGTAGGTTACGTTCGCCGCGGCGAGCAGCGTCAGCAGCGTGTCCATGTCGTCGAGGTCGGCTTCGGCGTGGTTGGTGAAGCAGACGTCGCAGCCGAGCGGCAGGCCCATCAGCTTGCCGCAGAAATGATCCTCGAGGCCGGCGCGGATGATCTGCTTGCCGTCATAAAGGTATTCGGGGCCGATGAATCCCACCACGGTGTTGACCAACAGCGGCTTGAAGTGCCGCGCCACGGCATAGGCGCGCGCTTCGAGCGTCTGCTGGTCGACGCCGTGATGGGCGCCGGCCGAGAGCGCGGAGCCCTGGCCGGTCTCGAAATACATGACATTGTCGCCGAGCGTGCCGCGCTTCAGCGCCAGCGCCGCCGCCCGCGCCTCCGCCAGCATGGCGAGATCGACGCCAAAAGCGCGGTTGGCGCCTTCGCTGCCGGCAATCGACTGAAAGACGAGATCGACCGGCAGGCCGCGCTCCATCAGCGCCAGCGAGCTCGTGACATGGCCGAGAACGCAGCCTTGCGTCGGGATGTCGTGGCGCCGCAGGATGTCGTCGACGAGGCGCAGCAGATCGCCCAGGACCGGCAAGCTGTCGGAGGCGGGGTTTATGCCGATCACGGCGTCGCCGCAGCCATAGAGCAGCCCATCCAGGATGGCGGCGGTGATGCCGGCGCGATCGTCGGTCGGATGGTTGGGCTGCAAACGAACCGCCATGGTCCCGGGGAGCCCGATGGTATTGCGGAACCGCGTCACGACCCGGCATTTCCGCGCCGCCAGAATGAGATCCTGGTTGCGCATGATCTTGGCGACGGCCGCCGCCATCTCCGGCGTGATCCCCGGCGCCAGCGCCGCGAGCCGCTCGCCCGTCGCTGCCTCCGACAGCAGATAATCGCGGAAGCCGCCGACCGTCAGATGCGAGACCGGCGCGAAGGCCGCCCGGTCATGAGCGTCGATGATGAGCCGCGTGACCTCGTCCGCCTCATAAGGGATCAAGGCTTCGGCGAGGAAGGCGGTCAGCGGCAGCTCGGCGAGGCACAGCTTGGCCGCGGCATTCTCCTCGGCCGAGGCCGCGGCGATGCCGGCGAGCAGGTCGCCCGAGCGGCGCGGCGTCGCCTTGGCCATGAGCTCGCGCAGATCAGCGAAGACCCAGCTCTGGCGGCCGAGCGTATGGCGATAGACCAAGCCTGCCCCCGCATGTCGTCTGGCGCCGAGGTTAGCCGGGTCTTGCGCCGGCCGCCATCTTTCCGCCGGGCTGGGCCAGCGCCTGCGGGGCTTTTCTTGCTCCCTGCGCTCGGCCACAATCGGCGCCGGCAAGGGGCGCTCCATGGCGACCATTCTGGTGATCGACGACGACGAGGCGATGCGCCGGCTCATTCTGCGCGTCTTGAAGCCTACGGGGCATACGCTGCTTGAGGCGCAGGATGGGGCGCATGGGCTTCAGGTGTTGGCGCGGCACGACGCCGATCTCGTCATCACCGACCTGCTCATGCCGCGCAAGGAAGGCATTGCCACGATGCGCGAGATCCAGGCGCTGAAACCCAAGGTCAAGTTCCTGGCGATCTCGGCCGGCGGCGAGCTGCGCAGCCCGAAATTCCTCGAAGTGGCGAAGGTCATGGGCGCGCACGAGACCTTGGCGAAGCCGTTCCGGCCGCAGGCGTTGCGCGAGGCGGTGGAGCGCCTGCTGCGGCCGGAGTGAGCGCGGCGGCGTCGACGCGCTGCCAATTCCGGGCATTGAGGATGCGCGAGGCTTCTTCACGGGGACCCTTCGCGGCGGCTGCGGCGGCGGCTCTACGCCCCCGGTGTACACCGGCGACAAAAATTTCGCCTTAGCCGATGACGTAGCGTCGTCCGCAGACCGGCTCGGCTCTCATGGTAAGGCTGCACCCCTTAGCCGCCAAGGCTCACGACAGGCTCACGATGGCCCGCCCGCCCATGGCGCCGACGGTATCGGCCCCGAGGCCGGCGGCCACGCGGCCGACCGTTCTTGCCAATCTCGTCCAAGATGACAGCCGACAGGCCGAGTTCAGCGATGTCGAGGTGATCCCCGGCCGACGTTTGCGACCCAGAGCGGTCCTTTGCAGCGACGGCCGAGCCGGGCCGACAGCGTTCGGTCCGGTTTTGAGCTGCCGCTGCAAATAACGGACATTAATTCGGGAGCAAGATGACGGAACCCATGGCGATAACCGTTAGATGATCGTTCTCGCCATCATGGCCTTGACCAACGCGCTTCGCTCGAGCGGCGCGCCGTCCAGGACGACCTGCCCGAAGGTATCATCAATGATGCGCGAGCTGCCGTCGTGCACGTGCACGTGGATGCCAAATTCCTGGGGACGGGCCGCGGTCCACACGATCGCCGGGGTCGACGCCCAGATCGTGTAGTAGCATCCCATGTATTGATCGAGGTTTAGGCTGCGATCGGGAATCTCATATCTGAGGGTGTTTGCGAACTTGTCATGGAGTGGCTTCAGTGGAGTCGAGACGATTGCCTCCTTGCTCCATGTGCTGTCGCGTCCACAGTTGCCGCAGAAGTGCTTTCGATGCGGCTTCTTGGCAAAATCGCCTAAATCGAGGTGCGGATAGCCACAGTGGGAGCAGTTGATGCAATCCATCGCCTTGCTAAGCTCCAAACCTGCCACAAAATCGAAAGCAGCAGGTGGGGTGATATTGACGCGGCTGATCTCATGGTTGCGGTACAGCCCCAGATCGCTTGAATAGAGCGTGGAGATCGCATCGAAGTCACGGTCGATCTTCTTCTTGCCATCGACTATGTCGCGAACATGCACGTGGATTTTCGGCGGGCGTGGCTTGATCTCTGCGGTTGACAGCGCTGCCGGCATCGAACACCAGATCCCGACCTCGGCGTGATCGCCCACATTGATCGAAAGCGGCGACACGACGTAGTGCATTGGCTGCTGGTGATTGGCGCAGCGCATTTCGCACTGCTGCTCCAGCGCTTCAATGTCGGCCTTCGTACCCCAATGGGTCTGGTGCGTGCGGCACCAAAGGCGGTCGGCACCATGACGAAACTTACCTGCATGCGCGAAGTCGCATGGTAGCCGCGCATCGCTACCAGCCTTAGCCGGGAAGTGGCCAAGCAGCTCGGCAGAAACGACTGCGATGTTGCCAAGGGTGCGGCCATAGGCCCAGCAGATTGCCGCTGCGGTAGACATACCGCCGTCTGCATCGTGTCCAGCGGTCTGCTCGTCGCAGACCTTGTCGACATAGACCTTGCGCGCTGGGCTGCCGGGCGCGTTTTCCCATTGCGCGCGCCAGAGCTCCACGACGCCATTGGAAGGATTGATGCGGCGCTCAAGGAACATTGCTCAATACACCTTCGGGAATTACGGCGCGGGAATTACGGCGACAGTTTACTGAATTCGCCAGAAAGATCTGTTTAGTAAACCGTCACCGTAATTCCCGGCCATTGCTGGCCGGGGTTTTGTACGGCTCGGGCCGGATAGGAAGCGTCGTCCGTATGGTTCTCTCATCCCGTAGGACAGGGTAGCCACGCTATGCGCTGCCGCGATCTCACGGGGCCGAAGCCCTTACGCCTGTTCCGCCCCTATCTGGCGGCTTTGCCCGGAGGCCGTGTCACCCCGCGCTCTGGGGTGTTTCCGGGTCAGTCAAAAGCTTGGTCAATATAACCTCCTTCTGGCTGACCGCCAGAAGGTGGCACTTGAGGCCAGAGGTTTCAACACCCAACCGAGGCGCGGATCGCTGCGCAAGAATCTTGATTCTGCACCAGACTGCTCACCCGCACGGCTCCCTTCTCACGGATCTCACGGATCGCAGCCACAAGCATTAGCGGTTGTAAGGTCTGCTTTGGGAGATGGAGCGCCCGCCCTTAACGGTGGAGATGGGCGCGGAGCAGACCGCGACGTGGCAAAGCATCTACGTCCGCGCCACATCCCGACTCCACCCATCTCAGCCATTTGCAGCAGCGATATCGATCGGGAATTGACCTAGGGCTCGCCGCCGGGCGGCGTCGATGGCGAGGGCGCCGCCGCGACCGGTGCGCCGCGACCGGTCAGCAGCCGGCGGCTCTCCAGGATCTGCCGGGCGATCAGCGCCGGCTTGCCGACAAAAAGCCTTCCTTGTAGAGGGAGCGAACCAGAGCGAGTGTCGCTCCTTCGCCCAAATACCGCGACAACTCTGAAGCGGAAAACTTTGGTCTTCTGCAGATCTCGTCCAATGCAGGTCGGACGTTTTTCTCCATTACGAGGGTCTTGCCGCCGAAATTGAGGACGATTTTTCCGCTCTCCTCCACAACAACGTAGCGGTCCCGCTCCAATGCCTTGAGCTCGGTCCGTGGACCGATCACCACGACATCGGCATGAAAATCGGCGCGCGCCCCAACACGGGCGGATCGAACCCGATGCGAAAAGCTGTCCAATAGCCCCTCATAATCGGTCATCCGTTGAAGCTCCGCGATGAGTCCAGGCAATTGGTTCCTGAGCGATTGCATGACACCCTTCTGTCCGGCAAATCCCGGCGGCAGGGCGCGGCGAAGGCTCAGCCAATTTTTGCTCGACTGAATCCAATCCGCGAGCAACTCCACCCAGGTATAGACCGTGATCCCGAGCGTGACATGGGCGGAGAAGCTGTCCGATGTCGCCGTCGCGTGCACGAATCCTCGCGGCAGATAGAGAAGATCGCCGGGCGCGAGATCGACTTCGAGCAGCGGGGCTGAGGATGACCAGTGCCGAGGATCAAAGGGCTGGCTACGATGCGGCAGGGGCACGGATGGCTCGTGGATCCGCCAGTGCTTATGGCCGGCAATCTGAAGTACGAAGACCTCATGCGTGTCGTAATGGGGACGAAAGCCGGCTGCGTTGCCAGGCGTGAGATAGACGTTGGTGTGCACGGGGTGGTCGAAATCGTCCTCAATGGCGGCAGCCAGCGCGCCGAGAGGCTGCCACGCGCGGTGGAATGCCGGCAGCGAAATGGTGGCGCCGGATTGATATTCGGTCCGAATGCGCTCGAGGTTCGGGACGCCGGTGAAGACGTCGTCGCCCGAGCGGATATTCTTGGTGAACGCCTCGGCGGGAAAGAATCCGCCGTCTTTCGCCAGTTGGATGGCCGGATACCTGAGCCCCCCCGATGCGATGGCCGCTTCGATGTCGCGATCGGTTAGAAGATTTTCGTAGAAACTGCCCTCCGAGCGCCGAATATGGAGCGGCTTGTTCTCCCAATGTTGCTCAAAGAAGGTCTCCAGCCGAACGGGGGCCAGCAGATCCGCGAAGGCTAGAATGCGTCCGTCCATGGATGTCTCGCTCCGAAGGCCGTAATGGCGCCCGCACGCCGGCCGCCGGCAACGCCCCTTCAAAGGCTTGGCCGCGCGCCGGCATTGCACGGTTCGGCACGCGCATGGACGCCGACCTGACCGGTCCGCTGCCATCGGCAACCGCCGCAAAGCGCGTGGCGCGGCGCCGGAGTGTCATCATTAGAACAGCTTCGAGATCGAAATTCTGGCCATGAGGGGCTCGAGCGGATGCTCGTGGATATCGGCGCGCCCGTCGGGAAAGGCGGCGATCTCGGATTGCAGCCGGTCGACGTACCAGAACTCGGCGGCCGGCGCGCGGGCGTTGAGCAGGTTGTAAATGCCGAGCGAGGCGGTCCAGCCGAGCGGAAAAGCGTAATGAAGGTCGAGATTGAGCTGCCCGTATCCCTTGCCATTGACCTGGCCCAGCGCCGTCGGGGCGTTGGCGCAGGACGTCGCGACGCCCGGGAAGTCGTGCACGGCAGCGGCGTCGTTGCAGGGGCCGGACGAGAGCGGGTAGTTCCCGAGATAACGATATTCCAACCCGCCGCTCCACGGGCCGAGATCGTGCAGATAGAAGGCGAGAGAGCCGGCATCGACGGGCGCGTCCGTGATGTATTCGCCAAGGTGACCGGTTCCGTCGTCGAAGGGCTTGGCGAAGCGCGCGTGATTGGCCGAGAAGCTGCCGTAAAACTCGAGCCATTGGTTGATCACGTATGTCGCGTTGATCTCGAAGCCGTAGCGGTCGCTGGGCGGTCCCGCAGAGTCCTGGCCGACATCGGGGTCGATGATCGTCTCCGATTGTTGCCACAGATTATAGACGGCGAAGGTGAAGGTGACGTTCGGCATCGGTTCGGCGCGCACGCCGACTTCTTCGCCGTATTGCTTCGCCAGCAGCGGCGTCGAGAGCAGGCCGAGATCGACGCTCCGGTCCTGGTTGACGCCGCGCAGATCAGCGCTGTGGAAGCCTTCGCCGGCCGATAGGTAGAATTCAAGGTCTTTCCTCGGCGTAAAGATCACGCTGGCCTTGGGCTGGGCGAGCTGCTGGCCTCTGGCGCCGCCATTGGTGTAGCCGGCGGTCGCATGCAGCGCCGCCAATAAATCGTCGTCGGTGCCATGCTGATAGTCGTCGCGAACGCCCAGCACGCTGCGCAACCATGACGTCCAGTAAGTCGTTGCTTGCAGATAAAGCGCCCCGGCGAACAAATTGACGTCGTCATGGTTGGAGAAGGA
>Ga0187784_10002020_pt1 | contig 16228 bp, 12 predicted proteins | sample 1015_SJ02_MP15_2_FD_132964 | JGI IMG/M metagenome (GOLD analysis project Ga0187784, IMG submission 132964) | Tropical peat soil microbial communities from peatlands in Department of Meta, Colombia - 1015_SJ02_MP15_20_MG | ecosystem: Environmental > Terrestrial > Soil > Wetlands > Peat | place...
GGGAGGCGGGATCTGATGTGGTTTCCCTCCGCTTCGTTCCCCTGCCATTGGCCGATAATCGAGCAGATGCAGCAGGGGGTTGTGCATCACATCGAAGGATCCCTGAACGGCCCCCTCGGGGACTACTGCACCGATGGGAAGATGCGCGGCCTTGGCGTCCTTCGGTCTCATGGCGGCAGGTGGCAGGCCATCCAGGACGGTGAGGTACACATCGATCTCGCGATCATCGCCGCTCCCTGCGCCGACCCGTTCGGCAACGCCAACGGGGTGAATGGTCCGGCGGCCTGCGGCTCCCTGAACTTCGCTCTGGCCGACTCCCTGTATGCGGACCGGGTCATCGTGGTCACCGACCACCTCGTTCCTTTTCCGGCGATCCCGTGGCAGATCCAGGGGAGCAACGTGGACTGCGTGGTGTGCGTGGACCGTATCGGCGATCCCAGCCAGATCGTGTCCGGCACCACGGAGATCACCAGGAGCCCGGACCGGCTCCTCATCGCCGAGGGGGCGGCCCGCTTCGTGCGCGAGGCAGGGATCATGAGAAGCGGCTTCTCATTCCAGGCGGGTGCGGGAGGGACCTCGCTGGCGTTTGCGGTCTACCTGAAGGAGATGATGCAGCGGGCCGGCGTGAAGGCGCGATTCATCCGAGGCGGCTCGACCAAGTACCTGATCCAGATGCTCAACGAAGGGCTGACGGATTACATCCTGGACGGCCAGACTTTCGATCTGGACGGCGTGGCCTCGATGCGCGACAACCCCCGCCACGTGGCCACCAGCCCGTTCACCTCGTACAACTACCACGGCAAGGGCTTCTTTGGGTCGTTCGTGGATGTGACTGTCCTTGGCGCCACCGAGGTAGACGTGCACTTCAATGCCAACGTCGTGACCCACTCGGACGGTCGCCTCCTCCACGGGATCGGCGGCTGGCAGAACTGCCTGTTTGCCGGCTGCACCATCCTCGCCGTTCCCTCGTACCGCGATCGTATTCCTGTCATCGTGGACGAGGTCACAACCCTCACGGGACCCGGAGAGCTGATCGACGTCATCGTCACCGAACGGGGGATCGCCGTCAATCCGCGCCGAGAGGACTTGCTGGAGGCGGTGAAAGGGACGGACCTGCCGATTCGCGACCTCCGAGACATCCAGCGGGAGGTGGAAGGCATCTGCGGCGGAAAGCCGAAGCGTCCCCGGCGCAGCAGCCACGTGGCGGCTGTCGTGAAGTGGGTGGACGGCACGGTGCTCGACTCGGTGTGGGAGATCGGACGGTAACGCTTCTCGGTGGTAGCGTCTTGGTAGCAGGATAGTGCTGCGTTGCATCCGTGGATTTGACGGGAACCCGATGTACGCGACACGGAGACGTGAAAAAATCGGCCTTTCGCGTATCGTGCGACAGGTGTCTACTTCTAAGACTCTTCAAGTAGCGCACTCGTAATGCGCAGGTCACCAGTTCAAATCTGGTCGCGGCTCCAGTAAACCGAAATATGGACTTTTGAACACCGACTCACCATAAAAACCTCTCATTTGGTGGTCGCAAAGTGGTAGCACGGTAATCACCGTGCCCGCCGACGGAACTTGGGAAACATCGCGTCAGCGATCTGGGCCGCCCGTCGCTGCGCCGAAAGCGCGGGGTGGACGTACGCATCGGGGATCTGCTCGAGCGTGATCGACCGGGGACCGTGCCAAATCAGAGCCCGCATCGCAGCCTCCCTTCCACCCACTGACTCACCGACCGTGGTTCCCCGGCGCGGCATCGGTCAACGCGAACGCGGAAAACCCGAACTCCTCCCTATCGGGGGAGCCCGAACGAGGCCGGCGCCGGACCGGTCCGCCCGTGCGGATCAACGGAGCCGCGACTAATTGAAGATCGAGTACTCGATCTCCTGCGCCGTGACGAACTCGAGCAGCGCCGGGGTGCCCTCCTGAGTCTTGCGGACCGCACGCCGGATCGCGGGGACGATCTCCGGCGGCTCGGTGACACGCTCCCCGTACCCACCGAGCGCCCGCGCAAATGCCGCGTAGTTGCCGGAGATATCGGTGCTCCGGTATTTCTCCGTGGCGACCCGCATGATCGGCAATTCGATCGCCATGCTGAAGTTGTTGAGCAGCATGGACAGGATCGGGATGCGCTCGCGCACCGCGGTCTCGAAGTCCATCCCGGTGAACCCGATCGCGGCGTCGCCCCAGACGTTGACGCACAGCTTCTCCGGCGCGACAAGCTTCGCGCCCATCGCGAGCCCGAGCCCGTAGCCCAGCTGGGTCGTCTTGCCCCAGCCGATGTAAGACAGGGGCGTCTCCGTGACCCAAAATGGCGAGAGCTGGTCGCGCGGGCTGCCGGCGTCGTGCGTGATGATCGTGTTGGGCACGTCCACGGTGTGCAACAGATCCCAGATGACCCGGTATGGGGAGAGCGGGACCTCGTTCGACGTCAGCTTCGGCATCCAGCGCTCCAACCACCGGGAACGGACGGCGGAGATCTCGGCAGCGGTCGCCGCGGCCCGTTCCCGCCGGGGCGCGCGCAGCCGCTCCTTGACGGCCGCGAGCACCGCGTCGAGCGTGAGCGACGCGTCGCCGAGCAACGCGTGGTCTGCCGGGACGTCCTTGTTCAGGTCGGCCGCATCCAACGTGGCGTGGATGAGCACCTTGCCGGAGGGCACGGCGACCCCGTAGTTCGTCACTGCAAAGCTGCAGCCGATGCCGAAGAGCACGTCGGCATCCCGCAGGAACCCATGTACGGGTTGGGGCACGGACCGGCCCCCGGAGCCGAGCGACAGCGGGTGGGTCTCCGGGAACGCGCTCTTCCCCTGGAGGCTCGTCGTCACGGGAGCGCCGAGCCACTCCGCGAGTTCCCGGAGCGCCCGCCAGGCACGCGCGTAGTGTACGCCCTGCCCCGCGTACACGACCGGGCGCGCCGCCTCGACGAGAATGCCCGCGACCCGATCGACGGCCTCCGGATCGGGAGCCGTGCGCGCGCCCGCGACGGCGCGGTACGTCAAGGGCCCCGGAAGCTCCTCCTCGAGGACGTCTGTCGGAAACTCCACGAGAACCGGGCGCGGCCGCCCCGTCCGGACCTGCGTAAACACGCGCCGCATCGCGGCCGGCGCCTCCCGCGCGAGCAGCACCTGCTCACACCATTTGGTCACGTGGCGATAGTTCAGGGCGGCGCTGAAATTGGGAGGCACGTTCGTGAGGCGCCGCGGGTAGCCGGCGGGCAGCACTACGATGGGCGCCGAGTCGCCGTACGCCTGCGCCACGCCGCCGAATGAGTTCTCGGCGCCCGGGCCGTGCTGCATGGCGAAAACGCCGACGGTCCGGCCCGAGGACACCCGGCTTACTGCGTCGGCCATGTGCAACCCGGTCCGCTCCTGCCTGATGATGATCGTCCGGATGTCGGCCACCGCCGCCGCTTCGATGATCGGGTTGACGGGATACCCGACGAGAAAGGTCACGCCTTCGCGCTTGAGGATCTCTGCCACCGCAACCGCCACGTTCATGCGAGTACGCCTCCCCGATGCCGCATTCGGTGATGCGATTACCTCAACGCGCCCCCGATGACGCGTCGGACGCGTTCCCCGCCACCGCAGACGCACCTGGCCGCGGCACACGGGCTGTGCCCGCAGATGGTCTTCGGGGGGCTCGCAGAACTCCAGGCGGCGGGCGAACGCGCCGCGCCCGTTGAGGGACCGCGCGTCCTATCCAGCGATGCCCTGCACGTACCGCGCGGGGTCCTTGTCAAATACTTGCTTGCAGCGAGCACAGCAGAAATAGAAGGCCCGGCCCTGAACGTCCGACCGGTGCTTCGCCGAGGCGATCTCTACGTCCATGCCGCAGACCGGGTCCCGGGCCACGGCCTCGGCCGGCGCGGTCGGCCCCGCGGCGTCCGTGGCCTCCGCGGCCGCCGCGGTCCTGGACACCTGCACGATCTCGGCCAGAATGCTGGCGGCGATCTCTTCGGGAGTCACCGCGCCGATATCGAGGCCGGCGGGCGCTTTAAGCCGACCGAGCAACTCGGTCGGCACGCCCCGGTCCCGCAGCACGTCCAGAACCGCCTGCGCGCGCTTCCGGCTCGCCACCAGGCTCACATACCGTGCGCCGGACCGGAGCGCGCGCTCCACGGCGTCCTCGTCGAACGAACCGTGGGTGACGACGACGATGAAAGTCTGTCGCGTCGCGGTCAGCTCGGACAACGGCGCCGCGGAGTCCTGTGAGACGATGCGGTCCACGGCGAACTCCATCGCGTCGCCGAGCTTCGCCAGCGTCTCGACCACGGGGCCTCGCCCGACGAGCACCAGGCGTGGCTTCGGCAACATCGGCTCGACGAAGATCTCGAGGGTCCCGCCGCTGTGGCACGTCATAGGATATTCGACCACGCCCTCCCGTCTCCCCGGACCGGCACCGCCCTCGCCGACCAGGACGATCAGGCGAGGATGCCCGTCCGCGAGGGCCCGTAATGCCTCCTTCACGACCACCGGCTCGGCGCAACTGCCCCCGACCCAGCCCGTGATCGTCCCGTCGCGTTTCACGACCGCCTTCGCCCCCGGCTTCGCCGAGGTGGGACGATCGCAGCGCACGACCGTGGCAAGCGCAAACGGCTCCCTGGACGCAGCCAGCCGCTGCGTCAGGGCGAGCAGATCAAGCGCCACGGCTGACCCAGCCCAAGGATTCACTGAGACGATGCGAATCCTCGGGGACCCCGGATCTTCTCATCAAGCATCTCTCGAACACGTGGCTGGAGCGCTCCGGCCTGAGACGCACCGCGTACTCGCGCTGGCCGCGGAGCCGCCCTCTACTCGGTGACGTTCGCGTCGCGCAGCGCCTTCCAGACCTTGTGCGGCGTGATCGGAATGTCAATGTTCCGCACCCCGAGGTGCCAGAGCGCATCCACGACAGCGTTGGCGATCGCCGCCGGCGCGCCGACGGTGGCCGACTCGCCAACGCCCTTTGCGCCGAGCGGGTGGTGCGGGGAAGGCGTCGTGGTCTTGTCCGTCTCCCAGCTCGGCGTCTCCATCGCCGTGGGCAGTAGATAGTCCATGAAGCTGCCCCCGCGAATGTTGCCATTCTCGTCGTAGGAGATCTCCTCGAACAGCGCGGGAGCGAGGCCCATCGTGAGCCCGCCGTGGATCTGCCCCTCGACGATCATGGGGTTGATGATGTTCCCGCAGTCGTCCACCGCCACAAACCGGCGTATCTTTACCTCGCCGGTCCCCTTGTCGATGTCGACGACGCAGATGTAGCTCCCGAACGGATACGTCAGGTTCGGAGGGTCATAGTAGGAAACCGCCTCGAGCCCCGCCTCCATCCCCTGCGGGTGGTTGGTATACGCCGCGAACGCGACCTCCTGGATCGTCTTCGAACGCTGCGGCGCGCCCCGGACCGAGAACTTGCCGGGCTCCCAGACGAGGTCTTCTTCGGCCACCTCCAGCAGGTACGCGGCGATCTTGCGGGCTTTGGCCAGGATCTTCCTGGACGCCACCGCCGCGGCCGCCCCGGCGACCGGCGTGGACCGGCTCGCGTACGTGCCGAGCCCGTACGGGGCGGTGTCGGTGTCCCCTTCCTCCACCTGGATATCGGCAACCGGGATCCCGAGTTCCTCCGCGAGGATCTGGGCGTAGGTGGTTTCGTGCCCCTGCCCCTGGGACTTCGTGCCGAACCTAGCGATCGCTTTTCCGGTCGGGTGGATGCGGATCTCCGCGCTGTCGAACATCTTGAGGCCGAGAATGTCGAAGTGTTTGGAGGGACCGGCGCCTACGATCTCCGTGAAACTGCTGATGCCGATCCCCATCAACTCGCCCCGCTTGCGCTTCTCCGCCTGCTCGCGACGGAGGTCGGCGTACCCGATCTTCTCCATCGCCTTCTGAAGGGCACCGACGTAGTTGCCGCTGTCGTACTCCCACCCCAGCGCCGACTTGTACGGGAACTGCTCGGGCCGGATGAAGTTCCTCATGCGGAACTCCGCAGGATCGATCCCGAGATGGTGCGCCATGGTGTCCGCCATCCGCTCGATCGTCATCACGGCCTCCGTGACCCGGAACGAGCAGCGGTAGGCGATCCCCCCGGGCGGCTTGTTGGTGTACACTCCATCCACGTCCACGTGGGCCGCCTTGAAGTCGTACGACCCGGTGCAGATGTGGAACAGCCCCGCGGGAAACTTGGACGGGTTCGCCGCCGCATCGGTGTACCCGTGGTCGGCGATCGTCTTGATCCGGAGGGCCGTGAGCGTGCCGTCCTTCTTCCCGGCCAGCTCGGCGGTGATGTGGTAGTCGCGGGCAAATGAATCGGCCTGCAGGTTCTCCATCCGGTCTTCCATCCATTTGACGGGCTTCCCCGTCAGGACGGACGCCGCAACCGCGATGACGTACCCCGGATATACCGGCACCTTGCCGCCGAACCCCCCGCCGATATCGGGCGAGATGATCCGGATCTTGTGCTCGGCCAAACCGACGTGCCCCGCGACCAGCGCGAACACGGTGCGGATCGCGTGCGGCGCCTGCGTCGTCATCCAGACCGTGAGCTTGCCCTGCACGCGGTCGAAGTCGGCGACGCAGCCGCACGTCTCGATCGACGCGACGTGGATGCGCGGGATGTAGATGTCTTGTTTGACGGTCACATCGGCGTCCTGAAACGCGCGATCGGTGGCGGCCCGGTCGCCCCACTCCCAGTGCCAGATGTGGTTGTCCTTCTTGTCCTTCTTGTCGGTCCGGAGGACCGGCGCGCCCGGCTCGAGCGCCTTCTTCGGGTCCACGAGCACCGGCAGCGGTTCGTACTCGACCTCGACCGCCGCGACGCCGTCGGCCGCAACGTAGCGGTCGGTCGCCAGGACCGCGGCCACCTCCTGCGCCTGGTACATCACCTTGTCCACGGGGAGCACCATCTGGGTGTCCGACATCAGCGTCGGCATCCAGTGGAGATTGTATTTCTCGAGGTCCCGCCCGGTGATCACCGCCAGCACGCCTGGGATCGCGAGCGCCTTGCTCGTGTCGATCTTCTTGATCGTGGCGTGCGCGTACGGGCTGCGGACGATGTCCAGGTAGAGCATGCCGGGCAGCTGGACGTCGTCGACGTAGGTGCCCTTGCCGCGGATGAAGCGCGGATCCTCCTTGCGCTTCACCGAATGGCCCATCCCTCCGATTTCGGCCGGGGTCCTAAGCGCCATCACACGCCTCCCTGCCGCAGTTTCGCGGCGGCGTACTGGATGGACTTCACGATGTTGACGTACCCGGTGCACCGGCAGAGGTTGCCCGAGATCGCCCAGCGGATGTCGCCTTCGGTCGGATTCGGGGTCTCCTTGAGGAACGCGTAGCTGGTCATCAACATCCCGGGGGTACAGTAGCCGCACTGGAGGCCGTGCTCCTGCATGAACCCCTCCTGGAGAGGGTGCAGCTTGCCGTTTTGCTCCAGGCCTTCGACGGTCAAGAGTTCCCGACCGTCAGCCTGGACGGCGAACACCGTACACGACTTGACCGGCCGCCCGTCGAGCAGCACCGTGCAGGCGCCGCAGTGGGTGGTGTCGCAGCCGATGTGAGTGCCGGTCAGCCGGAGCATGTCCCGGATCAAGTGCACAAGAAGAAGCCTCGGCTCGACGTCCGCTTCGCGCTTCTCGCCGTTGATGGTGACCTGGACGCGCATCGGGCTCACCCGCCTTTGCCCGCGCGCTCGAGGGCTCTGCGGAGCGCCCGGGCCGTCAAGACCCGCACCAGATCCCGCTTGTACTCTTCGGAGCCGCGCAGGTCCTCGGCGGGCTCGGACTCTTCCGCAGCCAGCCGGGCCGCCCGCTCGATCGCCGCCTCGTCCGGCCGTGCACCTCGGAGGGCCGCTTCCGCGCGCCCCGCCTTGATCGGGGTCAGCCCCACGTTCGTCAGGCCGATGCCGACCCGCTGGCAGATACCGTCCGGCGCCAAGGTGAGCTGCACCGCCACCCCGGCGGTCGCGAAGTCGCCGACCTTGCGCTCCAGCTTCAAGTACGCACCACCGCTCCGGAGCGATGGCAGCGGCACCCGGATCTCGGTGAGGATCTCGCGGGGCGCGAGCGCCGTCGTGAACGGCCCGGTGAAGAACTCATCGACGGGAATGATCCGTTCGCCTCGGGAACCCACGGCGACGATCTGGGCCCCGAGCGCGAGCATTGTCGCCGGATGATCGTTCGCGGGATCGGCGTGGGCGAGATTGCCGCAAACGGTCGCGAGGTTGCGCACCACGGGGTCGCCGATCACCCGGCTGGTGTCGTGGAGAATCGGATAGCGGGCCCGAACGAGGTCCGACTTCTCCAAGTCTGTTTCCCGGACGAGCGCGCCGATTCGCAGCGCGCCGTTGCGCTCCTCGAGATACGCAAGCCCCGGGATCCGGTTGATGTCGACGATGTGCGGCGGCGCGGCGAGGCGCAGCTTCATAAGCGGGATGAGGCTCTGTCCCCCGGAGAGAATCTTGGCGTCCTCGCCGTGCCGGGTGAGCAGGGTCGCGGCTTCCGAGATCGAGGCGGGACGATGGTACTCGAAGCTTGCGGGGATCATCGTCGCCTCCCTTCGTGAGTCCGGTTCTGGAACCGGCCTTTCGGAACGGCGAAAAGAGTACCCCGACCGACCTGCGGAGCATTTTCGACTTCCCACGATCATAACACGATCTTCGGGGCCGAGCCAGATCAAGGCGGGCGAACGGGCGTGTGCTCCTCCGAGCGGACGGCCGGACGCGAGTCGGCCGGACGGCGCACGAGCGCCCCGGCTGTCGCGAAGCGATGCACCCCCTCGGGCCGGTCGCCTTCGGCGTACGCGACGATCTCCCAGCCGCGCACCAACCGTTTGAGCTCCCCGGGACCGAGCGCGTAGCGGCCGCCCGATCGCTCCCCCGGGGTCCGGACATGCGTCTCGATGTACAGATAACCTCCCGGCCGCAGCCAGCATCGCAGCCGCGGCAGGAGGCGGAGGTCCAGAAAGAACGTTTGCACGATCAGATCGTAGGAAGCGGGGCGGACCGCGAAATCGTCCAGATCGGCGGCGACCAGGTTCACGCGGACGCCCGCGCGTTGTGCGCGGCGCCTCAGCTCGGCGAGCCCGTTGAGCGAGATGTCAACCGCGTCCACGGTCCAGCCGTGCCCGGCCAGTAGAATGGCGTGCCGCCCCAACCCCGCGCCGATGTCAAGCGCGCGGCCCGGGGTGAGCCGGGTCACCCATGATGCGAGCAGCGGGACCGGGGCCGCATCGTGCCGGGGATCCCCCGATGCATACCGAGCTTCCCACTTGGCACGGTCACCTTTCACATTCCCAGTTTCGCCTGCGAGACCGCCGGGCTCCTTCCGCGCGTCGAGAAGCGCGGGCGATCAGCCGTTCCCCTCGCGCCGGAGGTGCTGGGTCACAGTCGCCATGATGGGAATGGTCGCGAGAATCGCGCCCCCGCCAACGAAGAACGCCCACTCAATACCGGACACCGCGATCACGAATCCGAGCACGATCGGGCTGGTAATCGACGCGACTCGTTGCACGCCCTGGCGGATCCCGAACGCCACTCCCCAGAATTCGGCTGCAACCGACTCGACCATGAGGCTCATGCTCAGTGGCTGCGTGATGCCCAGGCTGGCGCCCATCAGCCCCGACAGGAACACGAACGGAATGAACCGACGGAATAACGGGGTCACCCCGAGCGCGAGCGACACTACGGCGGTCGCGCCGAGCAGGAGCCACCGGTATCCCAGCCAGTCGACGCTCCGCGACAGGACCGATCGAACCAACATCGAGGCGAGACTGACCGTAGCGATGACCACCCCGATGAGGAAGCTGGAGAGGCCCACCTTATGCAAATAGATCGGATAGAAGGACTGCTGGAGCTGCTGCGCCCACACCATCATGAACGAAATGAGCAACACGCCCGGGACGCCCCGCTGGCGCACGATCGTCCCGACCAGCCGGTGTGCCGTCGTGAACGATACGCGGCGAACCCCGGCGGGCGCCACCCGCATCGACGCGGTCGCCCACAGTGACGGGATCATCAGAATCCAGACCATCGCGAACGCCGCCCGGTACCCGAGGTGTCCCACCATGGCCCCGCCCAGAATCGGCCCGATCACCGCACCGGCGGAGTTCCACAACGAGTAGTACCCGTAGTTCTGCACCCTCGTCGCGGGTGTACTGGCCGCGGCGACGATCGCCTGGGGCGCAACGGCGAATCCGATGTTGGCGACGGCCATGAGCGTGTACGCGACCGCGACGGCCCACACGGACTGGAGCGCGGTCAGCACCGCTCCGGCAAGGCCGAACAAGATCACGGAGGCATGCGCCACCGGCACCGGCCCGCGCTCGTCCGCCAGCGCGCCGGTGGGAAGCGCGATGAGCAGCGGCAGGATGCCGGAGCATCCGATAATAACGCCGACCGTGCTGATCGACGCACCCTGGGAAACGAGATAGAGGGGGATGAACGGTGCTGCTACATACCACGCGGCGTTAGACAGGATCTGCAGCGCGTTATTCGCGCGCAGGAGCGATCGCGAGTCCACGACCGTGCTCCCGGCCTCGTGCCCGGGCAGCACGGCTCCATAGCGTCGTGTCTCCAACTCCGCCTTCTGCCCTCCCCGCGATCGACGTGGTCGACCCCATAGGCCTTCTTCAGCGTCGCCCGCGGCACCTTGGCAACGCAGGACATCAGCTCTGGGGCGGCTCCGCCGTGAAGTCTAGCTCGAGGCGCGCCTGGTTCTCGGCCTTGAGGATGCCGAGGATCGACGGCGGATCAAACCCAAAATCGGTCATCAGGACGGACGCCTGCAGCATGCCGCTGAGCGTGCTGCCGGACAGCTTGACCGTACCCGAAAATGTCACGGGCCTGGTCACGCCGCGCACCTGGAGGTTGCCGAGAATCTGGACGGACACGTCCTGCCCGTCCACGTACGCCACGGGGAGGCCGCGGACGGCCGTCGGCGTGAAGACGGCGGTGGGGTACCTCGAGGACTCCAGCCAGTCGTGCCGGATCGCATCGTCGCGCCGCGGCTTGTCCGACTGGAAGGTGCTGATGTCCACCGTCACCACCCCGATGCGGCTGTTCTGCGGATGCGCGCGATCGACGTACACGTCGCCCCGAACCGCGTGCGTGGTGCCGACGGCGAGGTTGTAACGATTCCCCGTGACGAGCGTCTCGCCGACACGGTACGTCACGGTCGACAGCGCGGGGACAATCGCGAACCGCACCGCGCCGGCCGGGATCGTCCCCGGTGGGGCGGTCTCGGCAGCCGTAGGAGTTCCTCCGGCCGCCAGGCCGAGCCATCCTGCGAATACGAGCGCCAGGAGCGCGGTCCCACCGGCCGCCGCCGGCCGGCGGCGCCGAGCGTCCTCTCTCAACATGCTCTCATCCCCTCCTTGCCGTTGATTGCCGAACGCCCGCGCCCTGCCGTGCGTCCCGCACCGGCCGGCCCGCGCGCAGCGGCTCCGTACCCAAACCCCCGGCGGACGGGCGATCGTCGGGTCTGCGATGGGGCTCGCCCGTATTTTCCCGGAGTCGGCACACGTCTCACGGGCCGCTGGCCCCTGTTCCCGAGTGTGAAAATGATCCAGGCGGTTGCGAGGCCGGCCCGCGCCTATCCCTTGAGCGACCCCGCCATCAGCCCCCGCATGAAGTAGCGGCCGAGGAACACGTAGACGAGCAACGGAGGCAGCGCCGCGAGCAGCGCCCCTCCCATCTGCACGTTCCACTCCACGACGTAGCTCCCCGCGAGGTTGTTCAGCGCGACCGTGATCGGCTGCACCTCTGGATTGCTCGTCACCGTCACGCCGAACAAGAAGTCGTTCCAGATGGACGTCACCTGCCAGATCGCGGCCACGACGAGCGCGGGTGCGGACAGCGGAACGATGACCCGCTGGTACACTCCCCAAATCCCGGCGCCGTCGATCTCAGCGGCCTCGATCAGGTCCGTCGGCACGCTCGCGTAGTAGTTGCGGAAGATGAGCGTCGTGATCGGGATCCCGTAGACGACGTGGACGAAGATGAGGCCGGACAGCGTCCCGTACAAGTGGAGCCGTTGGAGGACCTGCACGAGCGGGATCAGGATGCTCTGGTACGGGATGAACATCCCGAACAGGATCGCCGGAAACACCACGTCGGCTCCGCGAAACCGCCACTTCGCGAGCACGTACCCGTTCAACGATCCAAGGAACGACGACAGAATCGTCGCGGGAATCGTGAGCTTCACGCTGTTGAGGAAATTGGTCCCGAGGCCGCGGAGCCCGTGGAGGGGATCTCCCTGCCACGCCCGCGCGAAGCTGCTGAAGTACACTCCCGACGGCAGCGCCCACATGTGCGCCAGGCTGACCTCGGCGAAGCTCTTCATCGAAGTCACGACCAGCACATACACCGGCATGAGGTAGAACAGCGCGGCCGCGATGAGCAGCGCGTAGACGACGCCGCCGGCCTGCGCCCGGCCGGTGCTCACCGCTGGACCTCCGTCCGCGTGCTGTACACGAGATAGGGCACGGTCAGAACGGCGACCAGCACGAGCAGGATCTCGGCGATTCCCGCGCCCTGCGCGAAGTGGTTTCCTCGGAACGTCGTGTCAAACATGAAAAAAGCGGGGACGTCGCTGCTGAAGCCAGGCCCGGATCCGGTCATCGCGACGACGAGGTCGAAGATCTTGAGCGAAATGTGCCCGAGGATGATGACGGCGCTCAGCGTGACCGGCTGCAACAGCGGCACGATCACGCGGCGGAAGATCTGTCCCTCGCTGGCCCCGTCCACGCGCGCCGCCTCGCGCAGTTCGTCAGGAATGCCGCGCAGGCCGGCAAGGTACAGGGCCATCGTGTACCCCGACATCTGCCACGTCGCGGCGATCGCGACGGCAAGGATGCCGATGTGGGGATCGGTGTACCAGCCGCTGCGCAAGAACCCGACGTGCAGCCGCTCGAAGAGCTGATTGATGCCGACGCTGCCGAGCTGGGCGCTCCCGGGGTTCAGCAGCCATCGCCAGACGACGCCGGTCACGATGAACGAGATCGCGAGCGGCGCGAGGTAGATCGTCCGAAACAGCGGCTCGGCGCGGAATGCCCGCTCGAGCAGGGCGGCGAGCGCAAACCCGATCGCCAGACACGCGGCGAGAAACACGAGCGTGAACTTCGCGGTGTTCACGATGTCGATCCGGAAGCGGAAGTTCTCAAACAGGTCGAGGTAGTTCCGCCAGCCAGCCCACGTGTAGTCGGGGAGGACGTCGTTCCAGCGGGTCAGCGAGACAAAGCCTGTCCACCCGACAAAGCCGTAGACGAAGACGGCCACGGCGACGATCGACGGAGCGATCATCGCCGCGGCCCCCACCCGGTCCCATGTGCGTCCCCGCCGGACAGCCCGCCTCCGACGAGGGGGAGCGGGCTGTCCGGTGACCACCGGGGCGATTCGGGGTGTAGAAGCGGAGCCGGTCGGTCCGGTTACTTGCACACGCCCGCGTCGACGCAGGCCTTCTGGAGCGACTTCTGGGTCGCGGCGACGTCGCCAGACGTCACGAACAGGGCGATCGCGTCCTTGTACTCCGTCGACCACCCTTCGCTAGCGGCCGCGCCGTGGATGACGCTCGGCACGATCGTATTGGTGGCCCATTGGTGCATGGCCCACTGCTGGTAGGGGCTGAACGCCGTCGCGGAGCAGTCCGTCCTGGCGCAGATCGACCCCTTTGGCGGGTTGAATGTCTGCTGCCCCGTGCGCGAGCCGAGGAGGGTCAGCCACGCCATGACGGCAGCCCTGTCCTTTGCCCCCTTCGGGAGCCCGAAGCTGTCAGAGAGCGTATCGTAGATCCCCTGGTTCCCGGGCGGCGGGGCCCAGCCATAATCCGTGAAGCTCTTGGACGTGAACCACCCGGCTTCCCAGTCGCCCATGATCTGCATGCCGCCCTTGCCGCTCTGAATGTACTGTGCCGCCTCGTCCCACGTGAGTGCCGCGTGGTCGCTGTTGGCGTACGACAGCATCCGCTTGAACGTCCCGAGCGCCTGCGCCACCTTCGGACCCATCCACGAAGTGTGACCGGTCCACAAGCCGCGGTAGCTCGCCGGCCCGAGCGTCCCGATCAGGACGGTCTCGAAGGCGTGGCCAGCTTCCCATCCTTCCTTGTCCCCGAGCACGAACGGCGAGATCCCCTTGGCCTTGAGCGCGTTGGCGTCCTTGAAGAACGCCTCGAACGTCGTTGGCGGGGTCAGCCCCGCGTCCGCGAACACCTTCTTGTTGTACCAGAGGAGGTTGGCCCGATGGATGTCGACCGGCACCGACCAGATCTGGCCCTGGTACGAAAGAATGTCGATGAGACCGTGCGGCATGACTTTCGGCCAGCCCTGTGACACGAAGAGGCTGGTGAGCGATTCCATCTTGCCCGCTTTGACCCACGTGTCGATCAACTCGTGGCCCGCGTGCACCTGGAACGAGTCGGGGGGGTCGCCGCCCAGCATCCGCGTCTTCAAGACCGCCTTTGCGTTGGTCCCGGCACCGCCCGCCACGGTCGCGTTGATGATCTTCACGTTGGGATACTGCTTCTGATACACGTTGAAGAGCGCCTGGAGGGCATCTGCCTCTCCGCCGGCCGTCCACCATGAGAAGATCTCGAGTTTGCCGGAAACCGTCGCGCCGGATGCACCGGCGGCGAAGCTGCCAAGAGCGAGGGCCGCGATCGCGATCCCGGCGAGCACCAGCACGCGCGCCCCACGAATCTTCATGTCGGACCTCCCCGTCGCCTGACCTCCTCTAACACGTGTTTACTAAACGCTGTTCTCGGGGTCGCGCATAACTCCTCCGCCCGTGGCACCCCTGCAATACGAACGGCCGCGGAAGCTGTACGCGGCGGCGCCGCCCCCCGATCCTTTCTTTCCTTAGTGTAGCTGTGCTACAACGGGTCGTGTGAGAGCGTCGGTGCGGGAGTCCGGGGCGCGAACGGCTTCCTGCTCCGCGCACAAGGAGCGACGATCGCCGTGGCCAGGCTCGAGACCCGAGCCGGGCGAGGAGATCGGGTCGGCAGTTCGGGGGATGCGATGAAACGCGTGGTGGCCGTCATTCTCGACGGGATGCGGAGAGATCTTGTGACCGAAGCGCACACGCCGTGTCTTGGGGCATTCCGCGCGCGGGCGGAACACTTTGCCGCCCACCGATCGGTGTTCCCGTCCGCGACGCGCGTCGCATCCGCCAGCTTCGCAACCGGGTGCTATCCCGACCGGCACGGGCTCCAGGGCAACTCTTTGGCGTTGCTCGAAGACGGCGTACTCGTGCGCCACGACGCGGGCGCTCCGGACTTCCTCCAGCACAAGCGCCGCGTGACCGGCACCTCGCTCGCGGTGCCCACGCTCGCGGAGCGTGTGAAGGATCACGGCGGCGCGATCACGTTCAGCAACGCATCGCCGGGTGCGGCGTACGCCCACGATCCGGACGGACACGGCTTCTTGTACAACCGCGCCGGGTCGTTCGGCCCCGGGCGTGTCCCGGTCCCGACCTGCGATGAACTCCACACGACGCCCGATCTCGCCGGTGATCGGATCATGACGCACCGATTCGTGGCCGACGTCCTCGGCAACCGGCGCCCGGCGCTTGCGGTGCTGTGGTTGCACGAGCCGGATCACATTCAACATGGGGTCCCACTCGGCTCGCCACAGCACCTCGATGGTCTTCGGCAGGCCGACACGCACGCCGGACTGGTCATCGAAGCGGTCGATCGGCTCCGGGACGCCGGCGAGGACGTCCTGCTTCTCATCGGATCCGACCACGGGCATCAGACGGTTGTGGGAGTGGTGGATGTCGAGGCGGAGCTGATTGAGGCGGGTCTCAAGGCCGGCGGGGCGTCAGGGGACGTCGTGTCGGTCTCGAGCGGGACGTCCGCGCTCGTGTACGTCCACCCCGACTGCTCGAGGCGGCTGCCGGCCCTGCGTGAGTTCCTCGGCGAATGCGATTGGGCTGCACGCGTCGTCCCTCCCGAAGAACTGCAGGAGGTCGGCCAGGCACCCCAACATGGCCTGGCCTTCGCCGTCTCGATGCGAGCCGAGGATCGCGCCAACGAGTATGGTGTGCCGGGGTCGAGCCTCGAGGCCCTGCCGGCCGACGGCAAGCCCGCCCATCTCGGCTTCGGTCAGCACGGAGGCCTGGGGACCTACGAGCAGTCGCCGTTTCTGATGGTCGAGGGCGCAGGTTTCAAACGCGGCGCCGCCAATCTGGAGCCCTCGTCGGTCGTCGACATCGCACCGACGGTGCTGAGGCACCTGGACCTCCCTGCCGCAGGAACGGACGGACGCGCATTGCAACACACGAC
>Ga0187784_10002021_pt1 | contig 16226 bp, 13 predicted proteins | sample 1015_SJ02_MP15_2_FD_132964 | JGI IMG/M metagenome (GOLD analysis project Ga0187784, IMG submission 132964) | Tropical peat soil microbial communities from peatlands in Department of Meta, Colombia - 1015_SJ02_MP15_20_MG | ecosystem: Environmental > Terrestrial > Soil > Wetlands > Peat | place...
CCCGACGCGCCGCGCCGTTCGGCGAGCGCGAACGCGGCCGACGCAACCGGCCCGGTCGGATGGACGATAGCCTCCGCGTGCGTGTCGTCGAAGGTGAAGACGCTCGAGCTGATGCAGTTGAGACAGCTCGCGAGCAACATGTCGTAGCGACGCTGCCGGCCGAGCACCGTGGCATCCGCGGGCCCGGAAAATTCGCCCAGCGCGCGCTCGACAGTCGTCACGATCTCGTGCTGGCAGCCGCCGAGTGCACAACCCATCCAGTTCAGGAACGCCCGGATGCCCTCATGGCGGACCGCCTCCGGCAGGTCGTCAAGCCGCGCATGCGCCACATAATCCGCGATCGTTCGTGTTTCAGCAGCCATTCGTGACTCGAACCTGACGTTTCGCTGATTTGATGAAGGCGCGCGACGGGTTGCATCAGCAGCTGTCGTCGGTGGAAACTTGACCACAGCATACCGGCCAGTATCTTCAACGTCCATTCGGTACCAGAACCGCGCGGAATGCGTCGCGCTCCGCTTGCGCGGCTGATGGCAGCGGTATCGGAGACTGAACGGACGCGATAAATTGGACTTCGACGGGGCGGTCGCGTGCAGCGAGGGGTGTCATGAAGGTCTACGAGGCGATTGCGCAGGCGCTCCTGGCCGAGCACGACGGGCCGGTCTTCGGCGTGATGGGCGACGGCAACATGTCGATGTGGGGCGCACTCGGGCGCGATGCGCGCGCCAGGATGCAATCGGCGCGCAACGAGGCCGGCGCCGTCGCGATGGCGGACGGCTATTTCCGCGGCAGCGGAAAGCTCGGCGTCGCCACCGTTACTTGCGGTCCTGGTTTGACCCAGGTCGGGACATCGTTGATGGCGGCGGCGCGCAACCGCTCACCGCTGGTTCTCATCGCCGGCGAGATGCCGCAAGGCTCGAAGAGCAAGCTGCAGTCGATGGATCAACGGCGGTTCGCGGAGGCGTGCAGCACGCGCTTCCACACCATCAGCAAGCCGGACAACGTCGCGGAGGAGATCGCCGAGGCGTTCTACACGGCACGGCTGCAGCGATGTCCGGTGTTGCTGAATCTTCCGATGGACATTCAGGAACAGTCTTTCGACTGGAATTTCGAATACCGTCCATCAACCACGTTCCTGCCGCGCGGCAATGCCGTGGCGAGCGAGGAGGCGCTGCAGCCGATCGTCGAAGCACTGATCAAGGCCGAGCGGCCGATCATCATCGCGGGTCGCGGCGCGCGTGCCGCCGGCGCCAAGGATGCGATCATGGCGCTCGCCGATCGCGTCGGCGCGCTGCTTGCGACGTCGTTGCAGGCCAAGGGATTCTTCGCCGGACACGACTACGATATCGGCATCGCCGGAACCTATGCGAGCGCGCCGAGCGAGCATCTTTTCGCGGACGCGGACTTTGTCCTCGGGGTCGGTGCGGAGCTCGGCTACTACACGACCGAAGGCGGCCTGTTGTTTCCGTCCGCCGAGGTGGCACGGATCGACATTGCGCCCGCGCCGGTGGAGCTCGGCGTTCTGCCCGGCCTTTATGCGCGCGGCGACGCGCGCCGCACGGTCGCGTCGATCAACACGATCCTGGAGGAGCGCAAGGTCCAGAAGGAGGGCTACCGCACCGACGCGACGCGCGAAATCCTGGGTGCCGCCGACGCGCCGTTCGAAAGCCCGGTTGACGGGCTCGACCCGCGGCGTCTTCTGCGTTGCCTCGCCCCCGCGCTGCCGCGCAATCCGTTGATCACCTGCGGCGGAGGGCACTTCCTCGGTTTTGCCGCGATGCATTTTCCGTTGCCCGATGACGCTGACATGCAGTTCTCGCTGCAGTTCGGAGCCGTCGGGCAGACGTTGCCGGTGGCATTCGGCATCGGCGCCGCCAATCCCGACCGCCCGCATATCGTGATCGAGGGCGACGGCAGCATGATGATGAACCTGCAGGAGCTCGACACGGTCGCGCGCTACAGGCAGCAAATGGTGCTGATCGTCTGGAACGACAGCGGCTTCGGCGCCGAAGTGCACAAGCTGCGTGCGAAAGGCTTCGAGCCTTCGCTCGGCGCATGGCAAGGCTCGCCCGACTTCGTCGCGCTGGCCAAGGCATTCGGTGGCGACGGCGTCGCGCTGGAGAAAGAGGATGATATCGGCGCGGCGGTCGCGCAAGGCATCGCCAAGGGCGGGCTGTTCGTGATCGATGCACGCGTGTCGCCCACTGCCGTCAGCGACGCCTATCTGAAGATCCATTTCGGCCAGCCCAACCGTGCCCCGCTGCTGCGCGCACCTGCGCGCGCGAGCTGACGATGCAGTTCGAGGGCGCGTTCCGCGTTCCCGGCCGGCCGGAGGAGGTCATCGCCAAGTTCGCGGATGTCGAGCGCATGGCGCGCTGCATGCCGGGGGCGAGCATCGAGGGCCGCGACGAGGAGGGAAACTATCTCGGGGCGATGACGGTCGCGTTCGGCCCGAAGCGGATCAGGTTTCGCGGCAAGATGGCTTGCCAGTTCGACCTCGTGCATTGCAGCGGCATCTTGCGGGGCCGTGGCGCGGCCGATCTGCGCGCCGCGCGCATCGAGGTGCGGACCGCCTTCAAGGTGAGCCTCGATACCGAGGCCGACCCGGGCGCCCCCTACTCGATCGTATCGCTGACCTCGGAAGCCGACCTGCAGGGCGTGCTCGCGGATTTTGCCCGCACCGGCGGCGCCGCGGTGGGAAATATCCTGATGGAGGATTTCGCGAAAAATCTTGCGGCGGAATTCTCGCAAGGCGACGGCAGCGGTGACGCATCCGAAGCGATCCCGGCGCATAAGATCGTGTGGCGCGCGATCAAGGCCAAGCTGACTTAGCGTAAGATCAGTTTGGCGCGAGCGATGTTGGCCCTCTCCCCTCGAGAGGACAGGGCACAACAACGCCGTCATGCAAGCTCGAACCAGAAGTCCAGCACGTCGCCCACGCGCTTGTCGCTGAAGCGCGTCATGACCCGCGTCCCGATCTTCAGCTTCTCGGCGGCGCGTGCCGGATCGGAGAGGTCGATGCCCTTGAAGTAGCCGCCGATCGCGGTGTCCGCGCCGTCGAGCTGCACGTAGCCGAACGCATAGGGCGGGTCCGGCAGGTTGTTGAAGGCCTCATAGGTGATCGTGAAGCACTCGATGTGTCCGCCCGGACCGACCTTGATCCAGTCGGTCGTCGGCTCGAGCGTCTGGTCGGAGAATGCGCGCGGCGGCACCAGTACGCGCCCGGTCTTGCCGCATCTCTTGCCGTAGATTTGCGCTTCATCGCGGATCTTCACGAAGAACCAGCTCGCGGTTTCACCGAGCGCATGGTCGTAGGTGATGTTCCAGGCTTCCTTGCGTCGCAGCAGCTCCATGACTCGTCCCTTCGTGTAGTCGCTAGAGCATGGTCCCGAAAAGTGTGCAGCGGTTTTCGGAAAAGATCATGCTCCACCAAGAAACCTAGAGTGGGATGACGATTCGAAGAAGAGTCATCCCGCTCTAGGCCTCGACAACCATGGTTCCGAAAAACTGATGATCGCCGCCATTGCCGCTCGCGATGCCGACCTTGGCGCCTTCGACCTGGTGCGCGCCGGCGCGTCCCGAGACCTGCAGCGCCGCTTCGGCGACGCGCGCCATCGCGGTCACCGCGATGGCGTTGGTGCAGAGAACGCCGCCCGACGGGTTGACGGGAATCTCGCCGCCGATGCTGAACCGTCCTTGCGCCGTCTGCGCCGCAGACTGGCCGAGCTCGGCCAGGCCCGCCGCCTCGATCGCGTGGAACTCGGTGTTGCTGAACGGCGCGTAAAGCTCCGCGACGTGGACGGACTTTTGCGGCTGCTTGATGCCGGCCATTGCGTATGCGCGCTTGAACGAATTGGCGAGGGCGAACGCGTCGGCGTGATCGGCGCTGTAGCCGGTGCCCATGCGGTCCCCGAGATAGTAGGTCTCGGAGCAGTGCCCGACGCCGGTGATCCACACCGCGTCGAGATTGCGTTCGCGGATGTAGCGTTCGGACGCCAGCACTATCGCGCAGCCGCCGCTCGACTGCGGGCAGCAGTCGAACAGCTTCACCGGCCAGCAGATGTAGCGCGACGCCATGACCTCGTCGATCGTCGTGCGCCTGCGCAGATGCGCGTTGGGATTGAGCGCGGCGTGCGCGCGGTTCTTTACGACGACGCGTGCCATGTCGATCTCGGTCATGCCGTATTTGTGCATGTAACGCACCGCCGACATTGCCAGCATGCTGATCGTGCCGAGCGGCAGCGGCCGCTCGTAGGTCGGGTCCCAGATCTTGTTCAGCACGGTCTGCGAATCGCCGCACTCGCCCACCTTGTCGGCGCCGGCAGTGAGCACGACCTCGCACGCGCCGGCGGCGATGTGATAGTAGGCCGCGGCCACGCTCGAGATGCCGGTTGAGCCGCCGGTGTTGATGCGCAGGAAGCGCTTGTTGCGCGCCCCGACCGCGTCGACGCCGAGCCGCTCGGCATTGCCGATGCCGACCATCGCGTCCGGCGAGAGCGAGTAGACCACCGCCTCGATGTCGTCGAAGTCGAGACCCGCGTCGTGCATGCACAGGGTCACCGCCTCGCGAACGAGGTCTGGATAGTTGGCGTCGTCGCGGCGCGGCTTGAATGCCGACTGTCCGATGCCAATGATTCCGATGCGCGGTGTCCTCATGCCTGGCTCCGGGGGCGCTCAGCGCCGAGCACGACGACCGTCTGGTACTGCATGGCAAAACCGCTTGCGGCGTGCGCGAGCGCGGTGCGCGCGTTCGCCGCCTGATAGTTGCGGGCGGTGCCGCGCACCTGATCGGCGGCCGCCGCGATCCGCATCAAGCCGGTGCAGAACACGGGGTTGATGCACGTCGCGCCGCCCGAGAGGTTCACCGGCAGGCGGCCGCCTGGATCGAAGTCGCGGATGCGCTCGCGCCACCGCGCGCGTGCACACAGGCCAAGGCCCTCGTAAGCGAGCAGCTCCTGATAGGGCGTCGCGTCCGACACCTCCGCGAGGTCGAACGCCGCGAGCGGATCGGTGATCGCGGCCTCCGCATAGGCCTGCTGACGCGCGCTTTCGAGCGCGGGCGCCGTGGCAAGATCACGATCGCCGAGGAACGCGGGCTCGGTCGCCCAGCCCATGCCCTTCAACCAGGCGACGCGCGCCGCGCGGCGCGCCTCGATGTAATCCTCCGACGCGATCACGAGCGCGACCGCTCCGGTCACCGGCGGCGCGATCATGGCCTCGCGAACCGGCCAGTGGGTCACGCGGCTTTGCGAAATCACGCCGGGTTGCGCTGCAAGCGTGGCGGATTGCGGATGGGCGCGCGCGCCGTTGCGCCGGTTCCTCGAGGCAATCGACAGCGCGAGCTCATGCGCTTCCGGCACGGCGTTAGCGAGCGCCGCCGCCTGAAGCGCATTCGAGGAGAAATCATCGAGCGGGAGGCGGCGGTGAAAGTAAGGATCGTTGCCGAGCCGCAGTGCATCGGGAATCGAGCCGACATCGGTCGGGCTCCACGAGACGATCAGCTGCGTGCGGTACTGCCCCGACGCGACGCGCAGCATGCCGAGCACGAACGCGTGCTCGGCGGCGGATGGCGTCGAGAGAATATCGCGATCGACGCCGCCGACCGAGCCGGACGCCGCCATCACGGAAATCGCGCGCCCGTCGAGCTGGTCGTTGGCGGCGACTACGATCCCGTCAATCTCCTCGATGGTCAGGCCCGCGTCGGCGAGCGCCGCCTGGCTCACGTCATAGATGATTTCCTCGAGCGATCGTTTTCCGCCGGTGACCGGCGCGTGCATGGCGGTGCCGATAACGCCTGCCTGGGTATTGTAGGGCATCGATGCTCTCGCGTTATTGTTGTTGTTGCAGCGGCGGCCGGATCGCGGGTGCCTCGCCGTCGATCCGGGCGGGAAACAGCGCCTGCAGGCTTCCGTCCTGCGCGCGCATGACCAGTCCGCGCGCCCGCACGTGATCGGCCCGCATCGCTTCGCCGAGATCGAGCACGGGCGACAGCATGCAGTCGCTCGTGCCGAAACGGTCGATGCACTGCTGCAGGCTCAGCGCGCCGATGTAGGACTGAACGTCGGCCTTGAGCCGATGCTGCGGCAGCGGCTCGGTCTGGCGCACGATCCAGTCTTCGCGATCGGCGGCACGACAGAACGCGCTCCAGAACTTTGGCTCGACCGCGCCGAGCATGACGTGCCGTCGGTCCGCGGTCGCGTACACATTATAGTAGGCGGCGCCGCCGTTCAGATAGGTTTCGCGCGGACCCGGCACGGTCCCATTCGCGCCGAAATCCGCCACCTGAAAGAGCTGCAGCGGCATCGCCACGTCGGCGAGCGCAAGCTCGATGCGGCATCCGCGGCCGCCCTGGCGCCGCGCATAGAGGGCACCGAGAATCGCGCTGGCCGCATAGAGGGCACCGGAGGTGTCGGCGATCGGGGGATCGAAGAACATGGGCGCGGCGCCGTTGCGGTGAAGCACCCCGGCCAGGGCGAGATAGTTTCCGTCGTGGCCGGCGACCGTCCGCAACGGGCTGCGATCACCAAAGCCCGTGATCGAACAGAAAATGAGGCCAGGGTTGGCGGCGTGCATCACCTCCCAGCCGATGCCGAGACGATCCATCACGCCGGGCCGGAAGCCTTCGATCAGCACGTCGGCATCGCGCGCGAGCGCGAGGAAGGCTTCGCGCATCGCCGCGTCCTTGAGGTCCATGCGCCGCGCGGACTTTCCGGCATTGATCGCCTGGTAGAACACCGGCTTGCCCTTTGCGTTGCGCGGACCGAGCCGCTGCATCTCGTCGCCGCCCGGCGGCTCGATCTTGAGCACCTCGGCGCCCATGTCGGCAAGCATGAGGCTCGCCATCGGCCCTGGTATGTACTGCGAGAGGTCGAGCACCTTCACGCCCTTGAGGAACTGGTTGAGTCGCGACATCGGCTTTGCCCTAGTGCGGCTTCACGATGACGCGGCCGAGCGCGCGGCCGCTCTCGACCAGGCGATGGGCGTCCGCAACCTGCTCGAGCCGAAAGCGCCCGCCGATCTGAGCGCGAACCTCGCCGCGCGCCAACAAGTCGAGCGTGTCGACGAGCTCCTTCCGCGTGGCGCTCGTCGCACTCAGCATCGACATGCCGCGCAGGAACAGCTGCGCCGGGTTGAACGGAACGAAATCACCGGTGAGCTGTCCGACCAGCACCCAGCGCCCGCCTTTCGCGAGACTGCGCCGCGCGGACGTGAACACCGGCGTGCCGACGGTGTCGATCACGACGTCGGCACCGGCCGGCGCCGCGCGCCTGACTCGCTCGGAAAAGTCGCGACCGCGCTCGCTCACGACAATCTCGCTTGCGCCGGCTCGCTCGAGCGCCGACAGCTTGTCGGGCGAGGTCGTCTGGGCGATCACGCGCGCACCGGCGAGCCGCGCGAGCTGAATGCCGTGAAGCCCAAGTCCGCCGCCGCCGCCGGTGATGAGGACCGTCTCATCTTTCCTTACTTGCCCGATCGCGCGGATGGCGTGCAGCATCGTGCCAATCGCGCACGCCGCGATCGCTGCATCGTCGAACGAAACGGCATCAGGGATGGCCGCGAGACTCTCTTCTTCGATCGCGACATGCTCGGCATAGCCGCCGTTCAGACCGGCGTCGCCGAGAAAGACCGCTTCGTCGCACAATGGCTCGCGTTCGCTGGTGCAATACCGGCAGCGGCCGCAGACGTGATAGCGCTGCGTGCTTGCGACGCGATCGCCCGCCTTGAAGCCGCGCACGCAAGCGCCGGTGGCGACCACAGTGCCGGCCACCTCATGGCCTGGGACGAAAGGAAGGCGCACGCCGGCCTTCAGCGTGCCGTTGCGCGTGACGACATCGTGAAAGCACACGCCACAGGCCTCGACTTTGACGACGACATCGCGCAGGCCCGGCTGCGGCTCCGGAATGCTCTCGATCACAAGCGCGTCCGGTCCACCCGTCGATCGCACCACCGCGGCTTTCATTGCGACACCCGCATCACAGCACCGCGACGGGGGTCAGCGGGCTGCCGGTACCGCCCTCGATCGGCAGCGCGGCCGCGAAGAACAGGAATTCGCCGGCGCCCGACTGCGCCAAAAGCGCAAGCACCAGGCCCTCCAGCAATGGAATGCCGTAGTCGCGGATCAACCGCTGATGCACCGGAAAAATAGTGCCTTCGGGAAACGGCATCGCCTCGATGGCGAAATTGTCGGCGCCGACCAGCGCGACGCCGGCCTGCGCCAACCACAGCGCGCCCTCGACGTCGAGGCCGGGTTCACGATCGAAGTCGGGAGACTCGCCCTCGCTTTCCTGCCACCCGGTGCGGATCAGCACAGCGTCACCCTTCTCGACCTGCACGCCCGCACGGTGCGCTGCCTCCGCGAGGCGCCGCGCGCCGATCGGCTCGCCCGACTTCAGCGGACCACCATTCAGCGCCGCGACGTCCAGCAGGACGCCGCGCGTCACGATTGGCGCCAGCTTGTCGACGCCGCAGCGCGTCGCCCCGCTCGTGCTGCGGACCGTGGTGCCCGGAAAGCCGTTATAGAGCTGGTCGTCGTACCATGCGTGGCAGAGCCCATCGATGTGCGTGCCGGAATGCAACGGCAGCAACAGCGTGTCGTCGGAAAACTGGAAGCCGTGCAGGCGCTTTGCCCCGGCCGCGTAGTCGCCGCCGTCGCGATCCATGAAATGCATCACGCCTGCGCGGTGCGACGGCACCGGCATGCGTTTCGACAGCGGCTGCGCGAGACTGAGCACGCGCCCCTGCTTCACCATTCGGCAAGCGCGCGAAACCTCTGCGGCGCCAATATGATTGAGCGCACCGCGCTCGTCATCCGCGCCCCATTTGCCCCAGGCTTCCCTCGCCATCAGACCCGCGCCTCGCGGCGGAGAGAAAGGCGGGCAGCTTCCTTGAGCGCGCGGCGCTGCAGCTTGCCGGTATTGGTCAGCGGAAGCTCGGCGCAGATTTCGATGTGGTCGGGCACCTTGTATTTCGAAACGAGGGCACGGCAGTGATGCATGAGGTCGCCGATGTCGATCGATCGGGTCGGCGCCGGGACCACGAAGGCGACGACGAGCTCGCCTTTTTCGGTGTCGGGAGCGCCGACTACCGCGGCCTGCGCGACCGCGGGATGCCGCAGCAGGACCTCCTCGACCTCCGCGGGCGACACGTTGATGCCGGCCTTCTTGATCATCTCGGCGCGCCGTCCGACGTAACAGAAGCTGCCGTCCTCGTTCAGGTATCCGACGTCGCCGATGCGGTAGAAGCCGTCGGCGGTGAAGGCCTCGGCATTCAGCTTCGCGCTGGCGCCGGTATAGCCGGACGTGAGATAGCCGGAGACCTCGACCAGCCCGGCCTGACCGGGGCCGAGCAGTGCGCCCGTATCCTCGTCGACGATGCGGATCGTGACGCCGGGCAACGGCAAGCCTTGGGAATGCGCCCGCCGCTGCAGTGGCCAGTGATGCCAGGTGACGCAGCAATTGCCGAAGGTTTCGGTCGCACCATAGATGTTGCACAGCTCCTGCGCGCCAAGCCATCCGACCGCATCGGTGAATTCCTTTGGCGTGCCGATCGTCAGTCCGGTTCGCAGGCTGCTCAGCCGCGCGGGCGCGTAGCCCGGATGGCGCGCGATTGCCGTCGACATGCCGGGCAAGGTGTAGATCGAGGTGCACCGATGGCGTTCGACCAGCTCGATCGCCTCACCCGCGTCAAACTTCGGTTGCAACACGATGGCTGCGCCGTGCGTCAGTGCCGCCGGCAGAGCATTGGCTCCGCCGTATGACCAGAACAGCGGCGGCGCGAGCAGAACGCGATCCTTCGGCGTCAATCCCTGTCGCTCGCCGATGTTGAAGCCGTTCTCGATCACGCCGTGATGGCTCAGGCGCACAGCCTTCGGCGTGCTGCTCGAGCCCGATGTGTAGAGGATGAATGCGTCATCGCCCGGCACCGCGCGTTCGCCCGGCGGCAACCCTGCTTCGTCGAGCGGCTGCGCCGCCTTGAAGGCATCGTATGACGCCCAGCCGCTCGGAGCATCGCTGCCGAGCAGCACAAGCATCTCGAGCCGCGGAAAGCGCGCCGACGTCCACCTGCCCGCGGACGCAGCCTCGGGAATCAGCGCCGCAAGGTCTGCGGTGTAGTCGGCGTCGCCGAATCGCGCGGAGGTGAACAGGATTTTCGCCTGCGAATCGCGCAGCAGGAATTCAAGCTCGGTGCGAGTCGACCACGTGCTGAACGGGCACACGACCGCGCCGACCGCGCTCGCCGCGAAGGCGGCTTCGATCCACTCGTAGCGGTTCTCGGCCAGAAGAGCGACGCGGTCCTCGCGCCGGATGCCGCGTGCGCGCAACGCGGCGGCGATCCGGCGAACGCCGTCCGCAAGCTGCCGATAGCTCGTTTGCCTGCCACCGGCGATGACCGCGGGAGAATCTGCGTACCGTTCCGATTGCTCGCAGGCGAGATCGAACAGGATGCGACTGTAGGGCGGTCTCATGTCCGGCTCGGTTTTCCCGACTATACTCGCCGGTATCTGTTTGGTCCAGCCGGTACTCGATCCCTTGACGGGGCGCGGACGCGCGCCGATACGCAGTGGCGTCGTCGCGGGACGCGAGCTAGAGTAGGATCGAATACCGACTGGAATTTGAGGCGACCGGCTTTGTCACGATTGGAAACGAATTCGACGCTTCACATCAAGGACGAGGTTGCGGCCTTGAAGCGCGAGCGGATCGTCAGCGCCGCCGTCGAGCTGTTCTACGAGCGCGGCTACGAGCATACCACGCTGGAAGCGGTTGCCGAGCGTCTGGGTGTCACCAAGCCGTTCATCTACGCGCACTTCAAATCGAAAACGGAGCTGCTGGCGGAAATCTGCGGCCGCGGCATTGGCGCGTCTTTGCGCGCGATCGACGGCGTGCTTGCAATGGAGGGGACGCCGACCGAGAAGCTGCGCCTGCTCGGCCAGAAATTCGTCACCTCGGTGCTGGAGAACCAGAAGCCGATCGGCATCTTCACGCGCGAGGAGAAGAATCTCACGCCGCGGGATTTCAAGCGCATCAGCGAGATGCGTCGCTCCTTCGACGCCAAGCTCACCGGCCTTTTGAACCTCGGGATCCGCCGCGGCGAGTTTCGCATGGCGGATCCGGCGATCGCGACGCTCGCAATCGGCGGGATCGTGAGCTGGACCTATGTCTGGTATCGGCGCAACGGCCGGCTATCCGCCGCGAAACTCGCAGACGAGCTGGCTGCGCTGATCCTGGCGGTTGCCGGTGTTGTCGAGCCGAAGCCGCGGCTCAACGGAAAGGCAGTCGGCACCAAGCGGGGCGCCCGGCGCAGCGGCTAAACCTCGCCCTCGAGCGCCTCGCACAAGATCGCGATCACGGGCAACTTGTCCAAGTCGTCGATCATGCCAGCAACGCGGCTCATCTCCCTCTCGCTTAACACGCCCTTTGCGCAACTCCTGAATTTCTGATCCGCCTGCGCTTGCGTGAACGGCCGCTGCGGCGCCCCCGGCGGCACCTCGCGGCGCTCGCCAAGGGTCGCGCCGTCGTCGAGAACGAGCTGGACCTCGGCCGGAAATAGTCCATTGTCGGGCAGATCTTTCGCGGCCTCGATCTCCATGCGGTCCATCAGCCTCTCGACCATCGGATCGACCAGGCAAGTGTCCGTAAACTGGGCGCTGCCGAGCGCGCCATGGCGCAGCGCCGCCGCAACGCAGTAGCGCAGGCTCACACGCGCGCGCAGCGTGTCGTGCGGCTTGCCTTCGCGCAGCGTCATGAAATTCCACGGGTGGACCAGACAGCGAATCCTGCGGATGCGCTCCACCGCGCCGCCGATCGCCTGGCTCAAGGCAATCGCCGCATCGACCGCCGCGTGCGTTGGCGCGCCCGAGGGATAGGGCTTGAAGATGATGCCGGACGCCGTGAGCTCGAACGGCGCGCCGAGCGGCAGCGCGGCCGGCCTCCTCCCGCCGAACAGGGCGAAGAAGCCGTATTCGCCGTCGAGCGCATCGGCATCCGCGCCGAACCCGCCCTCCGCGAGCAATGCGGCATGCACCGCGTCGCGCGCGGTGAGGCCTGCGTGCAGCGCCATCGTCATCGTGCCGAAGTTCTGGCGCAGCCCGCTCGACATCGACGCTGCGATGCCGAGGGCGGCGCTCATCCGCCTTGCGTCCAGCTCGATGAGGCGGCCGCACGCCGCTGTGGCACCGAGATTTCCCAACACGCGCGTGACGTGCCAGCCGGCTTGATAGAGCTGCGGGTTGAGCTGCCGCCCGAGCGCAACGCCGACCTCGAAGCCGGCGACATAGGCAAGCAGCACGTCCGCCCCGCTTTTGCGGCGCGCCTGCGCAAGCGGAAGCAATGCCGACACCAGCGGCGCGCTCGGGTGGGAAATCATCGGCTCACTGTTGTCGTCGAACAATTCGGCGTGCGCCGATGTGCCGTTGATCAGCGCCGCATCGATTGCACCGGCCTTGCGGCGCTGACCGATCACCGAGGACTCCGCGGATCCGCCCGCTGCAAGCCGCGCCACGATGCGCGCCGAGTCGAGCTGCGCGCCCGAGAGCGACACACTGATCGTGTCGAGGAACGCGCGCTTGACGAGGTCGATCGCCGGCGACGGGACTCGGCCAAGGGCCAGCGCGGACGCCCAGGTGGAGATCGTTTCGAGGCTGTTCATCGCGACATTTTCCATCCCGTCTCCGCCGCATGCTACAACGGGGCCGAAGCTGCTATACCAGACAGGCTCTCGTCATACTAACGAGTAGCCACGAGGCGAGGTGAGGAAGCCGCGATGCAAGGAATGTTACGGCCGGCGGCGGCATTGCTTCTGGCATTGAGCTTGCTGACAGGGACGAGCCATGCCACGCGCGCCGAGACATCGGAAGTACGCCTCGCCCTGATCTTCGGGCTCGGCTACTTGCCGGCCTATGTGGTGCGCGATCACAAGCTTTTGGAAAAGCATGCACGCGCGCTCGGCCTGCCGGACGTCAAACTGACGATCTCGAAGGTCGGCGGCGGTCCGGTCGCCAACGAGATGCTGCTTTCGGGTGTCGCCGATCTCGCGGCCGGCGGCAGCACCGTCCTGATGACGTTGTGGGATCGCACGCGCACGCGCGACAACGCCGTCCGCGGCGTGCTCTCGCTCAGCGACATGCCGGTATACCTCATCACCACGGACCCGCGTATCCGCTCGATCGCGGACTACACCGGCGAAGATCGTATCGCGGTCAGCGGCGTCAAGGTCACGCTTCAGGCGCTGGTGCTGGAAATGGCCGCCGCCAGGCAGTTCGGCTGGGACCAGCGCTTCCGGCTCGATCCTTTCACCGTTTCGCTGCCGCACCCCGACGCCGTCATCGCCCTGCTCTCGGGCAGGCATGAGGTCAAATCCCACGTCGCAACGGTGCCCTACAATTTCCAGGAGCTCGCGGATCCTCGCGCGCGGCTTCTGCTGAGCTCGTTCGATCTGGCAGGCGGAAGCCACTCGGCGGTCGTCCTGTTCGGCAGTGAGCGCTGGAAAAACCAGAATCCCACGGTCTATCGCGCCGTCGTGGCGGCATTTGAAGAGGCGATCGATTTCATCAATAGCGACCACGAAGCCGCGGCTGATATCTATCTTCGCGAGGAAGCGAGCGTCCTGACCAAGGCTCAAATCGTCGAAATCCTGCGCGCCAAAAAGGATCTGATCTTCACGTCAAGGCCGCGGGCGATCAAGCTGTTCGCCGATTTCATGCAAAGCGTCGGGCTGCTCAAGAAGAAGCCGGACAGCTGGAAGGATCTGTTCTTTGAGAACAATCACGACAAGGACGGAAGCTAGCCGGCATGGGCGCGACGAGCATCGACAAGGATTCCGGCCTCGCGCCGTCGGCCGGCAACGCCTTAAGCTTCCTAGGCAACACCGGATGAGAAGTGCATGACCGAGAACGTCAGGGACTTGGCCGACTCCGAGCTCTTCACGACCGGTGGCGGCTTCATGGGCGCGCCCTGGGCGGCCTCGGCAGCCGGCGCGCGGGCGGCGATCCTCGGCGTTCCGTTCGACTGCGGCACGCATGCGTTCCGGATCGGATCGCGGCAGGGGCCTGCGTCGATCCGCGAGCAATCGCGGCTGGTTCGCGCCTTCGAGAGCGAGGTCGCCGACTTCGACCTGCGCGCCGTCCTCGGTCTGGTCGATTGCGGCGATGTCGTCGTGACGCCGGGCCGGATCGTCGAGGCCTTCGCGCGGATCGAGGAGGCGGCGTGGCGCATCATCGCGGCGGACGCGACGCCGATCGGCTTCGGCGGTGATGGGTCGATCTCGGTGCCGCTGGTGCGCGCCGCCGCGCGCAAATGGCCCGAGCTCGCGCTGCTGCATGTCGACAGCCACACCGATTGCCATCCGGTCAACGAGGAGCACCCTTATGATGCGACCTCCCAGTTCAGCCATGTCGCGCTGGAACAGCGGGTCTCGCCGAGCGCCTCCTATCACGTCGGGATCCGTGGCTCGACTTTCCGGGGAGGCGTTCTGCCGCACACCCGCGCGCTCGGCTACAATGTCATCACCATGCGCGACTACATGCGGCGCGGCGAAGCGGATGTGCTCGCCGAGTTGCATGCGGCGCTCAAGGGCCGGCCGGTCTATCTCTCCTGGGACATGGACTCGTTCGATCCGTCCGTCGCACCCGGGGTCTGCACCCCGACCTGGGGCGGCTTCACGGCGCGGGAAGGTCTGCAGCTGCTGCGCGGCCTCGCCGGCCTCGACATCGTCGCGGTCGACATCAACACCGTAAGCCCACCGCACGACGTCAACAGCATGGCCGCTCATCTGGCAGCACAGATCGCCTTCGAATGCATGTTGCTGCTGACCCAACGGCCGTAGATTCCGCGCCGGGCGAACGGTCGCGTGCACACGTTGCGCGTTCGCCCACCGATCCAGGAAGATGAGGTATGGCGCTCCCTAGAGCGCATCCCGATTCGAAGGAATCGGAATGCGCTCTAGATTCTTGCGTTGGCGCATATCCTTTTCGGAAAACCGGTATCCACTTTTCCGGGATATGCGCTAGGGATGAGTGAAGTCCCTTGGGACGTACCGCGTTCTCGTTATCGCGTCGGAGCTTCGCCGAAGGCACCCGAGCGGCGCATTTGCTCCAGCGCGTCCGCGGTCAGCCCCAATTCGTGCGCGAGCACCTCGAACGTGTGCTGCCCGAGCGTGGGCGGCGGCTCGAGCGGCGGCTGCCGGCTGCCGGGAAACTTGATCGGCCGCCCGGTCATGCGGATCTCCCCGGCGGTGGCATGCTGAGCCGTGACCACCATCTCGCGCGCGCGTGTCTGCGGATGGCTCAGCGCTTCAAGGACGCCGAGCACCGGCGCGTGCGGGATATCGAATTCGCCGAGCCGCTGCTGCCAAAACGCCAGCGGACGGGTGCTCACCTGTTTGGCGACCTCGCGGTCGATCTCGTCGCGGTGCTCGCGGCGTCCGAGCGGCGTCATGAAGCGTGGATCAGCTGCAAGATCTCTCCGCTCGATCGCGTCGCACAGCTTGAACCAGAACGCATCCGACAGGGCGGCGATGATGATGGTGCCGTCGGCCGCCTGGTAGCTGCCATACGGCACGATGTTGGGGTGCGACGAGCCGACCGGCACGGGGTTCTCTCCGGTGACGAACGCGAGCTGCGCCAGGTAGCCGAGCATGCCGATCATTCCGTCATGAAGACCGATGTCGATGAGGCGGCCGCGGCCCGTCGCGGCGCGCTCGTGCAGCGCGGAGAGGATGCCGATCGGCCCGAAGATGCCGCCGACCATGTCACCGAGCGGCAGGCCAAGCTTCACCGGCGGGCGGCCGCGCTCGCCATTGACGCTGAGCGCGCCGGTCAACGCCTGCGTCACGATGTCGAACGAAGGTTTGTCGCGCAGCGGGCCGGTCATGCCGAAGCCGCTGATGGCGCAGTAGACCAGGCGCGGATTGAGCGCCGCCAAGGCCGCGTAGCCGAGCCCGAGCCGATCCATCACGCCGGGCCTGAAGTTCTCCACCAGAACGTCGGCGCGCGCCGCGAGCCGCCGCAGGATGTCGACCGCCGCCGCATTCTTCAGATCGAGCACGACGCTCTTCTTGCCGCGGTTGAGTCCGAGGAAATAATGACTCTCGGTGCCGACGAACGGCGGAAACCTTCTGGTCTCGTCGCCGCCATGCGGCGTCTCGACCTTGATGATTTCGGCACCGAGGTCGGCGAGGATCTGCGTCGCAAAGGGCCCGGCCAGCACGCGGGTGAGATCGATCACCTTCACGCC